>Ga0209253_10000640_pt1 | contig 30435 bp, 23 predicted proteins | sample FrelakmetBRP12BR_FD_187145 | JGI IMG/M metagenome (GOLD analysis project Ga0209253, IMG submission 187145) | Freshwater lake sediment microbial communities from the University of Notre Dame, USA, for methane emissions studies - BRP12 BR (SPAdes)... | ecosystem: Environmental > Aquatic >... | reverse complement strand
CAAACGATTGGGTCATTGACGTGGGGCGCCCGTTCAATGCGCAGGACCTGGACATGGCGCGGCGCGTCATCATCCTCGGCAAGGCGGTGGCGGAAAAGCTCTTCCCGCCCAGCATCAACCCTATCGGCGAGACGGTGCGTGCGGACGGGTCGCTCTATCATGTCATAGGCGTGTTCGCGAAGAAGGGGGGAAGTCTGGGAGGCAATCAGGACAATTTCGGCGCGATTCCCATAACGACGTTTTTCCAGAAGTACGGCAAGGCCTCCCGGAGCGTCAATATCATGGTGAAAGCGCTGAACCGGGAGGTGCTGGAAGATGCGATCGAACAAACACGGTCCATTCTCCGGACGGCACGAAATGTAGACCCCGGGGCGGAGGATGATTTTGCGTTTTTTTCGAACGACTCGCTGATCAAACAGTTCAACGAATTTACGCTCTACCTCCGCCTCGGCGTGCTGCTCGTCAGTTCGATCGCGCTGCTCGCGGCGGGTGTGGGGATCATGAACATCATGCTGGTGTCCGTCACCGAACGGACGCGTGAAATCGGGATTCGCAAGGCCATCGGGGCACAGAAGAAGAACATTCTCACACAGTTCATGATCGAGGCGATCATCCTCTGCGAGCTGGGCGGGCTTATCGGTGTCGTCTTCGGAATTCTCGGCGGGAATGTTGTGGGACTTCTGCTCGAGGTTCCGGCCATCATTCCCTGGGACTGGGCGTTTATCGGCGTGGGCGCCTGCTCGCTTGTAGGGTTTGTGTTCGGTGTCTATCCTGCATGGAAAGCGGCGACGCTGGATCCCATTGACGCCCTGCGGTACGAATGACGATGCGGTTCACGCGCCATGTAGTCTTCTTCTGCCTTCTCTTCGGATTTCCCTGGACCGGTCCGGCACAAACACCTGCGCAGCAGGAAAAACCGGACAGCCCGGTTTTCAAGAAACCCCGCGTTACGCAGCCCCCCCTGATTGAGCAATCCGACGCCCTGTACGAAATCTGGGCCTCCTTTCTCGTGTCACGGAAGGCCAATGCCGGCGACCCGATCGCCCAGCATGAGCTGGGCATACGGTACATGCTGGGCAGGGGGATCGAGCCGGATACGGTGAAGGCCGCATACTGGTTTGCCAGGGCATCGGCGCAGAGTATGCTTTCTTCGCGATTCAATCTGGGCATCTTCCTGTATCAGGGATGGGGGGTTCCCTGGAATCCCTTCGAGGCCTTCCGGGCCTTCCTTTCATGCGCGGAAGCCGGGATGCCCGAGGCCCAGTATATCGTCGGGCTCTTCTACACGGACAACATGGTTGTCCCCATGGACGTTGAGCGTGCGCTGTACTGGGTGCGCAAGGCTGATGAGGCGAAGTATGGCCCGGCGAAGGAAGTGCTTGCGGATCTGGAAAAGCGAAAGCAGCAGGCCGGCATGCCCATGCCGGCTGATTCCGGAGTGGCGCCGCTGCCGCTTTTCGGAATTTCCGAACCCGACACCGGGGGGCGGGCTCCACAGATCTCCCTCTTGAAAAATGCGCTGACAGGTATCGGACCGGAGATGAAGAAAGCGCTCGGTCTTTCCTCGTTACTGGAAAACGAGGGAGAAGTGGACTCGGTGAGCCTTCAGGGCATCAGGGCGGCGGCGGAGGTCGGAAGTCCGGAAGCGCTCGCCCTGCTCGGGCGCTGCTACGAGAAGGGTATCTCCGTCGGGTCCGACAAAGTGCTTGCGGCGTTGTACTATCTGCGTGCCATGCGGATGGATTCCCCGCGTGCGGGTGAGATGCTCTGGCGCCTCCTGCAGGATCCCTCGGTTGTGGCAGACATCAAAGTGCGGGCGCGGAAGGACGAGGCGGATGCGCAGTATGCCTGGGCGGTGGCAATGGCGCTTGGCTTTGAGCAATTTTTCCTGCAGGGACAGGCGTTGCTGACTCCGGCTCAAGCCGTTCAACAGCTGCGGAAAGCCGCGGATCGCGATCATCAGCCTGCACTTCACGAACTGGGTCTCTGGTACTTCTCGGGTCGATGGGTACAGCGTGATGCAGCAGAAGCCATGCGGCTCTGGCACCGCGCGGTGGAACGCGGAAGCCGCGAGGCGGAGATCCGGGTTGCCGTTGTGAGCGTGCGTGAAGGGGGGGCGGCCGTGGACAGCAGTGCCGCGGTTGAGGTTCTGCGACGGGGGGTGGAAGACGGGTCGGTCCTTGCCCAGGTTGCGCTCGGGTACTGCTACGAACAGGGGATCGGCGTATCGCGTTCATCCGCCGAAGCCGCGCGCTGGTACAGGGCGGGAGCCCAGCGCGGAAGCCAGGATGCCCACCGCGCGCTGCGCAGAATGCACGATGCGCTCCGCCCGGACGAACCACAGTTTGTCATCTCCGAGGGGAACTAGGCCCGCGGCCTGTCGAGCACTTCCCGGATGGTCCTCAGCATGTTGGTGATGGTGTAGGGTTTGTACACCACCGCGCGTGCGCCCAGCCGCAGCAACTCTTCTGTTTTCTGCTCCCTGACGTATCCCGTGCTGAACACGACGCGTGCAAGGGGATCACGGGCACGGATCCGCGCCAAGACTTCCTCTCCGGAGAGTTTCGGCAATCCGAGATCCAGCAACACCAGATCAATACTCTCTTTGTGTGCGGCAAACACGTCAGCGCCCTCCTGCCCGTCCGCCGCCTCCAGCACCGCATAGCCCGAACGGCTCAGCACTTCCCGCACAAGCGTCCGGAGCATTTCTTCATCTTCCACCACCAGGATGGTCTCCCGGCCGCCGGGCAGCCCGGCGGGGACATCATCCGCCACCAGGACGGACGAAGGGGAACGGGACTCCACCGGGAAGTAGAGGAGAACGGTTGTCCCCCTGCCCACCGCGCTGTCGAGGTCAATGAATCCTTTGTGGCTCGAGACGATGCCGTAGGCAACCGAGAGCCCGAGGCCGGTGAACGTGGCGCGGTCACGCGTGGTGAAAAACGGTTCGAATGCATGGCGCCTGGTTTCCTCATCCATGCCCTCTCCCGTGTCCGTGATGGCGACGCAAACGTACGGCCCGGCATGCGGATGGGGGAAGCGGCCGCGCAACGTCGTCCCGTCAACCGTCTCCGTGGTGATCGTCAGGGATCCTCCCTGCGGCATTGCATCGCGGGCATTCAGGAGAATGTTCAGCAGCGCCTGATGCAGCTGGTTCTGTTCGGCCGAAATGAACGGGTTGGTCGTGTCGAGATTCCGCGTGAAGGTGATGGTTTTTGGAAAGATTTCGGCGGCCATCTGCACCAGGTCGTCGATCACCCTGTTCACATTCACAGAAGAGAAAAGCAGGTTGGCTTTGGTGGTGACACTGATGAGCTGCTGGATCAGGGCCGCGCCGCGCCGGACGGCCTGATTGATGGCGGCGATACTCTGACCGATTTTTGACGGATCGTCCGGTGCACGTTCCAGCCGGGAGGAATACCCCAGAATAATGGCCAGAATGTTGTTCAGATTGTGCGCGAGTCCGACAACAAGCGTCCCGATCGACTCCATTTTCTGCGCCTGAAGGAGCTGCGCCTCCAGCATCCGGCGCTCGTCCTCCATCTTCCGCTTGTACAGCGCCATTTCGATGGTGGTCCGGAGTTCGCTGTCATCGAACGGTTTGATGAGGTATCCCAGGGGTTCGGTGACCTTTGCGCGTTCGACGGTTTGCGTATCGGCGTAGGCGGAAAGATAGATCACGGGCGTGCCATCGCTGCGGTGGATCGTATCCGCCGCCTGGATGCCATCCATCGAACCTTCGAGGCGAATATCCATCAGGACGAGGTCGGGGCGGTGCAGGACGGCGGCGGCGATGGCATCCTCGCCCGTAGCGACGACTGCCGCGACCTGGTATCCCAACCGGCGCAGGCGGGCTTGCAGGTCGCCCGCCACGATCCGTTCGTCCTCGGCAACAAGGATACGGGCCGGGAGAACGGCATTGGGGTGCTCGTGGGATGCGGGATTCATGAAGGGCGTCAGGCCTTCATCCTGCGGCCCTTTTCTTCGTAGGTGAAGATCCAGCCGCAGATCTTTCCGGGGTCGATCTCCGTCATGTTTTTCCAGTACTCCCGGTTGTGCATGGTGCGCGAGCTGGTCTCCTGTTCCGGCAGCTTCTCGGTGTCGTGGATGATCTGTGCAAAGCGCTGGCGCCAGAGTTTCATGTTCTGCTCACGGAGATCCACCCAGCCGTCGTGGGCCCACCGGTCAATGCTGCGGGTGCCGATCGCCAGCTCGTTTTCCCCCCTGAACGGAGGGATCTTGATGGTGCTCCCGCGCACGAGGGACTTCCCGTCGGGCAGGAGGATCGGAATGCCGATGGAGATGATCTGTGCGCGGAGCTGATCGTCCGCGTCCAGCAGATCGAGCAACCGTTTGCTCAGGATGCTGGTCTCCGTGCGCGCAACGGTCCGGATATCACCAAATGCAATCTTCAACAGGTAGGCTTCGTAGAGCAGCTTCGACAAACGGGGCGGGCCCAGCATCTCGAACGCCACCGAATCGACGCCGTGTTCCTGCTCCAGCTTGCGCATCGCGGTCAGTGCGCTGTTGAACATGAATCCCGCGCGGTATGTGGGCGCAAGCGTGGCGTTGTCCAGCGCGTTGATGATGTCGTGCCCGGTGTTGCCCGCCCTGATCTCAAAAACCGTGGATTCGGCGATTTCCTCCGGCGTGACGAACTCCATCTGGCCGGGTGTGGAAATGGCTTCAAATTCCCCGCGCGAAAAATACCCGTTCTCGCCGGTATCGATGAAGACCGAGCGGAGGGTCTCGCCCCGCGGCTTGGCAACATCCGGCATATGGATCTGCAGCTTCCGTCTGAGCTTCACGGCGTTGGCCAGTGTGACGTCTTCCAGGTGGATGGGCTTTCCGCGCTTGGCAATCTCACCGTAGCCGATCCCTTTCCACGCGATGGCGGCGGTGGGCTTGATCTCCTTCGTTATCGGTGCGTCGGGGGTGCGTCCCATGAGGAACAGGAGGAGCGTGTGTGCACCGGCGACGGCGGATTTGGAAAGCAGCACACGCGAGGGCCGCTCTTCGCTGTGTGTGTACGGAATGTTCAACCCCATGCCGCCGGTGCCGCTCGTCCCGATCTTGAGATAGATTTTTGTGCCTGCAATCTGCATGGAACGATACATCAGCTGCACGTGCCGGATGAGCTGCGGCACGTAGAGGGTGCAGAGCAGTTGCTCCGTGACCTCGAGGAGTGCATCCGCTTTCCCGCGGCGGGTCCGTACCCTGTCGACTTCTTTCAGCACACGGCGCGATACCTGGAAAATATCCTGATACGCGATCCCGGTCGCCGAGTTCACGCAATCCACGACAATATCCGGTTTGAATTTCTGCATAAGACGGTACAGGCTTGCCCGTTCGAGCACCGGTCCGCTGAGTTCATCCAGAATGTCCTCGATGATCATCTTGCGGTACTTCCGGTTTGCCAGGATACGCTCGCGGGGTGTATCCTTCAGTTCCTCGCGGACGAAGATATTCCCCCACCATGGGACGAAGAAGTTCTTGCCGGCGGCGGGATAGTCCTTCGCCAGCTGCGCCACCGCTTCGCGCGCCTCGGCCTCGGTGAGCGATGTGACGATGATACGCCTCGGCTGTTCTGACATGAATTTTCTGCAGACGGCGGACCCGACAAGGCCCCAGCCGCCGATGACAAGGACGGTCTTCCCTTTAATGTCCATAGTGCGCTTTCGAATGGTCTCCTGCGCGGCGGAACGTCTCCCGGCGTGCTATTTTTTCAGGGTGATTGTCGTGCTGTACGTCCTGTCCGCCCATGCGATCTTCAGCGTCACCTGCCGGGATCCGGCGGGCACAAGACTTATCGTGAAGGGATCCACCATGTTTCCGGACTTCTGCAGTCTGAGCGGAAGGCGGGCCAGGTCCAACGCCGGATCGTATTCGGGCGGAGTACCTCCCGGCTTCTTGCTGATAATCAGGGTCATGCCCGCATCGGAAGGTATCGAATAGAGCGTATAGGTGCCTTTCGGGACAACCGCCGTGCCGATCTTCAGATCTGCTCCGGTTTCCAGTGTTGTGGCCAGATTGGCTCCTGTACGCCACACGGAATCCATCGGCACCACAACCCCCCATATGGTCCGCCCCCGCATGAACGGACGGCTGTACCGGATCGTGATCTGCTGTCCGTTCAGTTTTGCCCGCGTGGAATCCTGGGGGCTGAGCGGACGGGAACGCACGGTACGTTCAAACGGAACAGTCACCGCAGTCTGTTCCCACACCAGCTTCAGCATGCCGGAGGACTTCCCCGTTGCTTCGAGGGAGACCGTGAGGGTTTCCACCGCGACCGGGAGTGTGGCAACCGAAGCGTCGAAACGGGCAAGGTCCTGCCGCTCATCGTACTGCGTGCCCCACTGCCCGGTTTGCTTGTTCAGGATGATCTTCCACCCTGTGCGGGACGGGAGCGACCAGAGCGTGTACGTGCCCCGCGGCACCGGCACGCCCCCCACGGTGATATCCATGGTGGTCCGCAGGTGCGTTGCCTGGTTGGCTCCGGTGCGCCACACCCTGTCCCACGGGACAAGCTCGCCCAGAATACGCCGTCCCCGCATGGACGGCCTGCTGTAGTTGACCGTCACAACGCTGGTATCGAAATTCAGGAAGACAGAATCGCGCGGACTCAGGATCTTCCGTTCCTGTGCGGGGAGATCGTCCGCACACCAGAGAAGCGCGCTGCAGAGGAGCACCGGGACACACCAGAACCGCATGAGACCTCCTGTGAGAGTGTACATCGGAATCACGCAATTGTCAGGTCTTTTCCACGACGACTGCGGTGCCATAGGCGAGCACTTCCGTGACGCCGCTGAGCACTTCGTTGGCATCATAGCGCATGCCGATAATGGCATTGGCCCCCATCTCCGTGGCGTGGAGCTCCATGAGCGTAAAAGCATCCGCCCGTGTTTTCTCGCACAGCTCCTGCAGCAGCGAAATGTTGCCGCCGAAAATTGTCTGGATGCCGGCTCCAATGGTGCCGACAATCGACCGGGAACGGACGGTGATGCCCCGGACCACCCCCAGATTGCGGATGATCCGGTAGCCGTCGATTGAGAATGCCGTGGTAATCAGCGATTTGTCCATGGCCCGTCACTTGAACTTAATGGAAGAGAGCACTTTGTCATAGGCCGCGAGATACTGCTCGCGCTGCGGCTTGTACCAATCCATCGTGATCCGGTACACTTTGTCCCCCTTAACGATAAAATAGAAGCGGCGTTCTACTTCACGGGTGGGCGCGTACGTGAGGGAGAGGGCCGGCTGTCCGCCGATGGTTGCCTTGCCGGTGACGGCGCCGGCATACTTGCCTTTGTTCTGGTCGAAGGCTTTTTCCAGCGTTAATCCCTTCGCCCCGAACACATGGAACAGAATTGAACAATCCTGGCGCACGCCGCGCAGTCCCAGGACCAGGTCATTCGTTCCCTTCGGCATGGAGATGAAGTTGAAATTCTCGGGGTACTGGAACGTGAAGAGACCTGCATCGTTATCGGCGTAGGCTTCCGCCGGAAGGGTTTCGTCGCGTCCTTTTTCCACAGGGCGCGGGAAGGCGAAGCTCCTGAGCACCGAATCGAAGATCGCTTCGTGTGCGGCGTAGAGATCGCCGAAGCCGGCAATGGAGACGTCATACAGGACCGTATCCAGACTGACATAGATATGCTGCCCGGTCTCTTTCACTTTCGTGCTGAAGCTGGCCGTATAGGTGACCTTGACTCCGGGTTTCCCGCCGAGGGTGACGGCACTTTCCGGTCCGAGGACGCGCCCGGAGTTTTTCAGTTCCGCAAGCAGTGCAGCTTGTTGTTGACCGGGCGTCGGAGTCTTGGTGATATCCACGGCGATCATCACGCCGTCAGGGTACGTGCCGAGGGGATCGAGGAACCGCTGTCCGGCTTCCAGGGAGTTGAAAATGCGCGGCCGGCCCGATTCCCCCCCCTGCACCCACTCCGCCGGGTGTGTGAAATGAAACCCGTACATCCCGTCGCGGAACTCCTTCATCTGACCGATGGGAAGGGGCGTGACCTTCTTCTCCCCGCCGCAACCGAGGACCAAGAGGGCAACCAGCGCCAGACATACGGTTTGACCCAAGAATCGTGCTGGGGTGTTCATGGCAATCCCTTCTGTTATGAGAGGTGGTGAAATACGTGTGTATGCTCGAAGCACGATGTACAGCCCGGGAGACCATTCAACCGCCAGGGTGCCGGGATGTCCGGAAAAGCGAAAGCCGTTCGAAAGGTGGTCCCGGATCCGGAAGCGAGAATGGATGAAAGATAGGGAAAAGGAAGCAATTCCTCAACTACAATGTCGTGCAGGGACGGTTTCCCGGGAAGATGATTCCCGGAAGAGGCCGGAACGAACGGGAGAGCAATCAGGATGCATGGGTGGAGCTGTTGGCCCCGACGGGAACTGGGTTGCCGCCCTGTGGGGCCGCAGGGAAACAGAAGAAGTGCGTGCGGTCCTGCTAAACGTGTCGTACTTGTGGGGGGGATAGCGGGGAGCAGCGGGTGCGGAGGGGCTCCACCCCGAGGTGAAGCCGCCCCCGCGCCGTCCCTTCAACCGGCAACCGTCCTCAACTCCCGCCGTAGCTGCTCCCGCACCTCCTGCATCTTGAACTGCACCTCCCGTCCTATATTCTTGAGTTCGAGCTTGAGTTTGTTCATCTGATTCTCAAAGTGCCGGCGATTGAAATTGAGTCCCTCCAGGTGGAACTCGTGGTCCGTGTCCGGAATCGAACGGAAACGGAACATCTCTCCTCTTAACCCGTGGTCCTCCAGCTCCATGGTCAATGTCTTGCGTGCACCTTTGCGCAGTATGCCGAACGCGGCGGAGTCTCCCTCCCGGTAATCACCGAGGATCGCCCATATGTCGCCGCTCTCCCCGACGCTTTCATTTCCCACCGTGAGAATCACATCGCCGGCCTTGAAACCGCTCTTCTCCGCGGGGCTGCGCTTGACGACGCGCTCCACGAGCACACCGCGGCCGCCGGGAGCGTCAAAATACTCGGCAAGTTGCGGATTGAGATCCATCAGATCCAGACCGTACCTGCCGGCGTGGCGGAACAAGCGCATGTGGACGGGGGAAGCAGTGTCGAACAGGCGCGCGAGTGATTCCGGCGACCTCGGGAGCTTGCCGATCGTTGCCTGAAGCGTTGTGGACCGATCTTTGCGCATGACCACGATGTCGGCCTTCGATCCGGGGAGAGATGTGCGGACCGCCTCGACCAGATCCTCCGTATCTTCCACCGCCTTTCCGTTGAAGGAAGTAATGATGTCATTCTCTTTGATGCCGGCCTTTTCAGCCGGGCTGTCTTCAGTGACGCCGGTGATGAGTGCACCGTGTTTCGCGGCGGTCTTCAGCTCGCGGGCTTTTGCGCCAGTCATGTCGGCTATCGAAACACCGAGCCAGCCGTTGCGGGCGGATTCCTTTTGCTCCTGCAATGCATATTCCTGGACGGCTTTCAGGGATTCCGGGTTCTTCTGGCCCAGAGTGCATGAACTCCCCGCCAGGAGCAGCGGCAGGAGGGTGAAAACGATCAGGGAGGGCAATCGCATGGCAAGGGCTCCGTACTGTGAGAGAAGCTGACTGTACATATTGGACACCCGATCACAGCGATCGGTTGACATGGTTTTCGCCTCTGCCTCAGGGAGTCTTCTGCAGCAGGCGCAGGAGTGCCGCACGTGCACTCTCGGACCCGATGGTGCCGAGATAGAATACTGCATCACCCCTGATGGCGTAGTCGGGGTGTGATCGGGCGACATCGGCGAGGAATTCCGTCGCACGTTCATCACCGATGGTGGCAATGGCATAGAGCGTGGTGCCGAGGCGTCCGGTGGAGGCCCCCCGGGTGCCGGATGTGCCGGTCGCGCCGTCAAATGTCCGGAACAGTTCTATCAGCTGCTCCACGGAACGCCGCCGCTCGCGCCCTGACCGGGCAATCAACTCGATCGCGGTGCGCTGGATCTCCTCGTTGGTATCACCGCGGGCCACCTCCAGGAACACTTTCTGATTGTCATGCACGTGCGACCCGGCAAGAATATAGAGGGCCGAAATGCGCAGAGGAGCCGGGTGTTTCCGGTCGAGGGCCATCTCGCGCAGCGCCTGTCCGGTGCGTGGATCATCGCCCCCCTCGCTGAGGGCTTGAAGCACCTTCAGCTGCAGCCGTGTTTCGGGATCGGCTGTCTCCTGGGTGACCCGGAGCTGAACATGGAATTCGGGGATACGGGCAAGCAGGGTGTCACCCTCGCGGGAGATCTGTACACGACTGCGTCCCTGCATCTCGTGTGACCGGAGCTGCCGGGCGAACTCCTCCTCCATCCGGCGGAATTCTTCGGGGATCCGCACGCGGAATTCACGCGGGGGTTCGGGTGTCCTGAGCTGCTGCCTGACCCGGTGGAGTTCCTCCTCCACCTCCAGAAGTTGAAGATCTGCCACGGCATCATCCAGGTATCTGCTCCGTTGATGGTCGCGAACAAACCGCTGGTAGGCCTCCATCGCCTTCCGCCGATCGGTCTGTTTCCACGAAAACGCCGTCCAGTATGCCGCATCATCCAGGTATGCACTGCGGGGATGGCGGCGGATGAGCTCGGCAAATTTCTTCCGCGCATCCTCCCACCGCTCCTCCAGTATCAGCGTGTACCCGTCGCGGTACACGGCAAATGCGGGGTCGTCCGGATCGGCGGCGGGGAAGCCGGGCGGCGCCCCGGCGGACATGGCCAGCTGTTCCGGCTGGGCTGTGACATGGGCGGGGAGTGTACCCGGCACGATTGCGAGCCAGAGCCCGATTCCGCACCAGGTGCGAATCCTACGGTTGTTCCTGTTTCCCGGCATCGATGATCCTATCGTACAGTGTTTCGGTGATCCGTATTTTGAAGAGCAGGTTCTCGCGTTCTATGCCGCCGCGAATGATTTCCAGTTCAGGAATCTCGCTCTGTTCTTTGATGTTGGAGAGTTCGATCAGCACCTTTTCCATATCGTCGATCAGCCGCTCCGAACGGGGGTCGATGTCCTGCTGGCGGAGGTAGCGGGCTTCCCGCACGAGGGCACGTGACGCCTCGCGTTCCGGCTTCAGATCCAGCGGTGCGTCTTGTCCGGCCGGCATGTTGGCGATGCCGACAAGAAGGATGCGGGATTTGCGCAAATAGTTCTGCACACGGGCATCGGCGGGCCGGGAGGAGACCGCTGGCGGCGCTGTCGTTTGCGCCGCCCTTTTCTGTGGCACACTTGTCTCGGCCACCTGTTGAGGTGGTTCATGCCGGAGCAGCTGCCAGGTAACAACTCCGCTGACAACCAGAAGAACGGCGGCCCCGAGTGCAAGCGAAGGACGGAGGGCGGGCCCGGTGATGTCGTCGATGAACGCAACGAACCGGAGAAACCAGGGTATGCGGACGGAAGGCGGAGGAAGTTGATGCTCAACCGCGTCAAGAAGCTCCCGCCAGAACTCCGGCGGACAATCGGCGGCAGGGTCGGGCGGCACCTCCGGGAGATGCGGCAGCGTCTGCCGGAGCCCATCCAGCTCCCGGCGGCATGAAGCGCACACGCCGAGATGCCGTTGCACCTCATCATGCAGGGCCGTCTCGAGTCCGCCCCGCGCGCAATCGTACAGCAGAAGCCGGATTCTCCGATGTGCCCTCATGACACATCCTCCTGGAGGAAGGCCAGCTTCGAGCGGAGTTTCGTCAGTCCGCGGGACAAATGGGTCTTCACCGTCCCTTCCGAACAACGGAGAATGGCGCTCACCTGCTTCGTGGACATCCCTTCAATATGCCGCAACGTCACCACCGCACGCTGAAGTGTCGGCAGTTCGTGCAGGGCCCGCTCGATATGGACCTGCATTTCTGTGGAGTGCCGTTCGCGTTCGTGGTCGTGCCCCGGTTCCGTCGCGCCCGTTATGGGGACTTCGCGCCTGGCCTTTGCGGTGATAGAGCGGACCTGGTTGAGTGAGAGGTTCATGACGATCCGGTGAAGCCATGTGCCGAATTCCGCGTCCCCGCGAAACGTTGGCAGCGCGACGAACGCCCGCACGAGAGCGTCCTGGACGATGTCCCGGGCGCTGTCACGATCGTGAACGAAGCCATATGCGACGTTGTAGGCCTGTCTCATGTGACGCTCTACGAGACGCCGGTACGCATCGCGGCTCCCTTCCTTTGCCTCCTGGAGAAGGTGCTGCTCGTCGGCAGCGGGCATGCGGGGGATTCCTGCGTAAGCTCATCTATGGGTTAGACACTACGGAGCGCCGATCCGTTGACATGGATAGGCCTCCCGCCGGTGCGTGTGCACCGGGCCGCTTCTCCTCATGAGGACGAAATGAAGAAGGGGTTTGTTGCGTCGGGGGGGGGTTACTCGAACTTGAATTCGCGAACATTGCCATACACCGGTATGAAGAGTTCCGGTTGGCGGGTGTTGGACGTGTTCACGAACGCGCCATCCGAGAGGATGGGTGTGGTCTTTTCTGGGGTGAAATCCGCATGCAGCTCTGCGGTCTTACCGGGCTCGATAGGCGAAGAAGGGATGACCAGCACAAGACCGGTGAGCTGACTGTGCCATCCGGTCAGGCGCAGAGGCTCTTTCCCGTTGTTCTTCACTGTTACCGATAGGCGGATCTTCCGGCTGATTTCCGCGTCTTTGAACCAGAAATGCGCAGGAGTGACCAGAATCTCGTCGATCACGTATGCGGTGAATTCGATCACCACGCGCGGTTCGTTGACGGCATTGGAGTTCACCGTCACGCTCTTATGCACCGTGCCGGAGAAATTGCGGGAGTTGAACGTAATGGACAGCGTCCCCGTTTCGCCCGGACGGATTTCCTTGTTTGAAACGATAGTGCCGGTGCAGCCGCACGACGCGTCTATGGAGCCGAGCAGCAGAAGTTCGCTCCCCGTGTTCTTGAGCGTCAGCGTATGCTCGATTACCTCTCCGCGATAGATGGTGCCGAGATCGAACTTTTTCTCGGCGTATCCGATCTTCGGCTGGGCGCCTGCGGTTGCGGCGAGGAGGGTAAGAAGCGCGGCTGCCACACAGCGTGTGATCATGGTAACGTCCCTTCGTTTCCGGTGTGGCGCAATGAAGCACCGAGCGTGATGCGATAAATGCCGCCGTTGGATGTGGAGGCAATCAGTGTCCCCGAGTCAGCGTGCCAGGCGAGCGCCACCGGCGTGGCCGGCAGGGAACGCTCGGCAATAGGCTGCCACCGTGTGCCCCCCGATGAGGAGATAAATCCGCTCTGTCCGTTCACCATCGCAACGATGCTACTCGGGGAAAGAGGGTCGGTGGCTATCACGACCACGTCCCGTGTTTCCCAGGGGGGTGTGTACCGGTTCCACTCCAGTCCCCCGTTGGTTGAGCGATAACAGCCGCCCGCCGTGGTCCACGCGTAGCACAGAGAGGGATCCCGGTCGTCCAGCGTGACATGCTGCACCGTGTCCTGTCCGAAGCCGAACCGTGTTTTCTCCCAGCTGATTCCGCCGTCGCTGGTCAGGAGAACGCCTCGCGAACCTGCGGCGCCCAGGATAATGCCGGCGTTCGTCGGCCGGAAGGCAAAAGAAAGGAGAGAAGGAGTTGTTCCGGTCGGACGCGCTTCCCTCCATGTTTCACCTCTGTCGGTAGAGACGAACACGCCGGCCCGGGAGGAGGCCAGCATACGTGTCGGGAGCCAGGGATGGCTTATGAGGAATGTTGGAGTTGACGGCAGTGACCGTGCGAACGGCTGCCAGGTTTCTCCCCCGTTGCTGCTCCTGAACGCCCCGGTTGAAGTCGAAACATAGGCTGTTCCCTGAACGTGGCGGTCGAAGGTGATGGAGACCACGTCGCCCCCGCTCAGTCCGCGGACAGGAATCCATAATGATGAATCGGGCGAAAAGTGGAGGAGAGTTGTTCCGGTGGCGGCGACAACGCGGCGCGTGTGGGGATTAATAGCCAGACAGCTCGTGGTGATACCGCCAAGGCCTGTTTCACGTTGCTGCCAGGTTTTTCCCTCATCCGGAGAACGGCGGAGGCCAATGCCGGGCCCGAAGGCATACCAGGCGTGCGGTGCCGGATATGCGGCTACCACGGTAAGAGGTGTCGGTGGCAGCACCCGGTCATCCAGGCGCCACCGTTCTCCAAAATCGGTCGAGACAAGGATGCCTTCCTCTGTGCCCGCGATGACCGTGCGGGGTTTTGTCGGGTGCGGCGTGAGCGAATACACAGAGCCGCCCGCCGTTGCCTGCCGCACGGGACTCCAGGGGCCACCGGCCGTCTGCGAGCGATGGAGGCTTCCCGCGTCCGTGCCGAAGAGGATGACGCCTCCATCATCAGGAGACAGCAGAAGGCGCGTCGCTGCCGCACCGGTTGTGGAGGATCCTTCCGTCATGGATCGCCACTGTTTTCCGCCGTCTTCCGACAGGAAAACACCGCGTGTTCCGGCGGCCGCAACCAGGCGCTCCGGTCTTCCCGTATCGATCGCGATTGCCCGGATGTCCGCTTCTGCAAGGGGCCCGCCCACCGAATCCTGTGCAGCCTGCCATGTTCCGCCCCGATCGGCAGACCTGAAGATCCCGTGCCCGCGGGAGCCGGCGAATGATAGAGCGGGCTTCCAGGGATCAATGGCGAGCGTCAGCACACCCGGATGAGTCCCCGCGGGAGTAGCAATGCCCAGGTTTTTCCAGGTGCGGGCGCTATCAAGGGAAAGAAAAAGGCCGGCGTCTGTTGCGGCATACAACAGCGAACCCGGTTCGGGTTCTTCGACGAACTGGTTGATGCTGAACCCGGGGGCGGGGGAGGTTCGTTGCACCCATGTGCGCCCGCCGTTGATCGAAGAGTAGACGTCGCCATTTGTTAATCCGGCGAACAGGAAGTCGCTGCTCGTCCGTGAGGGGAGGAGGGCGCTCACGTTGCGCGCGTACGGGCCGTTCAGGAATTCCCAGTGAGTCTCTTCAACCGGGCGTGGACCGCAGGAAAGAGCGAGGAGGGCACTCAGTCCGGCACACGCCGACCACGCGAACATGGCGGCGGGGAGGGTGGAGTGTACCACCGGGAACCGGGTGTCCACGGCATGTGTGCTAGACAAGTGCATCCCCGATCATCAGCGTCACACGATCACCCGCGAATTTCAGGAGATCCCGTGCGACGGCCTTTCCTTCTTTTGATGCGAGCGCCGCGTCCATCTTCTTCCTGCTTTCAAAGCCCAACTCGACGACGAGGCTGTACTTCGCCTCGCCCAGGGGGGCTCCATCAATGCGCGTAACGGCCAGGTGGCGTATGTCCTGCACCTGTTTCAGGAGGGGGACGAGCACGGTTTCCACATGCTGCGCGAAGTCCTCCGGCGGTTCCGGCTTGAGAAACAGGGCATACAGTCTCACCATAAACGTGCACATCTCCTACGCTGGGAAGTCCTGCGGAAATATAGCGACGTCGCGAGGGAAAAGCAACACAACCATCTTTTCTCTGATTGCGTTTTTTTGTACCTTGAAACCATGCCCGCGCACGATTTTCCCCCGGATCTCTTCGCTGACCCGCGCAGCGGAGAGCGACATCTGCGCGCGGTGCATGAGCACTTCCTCTCCTCGGGCAGCCGGTTCTCCCTCGAAGATTTCTCCCGCGTGTTTACGACAGCGTTGCGTGCCAGTCCGGATCCGGATATGGCGCTTGCGAACTTCCTCCGGTATCTGGAAGTCACCGTGAGTCCTGCATCCTTGTTGAGCGATCTCCTCCAATATCCCTTGTTGCTGGATGTTCTGATGACGGTGTTCGGCAACTCGCGCTATTTTTCTGATATCCTGGTCCGTGATCCGTCCCTCTTCCGGTGGCTGACCGCCTCGGCGGTGCTGCATGAACCGGTGACCAGCCGCCCGCTGGCGGAGGAAATCGAAAGGATTCTGGGGACATTTGTCACGCCCGAACGGCGGCTTGATGCCGTCCGGAGAATGTTCCGGCGTGAACTCCTGCGCATCGGCGTGCAGGACACGCTCGGCCTGGCCGATCTCCGGTCCGTAACGGGCCAATTGTCTCTTCTGGCGGATACGGTGATTGCCGCGGCGGTGCGTGTGGCTCTTGACCAGGTGAGCGAGAAGTTCCACGCTCTTCCGCGGACAGGCTTCGCCGTGATCGGCCTGGGCAAGCTGGGGGGGAATGAACTGAACTACAGTTCGGATGTGGACCTCCTGTTTGTTTACGACGAAGAGGGAGCATGTCCGGATGGTGGGCCTTCGTTTCACGAGTTTTTCAACGCGCTGGGGGAGCGTATCGTCCAGCATCTTACACACAGCAGTAAACAGGGACATCTCTTCCGGGTGGATATGCGCTTGCGACCGGAGTCCGGAGCGGGGCCTCTCGCCCGTTCGCTCGAGAGCTACCTCCTCTATTACGAGGCGCGCGGTGAACTCTGGGAACGGCAGATGCTGCTCAAGGCCCGTCCGGTCGCGGGTGACCTGGTCCTGGGACGGCAGTTTATCGCGTCCCTCGAACCGTTTGTCTATCCCCGCTCGTTCCTTGAACACCCTGCAGAATCGGTCGCGCGTATCAAGGCGAGGATCGAGACCTCACTCGGCGACGCCGCCAACGTGAAACTGATGGCGGGCGGCATCCGCGACATCGAGTTTATCGTCCAGACACTTCAGCTGCTGAACGCGGGAAAAAACCCGTCGCTGCGGAGCGGAAACACCCTCCGGGGTCTGGAACTCCTGGCCGACGGGGGCATGCTGGTTCCCCAGGAAGCGAAAGAGCTTGAACAGGCGTATGTCTTCTACCGGACGCTGGAGCACCGGCTGCAGACGATGCACAACACCCAGACGCACACGCTTCCGAAGGACACGCGTACCCTCGGGCTGCTCGCCCGGCGTCTGGGGCTGCCTTCGGCCGCGGTGTTCGGTGAGGAGACGGCAAAGCACCTCCGGAAGGTGAGGGCGGTCTTCTCGCGCGTGTTCACGGTGCCGCCGAATTCTTCCGCCGCAGATCTGGAAGCCGTCATCGATGGTGTGTCGCCCGAAGAGGCGACCCAGCGCCTCCTGAAGGACTACGGCTTCAGTGATGTGCGTCAGGCCCTCAAGAGCCTCCGGATGCTCGCCCTGGGAAGCACGCTGACAGGCGCGAGGGAAACCGATGCCCGCGAGCGGTCGGCGTTTCGCAGTGTTGCCCTTCCGCTTTTCGATGAACTCTCCGCGACGCCCGATCCCGACCTCACACTCCACAGTCTGACGCTCATTGCGGGGGGACAAAAAATGCCCGGGGCGTTTTTTGCGGAGTTGCGGGATCAACGGTTCCGGAAGTTCATCCTGCAGATCTGCTCGCTCAGTCCGCGTTTCTCCCGTGCTCTTGCGGTACACCCGGAGCTGCTGGAGGTGCTTGCCGGCGACATCGGGGCGCTCGAGCAGATGACACTGGGCGGTCTCCCCGCGGCGGGGGATGCGCTCGCGTTCAAGATGCAGCAGGAGTTGCGGACGAGCATCCGTCACCTTCTCGGTTTTTCAACCTTTGACGAAATGACGGCCGAGCTTGCGGCGATCGCCGATTTCATCGTTGCCGGAATTTTCGACGGGATTCTTCCGGGAGGCGCGCGCCGCCCGCGTCTTGCGCTCTTTGCAGCAGGGAAGTATGGATCGCGTGAGGCGACCCTGGATGCGGATCTGGATCTCTTTTTCGTGGGGGATGTCCGGGCCGACGCGCAACGGGCCGCTCTGGAAGCCCGCGCGGCGGAAATCGTGCGCACCCTTTCGATGGTTTCTGCGAAGGGCCGGCTCTATGAAGTGGACGTCCGCCTTCGCCCGGAGGGACGGAACGCGCCGCTGGTGACGGACCGGAGCGCGTACGGGAAATATCTGCGCGAGCGTGCATCGCTGTGGGAACGACAGATGTTGACACGTCTGCGGTTTGTCTGCGGTGACCCGGCGATCGGCCGGGCGGTGCTGGAAGAGGCGGGCCGCTTCATCCGGGAGACCCCTCTGCCTCCCGATTGGTCCACCAGTATCGTGGCGATGCGCCGGAAGATGGAGTCACGAACCCGCACCCGCGGCGAGGCTATCGTGGATCTGAAGCTGGGACCGGGCGGCATGGCTGACATCGAGTTTCTCGCCCAGATGTGTGTTCTGAAACCCGGCTGCATTGTGCCGTCGCACACGAAGTCTACGGCCCTGGGTGTGCTTGCCGCGGCCGGGCCCGCAGTGCTGACCCCGGAAGAGCTGACCCGCCTCGAGGAGGCATACCGCATGTACCGGAGGCTGGAGTGGCTCCTGCGCGTCACGCTCGACGAACGGGGGGCATTTCTGCCTGTCGGCAAAAATCTCGAAACCCTCGCCCGGTGCTACGGACGCACCGGCGGGCGCGACCTGGCCGACCTTGTGGGGCGAACAATGCGGGAGGTGCGCGCTGTCTTTCTCCGGGGTGCTGCACGTCTGGCTGAGGAGGGAAGGGCATGACCGGCAATCACCGGACATCCGTTGTTGAACGTCCACGCCTTCTTGCGCCGGTGATTGCCGGTATCTGCCTGGCGGTGTATCTGCTGACGCTTTCGCCAACCGTCGGCTTCATCGACAGCGGCGAACTGGCGGCTGTGGCCTGCACGCTGGGTGTGGCTCATCCGACCGGCTATCCGTTGTTCACACTGCTCGGACGTCTGTTCGTCATGCTCCCGCTGCCCTGGGAAGAGATTGTCCGGTTGAACCTGATGGCGGCCCTGATGTGCGCCGCAAGCGTGTTTGTCTTCTTTCAGCTCTCCCTGGTTCTCCTTGAACCCGTCGTACGCCGTTTCGGCTTTTCCCCCTCGCTCCGCTTCGCCGCGTCAGGAGGAGCAAGTTTGCTGTTGGGGTTTTCAGAAACGTGGTGGTCTCAGGCGGTGTCGGCGGAGGTCTATGCACTCCATATGCTCCTGGTGACAACGACCCTGCTCGTTTTCTTTCGTGCGGTAGAGGGCCGGCGCGAAGCGCTCTGGTACGCAGGAGCCTTCCTTCTCGGCCTCTGTTTCACGAATCACATGACCACGATATTGCTGGTTCCCGGTCTTGTCTACCTGTATTTTTCGCGCTTCGGGTTCCATCGTTCCTCCCTGAACCGTCTTCTCCGATTGCTGCCGGTCTTTCTCCTCGGGCTCTCTCTTTATATATACCTCCCCTTGCGTGCGGCGGTTCCCCCCCCGCTCAACTGGGGAGACCCTTCCACACTTGAGCGTCTCCTCTGGCACCTGCGCGGAAAGCAGTACAGTGTCTGGATTTTTTCCTCCACGGAAGTCATCGGCCGGCAGCTGACGCATTTCCTGACATCGCTTCCCGGGGAATTCGCGTATCCCGGCCTGATAGCCGCGCTGGCCGGCCTGGTTGTGCTCTGGCGTGCATCCCGGAGAGGGGCCATCACCACGATCCTCTTCTTTGCCTTCTGTGTCCTGTACGCGGTGAACTATGATATCCAGGACATTGACCCCTACTTCCTGCTTGCACACATGATGATCGGGTTGTGGGGAGGATGCGGGTTGCTGGCCGTGGGGCACTGGTGGGTGCGTGTATGGGGGTGGGGCAGGACCGTTGCCGCCGCGCTCCTCCTGTTATCGGGGTTCCTGCCTCTCGGGATGCATTATCGGGACGTCGACCAGAGCGAAAACAGGCTGGTGGAGGACTACACGCGCAACGTGTTTCTTTCGTTGGCCCCGAACGCGCTGGTGTTGTCGTATCAGTGGGACTACTGGGTTTCTGCCTCGTACTATTATCAGAACGTCAGGTCGGTTCGGCGCGACGTGACGGTGGTTGACAAGGAGTTGTTGCGCAGGTCCTGGTACCTGCGCGAGCTGGAGGTGCAGAAACCCTGGCTGATACGTGCTTCGCAGGGGGAGGTGGATGCCTTCCGGCGGGAGCTGGAGAAGTTCGAGAAGGGTCTGCCGTACAACCCGGCGGTGATCCAGGCGAGGTTTGTGGAGATGATCACCAGCTTCCTGAGCAGGAGCAGGCTATCCCGTCCGGTGTACGTGACCGGGGAAATAGAAGCTGAATTCACGCCGGGGTACCAGAGGGTGCCGGAGGGGCTGGCGTTCCGTCTGGAGCCTGACACGCTGTTCCACGAGCCCAGGATGCCGGATCTGGTTGTGCGGCCGCTGGAGCGAGAGGGGAGACTGGAGGACATGATCCGGCGGTTGTATGCCCAGGCCTTTTTCGCGCATGGGGAGTACCTGTTGAGGGCGGGGCAGGTGGAAGGGGCCCGCAAAGCCTACCGATCGGGACTCTTCTACGATCCGGCGAATCCCGCCGCGAGGGCCCGTTTGAGCATGCTGGGGGGATAAATGCGTGTTTTTTTGGTTTGCCAGGAAATTTCTTCTTGATTATTTGCAGGGATTTCTTATATTACTTTGCTTAGCTGTCAGAGATCCCCCATAGCCTCGGCAACCAGGTGGCCGTGTCGAAAGGGATTTTTGTCTGCTGGCGTAGCTCAATTGGTAGAGCAGCTGATTTGTAATCAGCAGGTTGAGGGTTCGAGTCCCCCCGCCAGCTCAATGATCACCTCCCCGCATGATGCGGGGTCGAGACCCGGGTGGCAGGCGATCTTTGACGTGCGGGCAGGTAGCGAAGCGGTCAAACGCAACAGACTGTAAATCTGTCGGCCTCGGCCTTCGGAGGTTCGATTCCTCCCCTGCCCACTCAACAGTCTATGCGGGAGTAACTCAGTTGGTAGAGTCACAGCCTTCCAAGCTGTTGGTCGCGGGTTCGAGTCCCGTCTCCCGCTCAGAAGATTGAAGTTCGTGTACGGAGATGTTGCTCTGCTTGCGTAGCTCAGTTGGTAGAGCACTTCCTTGGTAAGGAAGAGGTCACCGGTTCAATCCCGGTCGCAAGCTCGAGATCGTACCCTCACACTTAGCCAGCAAAGAGGCGCGTCATGAGAGACATTATCACACTCGAGTGCACCGAATGCAAACGGCGCAACTACTCGACGACGAAGAACAAGAAGAAGCAGTCCGGACGCGTCGAATACAAAAAGTACTGCCGGTTTTGCGGGAAGCACCGGACCCACAAAGAGACGCGCTGATCGGGATACGCCGGCGGACGACCGCCGTTGTTGCCGCGCGCCGATGCCACACGTCAGTAGCTCAATTGGCTAGAGCAGCGGTCTCCAAAACCGCAGGTTGGGGGTTCGAGTCCCTCCTGACGTGCCAATGACCGGTTGACAATCGGCAGGTGACGATTGGCAATGGATAAGAGAAGGACAGCGACCCATGAAAGACAAAATCATCAACTTCTTCACCGACGTGGTGAAGGAGATGAACAAGGTGACGTGGCCGAAGAAAGACGACTTACGCGACTCCACGGTGATCGTGCTGATCGTTTGTTTGTTGATCGCCGGGTTCGTCTACGTCGTGGACACCGCCGTCAGTGTTCTGCTGCAGCAGATTCTTTCTTAAGGAGGCCCAGAGGTGAGCGCGACGGATAAGCGGTGGTATGTCGTCCGGACCTATTCGGGCCATGAGAACAAAGTGAAGGCCTACCTGGAGAACGAGGTCAATCAGGCGGGCTTGGGGGAACGTATTTCTTCCGTCATTGTTCCGTCCGAAAAAGTCTTCGAAGTGAAGGATGGCAAGAAGAAGAGCAAGACCCGCACCTTCTTTCCGGGGTACATCCTAGTAGAAGCCGTGCTGGACAAGGCGACGCAGCATTTGATTCTGAACACGCCGTCGGTGATCAGTTTTGTCGGCCCCAAGAACGCTCCGGCGCCGCTGCAGCCTTCGGAAGTGCGGCGCCTGATCGGCAAGATCGAAGAACGGAAGGACGTCGAGGTGATCGAAGTCCCGTTCCGTCTCGGCGAAGCCGTGAAGGTGATCGACGGCCCGTTCAACAATTTCAGCGGGTTCGTGCAGGAAGTGAACGAAGAAAAGATGAAGGTCAAGGTGATGGTCTCCATTTTCGGGCGCAAGACGCCGGTGGAGCTGGATTTCAGCCAGGTCGAACTGGAAAAGTAGAGTTTGTGAGAACAGCGGAAAGTCAGAGCATATGAAGAAGATTGTCGGGTACGTCAAACTCCAGATTCCTGCCGGGCAGGCGAATCCTGCGCCTCCGGTGGGGCCCGCCCTCGGTCAGAAGGGGGTCAACATCATGGAGTTCTGCAAACAGTTCAATGCACGGACGCAGGCCCAGGCCGGACTGGTGATTCCGGTGGTCATCACCGTCTTTTCGGACAAGTCCTTCACATTCATCACCAAGACCCCGCCTGCGGCGATCCTGCTGGCGAAGGCCGCCAAAGTCGAAAAAGGGTCGGCCGAACCGAACCGGACGAAAGTCGGGAAGGTGACGCGCAAGCAGGTGCGGGAAATTGCGCAGCTGAAGATGCCCGATCTGAATGCCGCCGACATCACCGCGGCCATGAGCATGGTTGCCGGGACCGCCCGGAGCATGGGGTTAAACGTCGTCGAAGAGTAGCGCTCCGGCGCTGCCGTGGGAGTCCCGCGGGGAGCGGGACGATCGCACCACAATAACCAAGGAACCGTACAGATGAAGCTCAGCAAGCGTTTGAAGGCCGCCTCCGCGTTGGTGGACCGGTCGAAAGTCTACTCCATTGAAGAAGCCGTGCAGCACGTGAAGAAGAGTGCGACGGCGAAGTTTGTGGAATCCGTCGACCTGGCGGTGCGTCTCGGCGTCGATCCGAAGAAGGCCGACCAGGCGGTGCGGGGCACGGTGGCGCTTCCGCACGGTATCGGAAAGGAAGTGCGCGTGCTGGTGATGGCCCGCCCCCCGAGGGATGAAGAGGCGCGGGCGGCCGGCGCCGACCATGCCGGGCTCGCGGAATACGTCACGAAGATCCAGGGAGGATGGGCGGATATTGATGTCATCATTGCCACACCGGACGTGATGGGCGAGGTGGGCAAGCTGGGCAAGATCCTCGGCCCCCGCGGCCTCATGCCCAACCCCAAGAGCGGCACGGTGACGGCGGATGTCGCCAAGGCCGTGAAGGAAGTCAAGGCAGGCAAGATCGAATTCCGGGTGGACAAGGCCGGGATCCTGCATGCCAGCGTCGGCAAAGCGAACTTCGACGAGAAGATGCTGGTCGAGAACATCCACGCCTTCTTGAACGCCGTTGTGCGTCTGAAACCCGCGACGGCCAAAGGAACCTACGTGAAGAGTATTCATCTCTCGAGCACGATGGGTCCGGGTGTGCAGATCGACCGCGCGCATCTTGCCGCGCATCAATAACGATTGTTACGCACTCACATTACTACCAGGATGCGTTGATTGCCCGGCTTTCGCCTGTTGCCCGCCGACGGCGGGCAGGCGCGCGGTGGACCGGGGCTTCTCTCTCGGCGTGACCTTTACCTCCCGTGAGGTAGGAAGGATTGAATGAAACGAACGGAAAAAGAGCAGATTATCGGCGAGGTGGCTGAAGTTGTGGGCCGGTCGCGCGGACTGTTCTTCACTGACTTTGGCGGCTTGACGGTGGAACAGGCGACCGATCTCCGGCGCGAGTTCCGCAAGTCGGGCGTTGCCTACCGGGTCGTGAAGAATACGCTCATCCGGAAAGCGCTGGAGCGTGTCGGGGGCTATGAGAGCGTTCTCGACAGGCTTTCAGGGCCGACTGGCGTGGCGTTTGCGTTCGAGGATCCGGTTGCACCCGCCAAGATCATCCAGAAGTTTTCGGAGAAGCACAAGAAGCTCTCCCTGAAAGCCTGTGTGATCGAACATCAGGTGTACGACGGCTCGCGGCTGGATGAAATCGCAAAGATCCCGACGCGGTCGGAGCTCATTGCCGCCATGCTCGGCAGCCTGGAGGCTCCGATCGCCGGCATACCCGGGACGGTCGCTGCGGTCTTGCGCGAGCTGGTCAGCGTCATTGATGAAGTCGGAAAGAAAAAGGCCGCCTGAGGGCGCCACCACAAGAACTGAAAAACACGTTACCCAAGGAGAGGAACCCATGTCCGCAGTCCAGGAAATAGTCGAAAAGATTGAAAAGCTGACCCTGCTCGAAGCCGTTGAGTTGAAGAAGGCTCTGGAGGAGAAGTTCGGCGTCACCGCAGCCGCCCCGATGATGATGGGTGCGGCGATGCCCGCCGCCGCGGCCGCCGCTGCTGTCGAAGAGAAGACCGAGTTCACCGTGTTGCTGAAGGCTGCCGGCGCGCAGAAGATCAACGTGATCAAAGTTGTCCGTGCCGCCACCGGCCTGGGCCTGAAGGAAGCGAAGGACCTGGTGGACGGTGCGCCGAAGGCAGTCAAGGAAGCGATCTCCAAGGACGACGCGGAGAAGCTCAGGAAAGAGCTGGAAGAAGCCGGCGCCACGGTCGAGCTGAAGTAAACCGATTTCCACCGGGGCTGACCGGGCAGCTCGCCCGCGGGAAACCGACGGCCGCGCGCCCCCGATCAGCCCCGGCGTGCAATACCACCGCCCGGATGAGCGCACAGGACAGCGTTCTACCGCCCCCTGGCAGGCCACGACTCGGTGGCTTGTCCTGTTGTTACGGACCGGGTGCGATGCACCCGCGGGTGGTTCCACCAACACTGGAGAGGAGTTGGGCTCTTGAAGACCCAGACGAGCAAGCGCACGACGTTCGGCAAAATTCCGGAGATCATCGAGGCACCCGATCTTCTGAATATCCAGCTCGAGTCGTGGGAGAGCTTCCTGCAGGCCGATATCGCCCCGTCACGCCGCAAGAACAGGGGCCTGCAGGCGGTATTCAAAATGAATTTTCCCGTTACCGACGCACGCGAGAACTTTCTTCTCGAGTTCGTGGAGTACTACGTCGAGAAGCCGAAGTACACCGTCGCGGAATGCGTCGAACGCGGCCTCACCTACGCCGTTCCCGTCAAGGCCAAACTCCGTTTGTCCCAGAAGGCGGAAGACGGCAAGAGTTACATCAACACCATCGAGCAGGACGTCTACCTCGGCAACCTTCCCACCATGACGGGGAAGGGAACGTACATCATCAACGGCGCGGAGCGCGTCGTGGTGAGCCAGCTGCACCGTTCGCCGGGTGTCTTCTTCAGCGAATCGATTCACCCCAACGGCACGCCGATCTATTCCGCCCGCATCATTCCGTTCCGCGGTTCGTGGGTGGAGTTTACGACGGACATCAACAATGTGATGTACGCGTACATCGACCGGAAGAAGAAGTTCCCCGTGACCACCCTCCTGCGCGCCCTCGGGTACAGCTCGGATGACGAAATCCTCCAGCTGTTCAACCTCGTCGAGGAAGTGGATGTCGCCAAGGTCGATCTCAAGACCTTCGAGGGGCGCATCATCTGCAGTGATGTCGTGGACAGGAAAACGGGGGAGATTTTCATCGCCAAGGATGCCGTGCTCACGGAGGAGCACATCAAGCGCATCAAGAAGACCGGCGTCAAGAAACTCCGCCTCCTTGTGCAGCAGGGTGCCGAAGAGTCCGTCATCGCCAAGACGATCTCCAAGGACATTGTCCGCTCGGAAGAGGATGCGCTGACCGCCATCTACAAGCAGCTCCGCTCGGGCGACGCGCCTGATCTGGAGACGGCCAAGACCCTGATCGATCGCCTCTTCTTCAATGAAAAACGGTACGACCTCGGCGATGTCGGGCGGTACAGGATCAACAGCAAGCTCGGTCTGGACACGCCGCCGAACACCACGACCCTGACCAAGCAGGACATCGTGGCGATCATCAACTACCTGATCGAGCTGCAGCAGAAGAAGCGCTCGGTGGACGACATCGATCACCTTGGGAACCGCCGTGTGCGCACGGTGGGCGAGCAGATCGCGCAGCAGTTCAACATCGGGCTCGCGCGCATGGCGCGCACCATCCGGGAACGGATGAATGTGCGCGACAGCGAGAATCTGACGCCGCAGGACATGGTGAATGCGCGCACGATAAGCAGCGTCATCAACGCCTTCTTCGGCACCAACCCGCTGTCGCAGTTCATGGACCAGACCAACCCGCTGGCCGAGCTGACGAACAAGCGCCGCATGTCGGCCCTCGGGCCGGGCGGGCTTACACGCGAACGCGCCGGGTTCGAAGTCCGCGACGTGCACTACACCCACTACGGCCGCCTCTGTCCCATCGAGACGCCGGAAGGGCCGAACATCGGTTTGATCTCCTCGCTGTGCATTCACGCACGCGTGAACGAGTTCGGGTTTATCGAGACCCCGTACCGGCGCGTCAAAAACGGCCGCGTGCTGGACGACATCGAATTCCTCACGGCCGAACAGGAGGAAGATCTGACGATCGCCCAGGCGAATGCGCCGCTGGATGCGCGCGGAACATTCCAGAACGACCGCGTGAAGTCGCGCTACCAGAGCGACTTCCCCGTGGTGAAGCCGGACGAAGTGCAGTACATGGACGTTGCGCCCAACCAGATTGTGAGCGCGGCGGCGGCGCTGATTCCCTTCCTGGAACACGACGACGCCAACCGCGCACTCATGGGTTCCAACATGCAGCGCCAGGCGGTCCCCCTGCTCCAGCCGGTGGCGCCGCTTGTCGGAACGGGCCTGGAAGAAAAGATTGCCCGTGATGCCCGTGCGCTGATCGTGGCGGAACGAAACGGCGCGGTGACCTACGTCGACGCCGACCGGATCGTGGTGGAATACGACATCGACGAAAACAGCACCGAAGCCCTGATCTCGTTCGAAGACAAGCGGCGGGTGGAATATCCGCTCACCAAGTTCTTCCGGACAAACCAGGATACCTGCATCAACCAGCGCGCCGTGGTGAAACCCGGCGATCGCGTGCGCAAGGGGGACGTCCTTGCCGACGGCGCGGCCACCGACGGCGGCGAACTGGCGCTGGGCCGCAACGTGGTGGTGGCGTTCATGCCGTGGAACGGATACAACTTTGAAGACGCCATCATTGTCAGCGAACGGGTCGTGTCCCAGGATGTCTTCACCTCGATCCACATCGAGGAGTTCGAACTCCAGGTGCGCGACACGAAACGCGGCGAAGAGGAGCTGACCCGGGAAATCCCGAACGTGAGCGAAGACGCCACCAAGGACCTGGACGAAAACGGCATCGTCCGCATCGGCGCGGAAGTGGTGGAAGGGGACATCCTCATCGGGAAGATCACCCCGAAAGGGGAATCGGACCCGACGCCCGAGGAGAAGCTGCTGAAGGCCATCTTCGGCGAGAAAGCCGGCGATGTCAAAGATGCGTCGCTGAAGGCGCCCCCGGGCATGAAGGGCGTGGTCATCAACACGAAGCTCTTCAGCCGCAAGAAGAAGGACGCCGAGTCCAAGAAAGAGGACAAACGGCGGAGCGATGCGCTGGACCGCCAGCGCCGGAAAATCCTTGTGGACCTGCGCGAGCGCCTGGCCCGCAAGCTGGGTATTGTGCTTGCAGACGAAAAATCGATCGGCGTGCGCGATACGGACGGCAATATTGCGTTCCGGAGCGGGACCGTGTTCAAGGCGGATACGTTCGCCGGGTACGACGAGATCGAGAAGCTGGACCCCGCGAAGGAGTGGGTCGAGGACAAGAAAAAGAACACTATCATCGGGAAGATTTTCGCCAACTACTTCGACAAGCTGGAAGGCATCGAGGAAGAGTTCCGGCACGAGAAGAACAAGATCCAGCTCGGGGACGAGCTTCCCCCCGGCGTGGTGCAGCTGGCCAAGGTCTACGTCGCCAAGAAGCGCAAGCTGTCCGTGGGCGACAAGATGGCGGGCCGTCACGGGAACAAGGGCGTCGTCTCGCGGGTCGTTCCGGCGGCGGATATGCCGTTTTTGCCGGACGGGACCCCCGTGGATATCGTGCTGAACCCGCTGGGTGTGCCGTCGCGTATGAACCTGGGACAGCTGTTTGAAACCGCACTCGGCTGGGCCGCACAGGCGCTGGGCGTGAAGTACAGCTCGCCGATTTTCGACGGAGCAACCTGGGAAGACGTGCAGGCCGAACTCCAGAAGGCCTCGCTCAACACCAACTCGCGGTCCGTGCTGTATGACGGCCGCACGGGGGAGAAATTCGACCAGGAAGTCACCGTCGGCGTCATTTATATGTTGAAGTTGTCCCATCTGGTGGACGACAAGATTCATGCGCGTTCCATCGGACCCTATTCGCTGATCACGCAGCAGCCGCTGGGCGGCAAAGCCCAGTTCGGCGGCCAGCGGTTCGGCGAAATGGAAGTGTGGGCGCTGGAAGCCTACGGCGCCGCACACGTGCTGCAGGAAATACTCACCGTGAAGAGCGACGACGTGTCGGGCCGCGCAAAGGTGTATGAGGCCGTTGTCAAAGGGGACAATCTGCCGGAGTCCAACGTCCCCGAGTCGTTCAACGTGTTGATCCGGGAGTTGATGGGCCTGGGTCTCGATGTGAAACTGGAATAGCAGACCACCGCCTCAAGGAGGGCAACAGCATTGCTTCGTCACGAGAGAGAAGCGCGCAAAAGTTTCTCCAGGATCGTCATCAGCCTGGCCTCGTCGGACATGATCCTGGCGCGGTCGCACGGCGAGGTGACCAAGCCGGAGACGATCAACTACCGGTCGTTCCGCCCCGAGAAGGATGGTCTTTTCTGTGAGAAGATCTTCGGGCCGGTCCGCGATTGGGAATGCCATTGCGGGAAGTACAAACGGATCCGGTATCGCGGCATCATCTGCGACCGGTGCGGGGTGGAAGTCACCCAGAAAAGTGTCCGCCGCGAACGGATGGGGCATATCGCCCTTGCCGTGCCGGTGGTCCATATCTGGTACTTCCGCTCGCTCCCGTCCAAGATCGGCTACATCCTCGGGCTGACCACCAAGGATCTCGAGAAGATCATCTACTACGAGTCCTATGTTGTGGTGAATCCGGGCACGACCGGTCTGCAGCGAAAGGACCTGATCTCCGAAGAGCAGTACTTCGAGATTCTGTCGACGCTGCCGGAGAACAACGACGATCTTGAACTCACCGACAAACGCCGGTTTGTTGCGGCGATCGGCGGGGATGCGGTGAAGAGCCTGCTTAAACAGGTCGATATTGAAACGCTGGCCGCCGAGCTGCGCGCTCAGATCCGCGAAGAGACCTCCGTGCAGAAGAAACAGGAGGCGCTCAAGCGCCTGCGCGTGGTGGAGGCGTTCCGCGATCGGGAAGGAACGGTGCTGAACAAGCCCGAGTGGATGGTGCTCGACATCATCCCCGTGATACCGCCCGAATTGCGCCCGCTGGTGCCGCTCGAAGGGGGGCGTTTTGCGACGTCCGACCTGAACGACCTGTACCGCCGGGTGATCATCCGCAACAACAGGTTGAAGCGGCTGATCGACATCAAGGCGCCCGATGTCATTCTCCGCAACGAAAAACGGATGCTGCAGGAGGCCGTCGACTCGTTGTTCGACAACTCCCGCCGCATCAACGCCGTGCGGAGCGACAACAACCGTGCGCTGAAATCCCTCTCCGACATGCTCAAGGGCAAGCAGGGGCGTTTCCGCCAGAACCTGCTCGGCAAACGCGTTGATTATTCAGGCCGCTCGGTGATCGTGGTCGGGCCGGAACTGAAGCTGCACGAATGCGGTCTTCCCAAGGACATGGCGGTGGAGCTGTTCAAGCCGTTCATCATCCGCAAGCTCATCGAACGCGGTGTGGTGAAGACGGTGAAAAGCGCCAAGAAGATGGTGGACAAGAAGGGTCCCGAGGTCTGGGAGATCCTCGAACACATTATCGACGGGCATCCGGTTCTGCTGAACCGCGCCCCGACGCTGCACCGTCTCGGCATCCAGGCGTTCCAGCCGGTGCTTGTGGAGGGGAAGGCCATCCGGATACATCCGATGGTGTGCACGGCGTTTAACGCCGACTTCGACGGTGATCAGATGGCGGTGCACGTGCCGCTGTCGTTTGACGCCCAGCTCGAAGCGCGTATCCTCATGCTGTCGAGCCACAACATCCTTTCGCCGGCCAGCGGCGCGCCCATCGTGACGCCCACGCAGGACCAGGTGCTCGGCTGCTACTACCTGACCAAGTCGCGCAACGGCGACACGGGTGAAGGACTGCAGTTCGCCTCCACCGACGAGGCGATTATCGCCTACAACCACCGGAAGGTGGGGCTCCACGCGCGCATCAGCGTGCGGGTCGACGGCAAGATGGTGGAGACCACGACCGGCCGCGTTTTGTTCAACCAGATCGTGCCGCACGAGGTGGGGTACTTCAACGAACTGCTCAACAAGAAACGGCTCGTGCAGATCATTGCCACGTCCTTCCGCCGTGTGGGCAACCTGAAGACCGCTGAGTTTCTCGATCAGCTCAAGGACATCGGGTTCCGCTACGCCACCCAGGGCGGCCTCTCGGTCGGCATCGACGACGTGGTGATTCCCAAGGAAAAAGACGAAATCATTAACAAGGCGCAGAAGAGCGTCGACGAAGTGGACAGTCAGTACGCGCGGGGCTTCATCACGCGCGGCGAGCGGTACAACAAGGTGATTGACATCTGGACGCGGGCCACGAGCCGCGTGGCGGACCGGCTGTTCGAATCGCTCTCCCGGTCGCGCGAGGGGTTCAACTCGCTCTACATGATGGTGGACTCCGGCGCCCGCGGTTCGAAGGAGCAGGTGCGTCAGCTGGCGGGCATGCGCGGCCTGATGGCCAAACCGCAGAAG
>Ga0209253_10000639_pt1 | contig 30456 bp, 19 predicted proteins | sample FrelakmetBRP12BR_FD_187145 | JGI IMG/M metagenome (GOLD analysis project Ga0209253, IMG submission 187145) | Freshwater lake sediment microbial communities from the University of Notre Dame, USA, for methane emissions studies - BRP12 BR (SPAdes)... | ecosystem: Environmental > Aquatic >... | reverse complement strand
GCCGCTCCTCGGGATCTTTTACGCCCTCGGGTTCTCCACGGGGAACGTGGTGGGCATCAAACTCGAGAAACGGCTCGCCTTCGGCCACATCATCTTCCGGGTCATCAGCACCTGCAACGGCACGAAAATCGCCGACAAGGTGCGGGACTCCGGATACGCGGTGACGACCTTCGAGGGCGAGGGGAAGTGTGGTCCCGTGACCATGCTCTACGTGGTGTGCAGGAGGCGGGATCTGAACGAGATTATTCCCCTCGTAAAGAGCATCGAGCCGGATGCCTTCTACATTACCGAGCAGGCAGGAAGTGTCAGCAAGATCTTCCGGCCGGCCCTGCAGCCCCTCACCGGCTGGCGGGCGATCTTCAAGAAGAAGTAGGAACCTTCCGGCCCCCCATCTGGAGCTTCCAAGGACCTGCCAGGCTGGTGCAAGGCTCCTTCGGTCAGACCCCTCCGACCCTCGCCGGTTCAAGCGGTCTCTCCTGGAGACGAAGGGGATCGATTTCGATCTCATGCTCGAGATCAAAGACAAGGAGAAGAGTGCCTTAGAGGCGCTGAAGATAGCCAAGAAGGTGCGAGACGGGCACCAAGGAGATTCGGGATAGAGAACCTTCCGGCCCTCCATGAGCGGACCTAGCCCGCCAAGCCGGAAGTGAGGGGAGAGAGCCATGCGCTGTGCGGTGATAAAGAGGTTCGGCAAGGAGCTCAGTAACCTGGTGATCGAGGAGCGGGAGGACCTGGTGGCGACGGGCGAATTCGTCCGGGTGCGGGTCGTGGCGACCGCCCTCAACCGGGCGGATCTCCTCCAGCGTCGGGGGCTCTATCCCGCGCCGCCGGATGCGCCCCAGGACGTCCCCGGCTTGGAGTTCGTCGGGTACATCGACCGGGTTGGGGAGGCGGTGACCGAGTGGCGGGGAGGCGAAAGGGTCTTCGGGGTGGTGTCAGGGGGCTCCTACGCCGAGCAACTCATCACGCACCAAGGGCTTGTGGTTGTTGTTCCCGAGAGGCTTTCGGAGCACGAGGCGGCCGCTGTTCCCGAGGCCTTCATGGTGGCCCACGATGCTCTCATTACCCAAGGGGAGATGCAGTCGGGTGATCTCGTGCTCGTTCACAGTGTCGCCGGCGGGGTCGGGTCGGCGGCGGTGCAGTTGGTGCACGTCTCCGGTGGCCGAGCCGTCGGCACCGGCGGGACTCCCCAGAAGCTGGCTGCGGTATCAAGACTGGCCCCTGTCGTCGCCATCAACTACCGCGAAGAAGATTTCCACGACAAGATCGTCAACCTCTTCGGCAAGAGCGCCGTCGCCGTAATCCTCGATACCGTCGGCGCGCCCTACTGGAAGCGCAACCTCGATCTCCTCAAAGTGCAGGGGAGGCTCATCCTTCTGGGCATGATGGGCGGCGCCCAGGCGGAGACGCCGCTCGCGACCCTCCTCTCCAAGCGGCTACGCATCATGGGGAGCACCCTCAGACAACGGCCAGTTGCAGAGAAGATCGCCGTTACCCGGGCCTTCGCCAGCGGGGTCCTCCCACTCCTCGAGCAGGGGAAAGTGAAACCGGTGGTCGATTCCATACTTCCCTTCGCCAAGCTCCATGAGGCAACAGCCCGAATGGAGAACAACGAGAACATCGGCAAGATCATTCTCTCACTCATGTAAAGCCGGCGGGGTGGCCGGCTGATCCCTGCACTCAACAGACCGCTCCACCGTGCCCTGGCATGGAACGCCATCCTGCGGTATAGTAAGGCAACCCTGGAGGCGATCTCCTGTCGCCGAGCGGCTGAAGCGCGTCCCTAAGGGGAGGTCTCGGCCGTGCTCGTCGGGACGGCGAGATTCAGCTTTCCCCAAGGTGGTTTCCTGGTCAACGGCTTGGGAGGTTTTGCGATGACCTTTGTGCTGCCCTCATATTCTCCGCCTGACTTCACTCTCGAATCACTTCGATCCGCCCCTGATGCGAGAGTGGAACCGGTTACGCAACAGGGCGTGGCGCCCACGAACTTCCACGCCACAACCATCTATCCAGAGTATTTCAAGGTAAAGGGTGAATGGCTTCTGGCGGAACAGAGCCGAATGGATTGCACCGTGGTGATGAGGACTCAGTCCGTCGAGGTGGTAGAGCAGAGACGGCTTTGTCCCGGTGACCAGGTCGTTGTCGGCAGGACGGAGAACGGCGAGGAGGGAATCTACGTCCACACCACGGGGTTTCAGGGCTCCCTTCCGGTGCGAGAGAAGTTTGCCTTTCGCCTCGGGCGAACCCGGGAGACATCGTATTCGCGGGACTACGACGTCCTCTACGAGCTCCTCAGTCATGAGCGGCTTAACGGCTACGTGGTCTGGGTATTGGGGCCGGCGGTTGTCTTCGACTCGGACTCGAGGGAGGCCATGGTGTCCTTGATCAGGGGTGGCTACGTCCATGCCCTGTTCGCGGGAAACGCCCTGGCAACTCACGATCTCGAGGCGGCCGTCTTCGGTACCGCCCTGGGGCAGGATATTTACTCTCAGGTGCCGAGAGCGAACGGGCACTATCACCACCTCGACGTGCTCAACCGGGCGAGGGCGGCCGGATCCGTCGAAGCGCTTCTCCAGAGGGAGGGGATCACCAGCGGAGTGGTTCAGTCTTGCCTGGAGCGGAAGATTCCCCTGGTTCTTGCCGGATCAATCCGCGACGACGGACCGTTGCCAGGAGTGATCGTGGATGCCACTGCGGCGCAGGACGCCATGCGCGAGCACACCAGGAGGGCGACGACCCTGATCGGGCTGGCGACGCAGCTCCACTCTATTGCGGCCGGCAACCTGACTCCTTCCTACCAGGTGGTGAAGGGCACGGTGCGGCCTGTCTACATCTACGCCGTAGATGTATCCGAGTTCGCGGTTGACAAACTGCGGGACCGGGGAACTCTGGGGGTCACATCCATCGTCACGAACATTCAAGATTTTCTCGTCATCCTGAGGAAGAAGCTCGTTACCTGACAGGTTGCTGAAAGATCCAGATTCATGAACCGGCTCTCTCCTCATCTTCGCAGTGCGGTGGGAGCAAGAAGCGAGAGGTGCGGCCATGCAAGTCTACACCCACGAGAGCTTCTTACAGTGCTACACCTGGGACCCCGCCGCTGCTCCGGGCAGAATCGAGGCGATCCTGGGCGAGATCCGGGACGAGCACACCCTGGTCGAGGCTCGGCCTGCAGAGCACGGGGATATCGCCGCCATCCACACGCCAGGTCACATCCAGGATGTCCGGCACGAAGGGCTTTACGACATCGCGTCTCTGGCCGCCGGTGCCACTATTCAGGCGGCAACGCTCGGGCTCCAGGAACCATGCTTTGCCTTGGTTCGACCACCGGGGCACCACGCCTCGGCGGAGCACGCGTGGGGATTCTGTTTCTTCAACAACGTGGCCATCGCCCTGGATCACTTGAAACGAGCGGGGAAAATCCAGACGGCCTATGTGCTCGATTTCGACCTCCACTACGGAGACGGCACCGTGAACATCCTGAAACCGCGAGGGTATGTTACTATCCACAACCCCCAGGGAAGTGATCCGAAGCATTACCTGGATGATGTGGCCGGTAACCTTGCCGCTTCGAAGGTGGACATGATCGCCGTTTCCGCCGGCTTCGACAATCACCGCGAAGACTGGGGAGGCTTGCTCCTCACCGAGGATTATTACGCCATGGGACAGATGGTGAGGGAGACAAGCCAGCGGCTGGGCTGTGGATGCTTCGCCGTGCTGGAGGGCGGCTACAACCACCGTGTCCTGGGCGAGGCTGTGCGAGCGTTCTTGCGGGGGCTGGAGGGGAAAGGAAGTGTCTAAAGCGACGGACGTGCCTAGACTGCCTAAAGTGACCTAAAGTTCCTAAACTTGTTTTCGTTCTCGGGCATTTGAAGCGTAAAGGCAACTGTCGGCCACGGGGCACTCCTCGCACCTTGGGCCTCGTGGCCTGCAGATGGTCTGGCCGTGCTTCACCATGAGCTCGTTGCACGTCATGAGGTGTCTCTCCGGGAGGACCTCGCAAAGAGCCCGCTCGGTTTCCTCCGGGAATCTGGTCCGGACCAGACCGATTCGGTTGGCGATGCGGTGCACGTGAGTGTCCACAGGAAGGGCCGGCCTCCTGAACCCGAAGACCATGACGCAACTCGCCGTCTTCCGGCCCACCCCGGGAAGCTTCATGAGCTCGGCGATCGTGTCGGGCGCCCTCCCGTCATAACGGGCCAGCAGAATGATGCAGATCTCGTGAATCCGTTTCGCCTTTGTCCGGTAGTAGTTCACCGGTCGGATCAGCTCTTCGATCTCCTCCAACGTTGCGGCGGCGAGCGCTTCGGGAGACGGATACCTAAAAAAGAGAGCCCTCGCCGCGGCGTCGGTCTTCTCGTCACGGGTTCTCTGGGAGAGGACGGTTCCGATGAGGACCTGAAAGGGCGTCTGCTGGGTGTGCCAGTTCCAGGGATGGTTGCCATAACGGGCGGCAAGCAGCCGGAGAGTCTTGACGGCCGGATGTTCTGTCGCCTCCGGGACGGCGCAGCTAGGCCGGCCTCCGGATTCCGAAGGTCGCAGGCCTGATTTCCTGTCTGAAGAAGGCGACGGCCGCTTCATCATCGACTCCGGCACAGGGAGATGAAGTTCCCGAAGAAGATCTCGAACTGTGCGCCCATGAGCTCCTGAAGTCTTTCCGCGTCCCTCAGCACGAGAGCAGGATTCACCTCCGGCGGCTGGGAGAGCCAGTCGCGATCCCCTTCGAGCCAGACTGCGGCGTCCATCCGGCAGGCGGCATGGTTGTCGAACTGGAGACCGACGACGTAGGGTTTCCCCTTCAAGGAAATGGCCTCCATCTCGCAGTCGGGGGAGGTTACCAGAACCTCGAGATGCTCTGGAAGCGGTCTCAACACCGCCTGGCCGTGCCACTTGAAGAGGGGAAAGGAGTCGGGAAGGCCTTGGAAGAGGGGATGGCGGTGACCCGCCGCGGTTAAACGACCTTCCGTGAACCCCACGCTGCGACGGATGGTGGGCCCCACCCGGGCGCCGAGGACACGGCCGAGGAGTTGGTGGCCAAGACAGAAGCCCAGGAATGGCTTTCCCGCCTCGATGACCCGTCGGATCGCTGCTTTCTCCGTCTTCAGGAAGGGGTACTCAACCTCCTGATCCACATTGGGGCTGCCGCCAAGGACGACCATCCCATCAAAGCGGATAGGATCGGGAATGGACCTGTGCCAGACCTCTACACCATGAAATTGGACACCAAGTCGAGCTGCGGCCCGAAGAAGATGGACTCCCGGTCCTTCCCAGGACATATGTTGGACAAGGAGGAAACGCTCAGCCATACGGCACTTCTCCTCACCTTCAACCTCTCCCCCCATCCTGGGGATGTGCGCTAACCCAAGGCCGGACTACCCGCACCGCTCTTCGCCGTGGTGAGGCCGGCCCTACGCCCCCTGCCCTCTGCCTCTAAAAGGTACCTCACATACGCCTCGCGCACCCTTGTTGCACACGCCTCCAGCTTTCCAGTAAAACTCGAACCTTCTTCCTCGGGGCCGAGGACCCGTTTGGCCAGGGCGGTTAGCTCAGCCCTATCATCGGGCACGGCGTGGATCTGCCGGTCCTCGAGGATCTGGAGGTAGTGCTCCACAACACGGAGGAAGAGGTAGTCGTGCCGGAGTTGTTCCGAAACGGGATCCGGAAGGAGGCCGGCATCGTAGAGCCTCTTCAGAGCCGCCAAGGTGTTCCCCTCAAGGATTTCGGGATGATCGCCGCCATGGATCAACTGGAGACCCTGGACCAGAAATTCCACGTCGCGCAGACCGCCCACGCCGCTCTTCACGTCCAACCCGGCGGGCCCCATGGCCCGGCTTCCCTGTTTGATGGCTGCACTGCGCATCTTTTCGATGGATTGCACGATTTCCTCCGGCCGCCGTCGTCGAAGCAGGATGGGACGGAGCCGGTCGAGGAAAGCGAAGCCGAGAGTAAGATTCCCGGCGATGGGGCGAAGTTTGAGGGCAGCCTGAAGCTCCCAAAGGGACGCGGTCTTGTCGTAGTAGGCCACGAGTCTGGTAAGGGAGGGAACTAGCTCGCCCGCGCCGCCGTAGGGTCGTAGCCGCAAATCCACCCGATAGGCATGACCTTCCTCGGTGTGCATGGAGAGGTCGAGGGTCACCCGCTCCATGACCCAGGTGAAGAGGTACTTCAGCATGCTCGAGTCAAGGCCGAGGCCTGCCGCCAGAGTGGGGGAGACATCGAAGATCCCCATGAGGTCGATGTCGGAGCTATAGTTAAGTTCGGCTCCACCCAGCTTCCCGAAGGCCAGGATGCAGAAGTGATCGGCAAGTTCGCCCAGGTCTCCGGGGACCTTGCGCTCCGCCTCAGCCGATCTTGTCCAGACATTGCTCAAAGCGGCTCCGGTCAGGGCATCGGCAAGGGTGGAGAGCTCGAGCATTACCTGCTCCGTGGGGACCTTGAGATACATGTCGCGGGTCCCGATGCGGAGGATTTCGCGACGGCGGAACCGACGAAGCTGGTTGAGCCACATGAGATGACTCTGACCGCCATGTGCTCCCGCCCGGAGCTCTCCCTCCAGATCCTCTTTCGCCCCTGACTGGTGAAGGTTCTCCGGCAGGGTGATCCAGTCAAGGAACCCTGGGTTCCGCACCAGGGCATCCGCCAGGAATTGACTGCCGGCAAAGATGGTAAGGAGGATCTCGAGCCGCATGGGTTGGGAAAGAAGGAGGTTGTAGTGAAATTCGGGGCTGGGGAGCGCCCGGATGAAACGCTCCCAGTTGTTGAGCGCCATATCGGGATCGGGAGTTCGCGCCAGAATGTCGGCGGCGAGGAGGGCCAGCCTGGCGAAGGGCTGACGACGAGAGCCGATCCCCGCCAGGCTTCTGAGATTGACGTAGGCGCGATCGACGTTGGCGAAACCGGCGGCGGTGAGAATCTTTTTGAGAAGATGGGGGGGAGGGTTTTCGGAGAGCACCAGGTCGGCAACGGTACCGACATCAGGGCCCGGGAGGGAATCCCTGCCGAAGTGCCTCTCGGCAAAGGCACGTACCGCGGCGGTGTGAGTCTCGAAATCAAGGCGGAGCTGTTGTGAGGAATCCAGCGCCCCACCCCTCCGGTAGCCGGTGCGCCTGGCAAGGGCAGCGAACTCGACGGAATCCACGGGCGGAAGAAACAGGTCCTGGGCCGAGCCGCGGAGGATGCGCATGGCGTTGATGAGGCGGCGAAGAAAGCGATAGGCCTCGATCAATTGATCGGTCTCTTCCGGCGACAACACTCCCGCATCGGCGAGAGCCATGAGGGCCTGGTGGAGTAGGGGTGTTCTCAGAGCGGGAATCTGCTTGCCGTACATGACTTGGAGGATCTGAATGTCGTATTCGAGATCGACCAGGCCGCCGGGACTGAACTTGGCGTTCAGTTTTCCACCTTCAGTTTTCTCGATGAACTGCTTCTCCCGAAGCTGGCGAAGCTCTTCGAGGTTGATGTTCTGGGATGCATAGATGAGCTCATCACGGATACGCTCGATCTGGGTTCCCAGGGTCCTATCTCCCCCGATCCAGCGAAGACGCACCAGGGCAAGCCGCTCATAGGAGAGGGCATCTCCCCCCGGACCGTAGTAGCGACAGAAGCTCTCGAGGCTGCTTGCGAGAGGTCCGGCGCTGCCGTAGGGACGGAGCCTGAGATCTACGTGAAAGATCCCCTCTCTCTTTGCCTCGATGAACTGGGAGGTGTTTCGGACCAGTCGGTCGAAGAACTCTGAGTTGGCGATGGAATCCTTGCCGTCGGTCCAGCCGTTGTCGCTGTAAACGACAAGGAACTCGATATCCGAGGCATAGCCGAGGGCGGCGCCACCCAGTTTACCGAGGCCGAGAATGGTGAAACGGGACTGGAGGCCCGCCGCCGACCGAGGAATGCCATAGCGCCGGACCAGGTGCTCGTGGGCGAGTGCTGCCGCCGTGGCCACCACGTGCTCCGCCAGGGAGGTCAAGCGCTCGGCGAGTTCGCTGAACTCTATCTCAGGGTTCAGGATGTGGTCGAGGTCGATGAGGAAGATCTCACGATCTTTAAAGGCGTTCAGCCGTTGGCGCTGATCCTCCACTGTGGTGGCGCCATTCAGGGCATGCCTGAGGCGTTCGGGAATGGTGTCAACCGGGTCGCTGAAGCGCTCTCCCCCAACGAGTGGTTTCAACATGGGTAACAGGGTCTCGTAGTGAAGGCGGATGAAGTCCTCCCACAGGTAATCGCTGGTTCCGAGGAGGCGGGCCAAATCCTGGAGGGTGCGGGGGTTGGAGAGAAGGGCGAGCCATCGTTCCCGTCCGGGGAGATGGACCATGTCCCGAACGAGAAACTCGAACCGACGGAGGGCGGCGTAGGGATCGGGCGCTTTGCCCAGGAAATAGGTGAACTGCTTGGTGAAGAGTACCGAGAGCTGGATGGAGCTGATGATCTCGGGGGCTTCGATCTTGTTACCCTTCCCGTCCACGATATCGATCTCATCTTCTATGCGGTGCTCCACAGTGCGAATCCGCACGTGCTCGATGGAGATGCCGTGGAGAGCGAGGGCGTTGGTGAGCGCGTAGAGAAAGGCCGGCGTGTCTTCGGAGAAAATCTTCAATCGGGTGTGGGAGGGAGCTGTATTGTCCACCTCAATCTCGACCGGGTAGAGCAAGGGCGCCGCATCCTGTTGGACCTGCGCGAGCCGAGCCACTACCATCTCGTTGACCCGGTGTTTGGCAAGGTCGCTCTCGCCCCGCTCGAGGAGCCCGATGATCTCCTCCAGTCTTGTCCTGAACTCCGCAGCCCACACGTCGGAGGAGAGCGCAGTCTCCACCACGCCGGCGAAATGATCGACGATCCGCCGGCGCCCGAGCAGTGCCCGGGAAGGGGGACCCGGGCGCAGCCGGCGCCTGGGCTCCGTGGGAGCGGGTTCGGCAGCCCGCTCGTAGGTGAAGACGTCCCCGGATAGTATATTGAACCCCATCCCGGCCAAAACCCCGGTGATCAAGGAAAAGAGGGCTGGATAATCAAATCCCAACACCGTGCAGGCGACGATCCCGTTGTCACTGCTATCGAAAAGCACCTCCACCGGATGGTCGGGAGAGAGGCGGGCCAGGGCACCGAGATGGCGGTACACTGCCTCGGCGGGGAAGCTATGGAAATAGCGCTCGGTGAGGCGCGCCATATGGTCACGGACGAGCCCCTCGTCTATCCCCGGGCAGGCAGCGTTGACCTGTTCAATGGTAGGTTTCATCCGGTTCGCTCGCGGTGGCTTGGCGATCTCATTGCCAGGAACTCGGATCAGGCTCTCATTTTATCGTTCCACGCCTGTCCTTGCAAATAAGAGGGTCTCCGGGCAATGTGGTCACCTAGCGGACCGCTCTCTAAGACGTTCGCGGCTACCCATTTCGCGAACCTCAAGCTCGCGAGGCTTCTGAGGGAAGAGCCGCTCTCACAGGGAGAAGGCGAATCATCGCGGCTGCCCTTTCGGCGGATCTCAGGGTCCCGAGCTTGTCGAGGGAGAAGCCGCTCCCACAGGAAGGCCGCTCCCCCAAGTATCCCAAGAGAAAACAGAAGGGGCTCGCAACGAGCCCCTTCTGTCGGTAGGGGGTGGAGGTTTAGCCCGCATTATGCACGAACCACCTGCTGCGACCGCGGATATGGCCGTCCTTTCGGGCGTCCTCGGGTCTCGAACCTTGCGGCGTACTATGAAGTACGCCTCAGATCCGAGCCCCTGTGGTTGCCCGGTGGCACGACCATCTCCACGATCTCGCGACGGCGTCTCGTGCATAATGCGGGCTAGGCTAACAGGCGAGAGGGCCTAGATGTCAAAGTACAGGGCGAACTCCCACGGGTGGGGCCGGAGGTCGACTGCCTGGACCTCGTTCTTCATCTTGTAGGAAATCCAGGTCTCGATCACGTCCGGGGTGAACACATCTCCCTTGAGCAGGTACTTGTGGTCTGCGGCAAGGGCGTTCAGGACCTCGCGCAGGGATCCCGGAGTCTGAGGGACTTTCGCCAGTTCTTCGGGCTCGAGATCGTACAGGTCCTTGTCCATGGGCTCGCCGGGATGGATCTTGTTCTGGATGCCGTCCAGCGCCGCCATCAGCATGGCCGAGAACGCAAGGTAGGGGTTGCAGCTCGGATCCGGACAGCGGAACTCGACCCGCTTTGCCTTCGCGGCAGGCGAGTACATGGGGATGCGGCAGCACGCACTCCGATTTCGTCTGGAGTAAGCGAGGTTCACCGGGGCCTCGAAGCCGGGCACCAGGCGCTTATAGCTGTTCGTGGTCGGACTGGTGAAGGCGAGCAGGGAGGGGGTGTGCTTCAGGAGCCCACCGATCGCGTAGAGAGCCATCTCCGAGATTCCGGCGTAGCCGTCGCCAGCGAAGAGATTCTGGTCGGATTTCCAGAGCGAGAAATGCACGTGCATGCCGCTCCCGTTATCATTGAAGAGTGGTTTCGGCATGAAGGTCACGGTCCTGCCGTGCTTTCGGGCAGTGTTCTTCAGGATGTACTTGTACTTGAGGACGTTATCCGCCATCTCCACGAGAGGCGCGAAGCGCATATCGATTTCGGCCTGCCCGGCGGTAGCGACCTCGTGGTGCTGTGCTTCGATGGGGATACCGATCTTCTCCAGGGTCAGGACCATCTCGCTTCGGATATCCTGTTGGCTGTCGGTGGGCGGTACGGGGAAGTATCCCTCTTTGTAGCGCGGTTTGTAACCGAGGTTGGGATTCTCCACCCTGCCCGCGTTCCAGCGACCTTCCACAGAATCGATGTGATAGTAGCCCTCGTGCTCGTTCTGATCGAAGCGAATGTCGTCAAAGATGAAGAACTCCAGTTCCGGGCCGTAGTAGGCGGTGTCGGCGATCCCGGTCACTTTCAAATAGTTTGCCGCCTTGCGGGCGATGTTGCGTGGATCGCGGGTATAGTCCTCGCCGGTGATGGGGTCGCAGATGTTACAGATCATGACCAAGGTCTTTGCCGCGAAGAACGGATCGATGAATGCCGTGTTCGGCACGGGCTTCACGAGCATGTCGGACTCGTTAATGGTCTGCCAACCGCGGATGCTCGAGCCGTCGAAACCGAGGCCCGCCTCGAAGGTGTCCTCCTCGATCTCCCTGACCGGAACGGAAAAATGCTGCCAGAGTCCAGGAAAATCCATGAACCTGAGATCCACGATCTCGACCTTCTCCTTTTTCATCAGTTCCAGGACATCTTTTGGTGTCTGTGGTCCACTCATGTCTTCCTCTCCTTCCCTCTCGCTGTGTTTGGCCAACCCTGTACCCCCGCTCCCGGTAGGGGAGTGAGGATGAGCGGCTGATTTCCTAGGCTTTGCAGAAACAGCTTCGTCGTGAACTGGTCTTTGGCAAGAGCTGTGCCATGGGTGGGCGATGAGAAAAATACAAGTTAATCCATAGAGATATATAGGCAGCCAGGGAGTAGCTTTTCTCCAAAAACTACAGTTCTGTAGGAATCACAGGCCTACAAACTGCAAAAATGTTGCCATCTCACTTCTGTTGCCTTTCCCTTGCGGCCACACTCCAGAAAACCTGTGTGTATCCTCGGTTTCGGGAGGATCAATGGGACTTGCAGCTCTCAGGCACCCTGCCTGCCGTTGCTGGGACTGGCACTCAGGACGCGGCCTATGGCCTCATTGATGGCGGCCACCTGCTCCGGGCTGTCCACCTTCTGGCCGTCGAGATCGCGGACGTAGAAGATATCCACCACCTGATCCACTTTGGTGGCGATCTTCGCTATCCAGATGTTGAGCCCGCAGCGAAAGAGGGCGTTGGTGACCTTGTAGAGGAGGCCGGTAAAATCGTGGGTATAGATCTCGATGACGGTGAAGAAGTCGGAGGCGCGATTGTCAACCACAATTCGGTCTGGCCTGAGCCCGGTGTGGCTGCGAGCGGCCTGGTAGGCCCGAACCTTCTCCTCGAGGGCAAGCTCCAGATCCAGTTCGCCCTTGAGGGCGGCGCGGAGGTTGTCTCGCACCTGGGTCCAGGTGTCTTCTTCGCGCAGGAGATCGGGAGGTGCAGTGACTTTGAAGATATCAAGGGCGATGCCGTTGCGCCAGGTGTAAATCTCGGCGCTCAGAATGTTGAGGTTGTTGAGGGTGAAGACGCCCGCAATCCTTGAGAACAGACCGGCGCGGTCTTTGGCGCAGACGGTTACGCTGCGGTACTTGCTGCCGCGATGGATGTGGGTCTCCAAGACGGAATCCGCCCCGCCGAGGCGGCGATAGAGCTCGATGTGACGCACGATCTCCTTGACCGAGGTGTAGTGGAGATAGCGAGGTGACATCTGCTCGAAGAGCTTGCCGAGCTCGTCCCGGGAGAGAGACTGGGCCACCTGGAAGAGCTCGTCCCTCTTCCTTGCCACGATGTTGACCGCGGCAGGTGTGGCGAGCTCCCCTTTTTCGAGAATGTGAAAGAGCTTGAAGAAGAGCTCTTTGAGGAGGACGGCAATCCAGTCGTTCCAGGCCTTCGGGCCGGTGGCTTTCGAGTCTGCCACGGTGAGGAGGTAGAGCATCTTCAGGCGATCCACGTCGCCGATCTGTCTGGCGCACTGGACGACCATCTTTTCATCGTTGAGGTCCCGATGGGTGGCGGTGTTGACCAGCAGCAGGTGCTCCCTGATGAGAAAGGCAACGGTGTCGATGTCCGGGCCGGAAAAATGCAGCCTCCTGAGGATCTCCTGAGAGAGCTCGGCCCCGTGACGGGCATGATCCTGGCCGGGGACAGATTTCCCGACATCGTGGAACAGGCCGCTCCAGAGAAGGAGCTCGGGACGGGCTAATTCGGCGAAGATCTGGCGGTAAAGGGCTTCCCGGTGATCCGCGCTGGGGCTGCCGAAGTCCTTCAGCACCTGGACCGTGCGCAGGGAGTGTTTGTCTACCGGGTACAGGTGGTACTCGTCGTACTGGATCCGATGGATAAGCCCGTGCATTTCGGGAATCAGAGAGACGAGCACCCCGGTATTCAACATCTCCTCGAGCACATCGAAGGATCTCACCGGCGCCGCCAGAATTCTTTTGAGCACGTGCGCCGCCGTGTGGGAGGAGCGAATCTCGTCGTCGATGAGGTGCCGGAATTCCTTGACGAGCCGTCGGGCCTCAACGGTTAGCGGCATTCCCAGGCCGGCGCTCTGATCGAAGATCGTGAGGAGCAGGTAAGGATTCTCCAGGATCGCCTCCGAAGACTCGAAGCTCAACGCGTCCTGGACGAGCTCGATGCCGGTCAGGGCCAGCCGTCGATTTGCCAGCGCCGGCGGCAGTCGTTGCTTCCTCGGGAGCACCTTGCCCACCACGGTCAGGTGCTGCTGCTTCAAGAACTCCATGTGCCCGTGAAGGGTGCCGAGAAATCGCTCCACCGGCTGTTGGCCGTTTTCTGCCTCAAAGCCCATGGAGTGGCTGAGTGCCACTTGATACTCAAAATAGAGTTGATCACAATGCCGCTGGGCGGTGTGGTGCAGCCAGTTTCGTACGGTCCAGATAAAGCCGAGTGCCAGCGAGATGGTCTGGAATTCATGATGGGAGAGGTGACCGAGGTACTCGAGGTCTCTCGGCTCCTTGAGTTGGTATTTGGCTCGGGCAATCCACAGCATGACGTGGTAATCCCGCAGACCGCCGAGGCCCTCCTTCAAGTTGGGCTCAAGGAGGTAGCTGGAATCCCCGAACCGGATGTGACGCTCCTGGCTTCTCTCCACGAGCCACTTCACAAAGGCCGTGGAGTGGCGGCCCAATATCTTCAGCCGGATCGCCTCGATGAGATCCAGGTAGAGGAAGGAAATACCGCAGAGGAACCGGGCGTCCATGAGGGAGGTGAGGACCTCGAAGTCCTGGGCGGCCAGATTGATGCAGTCTTTCAGGGTGCGGGTGCTGTAGCTCACCTCCAGGCCTAGGTCCCAGAGGGGATAGATGATCTCCTGGATGAGCTCCTTCGCCTCCTCAGGGATCTTCTTTGTGAAGAGCAGGAGCACGTCGACGTCGGAGTGAAGACACTGCTCTCTCCTGCCGTAGCCGCCGAGGGCGATGAAGGTATAGGGATTCTTGTCCATCCGCATGCGAGGACCGACGGAGCTCCTCGCAAAACTCTCCCGGAAGTAGTCGTCGAGAATCTCGGCATGGCGGATGAGGAACTGGGGCCCCTTTCCCGCCAGGAACTGCGAGACGAGGTGCCGTTTCCTTCGCTGCAGTTGTTCTACGGGGGATTCCATGGAACAGTCAGCCTTGTCCCGACACTGTTATTCATGCTGTTGAGCGGAGGCTCGAGGCATGGCGAGAAATTCCTCTCGCCCCCGGGACCTTCACGGCTCGACCGCGTCAATCTAACGCAGGGCACGATCGCCTCAGGCCTGCCCTATCCTTAAGCTATCCATTGCGGCAACCATGCAGCTTTGCCGACCAGACCGTCCTGCCTCTGATAAGCAGCCGGCAGCCCTTGTGCGGGGGGCCGACTCCTGGGATTTTCCAACAATCTGTCAGATCGCTTCTTTGCCTCGCTCTCCGGTCCTGATCCGGATCACCTCTTCCAGGGAACTGACGAAGATCTTGCCGTCACCGATGGCTCCGGTCTTGGCCTTCTGCTCGATCACCTTGACCGCCTCGGCGACCATCTCCGCCGCGACAACCACCTCGATTTTGATCTTGGGGACAAAATCAACCCGGTACTCGGCGCCACGGTAGATCTCGGTGTGGCCTTTCTGACGGCCAAATCCCTTTACCTCGGTGACCGTCATGCCCTTCACGCCGATCTCCATGAGACCTTCCTTGACCTCGTCAAGTTTGAATGGTTTGATAATCGCTTCGATCTTTCTCATGGTCTTCTCCTTCCCTGCTGCTCATGCCTCCATGAGCTGGGGCCGCGCGAGAGAGCACTACAGGTTGTAAGCAGTTTCGCTGTGCTGGGTGATATCCAGGCCCCGGACCTCGTCCTCCTCGCTCACCTTAAGCCCCATGGTCGCATCCAGGACCTTCAGAATGATAATGGTCATAACGAAGGCGAATACCCAAGTGGTGACGACCGAGATGAACTGGATCCAGAGCTGGGCCGGGTTGCCGAAGAAGAGCCCGTCTTTGCCGGCCTCGTTGACGGCAACAGTGGCGAAGAGGCCGGTGGCCAGGGCACCCCAGGTGCCCCCGACACCATGGATACCCACGACGTCCAGAGAGTCATCATAGCCGAATTTTGACTTCGCCAGCACACCCAGATAGCAGAGGGTTCCCGCCACACCGCCGATGATGAGCGCCGAGACGGGGCCGACAAAGCCGGAGGCAGGGGTGATGGCCACCAGCCCGGCCACCGAGCCGCTGGCCGCACCGAGGGTTGTCGGTTTGCCCCGATGAATCCACTCCGTGATGAGCCAGGTCAGACCTGCTGCTGCTGCGGCCATGTGTGTGACCACAAAGGCGTTCGCCGCAAGCCCACCGCTGGTGAGGGCGCTTCCGGCGTTGAAGCCGAACCAGCCGAACCAGAGGATGGCGGCCCCGGTAACGGTCATGGGCACATTGTGAGGGATGAACTGCTCCTTGCCGTGGCCGCGCCGCTTGGCGATGACGAGTACGGCGGCGAGGGCCGAGACCCCGGAACTAATATGAACCACGGTGCCGCCGGCAAAGTCGAGGGCGCCCATCTTGGCAAGCCAGCCGCCCGAGCCCCAGACCCAGTGCGCCAGGGGGCTATAGACGAGGGTAGACCAGAGGATCATGAAGACCAGGAAGGTCTTGAACTTCATGCGTTCAGCGAAGGCGCCGGTAATGAGAGCCGGGGTGATGATGGCAAACATCAACTGAAAGACCATGAAGGCGAGGTGGGGGACCGTGGTCGCATAGTCGGCGCTGGGGGTGAGCCCCACGTCCCTCAAGGCGAACCAAGAGAGGTTTCCGATGACTCCTCCCACATCGGGGCCGAAGGAGAGGGAATAGCCCCAAAGGGTCCAACTCACACTCACCATACAGATGATGATGTAGCTCTGCATGATGGTCGCCAGTACGTTCTTATTTCGGACCATGCCGCCGTAGAAGAGGGCCAGGCCGGGGGTCATGAACATGACGAGCGCCGCACTGACGAGGATGAAAGCGGTGTCTCCTGTGTTGACCATGGTTGTAACCTCCATTCGCAAAAAAACGTCCACGGGGATGCGGCAGGGCATCTCCCGGGCGGAGGCTTAGGCAACCCGTATGCCAGTTCCGTTGGACATCGAAAAAACAACGCTATTTCATAGAGTTCGCGGCAACATTAGTGTTTGGGACGATTGTGCCAGAGCGACAAAATTGTAGGAAAGGAGGAGAAGGGAAGAATGGAGTGGTGGAGTGACGCAGTGATGGGATGAAAGTGGAAACCTCGCCCTTATCGGTAGGTACGATATTCGACCCCGAGTTGTCTTGCCTTGTAAGCGAACTTGCGCTCCGTGAGCTGAAGCAGGTTGGCAGCCCGGGCCATGTTGCCCCGGGTGTTTTTCAGGGCGTCGATGATCATCTCCCGTTCCAGGGTGTCGACGGCTTGCTCCAGAGACCGGGCCGGCAAGGTGTCGGACTTCTCGCCGGTCTGTAAGGTCGGGGGAAGGTGGTAGCTTCGGATCACCCCGCCTTCGCAGAGGAGGACCGCTCGCTCGATGCAGTTCTCCAGCTCCCGGACATTACCGGGCCAGTGGTACTGCATGAGCATGTCGATCGCGGGTGTGGACAAACGCCGGATGTCTTTCTGGTTCTCCTTGGCGTACCTTTCAAGGAAGAAGTCGGCCAAGAGGAGCATATCGGTCTTCCGCTCGCGCAAGGGCGGGAGATAAAGGGGAAAGACATTCAGACGGTAGTAGAGGTCGCCCCTGAAGGTCCCCTCTTCCACCGCCTGTTCCAGGTTCTTGTTGGTTGCGACGATGATACGAACGTCGGTCTTGATGGTTTGCGTTCCGCCCACGCGCTCGAATTCCCGCTCCTGAAGAACCCTGAGGAGATTCGCCTGGACATCCATCCCGATAGAGCCGATTTCGTCGAGGAACAGGGTCCCCTTGTGGGCGAGCTCGAATTTGCCCCGCTTCTGCCTGATGGCTCCGGTGAAGGCCCCCTTTTCGTGACCGAAGAGCTCGCTCTCGATGAGCGTCGGGGGTAGGGCGGCGCAGTTTACTTTGATGAAGGGCTGCTTGGCCCGTGGACTGTTGTAGTGGATGGCATTAGCCACCAGCTCCTTTCCGGTGCCGCTCTCGCCGCGGATGAGCACGGTGGCGTTACTGCCGCACACCTGGGCGATCATCTGGAACACTTCCCGCATCTTGCTGCTGTTACCCACCAAGTTGGTGATGCTGTGCTTGCTGGCAAGCTGCTGCTGGAGACGGAGGTTTTCCTCGCGCAGGGCCTCCTTTTCCAGCTGGAGCGTCTCGAGGTTGATGACGTGCTGGGCGAGCATGGTGGCCACGACGGTGAGCAGGCGCTGGCTTGCCTTGAGATCGAAGCCGGGGTCATAAGGGAGATCGACGCTCAGGGCGCCCACCACCTGGTGCTCCTTCTTGATGGGCGCACAGATGAAGGAGAACTCGTCCGTGGTTTTCCGTCGGGTTCCCGTTCGGTTGAGGAATAATGGTTCCTCGCTGATCTTGGGGACCACCATGGCCTTGCCCTGCTGGATGACCCGGCCGGTAATCCCTTCGCCGGGCTTGTATCTCCCCCGGTGCATGGCGCTCTCGGAGAGGCCGTGGGCCACCTCGATGCGAATCTCGTCCCGGAGAGGATTGAGGATGGTGATGGTTCCCCGCGCCATGCCCAAGGACTTGGAGAGGATCTCCAAGACTGCGTAAAGCGATTTCTTCAGTTCGTTCGAGGCATTGAGCTCTTTGGCGATCTCGTAGAGCGCGGTTAACTCCTGGATCTTTCTCACTGTTTGCCATCCTCCCGACAATTTTGTGATAGAGTGCGAAAGATAGCACAAGAATGTCGCTTTGGGAATGGCACGAGAAAGCGGAGGAGGGTGAACTCATCCCGGCTTTGCGAGACCATCATGAGCCACCGCGGCGGATGACGTTCTTCATCGGTAAGCACCGAGTTTATCCGGAATCACCCTGCCTTTCGCGCGCAGGCGGTGCGCGCAGGGGCCGGCTCGTGTGGTTTTTCAGCAGTCCGGGAGGTTGGCGCGATCGCTTCAGGGAGGGCTGCAAGCGGGCCATTCTCGTCTTGGCTCCGTCCCCAAAAAAAGACGGGGTGGCACCCCGCGCGGCGGGATACCACCCCGGGCTTCTCTATTCACCAGGTGTTGCTAAGCGGAGGTCTTCCCGTCCCTCATGATGGTCGGGCTCAGGAAGATGAGGAGCTCACTCTTGTCATCCCTCACCTGACGGCTCTTGAAGAGCCAACTCAGCACCGGGATCCGCGACAGGAAGGGCACGCGGCTCTCACTCCAGCTCTTGTCCTGTTTTATGATACCGCCGATGACGATGGTGTCGCCGCTGTTCACCAGGAGCTCCGTCTTTGCCTCGCGCGTATTGATAGCGGGAGTCCCGTTTACGGTTCTGCCGAAGTCGGCGAAGTCGTTCTTGACCTTCACCTGGAGGCGGACTCGGTCGTCAGGCGTAATGTGAGGAGTCACCGTGAGGGACAGTGTCGCGGGTACGAAGGCGGTGGAGATCCCGTCCTGACTCTGCTGCGGGTAGGGGATCTGCTCACCCTGTTGAATCTGGGCTTCCACATTATCCAAGGTGAAGATGCGGGGCGCTGAGACGAGCTTCACCTCACCGGCGTTCTCCAAGGCCATGAGCTTCATGTCCAGAATAAGGATACTGCCACTGTTGATCCGGGCCAGGGAGATGCCGAGGCTGCCGAGCGAGCTCACAGGGGCATCAACCACGTAGCGCGGCTGAGGGAACCCGCTGGGAGGATTGGTGACGGTGGTTCCAGTGAGACCCTGGTTACCTGTGATGCCGATGGGGCCCCACCCGCCGACCCTCTGGTCAAAATAGGCTCCACCCCACTGGATGCCCAGGTCACGGCTGAAGTTGGTCGAGGCCTCGACGATGCGAGACTCGATCATGACCTGGGGCGTCGCCCGATCGAGCCGGCCTATGACGGTCCTGGCGTTCTCGATCCGCTTGGGGTAGTCGCTGTAGATGATCAGATTGGTCCGATCATCAACGGAGAGGGTCCCCTTATCACTCTTCATCTTGTCGATCTGGCTGGCGATGTTCTTGGAATCCGCGTAGTTTACCTGGAGATAAGTGGTGGTGATCTCGCCTATATCCTTGGTGGCTGCAAGGCGTTTCTGCTCCGCCTCAAGGGAGGCGAGGCGCTGTTCACGCTCCACCCGGATCTTGTCCGCGGTGGCGACGCGGATCACATTTCCTTCAAGGACCTTGTCCAGGTTGTTGATCTTGAGGATCAGATCCAGCACCTGATCCCACGGCACCCTATCGACCTTGAGGGTGACCCTGCCTTTCACATCCGATTCCACCACCAGGTTCTTCCCGGTGACGTCCGCGAGAAGCCGGAGGACATTCCGGATATCCACATCCTGGAGATCGAGGGAAATCGGTTCACCGGTGTAACCCGTGTGCACCGAGGAGACGGTGAGCGGTTTCTCCGCCCGCCCGGGCGTCGGGGCTGCCTTCACCGCGGGTTTCAGCGGCTTCACCGGCGGCGCCTCCCCCACGGCCTCCGCTTCTCCGGCCTCTTCCTGCGACGCCGCGACGACTTCCGTCCCAGGAGCGGGGGCAGGGACAGGGGCTGTTGGTGGTTCAGCCACAGTCTCTGCCGCGGAGGGCGTTCGCCCCTCCGTGAGAGTCACAGGTTTTCCGAGTTCAATCGGCTTTGGCGGCGGCACCGCGGATGGGTCCAAGTCCAGATAGATCTGGCTAGCAGCAGGCGAGAGGTTGTACGGGACCATCTCACGCAGCTCCACGTGAATGTCCACGGTCTTCGCCGCCCCGCGGGCAAGGCGAGGGTCAATGACATTTACCGCGGAGGCGAACTGGCCGGTGTCGATGTGGCGCCTCAAGTGTTTCGGGAGCTCGGCGTTCTTCAGCACCAAGGAGAGGCTCTTGGCTCCCGTGACCTGGACGGTAGGCTCCAGCCGTGTGTCGGCGGTGATGGTGAGTCGAGATTGGCCGGATTCGAGGATGTTGAAGTCGATAGCCTTGATAACGGCCAACGCACCTTGGGCGGCAACGGGCTCCGTGGGCGCAGTCCCCGCCGGCTGGGCGGGGAATCCTGCCCCCGGTTTCAGGGAGAGGAGGAGACGATCGCTACCGGGCACTGCCTCGTAGGGGATGCCTTTTGCCGGCACCAGGTCGATGACCACACGTACCTTATTCTTGTACTTCCCGATCCGCGCTTTCGTGGCCAGGGGGCCGCTCAGGGATAAGGACTCCCGATCCAAGCCTGACTTGATCCCCATGAGGTCAACGACGATCCGGGACGGGTTCGTCAAGGGAAAGGCATGATAGAGAGGGAGCTTGCCGTCGGTCACGAGTGCGATTTCCGCCGACTGGTCGGTGGTGAAAGGCTGAATGGCGATGAGTTTGGTGGCCGGAGCCAACTCCTTCTCAGTGGGAGGCGGTACGACCGCTGGCTGGGCTGCTGGCGGGGCTTCCTGCTGCGCCTGGACCCCATGACCGAGGTTATCGGCCGGGGGATTGTTGGCGAGCTCGGCCTCGGTAGCCTTAGCCTCCATGGGCGGGGGCTCAGGTTCAAAGCGCACCCGAATCCCGTCCTGCTCCGCGCTGATCTCGTAGGCAGTCTCCTGCTTCAGCCCGATTTCAACCCGTGTCAAAGGTTGAGGATCGCGGGTGACCACGGCGGTTTCGATCTTGTCAACGACGCCGCGTTCCACCAGGAGCGGAGAGGGAACCCCTCTTGCCTCCGTGTTGGGAAGATCAACCACCAGTCGGAGGGGATCGATGGCCTTGAAGGCAGTGTACCGCAGGGCGTCAGATCCAGCGAGCACGACGTTCAAGGACCCCTGGTCCTCCACCAATCGAATCTCTCTCAGTTCCTGGGACGCAGGGCTCGGTTGGTCGACACCAGCACCTTGGGTGGGCGGAGGGGTCGGGGGCGAGGTGGCGCACCCTAGTGCGTAGAACGCCAGCGCCACGAGGCCCATGGAGAAGATCCATCGTCGCTTCAAGTGGTGTGGAGCACGCTTCATTGCTCTCCTCCTTCCACTGTGCGCCTGGTCAGCGCGTCTCTCTCTGAATCTCACGGTTGCTCAGGTTTGTCGCCCGGTACGCCGCTCTCGAGGGTACCTGAGCCTTGCGCTCTTCATCCCTGCTTCTTCCCGGGAGGAACTTTCTTGTCCTCCGGGGGTGGCTCAATGAATTTGTAAGTTGTGGCCGTGCAGCCTGTGGTGAGGGTTACCTCCTCACCCTGCCTTCTTGCGGGCGTCATGCTCACGCTGCCGATGTTGACGATACGGCTCAGCTTGCTCACCCTATCGAAAAACACCGCCACATTGTGATACTGCCCGGAAACTTCTATCTTGAGAGGAATCTCGGCGTAGAAGCTCCGGGGAATCTCCGGTTGAGGCTGGAAGAGGATAAACTCTAAGCCCGAATCGGCACCAAGCTTGGAGATGCTGGCGAGCAAAGTGGGGATTTCCTCTTTATCCGGCAACAGCTGGAGGGCCTGGGTGAACCTTGCCTCCACCTCTTTGAACTCTTTCTTGAAGGCGCGGAGATCCTGCTCCACCCGGCGAAGCCGGTCAAGTTCGCCTCGCGCCTTCTTGAGGTCCCCCTGCAGTTGCTCGATCTGTTCACTCTGGGGAAGGTAAAACCACCAGAAGAACCCTGCACCGAGGGCGCCAAGGGTGGCCACCAAAATGAGGAGTTTATACAGCTTGCTCAGTTTGGCCAGTTTCCCCCAGGGGAGACCGGGGAGTTTCACGCCTCCGAGGCCTTTCTTAATGTCAAGAGCCATGGGTCCAGTCCCTCGCGCACGTGGTTCTTACCCAGCGTCAGGCACGTTCCGCTTGAGCTTAATCTGTTCAGGCTGTGCTTGCTGTTGCTGAGACTGTGCCTTCTTTTCCTGTGGTTGTGGCTGCTGCGCCTGAGGTTGTTGCTTCTGCTCCTGCCCGGGCGCCATCGGCTGCTTCTGCTCGGCTGCCTTCTTTGGCGCCACGACCTGGCAGGTCAACTGAAACGCCTTGAGCTTGTACCCTTCGATGACCTCCTGTCGGGACTGCTGGAGCACCACCCTGTTGGGATCGATGCAGGGCGACTTGGCTACCGTCTCCATGAACTGGGCGATCGTCTCGTTCCCCCGGGCAACGCCCTCGAGGGTCAGGGTATTCCCCTGCTGGCTAACCCGCCGAAACCACATCCTGTCTGAGGGCACGGTGGTCGCCAGCTCTTCGAGGACCCGAACGACGAGATCACGGTTTGCCTGGAGGTTATCGATAATCTCCAGTTTCTGAAGGAGTAGCTTTTTCTTGACCTCGAGATCCTTCAGCTCCTTTTGCCGAGCTTGGTGGCGCGTGATTTCCTCGCTCAGCCGTTTCTTTTCCTGAGCCATCTGCTCGATCTCGCCCGTTTGGCCAACGTGGAGGTACCCCATCACGGCGAGAGACAATCCGAGCAGCAGGAAGAAGATCGAAACCTCCTTCCGAATGGACTCTTCGACCCGCCGTCTTCGAGCCGGCAATAAGTTGATCCTGATCATTTGTCACCTACCCGCCGCAGGGAAAGGCCCACGGCAACCGCCATCTGCGGGGCAATGTAGTCTACGTATTCCCGGTCAAAGATCTTTTCGTCCAGGTCAATTCTCGCCAGCGGATTGAACAGAGCGGTAGGGATGTTGGTGTCCTTGTGAAGCAGGGCATCCAGCCCCGGGAGCCGGGAGGACCCTCCGCTCAGGAGGATCTGGTTGATCATCTCGTCGGGATAGGTGGCATAGAAGAAGTCAATAGCGCGCTTCACCTCGGTGGACCAGGTGGTCGCGGCCGCCACGAAAATGGCCTCCAGGTCCTGCACCGGAACCTTGGGGGACGGGATCCCCAGCTTGATTTTTTCGGCCTCTTCGTAATCCAAGCCGAAGCGATCCTGGATATCCTGGGTAATCTGGTGGCCCCCGATGGAGGCATCCCGGTTGAACATGGAAACGCCGTTCTTTAGAACATTGATGTTCATCTTGTTGGCGCCGATATCCACCAGGGCGACACCGCCACTTTCACCGGCGGCATAGTTGACTTCGAAGGCGTTCTCCAAAGCGAAAAAGTCCACATCGATCACTTCGGGGGCAAGTCCCGATTTCCTGAGGATACCGCTGTAATCTTCGATGACCTCCTTCTTTGCCGCTACCAGCATGACTTCCATGCGATCACCCTTTTCTGGAGAGCTGCCGAGGATCTGAAAGTCAATATTGACGTCTTCCACGTTGAAGGGAATGTACTGCTCCGCTTCAACCTGGATGTTCTCGGTCAACTCTTCAGGGGTCATTTGCGGCAGTTCGATCTTCTTGATAATGACCGAGTAGCCGGAGATGGAAGTGGCCACCCCCTTGACCTTCGTTTTCAGGTTCGCGGCCAGCGACTTGATGGCGTCCTGCACCGCCGCCGCGTCTTTGATCGCACCTTCGACAATGACGTTTGGTGGCAAACGGCAGATGCCCAGGTGCTTGAGCCGATAGGTTCCCTTGGAAGAGGCGAGGTGAACCAGCTTGACCGCGTGTGAACCGATGTCAAGACCAAGCAGAGCGTCTTTTTTCCCAAACATTGTCTCTTCTCGACTAAAGGTGGGTGCCGTTGAACCGCGCCGAATTTTCTGACATCCTATATATAGATACTTAGAATGTCAAATGTTTTTGTTTCTTAATTAGCGTAAGTGTCAAAAACTTCCAGTACCACCGTTGCGGAGCCGTAATCGGGCGGCCAAACCCTCTTGCTTCCGCCAACTCAGGAGTGTTCTCAGCCGCTCCCTCGAGATCGCAGGATCCCAACCCCACTCGCGTGTCTTGAGTGTCTCCTTGAGAGACTCCTCGGCCCCTCCCCTCGGACCGCCATCGGTCGGCGTCTGCGGAAGGTGCCGTGATACCGTAGGCTGCGTTTTGCAAAAATCAAGCCAATGCCAACCAGGCGGGAGACAAGGACCGGGACTCTCAGGCGCGGCCACCGTCTGCACCTTTCGCCGAGGGGTTGATCCACCCGGGGCTGTCTCCTGTCCCACCATTCCCGACTGCTGGAATTAGCACAGGGATGGATTCGGAAACGCGCCACCCCGCCCGTCCGGAACACCCGGCACCTCTTGAGCGGAGAGAGGGGTTCACGGATTTTTCGACCTCCTGGCGGGTTTCCCTGGGGGCAATCGAGCTCCCGGAGCGCCTCTCCTGTCTGAAGTTAGGGATTGCCATTTCAGGAATTCGTGCTAGACTCCAACCGGATTTCGGGGGAGGCGCCGGGCAGGGTCGTAAAAAGAGCGTCGTCTCCGGAAGGTACCTGACGTGAGACTTGAGAGGAAGAAAGGTGTTCAGGAAGAGATGGGCGAGACAGTCAAGCATGGGGCCAATCCATTGCAGGAGGAGGTCCTTCAGGCGGCAGGTGGTAAGAAAAAGAGCACCTTGCGCGAGTATCTGGAAGCCATCGGCATCGCGATTCTTCTTGCCCTCTTTATTCGAACCTTCGTGGTACAGGCCTTCAAGATACCCTCAGGCTCCATGAAGCCGACGCTTCTCGTGGGAGATCACATCCTGGTAAACAAATTCATCTATGGCATCAAGATCCCTTTCACGGACAAGACCCTTATTCCGGTGAACACTCCGAAACGAGGCGATGTGATCGTTTTCAAATACCCAGGTGACACGAGCAAGGATTACATCAAGCGGGTCGTCGGCTTGCCGGGGAATGTGATCGAGGTCATTGACCGGAAGCTCTTCATCAATGGCGAGCCGGTGGACGATCCGCATGCGTACTATTCGCTGTCCGGCATCATGCCGGACTCTTTCCTCCGACACTTCCGCCCAGTGGTCGTTCCGGCGAATCACCTATTCGTGATGGGTGACAATCGGGACGAGAGCTCCGATAGTCGGGTGTGGGGGTTCGTGCCTCTCTCCTATGTGAGGGGGAAAGCCTTTCTCATCTACTGGTCCTGGGACCAAGGCCACTTCGGCGTTCGCTGGAGCCGGCTGGGAGATCTGGTGTATTGACGAGTGAGTCTCTCCGCACCGTGCGCCGTGTCGACGAAGGGGTGATACAAGAGGGGAGTGATGAAGTGACGTAGTAATGGAAAAGGGGATTGGGGGTTCCTCCGCAAGTTTACCCTTCGACACTCCAACGCTCCAGTACCCCATCACTCCAGTATGGAAATAATCCAACACTCCAATCCGCTCCGCGCTCGTTTCCGGCGCCAGCGTCGACTGCCCAATCAGTTTCCCTTGTTCGCCGGCACCCGTGCCGTTATCCCTTCTATGGATACCAGTTCTTTTGAGAAGACCATCGAGGCCCTGACCCTCATCAGTAGGGCGATCACCTCGGATCATTACATCGAGGACATCCTGCGCCTTATCGTCATTGTCACCGCCAAGGTGATGAACTCCGAGGTCTGCTCGCTCTGGTTGCTGGACGAGAAGACCAAAGCCCTCACCATCCGGGCCACCCAGACCATCGACAGCGACTACATCAAGGAGCGCTCCCTCAAGGTAGGCGAGGGGGTGGTGGGGTACGTGGCGCAGCACAACCGGCCCTATGTGATCAAGCACGTGCTCGAGGATCCGAGGTTCAAGGAAAAGGAACTGGCAAGAAAAATGGGCCTCGTCTCCATGCTGAGCGTTCCCATGAGCGTAAAGGAGCGGGTAATCGGCGTTCTGAACTGCTACACCTCGTTCCCCCATGATTTCAGCGACACTGAAAGGAATCTCTTCACGACCCTGGCCAACCAGGCAGCGGTCGCCATCTACAACACCGAGCTCATGGTCCGTACCAAGGTGATTCAGGAGGAGCTTGAGGCGCGGAAGCTCGTGGAACGGGCCAAGGACGTTCTCATCCGGCGCCGCAACATGACCGGTGAGCAGGCGTACCGCTGGATCCAGAAGCGCAGCATGGACTCGCGGAAATCCATGCGCGAGGTGGCTGAGGCGGTGCTCCTCTCGGAAGAGATCTGAGGGTCTATCCAACCTACAACCTCCCTTTCCCTTTTGCAGTCGTAGTCTTCTGGCACCACGCAGATCTGGGTCGGCTCGTTTCCGGCAGGACGTGGAAATTCTCTTGACAAACTGAATTAGTACGGCTAAAAAGAACCGTTATTAGCCAGCAGAGATAACAGTCGGCACAACGGAGTGTAGACTGTCGGGATGTGACAAGGGCGTCTTTTCCCCCTCGGGGGAACGACGCCTTTTTTTATTCTCAAGGCTCAGGAGGAGGGAGTATGTCGTTCAGCAAACCAAATCGAAGCGCCGCCACCGTCACCACAACCCGGGTCGAGCCTGCCCCGATCTCCGGGATCTGCGTCACCTGCCTGGATGGCTGCGAAGGCCCCTGTGAGATCGGCCGCTCGGCCCTCAAAGGTCGAGAGATGATCTACCCGCAACCCTTCGGTAAGATCACCGCCGGAGCGGAGAAGGATTACCCGACGGACTTTTCCCATTTCAACATCCAGGGCACCTGTGTAGGTGCGGTGGGACTCCCGGCGGATTCGGACGTGGCCACCTTCCCCGCGGTCGATTGCAGCACCGCCCTCGGCGCCGACGGGAGCATCAAGATGGATTTCCCCGTCTTCACCGGCGCGGTGGGCTCCACCGACATCGCCAGGATCAACTGGGAAGACGTGGCGGTAGGGGCGGCCATCTCGGGGATCATCGTGGTTGCCGGCGAGAACATCTGCGGCATGGATCCCAAGGCGGAGTTCAAGAACGGGAAAATCTCTAAGTCCCCCGAGATGGATCGTCGCATCAACGCCTTCAAGCGGTGGTACAACGGCAAGGGCGGCGTCATCGTCCAGGCCAACGTCGAGGACACCAAGCTCGGCGTGCCCGAGTACGTCATCCAGAAGCTCGGAGTCGAGATCTTCGAGCTCAAGTGGGGTCAGGGAGCCAAGGACATCGGCGGTGAAGTGAAACTCAAGACCCTCGATCGTGCTCTCCAGCTCAAGAGCCGAGGCTATATCGTTCTTCCTGACCCGACCAACCCGGCGGCCCAGGAGGCATTCCGGACCGGAGGAATCAGCGATTTCGAGCGCCACTCACGCCTCGGCATGGTGGACGAGGAAGGCTTCTATCGCGAGGTGGAGCGCCTCCGGAAACTCGGGGCCAAGTACGTGACCCTCAAGACCGGAGCCTATCGGCCCGTTGACCTGGCCCGCGCCATCAAGTTCTCCTCCAACGCCCGCATCGACCTTCTCACCATCGACGGGGCCGGTGGCGGCACCGGCATGAGCCCATGGCGCATGATGAACGAGTGGGGCATCCCGACGGTCCATCTCGAGTGCCTCACCTACCAGATGTGCGAACGCCTCAAGGCCAAGGGCGCCTACCTGCCGCCCATCGCCATCGCCGGGGGGCTCTCCCTGGAAGACCATGTCTTCAAGGCTTTGGCCCTCGCGGCTCCCTATGTGAAGGCCATCTGCCTGGGCCGGGCTATCCTCACGGCGGCCATGGTCGGGAAGACCCACGGAAAGCTCGTGGAAGGGAAGATCGCCAGAGACGGCGGGAGCATCGAGCAAGGATACATTGGTCTCTTTGCCGTCGGTGCCCAGCTCAAGGAGCGCTTCGGCAGCGACTTCGCCAAGCTGCCCCCGGGCGCCATCGGCATGTACTCGTATGTCGATCGGCTCCGGCAGGGGCTTCAGCAGCTCATGGCCGGGGCGCGCAAGTTCGCTCTCCCGTATATTGACCGGAACGACTTGGTGGCCCTGACTCGGGAGGCGGCCGAGATCTCCGGGATTCCCTACGTCATGGAGTCCGATCAGGAAGAGGTGGCAAGGATATTGGGGTAGAGAAACCCCTTGAGAAGACTCGATATGGATCTGGAAGGGCCTCGAGCGAGACACCTTCCCCACACAAGGAGTGTACGATGCTGAGCGTGATCTGTCAGCACTACTGCAAGGATTGTTACGCCCTCAACGTCTGTGCCATCCATGCCATCTTGGAGCAGGAGATGGACTCGATCCTCCTGGATACCACAAAATGTATCGGCTGCGGCTGCTGCCGGACGGCCTGCTTCACCTTCGGCGCCTCCATGATCAAGCCGAAGATGATCAAGGCGGAGAAGATACGGCCGCTCCCCTCCGCGCCCAGCTCTCCCTTTGCCTCACCCGAGGGCGGCGAGGAGTAACCGGCATGTGAGACCTCTCACCCCTGCCCTCTCCTCCGGGGCGGAAGAGAGCGAAACAGGGGGCGGGTTGAGGAAAGCAGAACCCGCTACCCTTTACTGCGCAACCGGCTCATTTTCCACCAACGTCCAGATGCCGCAGGGGCAGGCGCCCGCACAGAACCCGCAGCCGACGCAGAGTTCTCCATTCACCACCATCTCGAAATCCCGGCCGCCGTTCTCGCGTTTGGAGATGGCGCCCTGGGGACAGATGGTAATGCAGATGTCGCATTCCCGGCAGGAGCCGCAGGAGGAGCAGGCGGAGGCACAGTGGCCGAGCCCCTCGAGGGTGCGGAGGCGCGGGTCGAAGTACTCGAGCTTCATCCGGTGCCGGTCGATCATGGGCCGGGCCGTACCTTGAAGCGGCTCTCCCGCGAGCAGGCCGCCGATGGCCTGGGCCGCCCTGCGTCCGGCGCCGATGGCGTCGGTGAGGAGCCCGAGCTTCACTGCATCACCGATGGCGAAGATCTGGGAATCGCTGGTCTGCTGGAACTCGTTCACCTCGATGAAGCCCTTGGCGGTCGTCACGGTCTCGGGGAGAAAGTCCAGCTCGGGCTGGTCACCGATGGAGACGATCACGGTATCGGCGGGAATAATCTCACCCGTGGTGAGCTCCACCCCTTCGGCGGTCACGGCCTTGGCGAAGCAAGGCCACCGGAACTTGGCGTCCACCGCCTCGGCGGCCCGACGCTCCCGACCGGAGGAGAGAGGCTCCTGGATGTCGATGAGGGTGATCTCTACCGCACCCAGCCGATGGGCCTCGGTGGCCGCGTCACATCCCACGTTTCCCGCTCCGACGATCACCACTCGCTTCCCCACCCGCGCCTCATCCCTCTTGCTGAGCCGGAGAAAATCCAGGGCCGGGATCATCCGCTCGGAACCCGGAACCGAGAGGCGTCGCGGTTTCTGGGCACCCACGGCGATGACGACGAAATCGTAATCCCCCTTGAGCCGCTCTACCTCGCCGCGAGTCAGGCGCTGCTGGAGATGGACATGGGGGAGGGCCTGGCGGACCCGCTCCAGCTCGGCACTCATCACCTCGTCGGGAATCCGGCTCTTGGGTATCATGGCGGAGATCTTGCCGCCGAGCTGTTCGCTCAGATCATAGATGACCGCCTCATGCCCCTGTTGACGGAGCTGCCAGGCGACCGAGATACCCGCGGCGCCGCCGCCGATGACGGCGATTTTTCGGTCGCTCAGGGCGGGAAGTTCCGGGAGCTTCGCCTGTACGCTCGCCTTCCCCAGCTGGGTCACGTCCACGGGGGCCATCCCCGCCCACTGGCGGGTACACCCCTGCATGCAGAGATTGGGGCAAAGGTAGCCGCAGACCGTCGCAGGGAAGGGGGTGTAGGCCAGAGCGAGGTCCACCGCCTCGTCGATCCGCCCCTCCCGGATGAGACGCCACCGCTCATGAACGGGAACGCCCGTGGGGCAGCTTGCCTCACAGGGGGGCAGATACTTCTGGTTCTCCCACACCGGGACGTACCTGCGGAGGTCTCCGGTGGTAATGACCGGAACCGCGCTCCGATCGATACTGATCAGGTCACCGATCAACCCTCCGAGCCCCAGCTCCCGATCCCATACCTCCTGACGGAAGGCCTTGACGGATCGCCGTGGCTGGAGCCACCGCTCGTGGGGGCTGCGGGCTACGAGGAGCTGCCAGTGAGCCCGCTCCGCCAGCTGGGGATAGAGACCGGGCATCCCGAGGCGCTGAAGGAATAGCTGGAGGTTCTCCGTGAGCCAGATCCAATCGTGATCGCTAACGGCCACCAGCTTGGCGTCGTGCTGACTGAACCCGCCGTGAGGCCCGCGGAAGAAGATCTTGCCGCCCACCATGCCCACGCAGGGACGATAGCCGAGGACGTTCTCGGAGCTTGCCGGCTCGTGGCCACAGACGACAGCGATCCCGCCCGCCATGAACTCGGCGAAGTAGTCTCCCACGGAGCCCAGTACCCAGAGCTCGGGAGCGGCATGCCGGGGGTTGTGCTTGGTCATGGTCATACCCCGGGCGCCGATGCTCCCGCCGATGAAGATCTTGCCCTGGGCCATGGCGTTGGCGACACCATTGGTGGCGTGGCCGTGGACGATGATCTCGGCGCCGGCGTTCAGCCAGCCCACATCGTCGGAGGCCGGTCCCATGATCTCGATGGTCGTATTGGGAAAGCCCATGGAGCCGAGGCGCTGGCCGGGGGAGCCGACGACCTTGACC
>Ga0209253_10000638_pt1 | contig 30464 bp, 15 predicted proteins | sample FrelakmetBRP12BR_FD_187145 | JGI IMG/M metagenome (GOLD analysis project Ga0209253, IMG submission 187145) | Freshwater lake sediment microbial communities from the University of Notre Dame, USA, for methane emissions studies - BRP12 BR (SPAdes)... | ecosystem: Environmental > Aquatic >... | reverse complement strand
AGGCGTTCGTCATAGGAAGCACCGTTCGCGAATCCCGGCCAACGGTAGGCGGCCACATTGGCATACTCGTAGTGATAATAGAACCCGCCGTCCCTGTTGCGGAAGCGAAGGCTCCAGAGGAGACCACCGGTGAGACCCTGGTTGATGATCGTGTCCGTCAGGATGCGCAAGCCGTCTGTCGGCACAATGCCGTATTCGCCGACGAAGTATGGTTTCCTCCCCTTAGCCAGGGTCTGGTTGTTGACGATCCGCTCCAGGGAAGCGTCCGGATTGCCGTAGTGATGCGATGACAGGATGTCGAGGTTCGGATCGTCGAGTGCCTCTTGTGAAAGCCCCCTCCCCAGAGCGCCATCCGCCAGCAGGTGGTTCTTATCGAGGCTCTTCACGTAAGCGGCGATTTCGCGCGTCCAGGAAAAGGGCGCCGCGAGTTCGTTCCCTGTTTCCCAGGCCAGAATGGCTTTGTCTTCCCGGTATGGTATTCCGGTGAATGTATTCGTGCGATTGATGATGAATGCAAGGGTCTTCTTGAAGTCGTTGATCAACTGCTGATCTGTCCAGAATTCTTCCTTTGTCTTGCCGCGGAACGTGGCGTATTCCTGCGGTCCGCCCCACCAGTGCCAGTTGTCCACAAACGGGATGATGAGTCTGACGCCGACCTCGTTTGCGACCTGGAGCACTTTGTCGAATGTTCTGAATGCCTCCTCGTCGAAGACGCCGGGTGCCCTAACATGCCGGATGATGTCCGGCGTATCAGAAGGCTTCTTCACCGAGAACACGTAGATGCGAGCGACCTTTCCGCCCATCTGGTTCACCGTGGTCAATGCATCCCGTATTTCGAATTCGTCCGGGAGTCGCCACGGGTTCGTGCCTGCGAATGGGAGATAGTCTTCCAGATAGTGAAGGTTCGGGATGTTCACCGAGATGAACCGCAGCTCGCGGTCACCGTCCATCAGCTTGTCGGCCGTGGCGGTGACGAAGTTCTGGAATTGGGAAAAGGCAGTGCAGGTTGTGAGCGTAGCGAGGACGGCGATACTGAACAGGATATGAGCTCGAAGGGGGAAGGCCGGAGTTTTCATGGTAGAGTAGAGCTGACGAGTTGATCTGTCCGATTATGGTATTGGTGTGAACTCGACATCTATCTCAAAGCTCGCGCATGCCAGGGGAGTTTGAGAAGTTTTCTTATTATAATGATAAAAGTTATCAAAAGTATGGGGCGGGGGCCCGCGAAAATGCGTCTTGAACGCGGATTTTGTGGTTTAGCGTTAGCACGGAAGTTGGGGGTGTTTTCGCCGAAGGACTTTCCTGGAGCCATGCATCTTCGAGCATTCTTCCTGATCGCTTTTGCACTGGCATTCGCCCGTGCGGCAGCGGCCGAGCCGGCCTTTGATGTGCGGACGTATCCTTTTTCGCATTACGGTTCGTACATGTCGGTGATGTTGAAGACGGAGGAGAAAAGCAGCCGCGAAGGTCTGTACATTCAGGATATCTCCGGGGAACGCATGTGGGGATGGAAGGGGGTGTTCCGGGTCGAGGTGATGGACGAGGGGAAGGCGGTTCCTTACACGGTCAAAGCGACGGCGTCACAACTCACACTCACGACATCAGCCGGTCTGCTCGAGATCTGCTTTCAGTCTCCCGATGTCATCCGGCTGCGCGGGAACCGGCTTGACGTCCGGCTCACACAAATCATCGGGAGCTGGAGTGGCGCGAATTTCCCGTTGAACTACCAGAAGACCATCTGGATGTGCAAAATGTGGGGGCCGCATTATGCGATCGCCGTAACGCGGGGAATTCCCGCCGGTGACGCGGCGGCGACGTTCGTGAATGAGGCCATTAAGGACCGGCCCCAGTTCGTCCTTGATGTTGCGCGGGATTCTTCGGGCCGGGTAGATATTGCGGTCGAGCAATTCCAGGATGCCTACGACGGGAAGCAATACGACAAGCCGTTCGAGCAATGCGTTGCTGACGCACGGCAGCACTTCCTGGAATTCTGCAACAAGATCCCGTCCACACCAGCCGGCTATGACGACCTGCGAAGTCTGGGGGCCTATGTCAAATGGTCTTCGGTGGTCAATCCGCGGAGCTGCATCAAGCGTCCGTGCATGTACCAGTCCAAGAATTACATGACCGCCATCTGGTCGTGGGATAATTGCTTCGGGGCGATGGCGACATGCAACGATCACCATTTTGCCCTGGACCAGCTGCTTGTCCTGTTCGATTACCAGACGGATCTCGGCATCCTGCCCGATTTCCTGACGGAGAAGTACCCGATGTACGCGGCGTTCAAACCGCCCGTGCAGGGATTCACGATGATGAAGATGGCGGAGCTGTCGCACCGCGCATTTTCCGCAGCCGACCTCGCGGCGGTGTACGGGCCGATCGGGAAGCTGACGAATTTCTGGCTGACCTACATGGATAACAACCATAACGGCATCCCGCAGTACAACAACTCCAACGATTGCGCGGACAATTGCGCGGTGTTCCAGGTCGGGTACCCGACCGAGATGGCTGATCTCTGTACCTATCTGATCATCCAGATGGACTTTCTTTCTGAGGCTGCCTGCGTGCTCGGAAAGAAGGATGAAGCGGCGGACTGGAGTTCCCGGGCCGGGCGGCTGCTCACGGCGATGCAGGACAGCCTCTGGACCGAAGGCCGGTTCGTCGCGAAGAATTCCTTCACCGGAGAGTACTGCAAGGACTGCAATTCATTTGTGAACTACATCCCCGTCATGCTCGGGAACCGGCTCCGGAAGGAAATCAAGGGGAAGCTGCTCTCGGATCTGCGCACGGGAGGCATCCTAACGCCGTATGGTCCGGCGAGTGAACACCCGAAGAGCCCGTACTTCATCGAGGACGGCTACTGGAGGGGGGCAATCTGGGCGCCGCAGTATCTCTTCCTGGTGGAGGGTCTAAAGAACTGCGGCGAGAGGGAGTGGGCGAAGCAACTCGCACAGAATTACTGCGAGATGTGCCGCACCTTCGGTTTTCCGGAGAACTTCAGCGCCCTCGACGGCCACCCGATGCGGGACACCGCCTATTCCTGGACCGTAGACGTTTTTTTTATTCTCGCCCACGAATACCTTGATTGATGCTGCATCAACGTCTGCGCGAAAGAGTTACCGTATGAAACAGTCCATCGTCCTTCCCGGATTGGCGCTCGTCCTCGTCTTCTGTCCCGTTGCCCGCGCGCAAACCGCTGACGGAGATTCCCTTCCGACGCTGCGGATCCTTCTTGATCCGGCACGGGCGGCGACGGCATTTGAAGGAATCGGCGCCGTGAGCGCGGGCGCTTCGTCGCGGCTGTTGATTGACTATCCGGAACCCTATCGCAGTCAGGTCCTCGATTTCCTCTTCCTGCCGAAGTATGGCGCCGGCTTTCAGCATCTCAAAGTGGAAATCGGCAGCGACATCAATTCGACCGACGGTACCGAGCCAAGTCATATGCGCAACAAAGGGCAAGAGGATTTCACGCGCGGATACGAGTGGTGGCTGATGAAAGAGGCCAGAAAGCGCAATCCGAACATTATCCTCGATGGTCTTGCACGGGGCGCTCCGGGGTGGATCGGCAACTACTGGAGCCAGGAGTGCGCGGACTATGTTGTATCGTACATCCAGGGGGCGAAGAGAGTCCACGGACTGGAAATCAATCTCCTGGGCATCTGGAATGAACGCGACTATGAAAAGGAGTGGATCAAGCTTCTGCGAAAAACCCTCGACTCGAACGGACTCCAGCGCGTGAAGATCGTTGCAGCCGACCTGAATGGTGATCCCAAGCGGTTGTGGAGGATTGCCGAAGACATGACCACCGATCCCGATCTGGCGAAGGCCGTCCATGCGATCGGAGTCCACTATCCGTGGGGTGAAGTCCCTCAGTCGGCCCTGCGACTCCAGAAAGCGGGAAAGCGGCTCTGGTCATCGGAGGACGGCGAATGGGAATGGAACACGATGATACCGTATTTCCATCTTCGCGCGCAGAAGTGCAATGTGAACTGGGTGGACCGCCATCTCACGAAGACGGAGTTCTGGAGTGCGGTGACTTCATACTACGATTGCCTCCCGGCACCGCGGTCAGGAGTGATCAAAGCGAACACCCCGTGGTCGGGCGCGTACGAGATCAATCCCACACTCTGGGCCGTGGCACACACAACACAATTTGTTGAACCGGGCTGGCTCTATCTCGACAGCGCGTGCGTTCACCTGCCGAAGGGCGGTACGGTGGTTGCCCTTACATCACCCGACCGGAGAGATCTGTCGCTCGTCGTCGAAACAACAGGCGCGACCGAGGATCAAAAACTCGTGATTACCGTGCCCCGTGGAACTCCAGTCGCCCTTCTCCATGCGTGGTGGACCCGCGACCTTGAAGAGTTCATGCGGGGGGATGACCTGCGCCCCGTGAACGGAGTATGGACAGTGACCCTCCCACGCAACGCGATCCTTTCGCTCACGACGACCACCGGACAGCGAAAGGGGGAGGCTTCCAGTCCTCGCGGTGCTGTTTTTCCTTATCCCTACGGCGATGACTATGAGACATACGCGGTGGGCTCGACTGCGCAATTCCTCTCCGATCACGGCGGTGCGCTCGAGGTAGTCAAACGCAACGAGGGGGGGCAGTGCCTGCGGCAACAGATCCATCGCCACGGTATCGACTGGAACTCGACGGATTATGCATACTCCCTTATCGGCGACATGAATTGGAATGATTGTGAGGTCTTGAGCGACGTTGCTTTCGAGATGGCTCAGGACAACAAGGCGGCGCAAGCCGACAGGCGCGTTGCCGTGGTTGCGCGTTGCTTCCCCGGCGCAACCTGGGCGAGCTTCGGGATGCCCTACCCTGCCGGATACAGTCTCTGGCTCCACGAAGATGGTTCCTGGAAAGTGACGACGGCAAACAAGGTGCTTGCAGGAGGAACGGTTGCGGCCCCCGGCGCGGGCTGGCATCAGCTGAGGATCAGTTGCACGGGTAACTCGATCACGGCCGCCATTGACGGAGATGTTGTGGCCAGAATCACGGATGGGACGTACCGGCGCGGGCTTGCGGGGATCGGGAGTGGATTTCATGCCGCATTATTCGACAATCTGATTGTTCGATGAATATGTCCGAGTGGCCAGGACAGTGCTCATCCTATGAAATCCCCCTGGCAGAGACGGATCCATCTTGCGTTGAGTGCCTGTGCGTTTCTCGTCCCGAGTTCGTCGTCGGCAACACCTCCCGTGTCCGCGGGCGGCCGCAATGATCTCCCCGTGAGCGGGACAGGGTGGAGGATCTGGCCGGACCCGGCGGCCATATGGCGGAATGATCCACTGTTCCTGCCGGGCGATTTCCTGCGTTGACAATCAACCATTCAGTCATCATATGAGCACCAACCATGTCCTCGATCACTGTTCTTGTGGATGAACTCACGCACGCGTTGCGCGACGGCATTCTCAAACGATGGTATCCCCTGGTTGTTGACAAGGAATGCGGGGGGTACTTCACAAACGTCACATACGATTGGAAACTGGTTTCCGAGCAGGAGAAGATGATTGTCTCGCAGGCCCGGCATGTCTGGACCACGGCCAGAGTGGCGGGAATCTTCGAAGAGGCCGGGAGGTATCAGGAGATTGCGCGACACGGCTACGCCTTCCTTCGTGACGTCATGTGGGACAATGCATATGGCGGCTATTTTCAGATCCGGAACAGGCAGGGAGGCCCCTCTGAGGTGAGGGGATGGCGCGACGAGAAAAGGACGTACGGGAACGCCTTCGCCGTATACGCGCTGGCTGCTCTCTATGATCTGACTCGTGATCCAAAGGTTCTGGACTCAGCCCAACGGTCATTCTCCTGGATCGAGGACCATGCGTATGATCCCCTCCATAAGGGGTATTTCGAGTTTCTCACGAGGGAAGGGAGGCCTTTCGACCGGTCGAGCGGATACAAAACCATAGCGTCGGACGGCAATGAGCTGGGGTTCAAGGACCAGAACTCCTCCATCCATCTCCTGGAGGCCTACACTGAACTGTATAAGGTCTGGCACGATCCGAAACTGCGCACCCAGCTCGCCTCTATCCTTGCGCTCATCCGTGACGTGATGGTGAGCGATAAAGGGTACCTCCAGCTGTTCTTCCAGAACGATTGGACGCCGGTCTCCTTCCGCGACGCGGCAAAGGAGGTCCGGGAGGAAAACTACGGTCTCGACCATGTCTCCTTCGGTCACGACTACGAGACTGCATTCCTCATGCTTGAAGGATCGCATGCCCTTGGAATCAAAGAAGACGCGGCCACGCTCACCGTCGCCCGGAAGATGCTCGACCATGCCCTGGCCAACGGATGGGACAAGTCGGTCGGCGGATTCTATGACGGAGGGTACTACTTCAAGGGTGAGAAGGGGTGTACGATCATCAAGGACACAAAAAACTGGTGGGCTCAGGCAGAGGGGCTCAATGCACTGCTCCTTTTCTCACGCATCTTCCCCGATGCAGGCTACTATCCTTACTTTCTGAAGCAGTGGGAGTATGTGAAGAGGTACATCCTTGATCCCGACCAGGGGGATTGGTTTGAGGGCGGACTCGATAAGGAACCGCACTTCAAGACCGGTCCGAAGAGCCAGATGTGGAAATGCACCTACCACACGTGCCGGACGTTGATGAATTGCATTTCCCTCATTTCTGAGAAACCCCCGGCTGGCATGAGCGATGGCTTCTTGAAAAAGCAGGAGGAGATGGCGGGGTTTGTCGAGCACTGGCGGGAGACAGCCCGCCACACGGGGAGCGGGCAATAAACAGGCCACGGCCGACTACCGCTCAGGAGGTGGGAGCGGCAGCCGGCCATGAACCTGCTACGGCGAATGTCGCTTCTTCTTGGATGTTTTCAAATTCTTATCGATCAGGCGGATTCTCTCCTGTACGCTTGCCGCGCTTCGCAGTCCGTCTTCCGGCGTGTGCAAGACGTAGTCCAGGAGCCGGTCGACGGTTGAGGTTGCCACGTGCATCCTCGTGTCCGAGGAGGCGTAGTAGATGAAGACGTCGCCGTTCCGCCTCTTCACCCATCCGTTGCTGAAAACGACATTGGAGACATCGCCGACCCGCTCCGTTCCTTCCGGCGCGAGGAAATATCCCGCCGGCCGGGCGATGACCTTGTACGGTTCATTGAGATCAGTCAGCAGGAGGTAGAGAACATAGCGCAGGCCCGCGGCGGTGTTGCGTACGCCATGGGCAAGTTGCAGCCAACCTTCTTCTGTTTTGATCGGTGCAGGTCCGAGGCCGTTCTTCACCTCCTTGATGGTGTGGTACGCACGGTCATCAATGATGATTTCGCTGTCGACGACAGCGTGTTCCATCGTGTCTGAGAGACCCCAGCCGATCCCGCCCCCCGACACGGCCTCAATAAACCCGTCCTGCGGCCGCGTATAGAATGCGTATTTCCCCTCAACGAATTCCGGGTGCAGAACAACATTTCTCTGCTGGGGCGATTTGGTCTTCAGGTCCGGCAACCGCTCCCACGTTCGGAGGTCCTTTGTCCTCGCGAGGCCACCCGCTGCGATCGCGGAAGAGGTGTCGGTCCTTGATGCAGAGGGATCCTTCCGCTCCGAGCAGAACAGGCCGTAGATCCATCCATCCTCGTGTCTGACAAGCCTGAGGTCGTAGACATTCACATCCGGGTCTGCTGTCTCCGGCATGACAATGGGATAGTCCCAGAACCGGAAGTTATCGATGCCATTTGGCGATTCAGCGATAGCAAAAAAAGATTTCCTGTCGACTCCCTCGACCCTCAGCGCAAGGAGAATCTTGCCGTTGTGTTCGATCGCGCCGGCGTTGAAGGTGGCGTTCACGCCGATTCGCTCCATCAGGTGCGGGTTCGTCTTGTAGTCGAGATCGTACCTCCAGAAGATGGGCGTATGGTCTTTGGTCACGATCGGGTTGAGGTAACGGGAATAAACGCCGTTTCCTCCGGGGGCTTTCTTGTTCCGCCGGGACGTCAACCTCGCGTAGTCTCTCGAGAGGCCAGTCAGTTTCTTGTTGAAGTCTCTGTGTGTCATTATTCTTCTCCGGCGATACTGAGTGATGCGCCAGAATTGGCCTGGGCAGTTTCAGGTGAGACGTACTGGACGGCAACTTCGGTCGCGTCGTCGAGTGTGTCCCACCAGGTGAACTTGAGGATCGTCGATGTAATCACGACGATGGCGAGGGTCACAAACATCGAGGAGGATTCGTGAATGACGAGGTAGATTGGGAGCGCCACGAGAGAGGTCTGCCAGACAATGCCAACCGCGACGTTGAACATATCGCGCTTGAAGTTCCTGTTCGGCTGGAATTCAGGGTGCCGTTGCCGGACCTTCTCCAATACCGGTTTCCAGAACCCCCATGGCTTCACCCGCATGTAGAACCCGATCAGGACTTCATCCGGTTCTGGTCTGGTGAGATAGCTACCCGCAATACATCCCGCGAGGGAGATCGCAAGAACGTACGGGAAGGCATAGATTGCCGCAACAGAGGGGATAAGGAACGGGATCACCAGCGAAGCTCCGATGCCAGCAAGCATCCCCCAGAAGTAGCCATACCCGTTCAGCCGCCACCAGTACCATTTCAACACGTTTGCGGCTGTGTACCCTCCCCATAACGCATTGACGATCCACTGCATCACTTCATTGATCGATCCGACGACCAGGCCGACACCGAAGCCGAGAAGGACAAACAGAATTGAGACAATGTAGCTTATCCGCACATACCTTTTCGGGGGGGCGTTGGGGTTGATGAACCTCTTGTAAATGTCGTTGACGACGTACGCCGGTGCCGCATTGACTGTTGCCGCGTAGTTCGACATGAACGCCGCAATCAACCCGGACAGGATCAGACCGACCCACCCGACTGGGATCAGGTTCTTCAGTGCGTAGGGGAGGACCATCTCAAAGTCGATGTTCGGTCCCATGGCCTTCAGCTGAGGGCTGAAATAGACAAGCGCCAGAACAGTCAGCCCGGCCACCATCATGTACCGGGGGAAACAGAGGGCCACGTTGACAAACCAGCTCATCTTTGCCGCGTCCTTCGGGGACCTGGTCGCCAGCACGCGCTGCATATCGTAGTTGGGGGCGGGACCCGCAAAGCTGACGAGGAGACCTTTGAACACCAGCAGCATAAAAAAGATTGTGAAGAGACTATACCCATCGCTCTGGATTCTCGTGTTCACCGCATCAATCAGTCCGGTCCAGTTCAAATCGAGAGTCCAGCCGAAAAAGATATCTTTCCATCCCGCCGGAATGACGGCTTGGACCGCTTCGGGTGAGACAGCTCCCATGGCGATAATCCCCACAGCGATCGAGGCGACCGTCAGGACGATGAACTGAAGGAACTCCGTTATGACCACGCTCATCATCCCGCCCTTCACGGCGTAAACCGCAGTCAGGCTCATCAGAATCACGGCATACATGTTGGCCGAGATATCCCAGGGGAGGAAGATCTTCGCGAACTTGCCGATCCCCTGGAAGCCGTATGCCAGGAATCCGGTCACGCTGACCAGAGCGAAGACCACCACGCTGATATGGGCAAGCTGCGCCCCCGTGCTCGTCCCGAATCGCGTCTTGATCCACTCTGCTCCGGTCATGACTCTCGATCGCCGGAGCCATATCGAGAGAAAGACCATGAGAAAGATCTGGTTGAACGTGGGCCACAACCAGGGGAGCCAGACGCTCTTCAGACCGTACACGAACAGAACATAGACGAGCCACATCGTCCCGGTGATGTCGAACATCCCGGAAGCATTGGAGACCCCCAGAATCCACCAGGGCAGAGAGTTTGAGCTGAGGAAGTAAGAATTGATGTCCTTGATGGCCCTGCGGGAAACAAGGATGCCCAGAATGATGACCACCGCGAAGTAGCCGATGATAATGGCGATATCAACAGGGCTTATCTGCATGGGAGGGATCGGTTTCTGTGCTCGTGGGCGGGCCTAGTGCCACACCAGCCAAATGACTATACACAATGAGTGGCACAGTGCTCGTTCCAACTGCAATACACAAGCTTGGCCGTGCAAAGATGTAGTTGGAACGGCATTTGTCTCCTATGAGACACGCACAAAGAGTGCCAGGGCAAGCGGCATCCATTAGCTCTCCATTTGGCACTTTTGTATATTGGCGGGACGGACGTGCTTTATCAAAGAGATAAAGAGTTATAGAATTGATAAGCCGGGGAGGTTTCTCTGCATCTCCGGATGCACATTCCGCCCGTTTCGGGGGACACTGGCCGGTCTCCTTGTGGCAGGGGTTTTGCCCAGAAAGGGCTGGCTCTTCGTCCACGTTCGGTCCCGATGGATTCTCTTCGACAACTGATCGCTCGCAACTACAGGATATGCCATGCGCCGCATCCACTTCGTCGCCATCCTTATTCTCTATTCCGTGAACGCCTATTCCGGTGAGAGCGCTTTCCGGGTAGCATCTCCGTTCACTGACAATATGGTCCTGCAACAGTTGAGTGAAGCCCCCATCTGGGGTTGGGGGACCCCGGGAACCCTCATCACGCTGCGAGCCGGGTGGGATATCCACGCCTCGGCGCGCGTGAAACCTGATGGATCATGGTTTCTCATGATCTCGACCCCTGCGGCCGGTGGCCCATACCAGGTCGATATCCACCACGATGATATGACACTCGCCCTGAAGAACGTCATGATCGGCGAAGTGTGGCTCTGCTCCGGACAGTCGAACATGGAAATGCCGCTCCAGGGATGGCCGCCGAGAGACTCGATCATGAACGCACGGCAGGAGATTGCAGCTTCGGCGTCTCCCGATATCCGGTTCTTCACCGTCCGGCGCACGTTCTCAGCGTCGCCGGAATCCACGTGTGATGGCGCATGGGTCGAAAGCTCGCCCGCAACATCTCCTTCCTTCAGCGCGACAGCGTACTTCTTCGGGAAAGCGCTGCATGAGGCGTTGCACGTGCCGATCGGATTAGTCCACGCAAGTTGGGGAGGAACCCCGGTGGAAGCATGGACGAGCGCAGAATACCTTTCAAGGATTGAGCGGTACGACACCACATTGCAGAAGATTCGCAAGGCCGCGGAAAGCATGGGCCTTCTGGACGGCTGGCTTCGCCGCTTCCCCGTCATCGAGATGCGCCAGAGACGGGGGGGCGACAGGTGGCGCAATCTCGACTTCCGGGATGAAGCGTGCTTCCTTCGCACCTATGACGACAGCAAATGGCGGGAGATGGCTTTGCCGACGACCTGGGAAAAGACCGATGTGGGGGAATTCGACGGTGCCGTCTGGTTCCGTAAGAAGATTGAGATCCCTGCCGAGTGGCTTCACCGGGACCTCGTGCTGGAATTGGGTCCGGTCGACGATATCGATATCACCTTCGTCAACGGAGTGAAGATTGGAAGTCATGAGGATGAAGGAATGTGGAACGCCGATCGAATCTATGAGGTTCCCAGGACCCTCGTGGACAGCACGACAGTCCAGGTAGCGGTGCGCGTTATCGACTATCAGGGGGGAGGCGGGATCTATGGCGAAGCAAAGTCGATGAACATCCACCCGAAGGATTTGGAGAAGGGGATTCCGCTCGCGGGCAGCTGGAAATTCCTGCCGGTGGCCGAGTACCGCGGCGACAGGTTCTCCGTGATGGGGCCGGAGAAGGAACAGTTCTTCACTCGCCCACGGCTCCCGATTGACCTCTCCGCGTATCTGCCGACGACGCTGTATAACGGCATGATTGCGCCGATCGTTCCCTATGCCATCAGGGGTGCTATCTGGTATCAAGGGGAATCGAACGCGGGGAATCCGGAGCTGTACCGGCAACTCTTCCCGCTGATGATCAGGAATTGGAGGAGCGCTTTCCAGCGCGGCGACTTCCCCTTCTACTATGTGCAAATTGCCCCTTTCGCATACGACAAGCCGACGCAATCGGAGTACCTTCGCGAAGCGCAACTTCTGACCATGTCGCTCAACAATACCGGCATGGCTGTGACGATGGATATCGGTAATTTCAAAAACATTCATCCGGCGAACAAGCAGGATGTGGGGAAACGACTGGCGCTCTGGGCACTGGCGAAGACTTATGGACAGCAGGTATCATTTTCCGGCCCGATCTATCGCTCGATGGACAGGGTGAAGAAGAGCATTGTTCTCACGTTTGACAACGCGGGGAAGGGCCTTGTCCTGAAGAAGAAGGAGTCTGGAAGCGGTTTCCAGATTGCGGGGGAGGACAGAGTGTTCAAGGATGCGGCCGTAAAAGTTCAGGGGAGCCGGCTTGTCGTTTCACATCCTGACATCAAGGACCCGGTTGCTGTTCGATACGCCTTCAGCAATACGCCGGACGCCACGCTCTTCAACAAAGAGGGCCTTCCGGCGTCGTCATTCCGCACGGACGATTGGGCCCGGTGACCGCACTGTAGAAGCCGTTCTCAGCGACCGCCCTGCTGTGCACGGAGGATGAGCACGCACCAGTCCCGGAAGGCAAGGTGTTTGGAAGGAACTGACGATGGTGCATCGGTAACGCCTTGCAGGTAGAAAGAGCCCTTCACCGTGCGGAAGCGGATTTGCGATAGCCACGACCTGTCCATGAAACCCTCAAACGTTTTAGGCCTTCTTTCCCTCATTCCAGTATTCTCTCTCCTCGTTCTTGGGTTGGATCCTCCTCCCTCGCCCCCGGTCGCGGATGGCCGAGGAAAGGTCTACGAGGCTGAGAGAGGGACGTATCAGAGTCTTGTGCTGGCCCGGGATTCCACGGCTTCCTCGGGTGAGTATCTGCGTATGGAAGACAAGGGCGAAGTGGCGTGGGGTGTGGATGTAGACGTCGCGGGGTGGTATTCTCTCGCGTTCCGCTATCGTTCGCCACAAGGGGAAAAGGAAGAATACCTTGTTCGGAACGACCGGGAATCTGCCCTCGGTTTCGGGAGAGCGAGTAGCTGGGCGACCCTGACTACGCAGACCTTCTTGAAGGCGGGCATCAATACCGTTGCCCTGAAAAAGAGCTGGGGCGGCATTGACATCGACTGCCTGGAAGTCGCGCCGGCGACAGTGTGGCCGTCAGTCGCTCCCCGAAAGAATGTCTTCTACAAAGAGCATGCTGCCGACATGACCATGAAGATCGATCGCTACGGGCATCACGTTGTCTCGGTTACAGACGAGGGTAGACCGCTGGGCTTCAGGACAACCGACTTTCCGGATTTTGAGGATGCCATTGTTCTCACAATCAGCGGGCAGTCCCTATCCAGCCTCCGCGAGGGTGATCATATCTTGAAGATCAACCTGAGCGATGCCCCCTCGATGGACGTAGACCTGGCCGTCATGCGCGCCAGGAAGCCGGCGGGTCTCACGATTATCGCTCCCGATGTTGAACATGGCAGTGCGGTTGTTTTTGTTCTCCCGACGGGGAAGATCCTGCTTGTCGATTGCGGGAAAGAATGGGTGCGGGATCGGATCCTGATCCCGTTCCTCGAACGGCATCACATCACTCAGATCGAATGTTTCATCATCACGCATTACCATGGAGACCATGACAGCGGTGACCGGGGCGAGAAGATTCGAACGGCGTACAAGGTTTCGAGGTTCTACGACTACACGAGTTTTCGCACGGGACAATCGTTCGATCTGGAAGGGACAAAGATCACAATCCTCAACAGCTATGAGGATGGTCTCGAGGAGAACACGCGTTCGCTGTCGTTCAGATTGGAGTACCAGGGATTCGTCTACGTCCATGGCGCCGACACGTATGCTGAGAACCAGATGAAGATCCTGAAGAGATTTCCGGGTGCCGTTGCGGCAGATGTCTTCTATGCAAACCATCACTTCCATGGTTCGGTTGACGTGGAGTATTTGCAGGCGATGGACCCCTCGATCATTCTATTGCAGGCCGAAAAGGCGATCTATGCCCGGAGTGCATATATGACCAAGGTCAAAGAGGAGTTCCTGCATTATCCGCCGGGGAGGCAGAGGCGTTTCATTGAATTTCTACCGGCAATGGAGGTCGGCACCGTCGTCGTTCGAGTGGATGGAAAGGATCGTTGGACGTACGAGTCCTGCAAGGATTCCGCCATTGTCCTGCCGTACCTCTTCTGATTCCCAGGCGGAAGCCGGTGAAAAGATCGGCCAGGCAGCAGGCCGGAATTTCTCGTCCCAGGTCCCATAGCGGAGCACCATTTCAGGGCAAAGAATAACCGTCACTCCCGGTAGAGTGGGCCGGGTTCGAAGGCAGCCACCGTCCCTTCACCTTGAAAGAAGCCGGTCTTTTCACTCATTCTGGTGGCCGTGCCCATCCTGTTCATTGCGCTCCGGGGCTCGACCGTATGTGCCGTCGAATTCCGTTCAGTAGATTGTTTCAGCCTACGTTCAACAAAGAATGCCATGGGTTGAAGCCGTGCGCAAGCTCAAGATGCAGCGGGGACCAGACCGGAGTTGGTGCGGGCCCGTGAGTTTCTGGAGCAGTTGAGACAGGAGGGCAGAGATGTCCCTCCTTTCAGCATTCGCCTAGAAATGCGAATTGATGGAAATCTTTCCATACGTCGAGCTATTGGCACTTTCTCATTTTGAGTCATCTTTATCAAAACAATAATTGCGTTCTACCGTTTGTCTGCGGGGAACTGTGATTTTGCCCAGAAAATGCGAACCACGCTGGTTTGCGAATTGGCACTGTGTGTGCAGGTACTGATTCCCGTGGTATTCTCGCTTGTTGCTTAAGCGCGCATAGGGCGCACGGTCATCGAATTTCTCACCATGAGTGCTCACAGATCCTGCATTCGAGTATTGACTTCCGCAACTGTTGCGTTCGAATGTGAGCCGGATCCGGGAGCCTTCCAGAACATCTCTGTCTGGCTGTCGCTCCCTCGCCGTTTGGCTCGTTATCAACTGTTGCAGGCGCCGCAGGTTTTCGATTTCTCTTGACTGTGAAGGTTGCATTCGCTAATATTGCGCCAGAGTAGCCATCCATGAGCAAGTGCCTATTTGTTCAGGCGCGCCTTTCGCGATGCAACCCGATTGGCGGAGTCCACTTTTGCGCCGGGAATGACGAGTGGCGGCAAGATGAGGGCGAGGACCAGGGAGGCTGCAACCCCTCCGAAAGAGACGTACGGTCGTACTACGCAGTCCCCCCTCAACGCAGGTCCTCACTTCTACAACAGTGTAAATCATCTCACGTACTGAACTCATCTCTTTGGATCACCTCTTGTGTGCTTCCGGACTTGCGTCTGCGAGTCGGGAGGAGAACAATGGGCATCTTTGAGGAGGAAAATCATGCTTCTTGATAAACAATTCCGTCGGGGCGTTGCGGCCTTCATGCTGTTGAGTATGCTGGGAGTTTCAGCCTCCCTTTCCGCAGGGACAGGCATCGTGCGCGGCAAGGTTATCGACAAAGATTCGAAGGATCCGCTTCCCGGGGCAGTGGTGCAAATTGTGGGGACGGGCGTGGGCATGTCAACGGACCTGGACGGCCGGTTCCTGCTGCGCAACGTTCCCACAGGCACGCAGACTGTGTCAGTCATTTACGTCGGCTACAAGAAGATGGCCGCCCAGGTGACTGTTTCTGAGGACATGACTGTTGAGCGGGACTTCAGCATGACGGGCGAAGCGATTGAAGGGGAGACGGTGGTGGTGACGGCACAGGCGAAGGGCCAGCTGGCGGCGATGAACCAGCAGCTGACGTCCAATTCGATCATCAATGTGGTGTCTTCTGATAAGATGAAGGAACTGCCGGATGCCAACATCGCAGAATCCATCGGAAGGCTTCCCGGGATATCGTTGCAACGAAATGCAGGGGAAGCATACGGGGTTGTGGTCCGAGGGTTGTCGCCGAAATACAATCAGGTGACCATCGAGGGAGTTCCGATGAGTTCGACGAACTATTATGACCGCGGTGTCGATTTGAGCCTCTTGACTGACGAGTTGGTGAGGAGCGTGGAGGTATCGAAATCACTGCGGGCGGACATGGATGCGGATGCGTTGGGAGGGACGATCAATCTCACTCTCAAATCTGCTGATCCGGGGCTCCATTACACTGTGTTGGGCCAGGGGGGGTACAATAACCTGCGGAACACGTACAGGAACTATAAGTTCGCGGGGAGCGTGAGCGACAGGTTTTTGGATGATCAGTTTGGAATCCTCGCCCAGGGAACCATAGAACAGAAACAACTCCCGTCGGATCAGTTCGCCGGCACCTATGCTTCACCGACATTTCAGTCGACCACCGGCACATTTTACATCAATACGGACGCAGCCACACTCACGGAGGCGAGTTTGAACAGGCATCGCTACGGTGCCAGTTTGATCCTGGATTACGCATCGGATTTTGTCGACGTGAAGTTCTATAATGTCTACGATCAGAAAAGAGACAGCAATACAACAAGAACGTATGTGTCGGGTTTCAACACCAACGACTTCAACTACAATATTTATGCGAGTGAAACGAAAACGGAACAAAGGACACATTCGGTGTCGGCGTTGTTCAAGCTGGAGGGAACAGAATTGCCGATATCGTTGTCATACACAAAGGGGAATCAAGCTACTCCGAATGGGATGAGGTTTATTTTTCAGCAAACGAACGTTCCGGCTGTCTCCGCTAGTTTGCGAGTGTACGGGGAGCCGTCCCAGTTGGTCGCTGCACAGGGCGTGATGGATCCGACAAGTGTGAATTCGACGCTCACTGACATGCGCATCAGAAACACAAATCTGACGGACGAATCATACGATGCGAAGATCGACTGGAAAGTGCCGTTCAAACTTTCGGAATCCTTATCAGGCAAGTTGTCTCTGGGCGGGAAGTATCATGCGGTCTCACGGACAAGCGACAATAATGAAGTGCGCGACTATCTGCTGTATGGTGCGGGTGCAGGCAATAGAGTGGATCTCATTAATAGCTTCTCATATCTTCGCGGACTTAACGCGAATCTCCAGAATGGAATTCCTTGCGGTCCTTTCGTGGACCCGAATTACACCAGAAAGAGTATCCTCGGATATCCGATCGGACCGGGGTTTAACGCGGGTCAGTTGGTCGACATGCAAAGCCAGTACTATTTCGGGCAGAACAATCAGCTGCGATATTGGAACGACGGGCCCAGTGACTTCAACCAGGATTACACCGACAAGGAGCATCTCTGGGCCGGCTATGTCATGGGTGAGTTCAAGATCGGAAGTGACCTTACCATCGTCCCAGGCGTCCGTTATCAGGAAGAAGTGACCGACATCTCTGCGTATCATATTCAATTAAACGGGTCGAATCAAAACGGTCTCGCCGGTCAGCCCCCGACGCTGGTTGAGTCAAAAAGAAGCACTCCGGATTGGTATCCCTCGGTCAACATCAAATACAAGGCAACTGAGAATGTTCAGGTGTATGGTGCGGTCTTCAAGAGTCTCTCGTTACCGAGTTACGGGCAGATCAATCCTCTGGTTACGTACACCGGGGGCGGGCCAATCGTAACAGGCAACCCGTTACTGAGACCGTCGACTGCATGGAATTTCGACCTCGGGGCCTCCCTGTCGGGCAACGATATTGGTCTGGTGACAGTGAACCTGTTCTACAAGGAAATATCGAATCTTATCTATAATATGGAGAGTTTTATGCCATTCTGGCCGTACCCTGTCGTAGGCGCTCCGGCTGATATTTACGACAGGTTGCCGGGGCCGGGCTCGGGTTATTACGACACGTTGTGGGCCGTGGCGAACAACGGGAAAACTCTCACCGCTTCTATTCCGATGAATGATCCTTCCAAGGCGTATCTGAGAGGCATAGAGATTTCCTGGCAATCACATTTATGGTTTCTCCCCGGGGTATTAAGCGGAATCGTTCTCGATCTTAACGCCTCGTACATGAGCTCCAAGCAAGTGTATCCTTCGTTTACCATCGCCAGAGTCGGAGGCACAATCTTCAGGCCGATCTATAATCTTCTCTATCAAACGGTGCAAGCACCATTGCAGGACCAGCCCAAGGCGATATACAATGCGGTCCTGGGGTGGGATTACATGGGATTTAGCTCCAGGTTCTCACTCAGATACCAACAGACAACACTGACGAGTATGGATACACAGTACGGGTTGCGGAACAGCTATTATGACAACGTGTTGTTGTTCGATATTTCACTCAAACAGCAAATCATCGGCAACCTGTACATCTTTGCGAATGCGACCAATGTCAACACTCATATCGATAATTACTATTATTCACATCCGGCGTATGGCACGACCCCGGCGGGTCAATTGCCGACAAGCGAACAGACATACGGATGGTCGGGACAGGTCGGACTCACCTTTAGCTATTAGTTTGAGAGGCAAAGGCCGCGTGTATGCGGTCTGGAACTCGTGCATCACTCATAGTTGTCACAATCACAAAACCACACACGATGGACAAAGGAGGTGAGGAGAACGAAGAGACAAGTCCAAGGCAAGGATTTCCAACGCAGTCATCAGTAAACAAACCAGAGGAGAAGAAGATGAAATCAAAAATGTTACTTTGCTTGTTGGTTATGTTCGCGCTGACAAGCTACGCGGGCCTCGGGCCGAAGAATTACGTCCCGTACGTCCCACCAAGTGTTGCGGCGCCGGGAGATACGACCTACATCCCGGGTGGCACACTGGCCGGAGGCGAAAATGCCGGGTCGCTGGAGGCAACAATCAACGCAGACACGAATGCCAACGGAACCAGAAAGAATCCGAACAGGGTGTACGCACTGTATGAGGGTCAGTATTACTTCCAATTGGCACCGATCTACTGTTACAATCCGACCGGCACACTCACCATCTGCGGTGTCCCTTCCGCCTCCGGAACGACAAAGCCGATCATCCTCATAGCCCCCGTCCCCCCGGCTACGACCATAGGCGGGAATACGGTCTATGGAAGCATTAAATGCGAAAATATCCATTATCAGGCCCAGATGCTGACTGGGAATTTCAACTTCTCAAACTTCTACTGCGGCACGGCAAACAAACTGCCGCAATCGTTGACGATCAATAATTGCCTGTTCGAATTTTGCAACGGCGAGCTTTTTGATTGTACCAACGAAGCGGGTGCCATCGGTGGTTGGCCGTATGGTGCGAAGTTCAAAATCACCAATTCCTATTTCCGCAATATGTTCCAAGGCGGCCAATGGTGGGGTTCAAGAGTATTCCAATGCAAGCATCCCATCGACACGCTGTGGGTTGAAAACTGCACCGTGACAACTGGAGGTCTTACATTCCTTCAGCAGAATCAGTTGACAGATTTCATGTATATCAATCATAACACCATCGTCAACAATAAGAAATACTGGCTCTTGTCACCCTATCGCAAGGACTGTTTTATCACAAACAATATTTTCATCAACCAAAACTGGGTTGGCGAAGATACCAATGTGACGAACAGCGGCCAGGATCCCGACAAACTGTTCATGAGCACGGTCAACGTCGACACGAACAATGCGACGAACGGACTGGTTGTACAGGGGAAATATTACGTGGGTGATTCAAGCCACTATTCTCCTGCCCTTGCCCTCAATAAGCTGAGGGTCTATATTTCGGACAACATCAACTATTACGACCCGTTGTTGATCAACGGATACTACAATTCCACGAAATATAAGAATGCCACAATCGGTACCCTGCCTTCATATTTGACATGGTTTGGTTATCCCGGGGCCCCTTTCAGAATCGGTAACACGCCAGGCCAGTGGATCAACAAGCGTACACAAGCGTTCTTCGCCGCGTATGGGCCGGGAAACGGCGGATTCATCGAAAAGAGAACCAGCACCGCCGATCCTGGAACTGTTACGAAAGGCATTGTCGAGGCATCGGTGGTGGATTCGATGGCGGTTTGGAATCAGAATCAATGGGGTGATCCCCGCTTCCCCAATGCGCCGGCCATCACAAAGACCAAATACATCTATGGCGACTATGACCCAACGACTCTTCCAGGCATAGTGGGCGGCGTGAAAACCGACAATATGACCTCGGGCAAAGCCGGAATCACGAAGTTCACAGACTTGACGGAGAATTTCAGCCAGTCAGGCAATGTGTCCGCCATTGACGGTCTTCCCATTGGTGCCTTAATTTGGGACGACGCGAAACTTGCGGCCTATAATTCGGCTGCAGTGTGGGCACTTGTTCAGAGCAAGTATTTGGCAGAAGGTGGCCTGACGGACGTACCGCTGCGTTCTTCAGAAATTCCCGGGAGCTTCAGTCTTGCACAGAACTATCCGAACCCCTTCAACCCGACGACGTTGATTGAATTCACACTGCCGAACACGGCAAACGTCGATCTGAAGGTGTTCAATGTGCTCGGTCAGGAAGTTGCGACGCTTGTGCACGGCGTCTTCACCGCCGGCAAGTATTCGACATCATTCAGCGCGAAGGACCTCGCGAGCGGTGTCTACATCTATCGCTTGACGGCCGGTTCCAACGTTGACACCAGGAAGATGATCCTGATGAAGTAACCGGGATAGTCTCACTCTGCAGTTTGTTCGGTTACATGAGAGGCAGCCGGTTATCCACCGGCTGCCTTTTTGTATCTCCGCATGTTGAACCATCGATGGTGCCGGGGAGCACGCACCCCGGCGAGTCTTCATTCAGCTGGTGAGGTCCTGGTGTCCCAGCCGGGATATCGCCAGCGGATTTGTGCCACAAAGATCTCTTTCAGACGACGCACGTGATCCCTCCGGATCTATGAATACGAAAGCATCAGGTATTGTCATGAGGCAATGCATGTCGAGATCCTCCGTCACCCTTCTCTCTCTCCTCGTTTTCAGCATGAGCTTCACCTCCTCAAGCCAGACGAAGCACTCGAACTTACCACTCCATATCAACGAGCAGGGGTACTACGAGACCCAAGGGCTCAATGTTATGGTCTTTGATGACTTCTACCCCGAAGGTCATCAAGGCGGTCTGAGCATCGTTCAGTGCGGGGAGCGTGTGGCTGCGAACGGAGATGTCCGGCTTGAACCAACTCCCGGACAGTGGGCTCCTGTCCCGGCCGTTGGAAAACGATCCGTCGACAAGGACAAAGGAACCATCTCCGTCGATCTTTGGTACCCGGATTCAAGCAAGGATAGAAAGGGGTTCAACCCGCTTGTCTATCCGGACCTGAAATTCACTTACACCATCAGAACAATCGCGGAAGGAAATGGTATACGGCTTATTGTGGACCTCGACAAACCCCTTCCTCCGGAATGGACAGACAAAGTAGGATTCAATCTTGAACTGTTTCCGGGCGCATATTTCGGTGAACACTACTTCATGGATCGCGCAACGGGGATTTTCCCCCGGCAAGCGAACGGTCCGATGAAATCAGACGCGGAGGGGAACCTCCAGATCACCCCCATGGCCACAGGGAAGCAGTTGATCGTTGCACCCGGCGACGACAAGAAGGAGATGACGATTCTCAGCAAGGCGACGGACCTCCAGCTGATCGACGGGAGAGGTCTGCACAATAACGGTTGGTATGTGCTCCGCTCGGCAATCCCCGCCGGGGCAGTGAAAAATGCCGTCGAATGGGTGATCACTCCGAGGGTGAATGCGGGGTGGCGGTACAAGCCGGTCGTCCAGGTTTCACAGATAGGCTATCATCCCGGGCAGGTCAAGTTTGCCGTGGTCGAACTGGACAAGACAACCGACAGCTATGAGCCGATCCAGCTCGTGAGAGTCACCGGCGATGGCGAGAAGGTCGTGAAGGTTGACAAGAATCCGTCACCGTGGGGGACATTCCTGCGGTACAAGTATCTCCGTTTTGATTTCAGCAACGCCACCGAAGAGGGGTTGTACAAAGTCACCTACGGCTCTGTCAAATCGAATGAGTTTGAAATCAAGAAGGACATCTTCGCCCGGCATGTGTGGCAGCCGACGCTGGAGTACTTCATTCCGGTACAGATGTGTCACATGAAGGTCATGGACCGGTACAAAGTATGGCACGGGCTCTGTCACATGGACGACGCCCTGATGGCGCCCCTGAACCACAACCACTTCGATGGCTACTACCAGCACGGATCCACGCTCACCTCATACAAATCCGGCGAGCATGTGCCGGGATTGAATATCGGCGGGTGGCATGACGCCGGTGATTACGACCTTCGGATAGAGTCCCAGGCCGAGACCGTGTACAAGCTTGTGCTCGCTTATGAATTCTTCCGCAATGACTATGACGAGACGTCCATCGATGAAGGTTCGCGCGTCGTCGAAATGCACCGGCCAGACGGGAAACCGGACATGCTCCAGCAGATTGAACACGGTATCCTGACCATCGTTGGGGGATATGAGTCATTGGGAAGACCGTACCGGGGCATCATCTGTTCCACGCTCAGGCAGTATGTGCTGCTCGGTGACGGGTCGACGATGACGGATAATCTTGTGTACAAGGAGAATGAGCTCGACCCGGTGCTGCACCGACCGGTGCCGAAGGATGACCAATGGGTGTTTACCGAGGAGAACCCCGAACGCGAGCTCTATGTCGCGCAGGTTCTGGCGGCTGCGCACAGGGTGTTGCAGCGATACAATCCTGATCTGGCGGGACGATGCCTGAAGATCTCCGAAGAACTTTGCAGGAGGAATCCTGCCGCCAAAGCCGAAGACAGGGTAAATGCGGCGGCGGAGCTCTATCTGTCAACGTCGAAGAAGGAATACGCAACACTCTTGCTGGCAAACGCCGACCTCATCAGCACCCACATTGAAACGTTCAGCGAGGTCCTCGGCAGGGTTGTCAGAAAACTGCATGACGCGGCATTTACCGCTACCATCGAAAAAGCGGTCGGACAGTCTTTCGCCCGGGTAGCCAAACAGCAGAAGGAGAATCCGTACGGCGTGCCCTATAAGCCCCACATCTGGGGCGCAGGGTGGGGCATCCAGGCGTTCGGCGTGAAGCAGCTCTTTCTTCATCTGGGCTTTCCCCATATCTTCACGTCTGAGTACGTTTTCAATGCCATGAATTTCGTCCTGGGTTGTCACCCTGGCGAAAACACGGCCTCGTTCGCCTCGGGTGTGGGGGTTCGTTCCCTGACGGTTGCTTATGGAACAAACAGGGATGAGTGGTCTTACATTCCTGGCGGTGTGGGAAGCGGCACGGCTTTGATCCGTCCGGACCTGCCCGAGCTCAAAACGTGGCCGTACTTCTGGCAGCAGACAGAATACGTGATGGGCGGAGGGGCGACGGATTTTATGATCTTGACAATGGCGGCAAATGTTCTCTTTAATAAGTAGGAACGCGCGATCATGAACCGGAACACTGTCGTCATCATGCTTGTCTTGCTGCTGGGTGCTTCTGGCGCTGCACCTTCCGGGGCCCGGAGGGAGAACGGTTTCCTCACTGGAGCAACAAACAGGGATACGATCGCATCCGAGATGCGGCGTGTCCTCAAGGCTGAGTTTGAACAATGGTATCCTCGCTCCCTCGATACGCTGTATGGTGGGTTCTACAGCGACTTCAACTCCTCGTGGGAACTGCAAGGCCGGCAAAACAAGATGATTGTGACGCAGGCCCGTCACGTCTGGTCGGCGGCGAACGCCGCGATGTTCTATCAGAAGGACAATGCGCTCCGCAATGTTGCGGCCCACGGCGTCGAGTTCCTCAAGAACACGATGTGGGACAAACAATACGGCGGCTTCTTTGATCTCGTCGACAGGCGCGGGGAGCCGATGAAAGAAGACGGACGGATTATCAAGAAGGCGTACGGGAATGCTTTTGCCGTATACGGTCTGGCCGCGTACTACAGTGCCTCCGGTGATACGAATGCACTGAATCTCGCCAGGGAGACGTTCTCCTGGCTCGAGAAGCACAGCCATGATCCGAAGTACGGCGGCTACTCCCAGTTTCTGTCCAGAGAGGGAGTTCCATTCACCGATGGATACAGGGGATCGCCTCCCAAGGATCAGAACAGCACGATTCACCTTCTCGAGTGTTTCACCGAACTCTACAGGGTCTGGCCGGACCCAACGCTGAAGGAACGTCTTCACTCATTGCTGCGGATTGTGCGGGACACCATAACCACCGACAGGGGCTCCATGGTCTTGTTTTTCAAGCGGGATTGGACTCCGGTTTCCTTCCGGGATTCCAGTTCCGCTGTCAGAGAGAGGAATTATGAATTTGATCATGTATCGTTCGGCCATGATGTTGAGACAGGGTATCTGATGCTCGAAGCGGCGGAAGCGCTGGGGATGAAGAACGATCCGGCCACGCTCAAGGTGGCGAAGCGGATGGTTGATCATGCGCTCAAGTACGGATGGGACGAGGAACGCGGCGGTCTCTATGATGGGGGCTATTATTTCCGTGGAGAAGAACGGCCATCGATCCTCAGGAAGACCAAGGAATGGTGGGCGCAGGTGGAGGCATTCAATTCCTTCCTGTTGATGTCGGAACTCTTTCCCGATGACGAGATGCGGTACTATGAGAAATTCTGCATCCAATGGGACTATTGCATGAACTTCCTTGTCGATCATGAACAGGGAGGATGGTACTGGAGGGGTCTGGACATTGAGCCGCAGAACAAGCGCGCGCCGAAAGGGACGATCTGGAAAGGGAATTATCACACGTCACGATCGATGATCAACTGCATCAGAAGACTCCATCGGAGCACCTTGAAATTCGGGGGGAAGCAGTATGATCCCGTGAACAAGAACGCCACGCCGGAGGCGAGGAAACTGTTGAATCGCTTGTATTCCCTCAGCGGCAAGCGCATCGTCGCGGGCCATCACAACTATGCTGGAAGGATCGACACGTATCCAGACCGTGTGCGGGAGCTCACGGGGAAGACTCCGCAGTTGTGGGGCTGCGATTTCATTAACTACGACAAACCCGGAAATGCCGACCAAGTTGTCCAGGCGGCATACAGGAAACACCAGGAGGGGTACATCATTACCCTGATGTGGCATGCCGGGAGGCCGTTGGACGATCCTCCGTTTGGATGGAAGGAGAGTATCCAGGCCAAACTCACCGACAAGGAGTGGGAGGAGTTGACAACGCCGGGCACGACATTGAATGGGCGGTGGATCAGACAGGTTGACACCATTGCCGCATATCTGAAGAAACTGCAGGTTCTCGGTGTGCCTGTTCTCTGGAGGCCGTATCATGAATTGAACGGCGTCTGGTTCTGGTGGGGGAACAGAAAGTGGGCAAAGGGTTCGGCGGGACTATACAGGATGATGTTTGACCGGTTTGTCAACCATCACCGGCTCGACAACCTCATCTGGGTCTGGAATACGAATGCTCCCCGAAGCCTGATCAAGGATGAGGCGTACGCATACGAGGACTACTTTCCGGGATTGGACTATGTTGACGTCCTTGCGGCCGACGTGTATCATCATGATTACCGGCAGAGTCATCATGATGAACTGGCTGAACTCGGCCAGGGGAAGCTCATCGCTCTGGGCGAAGTCGGAGAGGTGCCGACGCCGGAGATTCTCACGGAGCAACCCATGTGGGTCTGGTTCATGATCTGGGGGAATTTTGTGGATACGCACAATACTCCTCAACAGATGAAAGATCTCTACGGCTTTCCGCGGATATTGACCCATGAAGACGCTCTGCGGGGGGAGTGAGTTGCGCCGTGTCGATTGTGGGCCGCGCGATCGAGGTGCGAATTCGCCGATTGTTCGTGCGTGAACGATACAGCGCTCCGCGAAAGGATCCACAAAGGGACCATTACGATATGAACAGCCGCTATGCGTAATATCGGATCCCCGAAATGGGGGCTCGGGGCGGGATACCTGGTGCTCCTGACACTGATCTACCTCTTCATCTATTCCCTCTTCGTGAAGCAGCATGAGCAGGAGGTGACCCAGATCTATTTCGCGGACAGAGTCACCGAGGCGCATCGGATCCTCATTGACAAGTACAACAGGATGAATGCGGGGAGGATTCAGGTCATCCCGATTGATTTCCCGAACCGGGACTTCAGTACCAACGAGCGGAAGGAGATTCTTGCCCGGTCGCTCAGAGGGGAAGGTGATGGCATCGACCTTGTTGCCGTGGACGTCATCTGGGTTCAGCGTTTTGCGAAATGGTGTGAGCCGCTGGGGCGGTACTTCAGCGATCAGGAGATGCAGAAGATCATTCCCGACGCGCTCTACTCCTGTTATGCCGACGGGCAACTCGTCGCCCTTCCTCTTGATCTCGTCCAGGGAGTGATGTACTATCGTGAGGATCTCCTTAGAAAGATCAAGGGTGGAGACCGGGTGATCCGGGCGCTGCAGAGCAACATCACATGGCCTGATTTCATCGCGTTGAAGGGCAAACTTCAGTGGAAAGGCCCCCTGTACGTCTTCACCGCGGCCGATTACGAGGGGTTGATCTGCGTGTATATTGAGAACCTCCTCGGATTGCGACAGGACTATTTTTCCACCTATGGTTTCAACTTTGACACGCAGGAGGCGAGGGAGGCCCTCCAGTTGCTGGTGGACCTGGTCCAGAAGCATCGTGTGGCTCCGGAGGTGGTGACGAGGTTCACCGAGGTGCCCAGTTACGATTACTTTGTGAAGAACAATGGCCTCTTCATCCGTGGGTGGACCAGCTATGACAGGGATTTCAAAGAGGCACCGTACGGACCGGAGAACGAAAGCCACCTCCGCAAGGTGCCGCTGCCGTATTCCCCGCGGGGGCGGCCCACATCGATATTCGGGGGATGGAATCTCATGGTCTCGAAGTTCAGCAAGAAGAAGGAAGCAGTGATCGACTTCATGAAGTTCCTCCTGCGCGACGAATCCCAGGAGGTCTTCTATACCAACGGGGGCCACTACCCTGTCATTTCGTCGTTCTACAATGATTCTGCCAGCGTGCGGAGACATCCTGAAATCGGCTCCATCAAGGCACTGATGCTCACAGGTGTTCACAGGCCGGTCCAGCAGGACTACACGAACTACTCGAAGATCATGTCGCACTACTTTGTCCAGGCGATCAAGAACAAGATCTCAGTGTCCGACGCCCTTATCGGTGCCACGGCAGCAATTCAATCGGCACAGCAGTCGGTTGTGACACGGTGAGCGCATGACCCTGAAAGACGCGCGCATCCCACAGGGCCTGCGCAACAAACTCTCCAAGTACCGTTTTGAGATCAGGCATATCATCGTTCTCTTCGCGGTCCTGATCGCATTCCAGATCATCCTTGCGATTTTCCAGAAGTCGCTCCTCGGCAATTTCCTCCAGGGAACCCAGAGCTGGTTTCAGAAATACTACGCCGAGCGGATCGCCATCGTGACATCCGCGAGCCTGGAGCTGCTCTTTCAGAGCCAGCAGCGCCTGCGGGTTGAACATGACAGTGTCGACAATGCGATGGTCTATTCGCTCAACGTATTCCTCAAACAGCAGCTCATTCAGCGGAGCATCGAGGAGATCACCCTCATCCTGGTCAAGGATGGGAAGGTCTACGTCGTCAACACCGGTCAGACGTTGTATGCGTACTTCAACGGTACGCTGACGCCCTACAACGCTGACGCCATGGCGCTCGCGTCGCCGGGAGTGACGTACTTTCTTGCCGTGCAGGATTCATTGAGACGGCACGAAAAGATCATCAGCTCGCTTGATAACCAGAAGACTTTTCATGTTGCGGTCCCGTTCGTCCCTGAAGGGGAGTATATCGGGGCGATCTATATGCGGATCACGCCGGACTTCACCTTTTTGACCGATGAGGTCCAGGCCAATTTCGACAAAGTCGTGGTCATCGTCTCCGCACTGATAGCCATAGGCCTTATTGCGATTTTCATCGTGTCATCGCTGGCGGTCAAGGAGCGCAATGAAATGCAACAGCAGTTCTTTGCCGAACACCAGGAGTACCTGGAGAACCAGATCCGGCTGGAAAAGGAGAGCCTCTTCACCAGAAGGATCTATCACACGCACCACAAGGCGGAAAAGATTATGGGTTTCATCAAGGAAGACGTCCGCAAGATGAACTCCCGGAATCTCGATGAATCGAAAGAGCGCGTGGTGACCTATTCGAATTTCATTTCGAGAATCATTTATGATATGAAGTGGTTCGATCAAGACATCAACACGATCGTCAACCCAATCTTTCGCACCAACATCAATGCGGTGATCGATTTTATCGTGAATCACATCTTTCTGAGAATCTCTAGCAGGAACGAGATGTTCGAGTTTCGTCTGAACCTGGACCCTTCCCTGCCCCCGGTCCAGGTGAACGAGTTTATTGTCTGGGAGATTCTGGAGCCGCTGATCCAGAACAGCATCGACCACGGAGGGAAGAGCCTGCTCACCGTCTCCATCACAACGCACCATTCGAAGGAAGAGGGAACAACGTATATTACCATATCGGACGACGGAGAGGGGATCAGGCAGGAGCTGCTGAAGCCGGGACCGAAAGCCGTCAAGAGGCTCTTCCTTGCAGAGGAAACGACAAAGCGGGGAACCGGCTCCCATTCGGGCTACGGGTGCTATATCGCCCATCAGATGGCGGTTGGCAAGTGCGGGTGGGACCTTGATGCGGAGAACCTGCCGGAAGGCGGCTGCCGGTTCACCATTGCGATCAAGGACGTGCGGGATGGCCGGCAGGTAGGACCGACCGCACGCTCTTCGGCCTGAATCGCGGTTGAAGGCTGCGGGAACCCCCGCGGGGGCCGTGTTCTGTGACGGACTGTGCTTGACTCAACAACGGAGCAGGTTTTCAAATGAGCGCGAGTAACACCATCTCTATCCTTCTGGTGGAAGACGAAGATTTCGATGTCTCCCGGGTGAAGAATACAATACGCTTGTTTGCAGAGCGGATTCACATCGCCGATGTTGTGTCCAACGGGCGGGCGGCCCTCGAGCTCATTCATCAGAAGCCGGAGGGGTATGACGTCGTCATCCTCGACTATCAAATCTCCGGCGGCCTGCGGGGGGAGGAACTGATCAAACAGATCAAGGTATCCGATCCCTTCATCCAGATCATCGTCATCACGAAAATGACGATCAACGTCTCGGACTATGAGTTTGCCAACAATCTCATCAAAGCCGGGGCATTCTGGTACTGCACAAAGTATCCGGGCAACATCGAGGAGTACATCTACCAGCCGACTGATTTCCTCCTGAGCATTTTCAACGCCTATGAGAAGAAGAAGCTGGAGAAGCACAAGCTGAAGGCGGACCGGCGGCTCCTCCAGAACGTCGAAAGCCTGCTGGAATCCAAAAGGCTGATCGGCGAATCCAAGCCGATGGTCCAGCTGAGGGAGGCGATCGAAAAATACGCCAGGAGCGAGGTCAACATCCTGATCAGCGGGGCATCGGGGACAGGGAAGGAGCTGGTGGCGTGGAATATCCATCTGAAGAGCCGGAGGAAATATGAGAAGTTCGTTCCCATCAACTGCGGGAGCATCCCGCACGAACTGATCGAAAGTGAGCTGTTCGGATACGAAAAGGGATCCTTCACCGGGGCTCACGGGACGAAGCTGGGACTGTTCGAAGTCGCCAACAACGGGACGATCTTTCTGGACGAGGTGTCAGAGCTGTCGCCGTCCGCCCAGGTCAAGCTCCTGCGAGTCATCCAGGAGGGAGAAATCGAGAAGATCGGAAGGACGGAAAGCCTATCGGTGAACGTGCGGGTGATCGCTGCCACCAATAAGAACCTTGCTGCCGAGGTGAACGATGGAAGATTCCGGGAAGATCTCTACTACCGCCTCAATGTTGTTCCGCTCGACATCGTCCCGTTGCGTCGGCGGGGGGACGACATCCTGCTGTTGTTCGACCACTTCCTGGAGTACTTCAGCCGCGACCTTGGCCTCTCCGTGCCGACGGTAGACCCGAAGGCGCGGGAGATTCTCCTGAACTACCGATGGCCCGGCAACGTTCGGGAGCTGCGGAGCGTGATTCAGCGGCTGGTGCTCCATTGCACCGACAGGATCACGGCGAAAGATGTCAGCAATCCGATGATTCTTCCCAACCCCATCCTCACGAAAGATGCCACCAACTTCGAGGACATTTCGGGCGGCCAGGTCCTTCCGTTGAGAGACATGGAGCGGGTGTTCAGGATGCGATACTTCAAATATGTGCGGAGCATTTCGAGCTCGGACTCGAACGCCGCCGAGAAGCTCGGGCTTGCTCCTTCGAATTTCTACCGGATGTGCAAAGAACTGGGCATCAAGTAGGACCGGCCCGCCGTCGGCGGCTCCGCCTCCTGATACTTCCGGGCGGGCCTGCTTCTCACAATCCTCTGTGTCACCCCCGGCGACTGTGGTCGGCCGGGAATTGATCTCAGAGCCATGGTGGCGTTCAATCGGGAGCTGTTCATGAAGAGAACGATGTACGGCGGGATCGGGACTTTCCTGGCACTCGTCGTGCTGATGATCCCACCCGCTCTCGCACAGAACTACTCCCCCGGACGGGAGTCACTCGACAAGCGGCTTGCGCGGCTGGAACCGGGACGTGGCCGTGATTGAGTGTTGGTTCTGGACGACACCAGGGCTGGTTTTCACCCCCCGGCACGGCACAGTGATGTGCACTACAGAGGATCGGAGGTTGCATGGCAGGTCTTCCTTGAGCAACAGCGAACCACAGCGAAACAAATCGTACGAATTCGTAGAATCATTCAGTTGCAGACGCATGAGCGTTGGTTTTTCAGCCAACGGAGGGGAACC
>Ga0209253_10000637_pt1 | contig 30481 bp, 33 predicted proteins | sample FrelakmetBRP12BR_FD_187145 | JGI IMG/M metagenome (GOLD analysis project Ga0209253, IMG submission 187145) | Freshwater lake sediment microbial communities from the University of Notre Dame, USA, for methane emissions studies - BRP12 BR (SPAdes)... | ecosystem: Environmental > Aquatic >... | reverse complement strand
CGGCGTAGGTGAGAGGCGTGGGGCGACAGGAATAGCTGGACATGAGTTCCACGTACTCCTGCCAGAAGGAGGGGTCGCTCTTGGCCTCGCGAAAGGCCTCCACCAGGTGCGTAAAGGTGGCGACGAGTATCTCCGGGATGAAGGCTCCACCGAACTCGCCATAGTAGCCCCGTTCATTCATGTCTCATTGCTCCCACGTGCAGATCTCTAACGATTTCCATCAGCCTGTCCATAAGCGCAAGACTCTTTTTTCCCGCTCGCTCCTCGACGCCGCTGTTCACATCGATGGCGAAGGGCCTGACCACAGAAACAGCCCTCCTCACGTTTCCCGGATTGAGCCCGCCGGCGAGGATCACCGGGATTCCCAGTTCCAAACCCCGCGCGGCGAGATCCCAGTCAAGAGTCGTCCCGGTCCCTCCTCGCCTTCCCTGCACGTAGGAGTCGAAGAGGACAGCCCGGACCTTGCCACGGTAGGACTCCACCAAGGAAAGGCTCGATTCGTCTCTCAGGCGGAGCGCCTTGATGGCGCGGGGCGTGAGGGCCTCGCAGTCATCCGGGGATTCATCACCGTGGAGCTGGGCCAAGTCAAGGCCGCAGAAGCCCATGATCTCCCTTAGCTGGGAGGGAGCCTCGTTCACGAAGACTCCCACGGTCTGGACCAGAGGTGGAATTCCCTGAACGATGTCCCGCACGGCCTCGGGAGAGACTCGCCTCGGACTCGGGGCAAAGATGAAACCTAACGCATGAGCCCCGAGCCTCACGGCAAGAGAGGCATCCTCGAGACTGGTTATGCCGCAGATCTTGACGCGTATCATCGCCTCAGGTCCGTCTGATCTACTCTCATCCTTCCTGCCTCAACAAGCTCTCTGAGCTTACCGGCCACGTCTTCGCCTCCCATGAGCGAGGTTCCCACCAGGACGGCGTGGACCCCGAAGCCCCGGAGATAGTCGATATTCTCCCCGCTCTTGACCCCACTCTCACTCACGACCGCATGGGTCGCCGCAACGAGCGGAGCAAGCTCGGCTGTGGTCGCGAGGTCCACCTTGAACGTGTGCAGGTCGCGGTTGTTGATGCCGATGATCCCGGCTCCACACGCCACCGTCTTCTCGAGATCTGCTCTGTCGTGCACCTCGGTGAGCGCTTCGAGCTGCAGCTCCCGGCAGACGGCAAGGAAATCCCGAAGCTGGTCCTCGGAGAGGAGCCTCGCGATCAGGAGTACCGCGTCCGCCCCGAGCCGCGCCGATTCCAGGATTTGAATCTCGTCGATGATGAAATCTTTACGCAGGACAGGCAAGGAGATCGAGTGCTTCAGGAGGGGGAGATGGTTCGGGTCGCCCCGAAAGAACTTCTCATCGGTGATGAGGGAGACGGCGGCAGCCCCGATCTCCTCGTACAGGCGGGCGATGGCAGCGGGGTCCGACTGCTCGCGAATCGTTCCCGCTGACGGCGAGGCGAATTTGATCTCGGCGATGACGCTGATCCTTCCCGAGACGGAGATTGCCTTGCGGAAGTCGTAGCGGCTAAACTTCTCGCCCTCGCGCGGAAGGCCTTCTCGCTTCAGCCGAGCGACCTCGTGGCGCTTGTGGTCGACGATCTGTTCCAAAAGAGAGTGCACGGGATGTGCCTCGTCACATGGGTTGTCTAGCCCACGAGGATGATTGTTATACGTTATACGTTATACGAAAAGCATCTGTGTGAACCTGTGTAAATCTGTGTCCCATTCAGACGGAAGAGCAATCTGCGTTCATCTGCGAAAATCTGCGTCCTATTCCCTAAGCGCCACGAGCCTGGGTGTACTGGATCAACGAGTTCAGCTTCTCCCGAGCGCGGCCAGCATCGATGGAGCCTGCCGCCCGCTCGAGCCCCGCCTTGAGATCCCCATCCAGTCCTGCCACCATGAAGGCGGCGGCCGCGTTCATGAGAACCATGTCTCGCCGCGGGCCTCGCTCTCCATCGAGGAGCTGCCGGATGATGCGGGCATTCTCCCGGGCATCTCCCCCCCGGATCGCATCCGCCGTTGACCTCGTGAAACCAAAGTCTTCCGGAATCACTTCAAAGCTCTTCACCACGCCATCCTTGAGATGGGAGACCCGCGTCGGCCCGCAGATGCTGATCTCGTCAAAGGTCCCCTCCCCGCAGACCACGAAGGCCTCCCTGCTCCCGAGCTTCCCGAGGACACGGGCCATCTTGTCGGTGAGACCCTGGTCGTAGACACCGAGGACTTGGACCGTGGCCCCGGCAGGATTGGTGAGGGGCCCGAGAAGATTGAAGATGGTCCGAATTCCCAGTTCCCGCCGCGGTGCGGCCGCATGCTTCATCGCCCCGTGGAACAGGGGGGCGTAGAGAAAACCGATCCCCAGCTCTCGGATGCAGGAAGCTACCGCCTCGGGAGGAATATCGAGTCTTACCCCGAGAGATTCGAGGACATCGGCACTTCCGCACACACTGGATACTGCGCGGTTGCCGTGTTTGGCCACCCTGACTCCCGCCCCGGCTGCAACAAGAGCGGTCGCCGTGGAAACATTAAAGGTGTTGGTGCCGTCTCCACCCGTACCGCACGTGTCGAGGATAGTTTCATCCTCCACATTAATCTCATCCCGATCGATGTTCAGCAGGTGGTTGCTCACGTCGATTCGTGTGGCCTTGGCCCGCATCACTCGAGCGGCGCCCGCGATCTCATCCACCGTCTCGCCCTTCATTCTGAGCGCGGTCAGGAAAGCACCGATCTGCGCCGGTGTGGCCTGGCCGGTCATGATCTCCTCCATGGCTTGCTCCATCTCGCCCTGGGTGAGATCCTCTCTTCGGATCGCCTTTGCAATCGCCTCTTTGATCATGACTCAATGCCTCCTCTCTGCAAAAATGAGTGGAGAAGTCTTGCTCCATCCCTGGTCAGGATCGACTCTGGATGGAACTGAACCCCCTCCACCAGGTGGTGCCTATGTCTGATCCCCATGATCTCCCCCTCCTCGGTCCAGGCTGTGACCTCCAGGCACGAAGGGAGGGAATGCTTCTCGACGATAAGGGAATGGTAGCGAACCGCTTCGAAGGGATTGGGGACAGCTCCGTACATGGAGCGGCCGTCGTGAAAGATGTTCGAGGTCTTCCCGTGCATAACCCGCTCAGCCCGCACCACCCTGCCGCCGTAGGCCGCAGCGATCGCCTGGTGTCCAAGGCATACTCCGAGCACGGGGATGGTTCCGCCGAAATGACGGATGGCCTCGACGGAGACCCCGGCCTCGGCCGGCGAGCAAGGGCCGGGTGATATGAACAGGGCCGCAGGTCTCAGCGCCTTCATGCTCGGTACGTCGATCCTGTCGTTGCGGTACACCTCCACCTCCTGGTTCAGGCACTCCAGGAGCTGAACCAGGTTGTAGGTAAAGGAATCGTAGTTATCGATGACGAGAACCATTGTTTTGCACCCTCTCGATGGCCCTGAACATGGCAGCGGCTTTCCTCATGGTTTCCTCATACTCCGCCTGGGGCGAGGAGTCGGCGACGATCCCCGCGCCTACCTGAATAGAGATCCTGTTTCGCTCCATGGTGATCGTTCGGATGGTGATGCAGAAATCCATGTTGCCGTTGAATCCGAAGTAGCCCACCGCACCCGCGTAGGGGCCCCTGGCGGAAGGCTCCAGCTCGCTAATGATCTCCATCGCTCGAATCTTGGGCGCTCCCGTCACGGTCCCCGCCGGGAAGGCGGCCATGAACACGTCAAAACTGTCCAGACCCTTCCGGAGCTCTCCTTCCACGGCAGAGACGATGTGCATCACGTGGGAGTAGCGCTCAACCTCCATGAGCCGGGGAACCTGGACCGAGCCGGGGGCTGCCACCCTTCCCACGTCGTTTCGCCCCAGATCCACCAGCATGACATGCTCGGCCCTCTCCTTGGGGTCCGCCATGAGCTCTCGTTCCAGGGCCAGATCCTCCGCAGAACTCTGGCCGCGGCGCCTCGTCCCGGCGATAGGGCGAAGGTGAATCCTGCCATCTGTGAGGCGCACGAGCACTTCGGGAGATGCGCCGATCAGCCTCACCTCCCCGAAGTTAAGGTAGAACATGTAAGGCGAAGGATTGACGCTCCGCAGATTTCGATAAAGGCAGAAGTCCTCGCCGGTCATCTCCCCGGAGAAGCACTGGGAGAGAACCACCTGGATCACATCGCCGGCAACAATGTACTCTTTGGCCCTGTGAACGGTCTCCTCGAACTTCTCCTGCTCAAAGTTGGATTCAAGGCGGGACATCGAACATTCTCCCTCCTCCGCGCCGCGAGAGAGGGGCTGTTTCAGTTCCTCGATCGCCTCTTCCACCTCCCGACAAGCCCTGAAATGGGAGTCTCGGGGGTCAATTCCCTCTTCCAAGTGGGCGAAGGCAACCACCTTGATCTGGTGGGTGAGGTGATCGAAGATGATGAGCCGCTCGGCGGCGGTGAAAAGACACTCGGGAAGATCGCCACCTTGCGGGATGAGGCCGGGGAGCCGCTCCCAGGTCCGGGCGAGGTCGTAGTTTACGTAGCCTACGAGTCCTCCCTGAAATCGAGGAAGATCCTCCAGAGAGACGGGGCGGAATTTCCGACAGACTTCCCGCAGGGCCGAGATGGGATTTCCCGCCGGCATCCGGTGTTTCACCCCCCGGCCGTCCTGGAGTTCCAGACACCCCTGTCGATACTGAACAACAAGCGAGGGCTTATAGCCGATGAAGCTGTACCGGCCCCACCGCTCGCCGCCGTCGGCACTCTCCAGGAGATAGGAGAACGACTTGTCGCTCACCTTGAGATAGGCGGAAACCGGGGTCTCCATATCGCCCAGGAACTCCCGATACACGGGGATCACATTGCCGTGCTCGGCAAGGCGGCAGAATTCGGAAAGGGAAGGTTGAAAATTCACTTGTTCACTCCAAAAAGGAAAAGGCCGTGAGGCGTTCGCCCCACGGCCTGACTCCCTTCGCCAAAAAAGAAACCGTGGGGCCATCGGAGGATGGCCCCACGGTATTGGTTTCTTCTACACCCTTACGGCAGGCTCATCCCCCTCAGAAGGTGAGCCACCACCAGTTCCTCAACGACGCTATAACACTCCGCTTTAGTCCGGTCAGTATCATAGTATGATTATTTAACGGCATACGAGAGAAATGTCAAGCGAATTTTCCTGCTCCCGAGGAGAGCGAATTTCCATCTTGACAAAGGGGAAGATTCCCTGCTAAGAGTGCTCAAGCCTTGGAGGTGGAATGGCAATCCTGACCGGCAGTCACTCGTGGTGGGCGTATTATTATTGTTCGGGGGGAGGTCTGCCCGTGGGTTGATCGCCGTGTTTTCTTGATGTTCAGGCCGTGGGCAGACTAGAGCTCACGGCCTTTTTGTTTTTCCGCGGTGGGCAAGTGGCCTTGGTCGCCGAGACCCGATCTGTGTGGCGGTTGCCATGAACATCGTTCTTATCGGCTATCGTTGTAGCGGCAAGACCAGTGTAGGTAAACTCCTTGCCGGCGAGCTCGGGAGGGAGTTCGTCGACCTGGACGCACTCCTGGAGGACCATGCCGGCACGTCCATCGAGAGTCTGGTTGCCGACCGCGGCTGGGAGTTCTTCCGCAAGCTGGAGCACAACCTGCTCGCAGAGGTGTGCCGCAAGGACGGTCTCGTCATCGCCCCGGGGGGAGGTGCCGTCATCCAGCAGGAGAACGTCTGTCTCCTCAGGCAAAATGGCTTTGTTGTCTGGCTCAAGGGGGAAGCCCGCATTCTTAGAGCCAGGATGCTCAAGGAAGAGCATGCGGGCAAAGTGCGCCCTTCTCTCACCGGGTCCGATTCCCTGGCGGAAATCGAAGAGGTGCTCACTCTCAGAACCCCGCTTTATCACCAGGCCGCAGACCTGGTGGTAGACACGACTGATCTGTCCGCAGAGGCGGTCACGAGGGCGATCATGGGGAAGCTCCCGGTGGAGCTGAGAGGAAACAAGCGGTCGTTACCCGAAACCTCTGCCTCGGAATCGCTCAAGTTAGGGGGTACTTGAGATGAGACGGACCAGGTCTCGACCGATCCCTGGGAAAGGTCGCGGGAGGGAGCTCACGGGCCGGCATTGCTGGCGCGCCCAATACTATTATGCCTTATGGAGGAACGGTCCGCCCACGTGATACCTCGCGAGCTAAGCATGAAAACACCGAAGAATTAAAGGCCGTGGGCGAGATGAGCAACCGCGGCCTTTGCTTTCGGACAGATAACCATGAGAGGAAGGAGAAGGAGGTCATGATCGGCAAGGCTATCAGGCTGGAGAGGATCATCAACCGGGAGACGGGAAAGACCGTGATCGTGCCCATGGACCATGGCGTCAGCGTGGGCCCCATCCCGGGGATCAAAGACATGAAGGAGGCGATGCGGCAGGTCGCCGATGGCGGTGCCAATGCCGTGGTGATCCACAAGGGCATCGTTGGCGCAGGCCACCGGCGAAGCGGTCCTGACATGGGGCTCATCATCCACCTGTCGGCAAGCACGTCGTTGTCCCCGGAGCCTAATGCCAAGACACTGGTCTGCACGGTGGAGGAGGCAGTCAAAGTGGGAGCGGACGGGGTTTCGGTGCACGTCAACATCGGCAACGGCCACGAGCGAGAGATGCTGGCCGACTTCGGCCGGGTCTCGCGGGACGCCGCGGAGTGGGGCATGCCGCTTCTCGCCATGATTTATCCCCGCGGCGAAAAGATCAAAAACGAGTACGATGTGCAGGTGATCAAACACGCGGCCCGACTGGGAGCCGAACTGGGAGCGGATGCCGTGAAGGTTTCCTACACGGGGAGCCCCGATTCCTTCCGTCAGGTGGTGGAGGGATGCCACATCCCGGTCATCATCGCCGGTGGGCCCAAGATGGAGTCGGACCGGGCCGTCCTTGAGATGGTCAAGGGAGCCATCGAGGCGGGAGCCGCGGGAACTTCCATCGGCCGAAACGTCTTCCAGCACCAAAACCCGACCAAGATTGTCCGGGCTCTTTGCATGATCGTCCAGGAGAATGTTAACATTGATCGAGTTCTGCAGTACCTGCAGAGCGATGAGAGGTGAACCACAGGTGGAAGGACCGGGTACATTTTCGGAGGAGCTGCGTTCTTTTCGGAAGGGAGGAGGCAGCCACGCCCCCCGTCCAACGGTGGGTATCGTTGGGGGAGCGGGCAGAATGGGCTCCTGGTTTGCCGAGCTCATGGAACGTCAAGGCTTCACCGTGCTCCGGAGCGATCTCGACACTGAGCTCACCCCCCAGGCGATGACGGTGCGGTGCGACGTGGTGGTCGTTTCCGTGCCCATCGCCGAGACCCTGAAGGTGATTCGTGAGATCGGCCCGCTTCTCCCTGAAAACGGTCTGCTCATGGATCTTACCTCAGTGAAAAAGGCTCCCCTGGAGGCAATGCTGGGACATTCGGCCGCCCAGGTGGTCGGGCTTCACCCTCTCCTCGGTCCCGAGGCTGGATTCAACTCCGGGGGCCGGGTGGTGGTCTGCCCAGGCCGGGGAGAGAGCGGGCTTTCCTGGATCACTCAGGTGCTGCAAGAGAGCGGACTCACGCCGGTTTACCTGGATGCGGAGGAGCACGACCGTATGATGGGTCTCATCCAGGGGGCCAACCATTTTTCCACCCTGGCACTAGCCCTGGCTGTCAACCGCTCTGGCTTCGAGGTCTCCCACCTGTCTCGGTGTGCAACCGAGACATTCAGGGAGAGGCTCGAGCGGATCAGGTTCATGATGGAGCAGCCGGTGGAACTTTTCGGTTCCCTCCTCATGGATAACCCTGCTGCGGCCGAGTTTAGCGAGCAGTACCTTGAGGGCGCTCGGGGGTTGCTCGCGATTGTCATTACAAAGGACAAGCAGGCGTTCGGCGACCTCTTCGCGGCGTTGAGAGAGACTTTTGACTCGGACAAGAAATGAGGGGAAGGAATGGAGTATTGGAGGAGTGGAAGGGCTGATCAGGAGAGAAGGAGTTTTTTTCTTTCTGCATTACTTCATTACTCCACCCCTACAGTACTCCCCTATTGCAATCAGCTAAGAGAGGCCTTCGCCCGCGGCAGGACGACAATGTTGACAACACCGTCAGATAAGATGAGCCGGAAAGGGTCAACACCATGAAAGAGGTATGGGTCAAGGCGGATCCCTGGGACAAGGAACTGGTCACGGCAGCGCTCGAGGGAGGCGCCGATGCGGTGGTCGTCACTCCGGACAAGGTGGCGCGCGTGAAGGAGCTGGGTCTCATCAAGGTCGTTGCCGATGGCGGTGACCTCACCTGGGACAGGGATGTGGTCGAGGTTGAGGTCCGATCCGCCGCGGATGAGGAGCACATTGTCGAGCTCAGCCGCCGCCAGCGCGTGCTCGTCAAAACCACGGACTGGACCATCATCCCCCTGGAGAACCTTGTTGCCAGAGCGGACATGGTTATGGTTGAAGTGGGGACCCTTGAGGAGGCACGACTCGCCTCCGGCATTCTAGAGAAGGGGGTCTACGGTGTGGTCATCACGGAGAGAGAGCCGGCCAGGGTGAGAGAGATTCTTCGGGAGATGAAGGCGCCCCATCAAATCCTGGAACTGGTGCGATTCAGGGTCGAGGCCGTTCGCCCCATCGGCATGGGTGACCGTGTCTGCATCGACACCTGCACCATGATGGGACGGGGCGAGGGTGCCTTGGTGGGGAACAGCAGCCAGGCCCTCTTTCTCATCCATGCGGAGAGCATTGATAATCCCTACGTAACTCCCAGACCATTCCGCATCAATGCCGGCGCCGTGCATGCCTACGTCATGATCTCCGGTGGGAAGACACGGTACCTTGCGGAGCTCAACTCCGGCGATGAGATCGTCGGGGTTGATGCCGCCGGCCAGACTGTGCCGCTGGTCGTGGGAAGAGTGAAAATCGAGCGTCGACCCTTACTGCTGGTCGAGGCTGCTTCCCCGCGAGGACAGGCCACCACCATCTGCCAAAACGCGGAAACCATACGCCTGGTTCAGCCTGGGGGCGAGGCGATCTCAGTGGTCCAGCTCAGACCTGGAAATGAGGTGCTCGGATACGTGGAGGAGGCGGGAAGGCACTTCGGATACAAGGTCGACGAGAGTATTGTGGAAAGGTAGGAATGGAGGATTCGTTCTTCCATCACGCCAGGATGTAGCGGGAGTCTGCCGTGCTCGATCAACATACGGTTCTCTTCGGTGTCGTGGGCTGGCCCGTCGAGCACTCCCTGAGCCCGGTCATGCACAACGCCGCCTTCGCCGCGTCCGGCATCAATGCCGTGTACCTCGCTTTCCCCGTTCGGGACATGGCCGGATGCATGGCGGGTATACGAGCCCTTGGCATGCGAGGGCTGAGCATAACCATCCCGCACAAGTCGGCAGTGATACCCCACCTCGACGACCTGGATGCAAGGGCGAGAGAGATCGGCGCCGTCAACACCGTGGTGAACCGCGACAGCAGGCTCGTCGGTTACAACACCGATGCCGCCGGGGCCCTCAAGGCGCTCGAGGAACGCATCTCGCTTGCGGGCAGGAGATGCGTCATCCTGGGGGCCGGGGGCGCGGCTCGTGCCATCGGCTTCGTCCTCAGGGACAAGGTGGCGGCGATCACGGTGGCGAATCGCTCTCCCGATCGGGGGAGAGCCCTGGCTCGTTCTCTGGGCTGCTCCTTCATCTCCCTCGATGAGCTGAAAGGGGTACAGGCAGATCTCTTGATTCAGACCACCCCGGTCGGCATGGCACCCGGGGACCGCGCGTCTCCGGTTCCGAAGCAGATACTCAAAGAGGGCATGGCGGTGATGGACATCATCTACAGCCCTCTCGAGACGAAACTCCTGGCCATGGCCAGATCTCGCGGGTGCGTGACCATTACCGGCCTCAGCATGTTCATCCACCAGGGTGCAGAGCAGTTTAGGCTCTGGACCGGCAGGGAACCTCCCACCCAAGCAATGACGGCGGCCGTTCTCGGAGCTCTCTCCGGGGAGAAGAGGTGATGAAAGAGGTCAAGACAGTCGCCCAGATTGCAGCGACGGTGTCCATACCAGGCTCCAAAAGCGTCACCCACCGGGCGCTCATCCTCGCCGGCTTGGCTGAAGGCGAAAGCCAGCTCTACAGGTTCCTCGAATGCGAGGATACCGTTTACACCATGCTCGCCCTTCGGCGTCTGGGAATCCACCTCTCCGGGGCAGGGGAGACCATGAGCGTCCGGGGCACCGCGGGAATGTTCGCGCCGGGAGCCGAGGCTAAGGAGATCTTCCTGGGCAACTCAGGTACATCCTTTCGCTTGCTCCTTACCGTCTTCGCCTTGGCTCGGGGTGGATTTCTCCTCACCGGGACTCCGAGAATGCGTCGGCGCCCCGTAGGTGAACTGGTTGCCGCCCTGAACTCCCTTGGCGTGGATGCCTCTTGCGCCGAAGCAGAGGGCTTCCCCCCGGTTGCGCTCAGGGCCGGGGGCATCCGCGGCGGCAGGGTGCAGATGGCCGGGAGCCGAAGCAGTCAGTTCATCTCCTCCTTGCTCCTGGCCAGCCCATACGCAGAAAAGGGGATCGAGATCGAAGTGACCGGGAGTCTCGTCTCACGACCCTATGTGGATCTCACGGTCGAGGCCATGGAACGGTTCGGAGTGTCCGTGGTCCGGGAGGGGTATCGGTACTTTCGCGTCATCCCCGGGAGGGCATACCAGGCGCGCGATTACACCATCGAGGGAGATGTCTCTTCCGCGTCATACTTCTGGGCTGCGGCGGCGGTGACCGGCGGCTCGGTCACCACGACAAACGTATATCCCGACACCACGCGCCAGGGAGATATCGGCCTCCTGTCGATCTTGGAGCAGATGGGCTGCACGATCGAGAGAGGACCAGACCGGGTGGTCGTTCGTGGCGGGCGACTTTCCGGCGTTGAGGTTGACATGGGAAGCATGCCCGATATGGTGCCTACCCTGGCCGCCATCGCCGCCTTCGCCGAAGGTGACACCGCCATTCGCAACGTGGCTCATCTTCGCGACAAGGAAAGCGACCGGCTGCGGGCCGTGGCCCTCGAATGGCGCCGGTTGGGGATCCCGGTCAAGGAGCTCGCCGACGGCCTCGTCGTCCCGGGTGGGACCAGGCCTTCCGGCGCCGTCGTCGATCCTCATGACGATCATCGGCTGGCCATGGCGCTCGCGGTGCTGGGACTCCGGACACCTGGGGTCAAGATCAAGGACGAACAGTGCGTGAGCAAGTCCTTTCCGGATTTCTGGAAGCTGTGGGACGAGCTAAGCATGTGACGCTTGACATCGATCATGTATCATCCAACATTTACTGCGGGCGACGAGAGCTTGGAAGTTGGCTCTTGACCGTCACGGCACCCGGCCATGTGCATGGTCTGCCCCCTGCCAGCTGCAAGCTGCCTGCTGCCCGCTGATCCAGAATCCACCTTGACTGAAATCCGGTAACCTGTTATCAGTCCGTGGATATTACTTCCGAAAGGAGAGAGCGGCGGCCGAGCGGAGCGGTACGGCCTTTACAAGAAAAGATTCAAATCCGAAGAGGTCACAAGGTATGAAGGAAGGGTATCGTTTGGCTGTTGTGGGCGCGACCGGCGCCGTGGGTATGGAGATGGTCAAGGTCCTCGAGCAACGGAACTTCCCGGTTTCTTCCCTGAGAGTGCTGGCATCGGCCCGCTCGATCGGCAAGACCGTTGAGTTTCGCGGCGAAACGCTGAAGGTGGAGGAACTCAAGGAGGACTCGCTCAAGGGTGAGGAGATCGCCCTCTTTTCGGCCGGCGGCTCCGTGAGTCGCCACTTCGCTCCCATCGCGGGGAAAGGGGGTTGCGTGGTGGTGGACAACTCCAGCGCCTGGCGCATGGACCCGGAGGTGCCTCTCGTTGTCCCCGAGGTCAATCCCCACGCGGTGGCAGCCTACAAGAGCAAGGGGATCATCGCCAATCCCAACTGCTCCACCATCCAGATGGTGGTGGTGCTCAAACCTCTCCATGATGCAGCGACCATTGAACGAGTGGTGGTCTCGACCTACCAGGCGGTATCGGGCACGGGCATGAAGGCCATCCTCGAACTGGAAGAGCAGACCAGGCAACTCCTTAATTTCCAGGACGCGACGCCCAAGGTGTATCCGTACCAGATCGCCTTCAACTGCTTCCCCCACATCGGCGCCTTTCTGGAGAACGGCTACACCGAAGAAGAGATGAAAATGGTCAACGAGACCCGGAAGATCATGGAGGCGCCGGAGATGAAGGTCACCGCCACCACGGTCCGGGTTCCTGTCTTCTATGGGCACTCGGAGGCGGTGAACATCCAAACTCGCCGGAAACTTACGGCGAAAGAGGCAAGGGTTCTCCTTTTCAAGGCCCCCGGAGTCCGGGTAGTGGATAATCCTGGCGAGCGCCTTTACCCCATGCCCATTGAGGCCGCCGGGACCGACGACACCCTGGTAGGCCGTATTCGCGAGGATATCTCCGTGGAAAACGGGCTCGACCTTTGGATCGCCGCCGACAACATCCGGAAGGGTGCCGCCCTGAACGCCGTCCAGATCGCCGAGATCCTGATCAAGGAATACCTGTAGTCGTTGGCCAGTCGTCAGTTGTCCGTTGCGAGTCGTTAGTGGCCGGAAAGCTTCCACTGGCTGTGAGTGCGTGCCTGGGACAGATAAGTGCTGCCGAGAGAGCCTGGGAGGTCCCTTGGACTGACCACGGACGACTTGTATGAAACTTCAGTTTCCTGGTCGATCAAACTTGCCGCGACAGCGGCAAGCGGCTAGGCTGACCACTGACCCGCTCACGCGCTCCGGTTTCAGAGCGCCCGAATATTTGCGGTCCCGGGCGTTCATAGAAAGCCGGCAGTGACCTCATGAAATTCCTCCAAGACCTCACGCTGGGACATTATTATCAGGCAGCCTCGCCCGTCCACGGCCTTGATCCTCGGGTGAAGTTCTTCGCCCTCTTCATGAGCGCCATCACCCTGCTCAGCATGCAGAGCCTCTGGGGGCTCCTGTTCTTCTTCGGCGCCTCACTCGGGATCGCGCGCCTGGCACGACTACCGCTCAGTAAGGTCCTGCGTGGATTACGCCCATTTACCACGCTCCTCCTCCTCACGGTCTGCCTCCAAGTCTTCCTCACTGAAGGAGAGGTCCTGGTGTCCCTGGGACCGCTTCAGGTCACCCGCGAAGGCCTGCGCCAGGCCGTCCGCGTCTGCGGCCAGCTTGCCCTGATCCTCCTCCTTTCCTCCCTCCTCACTCTGACGACGTCGCCCCTGGAACTCCTTCGTGCCATGGAGAAGCTGGGAATGCCACTCACCCGTCTCAAGGTCCCGGTGCCCGATCTCTGCCTGGCCATGCTTCTCTGCATCCGGTTTCTCCCCATTCTTGGACAGGAGTCACAGCGGATCATGGAGGCCCAGAGGGCACGGGGGATCGATCCCTCCTTCGGGACCTGGCGCGAGCGTTTCCAAAAATTCCGTGGTATTTTTCTACCCCTCCTCTATAATGTCATGTGGCGTGCCGAGGAGCTGGCTACCGCCATGGCGGTGCGGGGGTATGGCCGAACCGTGGACAAGCAGACCTTGAAACAGATGCGGTTCTCTGCGGCTGACCGCTTCGGGCTCGGCCTTGTGACCGGCTGGTGCGGGACCCTCTACGTTCTGTTCCGGGGTTGAGTTGCGGATCATTGCGGGGAAGAATCGGGGGCGTCGCCTGGCATCTCTACGGGGTCAGCGGCTGCGGCCCACGGCCGATCGAGTGCGAGAGGCTATCTTCAGCATTCTCGGCAACGACCTGAGTGGTACCCGGGTCCTGGACCTCTTCGCCGGAACCGGCGCCATGGGGCTCGAGGCCCTCAGTCGAGGCGCCGCCTTCGTGGTCCTGGTGGAGCAACACCCCGCGGCCCTGCGGCTCATCGCGAGGAACGTGGCGGCACTCGGCGACCCTGAGCAGGTAACGGTCAGGAAACTTGATCTGAGCCGGGGACTCAGAGGACTCGCGCATCAGGGATGGCAGTTCGATCTCGTCTTCCTCGACCCCCCGTACCACCTGGGTCTCACCGAGAGCTGCCTGAGGGACCTCGGCGATGGGAGCCTTCTCGCCCCTCGCGCTACGGTGGTCAGCGAGCAGGCTGTAGATGAGAACCCCGCCCCCGCCTATGGCTGCCTACAGCTCCAGGACACCCGTCGCTACGGTTCAACAGCGGTGCGTTTCTACCACAGGGAGCAGGAATGAGTACCACACGCGAGAAGATTGCTGTCTATCCCGGCTCTTTCGACCCCATCACCAACGGGCATCTGGACCTCTTGGAGCGGGGTCTCAAGATCTTTGACCGGATCATCATTGCCCTCGCCGAGAATCCGGCAAAAGCTCCCTTCTTCACCCTGGAGGAACGGCTTGACCTCGTCCGCACCAGCCTGGCCAGCCATCCTGATATGTCGCGCATTCAGGTGGACACGTTCCAGGGGCTTCTCGTGGATTACGTGGATCGGACCGGAGCAGTGGCCATCCTGAGGGGGCTCAGGGCGGTGAGCGATTTCGAGTATGAGTTCCAGATGGCCCTCATGAACCGGAAGTTGAGCCGCCGGCCGGAGACCCTGTACCTGATGACCGGAGCGAACTGGATCTACATCTCTTCGAGAATCATCAAGGAGGTGGTGTCCAAGGGAGGCTGCGTCAACGGTCTGGTCCCTGACGTGGTTGAGACCAAGCTCAAGGAGAAATTTCAAGTCCTGCGTCAGACAGGCCTGTCGTCTTCTCGGATCGGCGCAGATGAGGCGGAGGATTCGCCTGTCTGAGATTGGGCCTCTTCAGAACCAGTCTGCTTTCTTCCTCGCGTAGTAGTCGGCCAGAATCCTGGCATGGTCAAAGGCCAGAGGTGCCGGCAGGTTCCCCGCCGAAAAAACTCCTACCTGTTCAGCATCGCTCGCCGCCTTGGGTTCGCCTGCAGCCCTCGCCACAAAGACCACCGAAACGGTATGGTGCCGCGGATCGCGGTCAGGGGCGGAATACGCCCCGAGTTGCGCGGTGAGGTCCACCTCCAGTGAGGTCTCTTCCCTGGCCTCGCGGCGGGCTGCAGCTTCCAGGGATTCTCCGTAATCGACGAAACCGCCTGGCAGTGCCCAACCGTAAGGAGGTTTCGCCCTCCGAATGAGGATGATACCCTGCCGCCCTTCCAGCTCGATGATGATATCGACCGTAAGAAACGGATTCCGGTAGGCATAGACGATGGTTCCGCACTTGGGACAGGTGAGCCCCTCTTTCATCGCTCTTTCCTCCATCATCTAGCCCGCATGAGGGCGTGCTCCAAGAGGAGAACGAGGATGATGCCGAGGACCAGGCCGTTGCCCAGGATAGTCCCGAGCCAGGCGGGGAACTTGGCGAAAAAGGCCGGGGGAACCCCGGCGACCAACGTCCCGATCATCACGGGGAGCCCCACCACCAGGTAGTCCCTTGCTGCGAGTGATCGCCCGCCGGCGGTGATCGCTGTAATTCCAGCCCCGATCTGGGAGCCGAGGGCCACACACAGGGCGGAGCCGACAACGGTAGAGGGAACCGCCGCGAGCAAGGCGCTCAACCGCGGGACGAAGGCGGCGACGACGAGCACCAGCCCGCACATGGCCTGGGCATGCCGGCTCGCTACCCTGGTCACCAGGATTACCCCGGGACTGGTAGAATAGCTCACCGTACCCACAACGCCCAGGACGGACGCGGCAACTCCGGCAAGACCCGTAAGGGCAAGACCTCGATCCACCCGCTCGGCAATGCCCTCTGCGCCGACGACCCCGCCGACTCCATGGATACTCCCGAGTGAGTTCACGGCAACGGCAATGTACGCCAGCCCACTCGAGACAAGGGCGGGAAGGGAGAAGCGTGGCATCCCCATCCACAGATCGCCCGGGAGGGATAGCCACGATGCCTCCTGCACCGGTCGGAGGTCCATTCGGCCCCAGAGCCAGAAGCCGATGCTCCCGATGACGATGCCGAGGATCACGGCGGTGCTCCGGAGGAAGCCCCCAAGGCGGTTCGCCAGGATGGCGATGAGGAGGATAAGTGCGAGCGCTGCACCGAACACTCCCGCCTCCCCATGGGGGTGTGCGGGAGTGACACCTAGAAGGCGCGGCAGGAGGAAGGGGACGAGAGTGAAGGCGATGAGCATGAGAATGACGCCCACCACGTTGGGCGTGAAATAGCTCCCAACGCGGCGCATGCACCGAAACAAGCCCGCCGCGAGGAGGACAAGCCCGCCGAAGAGGAATCCGCCCTGGATGGCTCCCAGTCCCTGAGGGGCGAGCACAACGAAGGTAAGAAGGAGCGCCGTGGCCGGTCCCTCCTGCAAAGGGTAGCGGTGTCCGATCATCGTTTGAAGAAAGGTGAATCCCCCGGAGAGGAGAAGAATCTTCTGAAGGAAGGAGACCCGCTCCTCCACGGAGAGTTTGAGCACCTCTGCCGCGATGGAAGCGATGATCACGAGGGCTGGAAACATGATGAGGGCCCACTGGAGCCCATATACCAAGGTGCGCCAGAGAGGGGGGCATTCATCGAGATTGTAGAGGAAGGGCTGATCGGCCATAAGTGGATGTGCCCTGTTTCCCGTTCGCGGGACAGGCCCGGTGGAACAGAAGAGAGTGCCGCCCGAGGGTGCCCGGTGAGGCACGGTTGCGTCAAGCACACCCCGGGACGCACCGAGGAAGTGCGGGCTTCCGGACTTCGGCCCTCAATGCCGGACTTCGAAAAGACGGCTAATGGAGTCCTCGTTGTGAATGCTCCGGATCGCCTCAGCGAACAGAGGCGCCGAGGAAAGGACCTTCAGTTTGGTGAGGCTTGCCGAGCCCTCGCGCGGCGGCAGGGTGTCGGTTGCCACCACCGAGCCAATGGGGGCTCCCCGGAGTCGCTCCACTGCGGGGCCGGAGAGAATGGCGTGGGTGCAGCAGGCATGCACGTCCCTGGCGCCGCACTCAGCAAGGGTTATTGCCGCGGCTACCAGGGTACCGGCAGTGTCAACCATGTCGTCCAGAATAACTGCGGTCTTGTTCTTCACATCACCGACAAGGTGCATCGCTTCCACCTCGTTCTCCTTTGGCCGACGCTTGTCGATGAGGGCCAATCCCGCATCCAGTCGCTTGGCATAGGCGCGGGCCCGGGGCACGCCCCCCGCATCAGGTGAGACCATGACCAGATCGTCCCGAAACTCCTCGCGGATGTGAGGCAGGAGGATTGCCGATGCATAGAGGTTGTCCACCGGGATGTTGAAGAACCCCTGGATCTGCCCTGCATGCAAGTCCATGGTAAGCAAGCGCTTGGCCCCCACCGCGGTGATCAGGTCCGCTAGCAGGCGAGCGGTGATGGGAACGCGGGGCTTGTTCTTGCGATCTTGACGGGCGTACCCGTAGTAGGGCGTAAGAGCCGTAATTCGTCTCGCCGATGCCCGCTTCAGAGCGTCGATTATGACCAGGAGCTCCATGAGGTGGTCGCTCACCGGGTGGGACAGAGACTGGACCACGAAGGCATCAGTCCCCCGGACGCTCTCTCCCACCTCGACGAGAGTCTCGCCATTCTGGAACTTCTCTATCCTCGCCCGGCAGAGCCTTGTCCCGAGGTGGTGGCAGATCCGTTGCGCCAGCTCCGGATGGCTGCTGCCCGAGATGATCCTTAAACCTGCCGTTCCCATCGCATGCTCCCGTCTCAGCCTACCTCTGCTCGCGGCGTACCTTACTATAACCAGCCCTGCTTGACAAGGTGGGGCCGGGCCGGTATCCGCGAGACCTTTCTGCCTAGGTCACAGCATCAACAGGTTGAAAAACCAGTCGGAGGCAGGGTGATCTGTGAGGCAAAGCGCATCTGGAGCCTCCTCTTGCTCTCGTGCCGGTGGAAAGGTTTCCCAAACTTTCTGCCTTCTCTTCGCGCCAGCGCCGAGAATATCCGTACACCGACCACTTGCCGCGGCTATGGTGCTTTGCCGAGCAGGACACCCTACTCCACACTACACCCCGCGGCACCCCTCGAGGCGCGCAGTGGCCGGGTCTAGTGCCCCTCACAGTGATCACAGCAGTGTACCGTCGCGGCAAGGGCCTTGATCACCTCTCGTGGCTCCGCCTTGTGGACCTCGAGAATTCTCACGGTCAGTCTCGCGGGATGCGCACACCCCGCCTCGATGGCGACGCCGATCGCCCGCAAGGCCCCCGGCTCCAGAGAGAATTCAACCATATCTCCTTCGACAAGGCCTTCGAGCTTGTGATCAACGGCGGGAATCCACGTCTGGACCCCATAGAGAAACCGGTGTCGTCCCTCTCTTATACCCGTCGCTGCGGGCTCTTCCCGTGGGCACAGAGAGAACTCCACGGTCACGTGGTGAAGAGGTTTCACCTGTGCGGGCATCCTATTCCTCCGCTTCACCCCTGACAGGCGCCGCGTCAGGTTGCAATATCCCTCTCCCCACACGGCGACAGGGTATGCTAAACTGCTGGGACCCTGCGCGGGATCGCCCTTCGCCAATGAGTTGGCCGCCGGCAAGCCCCATCATCGGCTTATCTGGCGGCTCCCTCTGGAGCAGGAGGCTACCCCCGGATCAACCCGGGAAAGGAGACTCCATGATTATCCGCAACTTCCGGCTGGTGCAGCTATTCACGCTCCTGGTCTCGCTGATCGTGGCCGTCTTTCCCTCTCTCGCCGCCGGACCTGCCACGAGCGGTCGAGTGATGGACATGGTCCTGGTGAGTGACCGGGGACAAGAAGTTCGATTGGGTGAACTGGCAGGCGGAAAGCCGACCTTGCTCTTCTTCTGGGCCACCTGGTGCAAGGGCTGTCGCAAAGTGCAACCCACGGTGTCGACGTTGGCCGAGAAGTACAAAGGGAGGATACAGGTTATCGGCGTCAACACCGGGGGACTGGATTCGGTGGAAACCGTCTCCGACTACCGCAAGCGAACCGGCATCACCTATCCCCTGCTGATCGACCGAACCAGCCAGGTATCCGGAGCCTATGGAGTTGTGGCAATCCCAGCAGTCATCGTCCTTGATCGCAACGGCCAGATTCGGTTTCGCGATCTGGCCCCACCGGCAACCTTGGAGGACCTGTTCTAACCTTCTACCGGTTGCCGCCATCCCCCTTGGGCTTGTCGACGCGCTCCGCCTCCTCCCCGTGGCGCTTAAGGAAGTTGGCTGCACAGCTCATGAGAATGAGCGCGCCCAGGACCATGGGCATGAACTGCCCTTCAGTGTAAGCACGGTAGATGCCCACCCCAAGCACGATGAAGCCTACGACTGCGCATACTGCGAGAATTGAGAGGCGCATAAAGGGGGATCGTTACGGGAAAGGACGACTCTTCAGACCGGCCGTGTTTAGCTCTTCTTGGAGGTCTTGGTCTGAAAGGTAGTAACCTGTTGTTTGACCTGCCCCTTACCGCACTTGGGACACTTCACTTTGCCCTTCTCGTATTCGCTGATGGACATGACGGTGGTGAACGGCTTTTTGCACTTCATACACAGATACTCATACGTGGGCATAGAAGCACCTCCTTAACCAACAAAGATCACGCGATTCCTGCCGGGCCTCTTCCCGTGGTCACTCCTTCCGGGGGTGAATTATAGCCAGCGGCAAAACCTTCTGTCAACGAAACGTTCTAACGGGATATCAAGATGTTGTCATCAGCACCCGGGTGGGGCCTCATAACCCCTCACCATCCCGAAGGCAGCTCTGCACCTTGCATTCATCAGGGTCCACATCATTCCGCCATCCGCCACCGTTCTCCGAGAAAGAGAGGAAGCTCAGCGACGCAGATGGGCCCCACCTGAACTGACCATCCCGTCTGTTCGACCAGGGGTCCCTCAAGCTCCCGAGCAAACCCCGGGAGGATTAGCTCCCTCCCTTTCTCGCTTCCGAGGAGTCCCGCTAAAGCCCGGCAGATTCGCACCACCGTAAGGGACCGGTAGATCATGGCCATATCTACCGTATCACCTCGACAATCTACAAAGAGAATTCGGAATGGACTCACGGTAAGACCCATGATCGTGGTTACCACCTCCTGGGTGAACTGGCTGTTACCGGAGACAAGAAGGGGAGAATCACCCCGGGGGTTGTTGATCTCCACCAGGCCTGGGCAGCCAGGGCGAGGGAGCTCGAAGGCCGGCACCGCCGGCAGGATCTCACGAGCCCGCAAGGCAAGGCGAAAGGCGGCCACCCGATGATCCGGGAGAGAAGGGCAATCCGAGGGCGAGCGGGTGCCGTCCTTCAGCCCCCGGATCAAAGCGGCACAAGAGGATGCGCCACACTCCCCGCAGTCGGAGCCGGGTAGATACCTCAGGAAATCGATTCGTTGCAGGTAGAGATCGGCGTGGATCATCGGCGTGGCGGGTATGATGGCATTCACCCTGTAGGGCGGCCTGGGCCGGTAGACGCACCGAGAGTGCGGAGAGCCTCCGTGGGAGGCACCTGGAGGGCTAGGACTCCTTGCAGTGTCTGACGAAGTTATGGACCTTGAAGAAATCGTGATTGCTCAGATTCAGAAACTTCAGCCCCATGCCCATACGGCGGTGGGATTTCTCCACGCAAATCCACACAACCTCGGCCTGCGAGAGAACCGAGCCGTGGTAGTTGGGCAAATCCACGTTGATGTATACCCTTTCGCCCACCGGAAGGGTCCGATCGGCGCTGACAAAAACGCCCACGGGGCTGATGTTCATCGCCTTGACCTTGACCGCTCCCTGTGCGCCCAGGAGAAGGGTGGAAGTATTGATGGAAGCCCGGGGGAATTGTCGTACGTTCTTGACGGCGACCATACAGCACCACCCTTTCCTTGCTTTTTCTGTATATCACAAAATGGAAAAAAGACAAATCGCATCTTCGCAAGAGAGACCCTGGTCACCGATCCTTTCGCCGACCACCTGGCGTCCGTCGCCAGCAGGTTGCTGAAAAACCATTCTCGTGTTCACGAGGCTCTACTCTCTGCAACTCCCACCCTTCCTGAGGCCCTGAAAAAAGATCCGCAATCGTTCCTTCCACGCGTCCACGCGGACGGCCTGCTCCGGCCAGCGGTTTCTCGCCCAGGCGATGAGCTGCTCCACGTAGCGATTGCGGGGGAAGAGGACCGCCAGACCGATGAGGATAAATAGGATGCCCTGAAGAACCGGGAGGAAGAGACCGATGACCCCGAGGATGAGGAAGGCGATTCCGACGACGTATCTGAGGACAATCATGCGGCTCTCCTGATTGACTTGAAAGGCGCGGCTTGTGGGACAGCATGACGACTGAGGTACTATACTTCAGGGCTTGGCCGCTGGCAAGTCTGCAACGACGGTGCTACTATGCTGGAACTGAAAGCGGGATAGGAGGGCTTGCCATGGTGAAGGTACGGAAGCTCGTCATTGTCGGCGGGGCTGCAGGCGGGGCCTCGGCGGCCGCGAAGGCTCGCCGGTGCAGCGAGGACGTTGACATCATCATGTACGAGAAGGATCCGGACATCTCCTATGCCAACTGCGGCCTGCCCTACTATCTCTCCGGGGTGATCAAGAAGCGAGAGGATCTCCTCATCACCAGTCCTGCTTTGTTTGGCCGCCGGTTTCGCGTGGATGCCCGCACGCGGTGCGAGGTGACTCGTATCAACCCTGAAGGGAAGACTGTCGTGGTCCGCAACCTCAAGACCGGAAGTCTGGAGGAGGAGACCTACGACCGCCTCATTCTCGCTCCCGGGTCCCGGGCGGTGATCCCGAAGGTGCCTGGGATGGACCTCCCTTCGGTTTTCACCCTGAAGACCCTGGAAGACACCGACAGGATCTTTCGCTTTCTCGAGGCGAGGAATCCCCGGCGAGCCGTGGTGGTGGGAGGCGGTCTCATCGGGGTGGAAGCACTCGAAAACCTTGTCATCAGAGGCCTTGAGGCCACGGTGGTGGAATTTGCTCCCCAGATGCTCACCTTCCTCGACTGGGAAATGGCAGAGTTCGTCCGGCGACACGCGAAGGCCAAGGGGGTGAAGCTCCATCTCTCAGAAGGACTGAAAGCGGTGGAGGAGCATGGTGGCTCGCTGGTGGTGAAAACGGATCACGATCGGGATATCCCCGCAGATCTTGTCCTCGTAGCGGTGGGCATCCGCCCCAACGTCGAGCTTGCCAGAGAGGCCGGCCTTGGCATCGGCGGCACCGGCGGCATCAGGGTAAATGAGTATATGCAGACCAGCGACCCTGACATCTTTGCCGCCGGTGACTGCGTCGAGACGATCAACCTCGTCACCGGAAAACCCACACTCACCCCAATGGGTTCGGCGGCGAACAAGCAGGGTCGGGCTGCCGGCGCCAACGCCCTGGGTCGGAGCCTCGCTGTGAAAGGGTTCCTCGGGACGGTGATCGTCAAGGTCTTCGACCTCACCGTCGCCAAGACCGGACTCTCGGAACGGGAGGCCCGAAACGAAGGGTTTACTCCCCTGGTTACCTATGTCCATCCCGGTCACCATGCGGGCTACTTCCCGGGAGCCAAAACCCTCCACATCAAGACCGTGGCCGACCGTGAGAGCGAGCGACTTCTCGGCGCGCAGGTGATCGGGGAGGAGGGAGTGGACAAGAGGATCGACGTTTTCGCCACCGCCCTCTACAACCGCATGACCCAGGAGGATCTGCTCCAGCTCGATCTCGCCTACGCGCCCCCTTACTCCGCCGCCCGCGATCCGGTCATCATCGCCGGTGCGGTGGGGCAGAACTATTTCCGCGGCGACTGGAGACCCGTTCCTCCTCAGGAACTCTCGGAGAAACGGAGGCGAGGCGAACCCGTAACCCTCATCGATGTGCGAACCTCGAAGGAAGTGACTCGCACCGGGAAGATCCCGGGAGCAGTCCACATCCCCATCGACGACTTGCGAAGCCGAATGAGGGCACTCGACCCCGAGCGGGAGACTATCCTCTACTGCGCGACCGGACTCAGATCCTACGTTGGCGAACGGATCTTGTCGCAGCACGGGTTCACACGCGCCCGGACCCTGACCGGCGGCATCCTCAACTGGATGTTCGAGCTGGAGCCCGGCGGGTGAGGAGATCGGCACCAGCCTTTTCTCGGAGGGTTTCTTGACCCGCATTATTCACGAACCACCTGCTGCGGCCCGTTCCCTCGCCAGATCTGCCTTGAGAAAGGCGCACTCTTCCCGGTCAAAGGCCCCGCAGCATCGAGGCTTGACATCATAGATGGTACAGAAGAAGGCGGAGGTGGCGAAGTACTCGAGAAGGAAGGGACAGAACCGCTGATCCCTCGAGAAGTCGCCGCGAAAGTAGCTAATCCATCTGCGGGGCGGGACAAAGGGAGCTGGGAATTCCGAGGAGCCCCCACGAATCTCGCAGCAGGATCCGCAGAGGTCGCACCAGCCGCCGTCGGGAGGCCCCTTCAGAGGTGAGCCGCCAAGTTTCACCCCGGCCATCCGTCGCTCCTGTTGCGCCAAAGCCAGATCACGCCGGATGGCGAGAAACGTTCTCACCCAGCGGCTCAGGTGAGCGGCCACGCGGCGGCTCAGCCGCCTCGGGCTCATGGGAGCTGACGCGGGTTCCGCGGCAAATCCCTCCGCGTTCAAGCACCAGTACTTGGTCACGGGGAAATACGGGTCGGATAGGGCCCGGCGGACCAAGGCTCGTTCACCGCCGAGATAGATGCGGCTCAGGGCAGTGAGGCATCTCCGCCACCGAGCTCCGGTCGCCGGCGCGCCGGCCTCGCCGCGCACCTCCCTCCCGCGCCGCTCACGATTGCTCTCGGCAAAGACGGCAAAGCGGTGGCGGAAGGATCGAAGCGGCATGAGTGCTCTCGGATGGAGATTCACGAGCTTGTCAAGAACCATCTCGTGGGGGCACGGAGGAGGTTTCAGCGAGACGCCCGCGCACCCCCTTTTCCGGTGCCGAGGCTTACCAAGACAGGGAGAAAGCGAGAGCCGTCCTTGGCGCTCAGACTGAGGGTTGGTACTGCCTCTCTCGCCTTTGCATCCGTTTTATCGCCTTTTGATGTTTGAGACGCCGACGCTCGCTCTTGCTCAGGTAGTAGGTGTGGCGCCTGAGCGCCGGCTGGACATTTCTCTGATAATCTCTGCGAAGTCTCTTGATCTTCCGTTCAAGAGAATCATTCTGAGGACCGGCCATCCGATACTCACCTCCCTTACACCACAAAAAAGGCCCTCTCTCAAGGGCCCAATTCCCACGGTTTCGTACGCATCCGTGTCAGCGGTGGAGGTTCTCCCGCATCATAGATATGCTCGTTTCCTCGGTGCTGCAGCCCCTTGGAAGTTTTTCTTTCTAACACACTGAGGGAGGAGTTGCAACCCCTGTTGACCAGGCGCGAGGGCTTTCTCGTGGGAGTGACGGGATGTCAGAGCAGGTCGAGCTCGGCACTGGCAAGGTAGGCGGCACCGAGGGAGCCGGCATCATCGCCGAGCTCAGCCCGGACAATCCGCACCTCCGCCACCGGAGCCATGGTGAGCCTCCGGGTCAACTCCTCGTGGAGAGGGTCGATAAAGGCCTCCCATGCCTGAGCCAGCCCGCCGCCGATGACCACACCACGGATGCCGAGGAGGTGGATCACGCTGGCGATGGCGATGGCGAGGCTTTTTCCCACCTGAGCGAAGAGCTCCCCGGCGAGCCGGTCCCCGTCCATGGCGGCACGATAGATTGTCTCTGCGTCCAGTGCGCCGGTCGGGTCCAGCCGACTCGGGCTACCCCGCCGCAGTTGTTCCTTGGCCCGCCGCACCACCCAGGAGGCGGAGGCGAGGGTTTCCAGGCAGCCGCGGTTGCCGCAGAGACATCGCTCTCCGCCGGGCTCGATGGTCATGTGGCCCACCTCGCCTGCCGAGCCTCCTACGCCGCTCAACGGCTTGCCGCCGAAAATGAGACAGCCGCCGACCCCAGTCCCCAGAGCAATGCCCAGGAAGTCTCCGAGGTCGCGGCCGGCTCCAAGCCAGTACTCGCCGCAGCCGATGCAGTCCGCATCGTTTCCCACGACGACCGGCAGTCGGAGGTGCGTCGCCAGGAGCGGCCCCAGAGGGAAACGGACCCAGCCGGGCAGGTTAGGCGAGGTGAGGACCAAACCCTCCCGGGAGTCGATGATCCCGGCGCAACCCACCCCTACCCCGGAGATGCGGAATCCACGGGCGCCCGCCTGCCGGCTCAACTCCCTCAGAAAGTCGGCGAGGTCCTGGACAACCGCCTCAGGACCTCTCTCCGCCATGGTCTTGAAACTCTGCCGATCGACAAGGCGCCCGCTGGCAGGATCTACCAGAGCAACCTTGATGTTGGTGCCGCCGATGTCAACACCGGCAACCGCAACCGAACCGTGACTCACCTCTATTCCTCGAGAGACTCCAAACCAGATCATTTGGTCAGATGACGGGCGATGACCAACCGCATGATCTCATTGGTCCCTTCGTAGATCTGACAGATCTTGGCGTCCCGCATGTGGCGTTCCATAGGGAAGTCCTTGCAGTAGCCGTAGCCTCCCAGAACCTGCACGCCCTCGATGGCGGCCTGCATGACCACATCCGAAGCGAACATCTTGGCCATCGCCGCCTCCTTCTCATAGGCCATCTTGTTGTCTTCCAGCCAGGCGGCCTTCAAGATGAGAAGCTCGGCGGCTTCGAGGTGGGTGGCGATGTCGGCGAGCTTCCACTGGACCGCCTGGAAGGTGGCGATGGGTTTCCCGAACTGCTGGCGTTCCTTGGAGTAAGCGACGGCCTCCTCCAGCACCGCCCGGCCGATGCCGAGAGCCTGGGAGGCGATGCCGATCCGGCCGCCGTCCAGGGTGGTGAGCATCTGCCGGAACCCCTCGCCCCGCTTGCCGAGGAGGTTCTCCTTGGGAACCCGGGCGTTGTCGAAGACGAGCTCCGCGGTCCCGGAGGCGTTGATGCCGAGCTTCTCCTCCACAGTGCCCACGCTGAACCCCGGCGTATTGTGGAAATCGACGATGAGGGAGCTGATGCCCTTGTATCCCTTTTCCTTGTCGGTCATCACCGCGACCACCCCATACCTGGACACATTGCCGTTGGTGATGAACTTTTTCACTCCGTTCAGAATCCAGACGTCACCACCATCCTCGGCGGTGGTCCTCATGGCCGCCGGGTCGGAGCCCGCCCCCGCCTCGGTGAGTCCGTAGCAGCCGAGCTCCTTACCGCTCGCCACGGGAACCAGGTACTTCTGCTTCTGCTCTTCCGTGCCGTAGGTGTACACCGGGAAGTTGTAGAGGCTGTTGCAGACGCTCATGATGACGCCACAGGAGGCACAGGCCTTGGAGATCTCGATCATGGCGAGGGCGTAGGAAACGTAGTCCATCCCGCCGCCTCCATACTCGGCCGGAATCGTGATTCCCATAAGACCGAGCTCGCCCATCTTTTGGCAGATCTCCGCCGGGTGGGCCTTCGTACGGTCGAGTTCGGCAGCCTTTGGTTTGATTTCCCGCTCGGCAAACTTGCGAGCCATGTCCTGAATCATCAGTTGCTCTTCAGTCAGCTGGAAGTTCATGGTGTCTCCTCCCTATCCATCTCGGGTTCTCTCTTGGGCAACGGGCTACTGTTTCCGCGAGCCGGTGAAGGCCGGTGTCCGTTTCTCCAGGAAAGCGGTGGTGCCCTCCTTGGCGTCCGTACTGGCAAAGGTCAACGCAAAGGCCTCAATCTCCAGGGCACAGCCGGTTCTCAGATCCGTATCCATGCCACGGTTGATCACCTGCTTGATCGCCTTCAGGGCCACCTTGCCCTTGCTGGCCATGAGGGCGGCAACCTTCTTCGTCTCCTCCATGAGGGTCTCGGGCGGGAAGACCTTGTTCACCAGCCCCATCTCCATGGCTTCCTTGGCGCTGATCATGGCACCGGTGAGGCAGATCTCCTTGGCCCGGGCGCGGCCTACGAGGCGGAGCAGCCGCTGGGTGCCGCCGAAACCGGGGATGAGACCCAGATTGATCTCGGGCTGGCCGAACCTCGCCTTCTCGGAGGCGTACATGAAATCGCAGGTCATGGCGATCTCGCATCCTCCCCCAAGGGCGAAGCCGTTGATGCAGGCGATTGTCGGGATGGGCAGGTTCTCAATGGCGAACAGGACGTTCTGCCCCTCCGCGGCAAACTGCGCCGCGCCAACAGGCGACAGCTTCTGCAGCTCGCTGATGTCGGCGCCGGCGACGAAGGCCCGGTCGCCCGCTCCGGTCAAGATGAGTACCCTGATCGCCTCATCAGCTTCTACGGTGCGGACGGCGTCCGCCACCTCCTGGATGGTTTTCAGATTGAGAGCATTGAGCACCTTGGGACGATTGAAGGTCAACGTGGCAATTCCCGCTTCCACCGAAAACAAGATGTTCTCGTAGGCCATGGGACACCCCCTCCGGTTGAGAAGAATCACTCTATTGCCTTTGCCGATACCTGCAGCGATGGATCTGCCCGAACGGGTGATCTGGGCTCGTCGAAAAGGACTCGCCCTCTTTGGGGTTCTGATCTCTGTGGATCGAATGTAAACCACCTGCGGAGAGACCAGGTGAATATATTCTCAAGATGGAAGCATCATAGCAGGCCCGGAGAAATTTTTCCAGCATCTTTGAGAAATGTCGGAGAGGGCGGCGGCCGACACCACCGTCGGTTGACTCACCCTGGTGCCTGTGCTAAGAAGGGCCTCGAATCGGGGAGTAACAGCGTCATGATCGATCTTCGCAGTGACACGGTAACCCGCCCCACTCCCGCCATGCGACAGGCCATGGCTACCGCCGAGGTGGGAGACGACGTGCTCGGCGAAGACCCGACCGTCAATCTCCTCCAGGAGTTGACCGCCTCCCTTCTCGGCAAGGAGGCCGGCCTCTTCGTGCCCTCGGGAACCATGGCCAATCAGGTGGCCATCAAGACCCACATCTGCCCCGGGGACGAAATCATCGTCGACAGCAACGCCCACGTCTTCTACTACGAGTGCGCGGCCACCGCCGTGATCTCGGGTGGTCAGTTCCGCTGTCTCAAGGGAGAGCACGGCATCCTCTCGGCCAGCGAGATTGAGGGTGTCGTACGACCTGCCGACATTCATCAGCCGCCGACTCGCCTTCTCTGTCTAGAGAACTCCCACAACCGGGGCGGCGGCAGCGTCTACCCGGTGGCGGGCCTGGCTGAGATCGGCGAGGTGGCACGACGTCACCATCTCCGCGTCCATCTCGACGGGGCGCGACTGTTCAATGCCGCCCTCGCCGTGGACACGACGGTAAGGGAGCTGGCCCGCCACGCCCACTCGGTGGGGGTGTGCCTGTCGAAGGGCCTCGGGGCACCGGTAGGCTCGGTGTTGTGCGGCTCTCAAGCCTTTATCGACGAGGCCCGCCGGTTCCGCAAGATGCTCGGGGGTGGGATGCGGCAGGTAGGTATCCTCGCCGCGGCAGGGATTCATGCTCTTAACCACCATGTGGAGCGCCTGGTGGAAGATCACGACAATGCCAGGAGACTCGCTCGCGGCCTCGCCCAGATGCCGGGCATACGACTCGACCCGGAGAGGGTTGTCACCAATATCGTGATTCTTGACGTGGCGGATACCGGGCTTGGCGCAAACGAAGTGGTGGAGCGCCTGGCCAGGGCAGGGGTCCTCCTGATCGCCTTCGGCCCCACCACGGTCCGGGCCGTGACCCATCTCGACGTATCCGCCGCCGATATCGACCGGGCCCTGGCGATCATCGCCCGTTGCTTTGCCACAGCCCCATGCGCCGCATCGTAACCCTACTCACTGACTTCGGCACCCGCGATCATTACGTGGCCGCCATGAAGGGCGTGCTCCTTGACATCAATTCCGCCCTCACCCTGGTGGATATCACCCACGAGGTCACTCCCTACAATGTCCGTGAGGCAGAGTACATCCTCGCTTCAACCTTCCACGCCTTCCCCACCGGCACTATCCACCTGGCGGTGGTGGATCCGGGAGTGGGCGGCAAGCGCCGGGCCCTCGCTGCGGCCGGAGCACGCTACCTCTTCGTCGGGCCGGAGAACGGGCTTTTTGATCGCGCCTTCGCCCTGGAGCCGCCCTGTGTCGTCGTCTCCCTGGAAAACCCTGACTATCGCCGCCCCCAGGTAAGCGCCACCTTTCACGGCCGCGATCTCTTCGCCCCGGCGGCGGGCCATCTCTCCGTAGGCGTACCCCTGGAGAATCTCGGACCCGTCGTCTCCTATCGGATACAGACCGCTCCCCCGCCTCGCCTCGGGGAGGAAGATCGGGTCGAAGGGGAAATCATTCACGTCGATCGGTTCGGCAATCTCATCGCCGATATCGAGATCCCCTCTAACGAAGGGCTGGAGTCGAACCTCGAGGTCTCCGTCGGAGGCCGCCTGGTGCTCGTGGGTCCCCGAACCTATGACGAGGCACCTCAGTCACAGCCCTTCGCCCTGCGGGGGAGCAGCGGCCACCTGGAGGTGGCGGTGCGCAAAGGGAGCGCCTTCACGGCCCTTGGGCAGGGCGTCGGCGCCCCGGTGCAGGTGTTTCGACGAAAGAAGTAGGAACTCCTATGGGTCAGAATCCACTGCTCGAAGACCTAAGGCTGGCAGCCCTTTTCTCGCGCCTCGATGCGCCCAGTCTCGCGGAGCTGGGACGTATTGCTCGGCTGCGGCGGGTTGACGCCGGCGCAGTGCTCTTCGCCGCGGGTGATCGGGCGACCGGCTTCTTTGTTCTCCTCGAGGGAAGGGTCAAGCTCTACAAGATTTCCACGGACGGCAAAGAATATATTCTGCGAATGGTTCGGGCCGGAGAGACCTTTGCTGAGGCCGCGGCCTTCTCCGGCCTCAGATACCCGGTCTTCGCCGAAGCATTGGAGCCCTCTCGTCTCGCCCACTTCGAGGTCAACGAGTTCCGCCACCTGATTCAACGAAGCCCCCAGCTCGCCCTTAACATGATCGCCACCATGGCCGAGCTCCTCCACACCCTGACGGTGAAGATCGAAGATCTCTCCCTGCGCGAGGTGGGGGCGAGGCTGTGCCGCCATCTCCTGGAACTCGCCGAGCAGCAATTCGGCACCCCCAAAAACGGCCTGGCCCTCGATTTGGAAACGACTAAGACCGCTCTCGCCTCAAGAATCGGGACCGTCAGCGAGACCCTCTCCCGCACCTTCAGGAAGCTCCAGCAGCAAGGGCTCCTGCGAGTAGAGCGAAACCGGGTCACCCTCTTGGATTGTCGCCGCCTTCAGGACGTTGCCGAAGGAGATCTCAAGGTGTAATTTGAAAAACCCCTCTCATGCTTAGCAGGAGGCTGGGGCTAGAGGCAGGGTGGTCTTTGAGACAAAGCGCGTCTGGTGCCGCCGTATAATACTCGGCGGGTTGGAAGGCCTCCCGGACCTTGCGTCGAATCTTCGCACGAGGGGCGGGCCTACCCGTATACTAGCCAGTCGCCGCAAGCACGCCTTGGCGTGGCTTGGTCGAGCAGATCACCCCGCCCCGCAAAGGCACCTGACACTCCTTGTGCGGGCACGGGAAGCCCAATGAAGTTTTTCAGCAGCCTGCCAACGAGGAAAGGGGCCAGCGACCACGTAGTTGGCAGACAAGCTCTCTGAGGGGGTTTACACTCCTCCTTTCCATGATTATGTTGAAGGCGGAAAGAGAACCCTCCCAGTGCAACAG
>Ga0209253_10000636_pt1 | contig 30490 bp, 21 predicted proteins | sample FrelakmetBRP12BR_FD_187145 | JGI IMG/M metagenome (GOLD analysis project Ga0209253, IMG submission 187145) | Freshwater lake sediment microbial communities from the University of Notre Dame, USA, for methane emissions studies - BRP12 BR (SPAdes)... | ecosystem: Environmental > Aquatic >... | reverse complement strand
CGAAATACGCGTAGGAGCCATAGATGATGACCGAGTCGGGAACCGTGGCGACGCGCGTTCCGGTGCTCAGCAGGTGCACGACCAGCGGCGTGGTCACGTTGTTCGGCACATAGACGTAGCTCGAACCCGTGCCGCTCGACTGGCGCATGCCGAGCACCGGCGTGCCGATGTAGAGCGCGAGCGACGGCCCGGTCACGGTGACGCTGTTGGTCGTGGTCGGGAGGTAGCCCGTCCCCGCGGAGTCGGAGTACGTGATGCTCGCCGTGCCGGGGCCGACGACGCTCACCGTGGTCTGGGTGTAGTACACGCCCCTCGGTATGCGGAAGAACGGCTGCACCGGGCGAATGATGTTGGAGTCGCTGGAGACGGCCCGCACCACGACCGTATCCAACGCGTAGTGGCCGCTCCCGAGGCTGTCCGTCGTGTAGACGTAGATCCCGATCGGCGGGTTCGTCGTGGTCGTCGAGCCCGGCATGCCGGAGTGCGTGAACCGCGGCGTCGTCACCGTGATGTACGCCGTATCCGGGGCGTAGCCCGCGGCCGACGCGATCACTGTGTCCACGCCCTGCGTGAGCCCCGCGAACCCGAAGTAGTCGTAGTAGGAGCCCGTCGGAATCGTCAGCGACGTGGCGGAGAGTGAGTCCACGGTGGCGTGACTCTGGACCAGCGTCACCGGCAGTGGTGAGCTGCGGTTGTCGGGCGTATAGACGTAGAAGTCCGTCGCGGCGCGGTACTGCCGCCTGCCGATCGTGTACGAGTACAAGCTCAGGTTGAGCTTCGGCGTGACGACGGTGTACGTCGTGCTGTCCGGGAAGTGTCCCGCCGCGGTCACGACGATCCGCGCCGAACCCACGTTCACCGGCGTGAGGACCGGAGTGCCCGTGTAGTACTGGCCGGCGGCGATCGTGGCCAGCGTATCCGTCGTGAGGACGGTCGGGTCGGACGAGCGCATGGAGATCGTGAGCGGCGTGCTGCGGGCATGCCCGCTCCCGACCGAGTCCGTCGCGTAGAGGTAGTACGTCCGCGCGGGGGAGAAATTGTTGAGCGTGAAGCCGCCCTGGATGACCACGCGCGGCGACGTCACGATGTACGACGCACTGGCGGGCTGGTATCCCGCCGCCGTCGCGCTCAGCGTGACGTTGCCGGGCGTCTTGCCGCGCACAGTGAAGTACACGTAGCTGGTTCCCGTCGGGATCGTGACCGTCGTGGGAGCCCCGAGGATGGTCGAGTCGGGATTCACGAGGGTCACGACCAGCGGCGCCGTCACGTTGTTCGGCGTGTACACGTAGAGGTAGTTGTCCTCCTGGCCGGCGCCGATGCGGTTCGTGCCCCAGCTCAGGTAGAGCGGCGGGCCCTGCACCGTGTACAGCGCCGAGTCGCTCTGGTGACCGCTCGCCGTGGCGACGACGTACGTCGAGCCGCCCAGCCCGCCCGGGATGACACGGCCGGCGCTGGTGTAGTACTGGCCGGGGGCGATGGTCACGAGCGTGTCGAGTACCCGCATCACCGCCGTATCCCTGGAGCTCAGCCGGACGGCCAGCGAATTCGTGCGGTAGTGCCCGGCGCGCGTCGAGTCCTCGGAGTAGACGTACACGGTCTGTGCCGGCGACGTGGTGAAGAGCGAGCCGCCGCCGCTGATGCCGAGGTAGGGCGACGTAACGGTCACCGCGATCGTGTTCGCGGCGGTCCATCCGGGCGCCGACGCCGTGATGGTCGCCGGCCCGGTCGCCTTAGAGGTGACCGTGAAGTAGGCGTAGTAGGATCCGCCGGGGACCGTCGCCGACTGCGTGACCGTCGCCACGCTGGGGTCGGAGCTGGTGAAGGTCACGGGAACGGCGACGTGTGTGGTGGTCGGCGTATAGACGTACCGGTCCGGATCGTACTGCCCCTGCCCGAGGCGGATGGCGCTCGCGCTGAGGGTGAGCACCGGCGCGTAGGCGGTGAAACTCGACGCGGTGCCGCTCACCCCGATCGCGCTCGGCGTGATGCTCGTGGAGCCCGCGGCCAGCCCGCGGATCTGGATGTCCGCCGCCAGCTGCCCGGCGGGGATGAACGCCGGATCGGGCGAGATGGCGGCGATCCCGAGCGTGCCGTACGAGAACGTGACGTAGGTGCCGCCCGCGGGCGATGGGTCGGAGAGCAGCACCTGCGTGCTCACGATATCCGTCGCGTTGATCGCGTACCCACCTGAGGTTAGCCGCGTCGTCGCCGTCACCGCGAGCACCGCGGTCGCGCCGGCGTAGCCCGCGCCGGTCCCGTCCACCGCGGTGACGGTGGTCGTGCCCGCGTTGCGTCCGTTCAGCGTCGCGTTGACGGAAGTCTGGCCAGCGGGGATCGTCACCGACGCCGTGCTCCAGTACGCGAAGGTGTCGGCGACCGCGAGATTCACGGTGAGCGCCCCCTCGGGCGGCACGCTCAGCAGGATCGGGATCGACGTGCTGGATCCGCGACCGACCGACAGCGTGTCGCGGCCGAACGAGATGATCGGCGGCACCGTATTGCTCACCGTGATGACCGACACGTTCGACGTGATGGCGCCGCTCGAGGCGGTGACGTCGGACCTGCCGATCGCCACGCCGGTCACGCGGCCCGTCGTCGCGCCGACGGTGGCGACGCCCGGCGTGGCGGACGCGAACGTGAACGACCCGCCGGAGATATACCGGTTGTTCGCGTCCTTGCCGCGAGCCACGAGGCCGACCGTGCCCGTGGGCGCGATCGTCGCCGCGGGCGGCGTGAGCTCGATGGACGCGAGCACCTGCGCCACGGTCAAGAAGGCGCCGGGCACCGACGTGAACCCCTGCGCCGTCGCCTGGATGGACGTGACGCCGTTCGCGGCCGACGTGGCGACCGCGGTCACCGACGTGACCGAGTCGAGCACCGCCACCGACCCGTTCGTGGAGCGCCACGTGAAGGCGATGCCGGTCATCACCGCGTCGAGCGTGTCGTGCGCGATGGCGCGGTAGCGGCGCGTGAGCCCGAGCGAGGTGAGCGTGAAGGTGTCGGTCTTGAAGGCGCCGACCGTGTCGACGACGACGACGATGCGAGTGATCGGCGTGATAACGTTCACCGCCGCCACGCCGATGATCGCGCCGGACGTCGCGCGGATCTGCGTAGTGCCGATCCCCAGCGCGGTGACCTTGCCCGCCGCATCCACCGAGGCGACGGCCGGCGCCGTGGACGACCAGGTGAACGTCGGCTGGGTCGGGATGGGCGTACCGCCACCATCCACCGCGGTCGCCGCGAAGGTGAAGCTGCCCGTCAAGTAGATGTTGCGCCCGCCCGGCGTCACCAGGATCGTCGCGATGCGCTGCTGCACGACGATCAGCGCCGAGTCCCTCGACCCGTTGGTCTCCGTCGCCACCACCCACGTCGACCCGTTCGTCACCGCCGTCACGAGTCCAAGGGTGCTCACCGTCGCGACAGCCGGCGTGCGGCTCACCCATGTGAAGGTGCCGGACACCGGGTTCCCCACCGTGTCCCTGGCCTGCGCAACGAGTGCGACGGTGGCGCCGAGCGCCGTCAGGGTGTCGAGGTGCGGTGTGACCGTCGTCGTGCCGCCGGCCGATATGGACGCCGTCACCGTCAGCGGCGAGCCGATGAGCCCCGTCGCCGCAACCGTGAGGGACTGCGCGCCCGCCGCGCCGAGTGTCCACGTGGAACTAGCCGAACCCGTCGCGTCGGTGGTCGCCGACGCCGTGCCGACCGAGCCGCCGCCCGTCGCGACAGCGAACGTGACGGTGCGGCCGCTCACGCCGTTGCCCAGGGAATCGCTCGCCTTCACGACGACCGGCTGCGGCAGCTGCGTGCTCGGCAACGCGCTCTGGCCGCCGCCCGAGACGAGCGCCAGGGTCCTCGCCGCGCCGGCGGCGATGTTGAACCCCGCGGAGGTCGCGCTGGTGAGCCCCGACGTGCTCGCCACCAGGGTGTACCCCGTGCCCGACTTCTCGAGGGAGAGGCCGCCGAAGGTCGCGATGCCGGCCACCGCGGTGGCGGTGGTGGTGCCCGAGAGGGTCGCCCCGCCGGGATTGGAGCCGAGGGCGACGGTCACGCTCCCCGTGAAAGACGGATAGAGGTTACCGAAGAGGTCCTGCGCCGCCACCTGCACCGCCGCGATCGCGGCGCCCGCGGTCGTCGTCACCGGCTGCACGGTGAAGCCGAGGCGGGAGGCGCTCGCGGGGGTCCCCGTCGCGCTGATGGGGGCGCTGGAGACCGCTCCCACGCTCGCCGTCAGCGTCTGGCTACCGACCAGGGAGCCGAGGGTCCATCTCGTGGTCGCATCCCCGTTGACGTCCGTCACAACGCTGCTCGGGGAGGCGGAGCCACCCCCGGTCGTGGCGGTGAAACTCACCGCGACGCCCTGGACGCCCAGGCCGTCGGGGCCGGTCACGCGCACCACGACCAGCTGAGCGAGCGCGGCGCCGACCGAGGCCGTCTGTCCGCCGCCGCTCCGCACCGCGATCGCACTCGGCCGGGGCTGCACGTTCAGCGTCGCGGTGTCCGTCTGGTGCGTGAGCAACTCAGCTATGATTCGGGCCGGCCCGCGCACCGACTTCACCACCACGTGGCCCACCCGCGGGTCGGGTACGCGGGCGCGCGCCGTGTCCCGTGGATCCATCCGGTAGATGACCGGCGTCCCCGCGATCGCCCGCCCCGCCGAGTCGAACGCCTCGGCGGCGACGACCACCGTGTCACCGAAGAAGGCCGCCGGCGGGACCTGTGCCGTGAACCGCACCGACGCGGCGTTCGCGCCCGTGCCCACGTAGACCGTCTGGATCTCCGAAGGCTCGCGCGTCAGCACGCCGAGCGTGGCCGTCACGATCGTCGGCCCGGCGCGGAAGACGGTGTCGCCCGCCGCGCTGATCATGGCGAGCGTCAGGCTGAAGTCCTCCGACGTGCCCTGCACCGGCACGCTGAGGCTCAGCGTTATGCTGTTGGAATCCGAGGGGAAGGAGACGACGATGTCCAGAACGACTTCGCCGGTGCCCGGGCGGACCAGGTGGATGCGTACCCGCTCGAAGTCCACGACGAGCAGGGCGCGGCTGTCGAAGACGGGCGCGAAGGCGAGGGACGCGCGACGCGACTCCCGCAATCCCGTGGAGTCGCCGAAGCAACTCGCGAGGAACAGCGCGGCCACGACACCGAGGGTCCGGCGAGCGAACGAGCGCATCACACTCCGTCTGCGAACGGGACGGCTGAACCGGCGGATGATCGGCCGACGGCAAGGGAGACTGCTGCGACGCAGATCACGCCTCGAGAAGCCGGCGGCCTAATGTGGGGTCTAAGGGTCGGAATTTGTAGTCTCGGGCTTCCGCGGTCAACCGGCCAGCGCGGCTCGCGGGCCCTCCCGCTTCACAATCCCATGGCCGGGCGTCAGTTACCCCAGCTTCTCGCACGGTGCGGGATGGCGGGCTCTTGCCGTCCCCGGGCCGCCGATGCATATGCTGCGCGGACACGCCGCGTCCTGAGACCCGAGCTGGCCGCCTCCCGCTCGGCGCCTCCGGCATTGACTCACGGTGTTCGCGGAGAGACGGCATGATCTGGAAGACTCCCGATGGGAACTACCTGTTGCAGGGCGCCGCCTCTCCCATCCCGATGGAGGTGAAGATCGTGCTCCGGGATGGAGAGTCCGTCGCCGCGGCGGCGAAGTACTACCTCGTCAGCCCGGCAGGTCACGTGCTGCGCGAGTTCGGCGCACCTACGGCGTACAGCTTCGAGGAAGACCTGGGCATCTCCGACATCCACTGCGTGGTCGATCGCAGGCTCCTTTCGTTCCACTGGATAGACCGCGATGCGCGTGGTCCCGTCGTGAACGAACGGCTCGAGCTGGCGGACCTGATGGCCTGCGATCCGGGCGGAGTGCCGTTCGAGCCGGCCGCGGTGATGGATGCCTGCGATGAGAGACTCGAGGCCGCTCTGAAGCGAAACCGGCGGGAGCCCTTCCCGCTGGAGGCGCTGGCAGCGCAGCTCGGCACCCTCTCCGATGCCCTGGCCGACGTTCAACGCCGGGTGGAGGAGCGGCAGGTCGCCTGCGAGTACAACGATGACCGTTTCACCTTGAGCGGACTGGTGCACGCTGGGCGGCATCTCGCGGCGGCGGCCAGACACGCCGCTGCGGCCGGGCGCCTGGTCGCCGGCAAGCAACTGCCCCAGGACATCGAGGTGCGGGGATCATGAGCGACTGGGGCGGGCGCCCCGGGCCTTGCCCGGATCGTGGCACGCTGGGCATCTTCAACCACGTGATGATCGGGACCTTCAGGACCTCCTGCCTCTTGAACGCTGTTCGCAGCGGCGGATGACCGCCCCCGGCACCCTGCTCGAAGCGCTCCGCAAGGAACTCGCGAAGGAGTACGAGATCCAGGAGCTCGTCGGACGCGGCAACATCGCCCTGGTCTTCAAGGCGGTGCAGCGCGAGCCGCGGCGGACCGTGGCACTCAAGGTCGTCCCTCCCGATGCGCCCGCCGGTCTAGGCGAGCGGGTCCGCAGGCAGGCGCGGGTAGCGGCCAACCTCGTCCACGCCAACATCGTCCCGATCTACGCGGTGGGGCAGGCGGCGGGCGCCGATTTCTACACGATGAAGTACGTAGACGGGTGCTCGCTCGACTGGGTGATCGCGAATCACGGTGCCCTGCCGGTCCCGCTGGTCCTCACCGTGCTGCGCGCCGTGTTGGGTGGGCTGGCCTACGCGCACGACCGCCGCGTCATCCATCGCGACGTCATGGGGGCCAACGTCTTCGTGGATCGCGAAGGCGGCGTCGCGCTCGCGGACACGGGGATCGCACGCGCGATCCAGGAGCCGGGGCCCGCGGCGCCGGTGATCGGGTTCCCGCTCTTCATGAGCCCGGAGCAGTGCGTCGGCAGGCAGGTGGGGCCCCAGGCCGACCAGTACGCGATCGGCGTCCTGACCTTCCAGATGCTGACCGGACGGCCGCCGTTCGAGGCCGACACCGCGCAGGCGCTGATCGAGCTGCACGTCGCGGCTCCGCCGCCCGAGATCGGCATGGCGCGGGCCGATGTGCCGCAGGAGCTCGTCGCCGTGGTGCGCAGGGCGCTCAGCAAGACACCAGCCGAGCGCTACCCGACGACTCGCGACATGCTGCGTGCCTTCGAGGCGGTGCCGCTGAGCCCGGGTGAACAGAGCGTGGCCGTGAAGCAGCTTCAAGAACTGGCGCGGCGCGCTCCCCTGCCCACGCTGCTGACCGGCTCGGCCCCGCCGATGCGCGCCGCCCCGGCTCCTGTCCGGGAAGAGCAAGTGCGGCCGGCACCGCCGCCGCCGATACCGGCGCCTCCTCCTCCGAAACCGGCTCCGGCACCGCCGCCTCCCGCGCCGAGGGTGAGCGCGCCGCAGCCGCCGATACCGGCTCCGCCATCTCCGAAACCGGCGCCGGCACCGCCCCCGCCGCCGCTGGTGGTTGAGCCCGTGGTGCCTGCGCTGCTGGAGCTTGAGCTGGAGCCGGCGCTGCCGGAGCTGGAGCTGGTGCCGGCGCTGCCCGAGCCGGCGCCGCCTCCCGCGCCGAGGGTGAGCGCACCGCAGTCGCCACCCGCGCCGGTGCGCTCGCCGGCGTGGTTGGAGCCGGCGGCCCACCAAGAGCCGCCCTCGGAGCCTCCGCGTCCGCGGCGCAGGATTCCCATCGTCGCGATGGTGGGCGGTGTCGCGCTGGTCGGTGTCGCCGCGGTCGTGGTGGTCGTGTCAATGGGGAAGCGGGAGGGAACCGCCCGTCCTGCGGCCGCGGCGGCCGACAGCGCGCCCGCCGCGGCGCCGGCCGCGCCGATCGCTCCCTCAGCGCGGGCCGACTCGATGGCTCCCCCGGCGCCGCTGGCGGCGGAGGTCGGCTACGTCCGCGTCCGCGGCGACCTGCCGGAGGACGCGATCATCTGGCTCGACGGCCGGAGGATGCCGGCCAAGCTCTTCCAGGCGTCTCCCGGAGATCATGGTCTCGAGATCGAGACCGGGGAGTTCGAACCCTGGGAGACCCGGATCACGGTGCGAGCCGGGGACACGCTGCGAGTGAATGTGGAGCTGATGCTGAAGACGCCCACGGATTCGCTGCTGTAGCGGAGGAAGACCCCTGAACGGGTGAAGTGAGATCGGCGGCTTCGTGAGAGGGCGCCGCGGGTCCTCAGTGGAAGAACAGGTACGAGATGAGGATCGCGGCCACGACGCCGGCGGCATCCGCGATCAGCCCGCACGCCACGGCGTGCCTCGTCTTGCGCACCCCCACGGACCCGAAGTACAGGGCGATGATGTAGAACGTCGTGTCGGTGGCCCCCTGGAAGACGCACGAGAGCCGGCCCACGAACGAGTCGGCGCCGTAGGTCTGCATCGCGTCCACCATCATCCCGCGCGCCCCGCTGCCGCTCAGGGGCTTCATCAGCGCCGTCGGCAGGGCGGCCACGAAGTCGGTGTCGAGCCCGAGCTCGCCGAACCCCCACTTCACGCCCGCCACCACCAGCTCCATCGTCCCCGAGGCGCGGAACACGCCGATGGCGACCAGCATCGCCACCAGATAGGGGATGATCTTGATGACGACCGAGAACCCCTCCTTGGCCCCCTCGATGAACACCTCGTAGACGTTCACCTTCCGGAACATCGCCGCGGCGATGAACGCGGAGATGATGCCGAAGAGCGTGACGTTGGCGACGAGGTTCGAGACCGCCTGGGCCTGCGCCTGCGGAAGCCGCGAGAAGTACCAGATGACCGCCGCCACGAGGCCGGTCATCCCGACGATCCAGGCCAGGACCACCCGGTCGAGGAGGTTGATGCGCTGGACGACTCCGACCACGATCAGCGCGACCAGTGTGGCGAAGTAGGTGGCCAGGAGGATGGGGATGAAGACGTCGGACGGGTCCACGGCACCCAGCTGGGCGCGATAGACCATGATGCTGATGGGGATGAGCGTCAGCCCCGAGGTGTTGAGGACCAGGAACATGATCTGCGCGTTCGAGGCCGTGTCCTTCTCGGGGTTGAGGTCCTGCATCTCCTTCATCGCCTTGAGGCCCAGGGGCGTCGCCGCGTTGTCGAGGCCCAGCATGTTGGCGGCGAAGTTCATGATGATGGAGCCGTGCGCCGGATGGTCGCGCGGGATGCCCGGGAAGATGCGCGTGAAGAACGGCCGCACGATCCTGGCCAACACGTCTATCGCGCCGCCCGCCTCCCCTACCTTCATCAGCCCCAGCCACAGCGAGAGCACCCCGGTAAGGCCGAGCGAGATCTCGAAGGCGACCTTGGCGGTGTCGAAGGTGCTGGCGACGATAGTCGTGAAGACCTGGGTGTCGCCGAGGAAGATCAGCTTGACCAGGCCGACGACCAGGGCGATCAGGAAGAACCCGATCCAGATGTAGTTGAGGGTCATGGGCGCTTACCGGTCCGCGCGGGTGAGGAGTTCCACCAGCACGGGGACATGCACGCGGACCAGCGCGTCGGTGTCCGAGAGCGGGAACTCGTACGTGATCACCGGGACCCCGTTCTCGCCGCCCCACGTGCCGAACGAGCCGGGGGTGGGGTAGCCCACGTCCGCCACGAGCGGCATCCCGGTCCGCTCGGCCAGCCACTCGCCCAGCGCGCTCTGGTTGGCGTCGTCGATGCAGGCCAGCGGCGCGTGGAGCGAGATCACCACCTCGGGCTTGAGGTCGCCGATGAGGGCGATGAGCGCCTGCGTCTCCGGCTCGGAGCCGGGGTGCCGGCCCGGGCTCAGCAGCACGTCGCGCGGGTCCTCGAGCGTGGACCGGTGCGGCACCGGGTCCCTCTGCCAGTCGCGCGTCGGGAAGTTGCGGTTCAGCTCGACGCCGCGGGCGTTGCCGCGAGTGCCGCGGATGCTCCCGTCGGGGTTGGATGCGAGGACCACCGCGCACTGCGGCGAGCGCTCGGGCAGCTGCCTGAGGGCGCGGGAGAGGGCGAAGGTGGTCTCCGCCTCCTCGCCGTGGATGCCGGCGAAGATGAGCATCCTGCACTCGCCCTCCGGCCGCCAGACCTCGAGGGGGCAGCCGAGGACGGAGCGCCCGTAGGTGTCGGGCTCGAAGGGGATGGAGCCCCACTGCTGTCGGGGTCGGAGGTTCATCGGCCGGGCCGGTTGACGTTGATGACGAACCGCTCGTAGATCGCGTCGAGTTCCCCCAGGACCACTTCCTTGAGCATCTGGTCGGCCCGGAGGACCGTCTCGCGCAGGACGTCGGTGGTGAGCTGGTGCAGCCAGGAGGTGGCGACGGGAGCGTAGCTGATGTGCCAGCGTTCCGGGGCCACGCCGCCGCGATCGTGGTCGTACGGGCGGAAGAACCCGAACGACGCCCCCTCGGCGATGCGCTCGTCGAGCCACTGGTGGAGCGGCCCGAACATCCCGCCGGGGTTCACCTCCTCGGGGATCTCCTCGACCTGGTACCCCTCGGGGCGCGCGGCCTCGTCGAAGATGTCTAGGTCGGTGCCCCAGTGGTGCCGGGAGGCGCCGGGGAGCGCGGACCAGCGCAGGATCGCGAAGACGAGTTCGCGCTCGCTGAGCTTCGCGATGTCGAGGGGGACGGCGTTGCTGTCGAGCACGGCCTGCTTGCCCGTCGCCTTGCGGTTCCAGATGCCGAGCTGCCGCTCGTAGCCTCGGAAGCCGCTGTCTATCCGGACGTCGAAGCCCTCCTTGCGCGCCGCCTCGCGGAGCTTCTCGAACGGCTCGACCACGTCGCGGTGGACCGGGGCGCCGAGCCGTTCGGCGTCGGCGGGTGAGCAGAGGTGGTCCTCGGTCTGGCCGGTCAGGGCAGCTGCTGTGGCAGGAGACATCTCTTGGGCCTGGCGGAGGACGGACCGCTCGGGGCGCGGCGGTCGGGCACGGCCGCGGGCGATCTCCCGGCGGCGGAACGGCTCATACGATACGGCCCCGGGGGGCGGAAGGGCCAGGGGGCGCGTGCGGCGGGGGCGCGCCGGAAGCGGCGCAGGGACCCGTGCCGGCCCCGAAGACACCCGACTCAGCTGGATCCTCATTGACGCGCCGACGCCGCGCCCCGATACTCGGAGCGGTACGAGGGAAGTTCCCCCACTGAGGAGTGTCATGGCCAACGAGGTGAAACCGTTCCCGACCGTCTTCTGGACGGCGAACGTGACGGAGCTGTTCGAACGAGCCGCCTACTACTCGATGGCGAGCTTCCTGGTCATCTACCTCGGCCAGCTCGGCTTCGGCAACTACTGGCCTAGTTTCCTGAGCAGCAGCGTGCTCTGGTTCCTGGTCTTCTTCCTGCCGATCCTCTCCGGGACGATCGCCGACCAGATCGGATTCAGGAAGGCGCTGCTGATCGCGTTCGTCCTGCTGGCGGCCGGCTACTTCCTGATGGGGTACCCCGTCTGGCTCGGCGGTAGCGAGCTTGCCGCGACGATCCACAACGAGGTCACCGTCGGCGTGCGCGACGCGGTCCTGGTCGTCACCGCCATTCTGCTGATCGGCATCGGCGGGTCGGTCATCAAGCCGTGCATTGCCGGGACCGTGCAGAAGACGGCGGGCGCGAGGGCCACTCTCGGGTTCGCCATCTTCTACATGGTGATCAACATCGGCTCGCTGTTCGGCCGGGGCACCGCGTTCGTGGTGCGGCGCGGGGCCGGCTTCGGGACGATCGTCGCGACCGTCGCCGTGCTGGCGCTCGCCGCCGCCGCCATCGTGATGCTGGTCCGCCACACGACCAAGGCGGAGCGCACGAGGAAGGACATCTGGGTCGCCACCGCGGGTTTCACCGCGGCGGTCGTCCTGGCCGCCCTCTCGGTGGCCTGGCTCTTCGGCAGGGATGTGGCGGCGCGAGCCGGCGTCGGCGCCTCCAGCCTCTCCTACATCTTCGCGGTCTCGGCGCTCGCCTCGGCCGTGGCGTTCCTCGTCGTGCTGCTCTTCTACCGCGAGCCCGCCGCGGAGGCCGGCCCGGCCAAACCGAAACGGTCCGTCGGCCGCATCCTGCTCGACATGGTACTGGTCCTGCGGAGCGGCCGGTTCTCGCTATACCTGGTTGTGATGGCCGGGTTCTATTTCATCTACAACCAGGTCTACAACGTGCTGCCGCTGTACGTGAAGCGGGTCGTCGAGGCCGCCCCGGCGATGGACCTCTACACGGCGGCCAATCCCTTCGTGATCGTCTGCTTCCAGCTGATCCTCTCGAACGCCTTCGGCAAGATGAAGCCGATCCGCTCGATGGTGGTCGGCACCGTGGTCATCAGCGTCGCGATGCTGATCAACGTCATGCCGATCTATGCCGCAGGCGGACCACAGGCCGTCATGGCCCACTGGCTGCCGCTCGGCTCGATCTTCATCATCCTGACCGTCGGGTTGGTCGCGCTGGGAGAGTTGTTCACCTCACCGCGGATGTACGAGTACATCGGCTCGCTCGCGCCCAAGGGCCAGGAGGGGCTGTTCCTCGGCTACGCCAACCTGCCGCTGGCGCTCGGCGCGTTGATCAGCGGGTTCGCCGGCGCCTTCCTCTTCAACGAGATCATGGCGAAGGGCGCGACGACCCGGCCCGACGGCCTGCTCGAGCTCGTGCCGGCCAACAACATGCTCGGCTGGGCCATCCTGACGGCCATCGGTCTGCTGTCGGCGGCGTCGCTGTGGCTCTTCAATCGGTGGCTGGAAAGGCAAGCAGTCAGTAGTCGGTAGTCAGCGGCCGTTTCGGCCTCCTAGCCCAGCACCAGCCCGGTGCCGGTCGCTGCTGCGGCGATCGCGTTGCGCAGCGCAGCGATCTCCGCAGCCGAGTGCCCTGCCGCCTTCAGCTTCCGGTTCATCTCCACCACCTTCACCGCGGCCTTCAAGGTACCGAGCGCCAGCGTCGCGCACCGGGGCCGGGCGTCGGCCACGTCCCGCCCCACCAGATCCATCATCTCCTCGTAGGTGAAGCGCTCGACCTCCGCGAAGGTGGGGCGGCGGGAGTTGGTGTGCTCGGCGAGGATCCAGGCCGCCGCCTGGCTCAGCGTGCACCCTGCTCCCTCGAAGCTGACCGCGGCCACGCGGTCCTCGGTGGCGTCCGCTTTCAGATGGAGGGTGACGATGTCCCCGCACCCGGGATTGCCGCTCGTCAACCGGACGTCGGCGTCCGGCAGCGTTCCCAGATGTCGCAGCCGCCTGGCGTGGTCCACCAGCCAGGCGATCCGCGTCCCCCGATCCATCTCCGTCATGGCTTCTCGACCGGCGCCCCCACCTGGTTGCCCCACTCGGTCCACGAGCCGTCGTAGTTCCGCACCCTCGTGAAGCCCAGCAGGTACGTCAGCACGAACCACGTGTGGGAAGACCGTTCCCCGATGCGGCAGTAGACGACGACGTCTTCGTCGCGCCGTAACCCGTGCTCGGCCTCATAGATCGTCCGCAGCTCCCCGGCTGGACAGAACGTGTGGGTGTCCGGGTTGAGGGCCCGGCCCCACGGGATGCTGCGGGCGCCGGGAACGTGGCCGCCCCGGACCGCGCCCTCGTTGGGGTATTCGAGCATGTGGAGCCGTTCGCCTCGGAACTCCTCCGGGCTGCGCACGTCGACCAGCGGGCGGCCCGCCTGCACCTGCTGCAGCACCTGATCGCGAAACGCCCTGATGCGCGTGTCGTCCCGGTCCTGCACCGTGATCGTCCCTTCCGACTTGACCCGGCGCTCCTGGGACCAGCGCAGCCGCCCGCCCTCCATCACGGCCGCCGTCTCGAGCGGCCGCCCCTCCTCGACCCAGCGCTGCCGCCCGCCGTCCATCACGCACAGGCGCTCCACGCCGAACAGGCGGAACACCCAGAAGGCGTACGTTGCCCACCAGTTGTTCTGGTCGCCGTAGAAGACGATGGTCGTGTCGGGGTTGATCCTCTTGGCGCAGAGCAGGCGCTCGAAGCGCGCGCGGTCGATGTAATCGCGAATCAGCGGATCGTTCAGGTCCGCGATCCAGTCGATCTTCACGGCGCCGGGGAGGTGCCCAATCTCGTACAGGAGGACGTCCTCGTCCGACTCGACGATGCGAACGGCCGGGTCATCGAGGTGGTCGGCCACCCACTGCGTAGAGACGAGCACTTCGGGGTGCGCGTACCCACGAGTGGCGATGTCGGTGACCGGAACCAGGATCTGGGGCATCGTCTCCTTCTCTCCGGAAAAAGTACGTGGCCGGCGGCCGCTCACGACCGCACTGACTGAGCGCTCAGGATCCACTTCCCGTAAGTGATCTCGCACCCGCGCCTGCGGTCCGAGAAGAAGAGACGCCGAGCTACCTACTCGGCAGCTCGGCGGTCTTGGGACTCCTTCGCGGCGTTTGACGCGAGCGTCGCGGAGGAGAGCGAGGACCCGTGGCTTTGCGCCCCCGGCTTTCGCCGGGTTTGCCCTTTTCGAAGCTGCGCCTACTATACCGCTGCGCCAATCGGGAGTCAACTAGTCGCCTATTGCTTACAGGAGCGCACGGCCCGAAATACTTCGAGCTTGAAGCACCAACCGACCTTCTAGCGCATCCTGCCAACGCACTCCACGACGGCCAGCCCTTTCTCCTATCGCTTCAGGAACCACGGCTGCAGGTCCACTCCAAAGCGAACGTTCACGCCGTTTCCACCGTAGTGGCTGAGACCCGCGGCGCCGTAGAGGTTCAAGCCCCACTTGCTCCTGCCGACGGGGATTCCTGCGAGGGCGCTGAGCGACCAGCCGCTCGTGCTCGCGGAAAAGCCGCTGCCCACCTCGCGGAGCACCGAGAACGTGCCTTCGCCCCCGAGCCAGATGCCAGTAGACCCACTCCCCGGCCGGGCGAGGGGCCGACGGACCTGCCCGCCCACCTCGTAGAGTTCGTCGTGTCCGCCGTCCCACTTCAGATACCCCAAGGAGAGGACGGGGTGGACCGTCATGCCCTGTTGCCCGACCGGAAACCCCGGCGCGACGCGCACGCCGCCGCCGAACTCCCACGGGCTCGATCGGTGGGCAAAGAAGGCGCATCCCGTACTTCCGAGGACCACATACAGTGCGGCAACGACATAGAGACCCCGTGAGCGCATACGGACCTCCGTGGTAGGGTACTTGGGGCGATCGTGATCGGCGTCAGGCTGTTCGCGCGTGGGCCGGCGCCTTGGCACGCGTCGCCGCCATCGCGCCGTGGGCGCTGCCTGCCCCTAACATATGATTGCCATGCGGGGCACGCCACGCCCAATTCAGGTGTCGCGATTCCCTAGAAACCACAACGCTAATGGAAGGGTTGTCACCGCGCCCGCGACGTCCGGTACTCGGCCAGCAGGCGTTGCACCTCGTCGAACATGTCTGCCGGCACCAAAGTGGCGCGGATCCGCGGGTAGAAGCTCTCGGCCACAGTGCGCCATTCCGCCTCGACATCCGGCGGCACGGGAACGACGGTCAGGCCGCGCCGTCTCATGGCGGCTACCGATTCGTCGCCCTCGGTGCGGCCGCGCGCCTGGAACTGCGTGCCGGCCTCGGCCGCGGCCGCCCGCAGCGCCGCCTGGGTCTCCGCCGAAAGGCGGTCCCACGTCGTCCGGTTGATGATTGTGGCGCCCACGAGCGGCACCCAGTTCAGCTCCAGCATGTTGTCGGCCACGGTGTAGAACTGCGACGACAGCCCCACGAACGGGATGGTGGGGATCGCGTCGATCATCCCGGTCTGGAGCGCCGTGAGGACGTCCGACCACTCCAGGGACACCGTCGGGAACCCCGCGGACCTCATGAGGTCCGCCTGGGCGTTGTCGCCAGCCGTGGCGAAGGTCCTCAGTCTCCTGAAGTCCTCGGGGTGCAGCGCGGGGCGGCGAGTGAAGTAGCGCACCCAGCCCGCGTCGGCCCAGAAGAGCACCACGAAACCCCGTTCGCCCATGCGCCGGGCCAGCAGGGGTTCGAGCTGCGCTCGCACGAACTCGACCTCCTCGAGCGTGCGGAACACCATCGGCATCACCTGTAGCGCGCTCACCCCGCGGTCGATCGCCCGGAGCCCCTCCACCGTGAGCGTCGCGGCCTGTAGCTGGTCGACCCGCATCCGCCGCACCAGCTCGGCCTCGCTCCCCATCGTCCCGGCATACACGGTCAGCTGGACCTGGCCGTTGGTGGCGACGCGCCAGCGTTCGCCCATCTCCTGGAGGATGCGGTGGTACGAGGTCCCCTGCGGCGCCAGGGTCCCCAGCCGGATGCGCACCGGCGCGGTCTGCGGCGTCGCGACGCCCGGTGCCGACCCGTGGACGCCGAGCACCGCGACCGCCGAGATCAGGAGCCTCCTCATGCGACCCATGACGGCCTCACGGTGTGGCTTCGAGGAACATGGTGCCAGCTGCGCGGGGTGTTGCCGGCAGGGATCGAAGGCCGGGTTGTTCAAGGGATCGGGCGATTGTCCCGCAGACTCCTCAACTCGCGCCAGCGATCCGAGGTCAGTACCTGTCCGAGGAAGCCGCCGAAGAGACGCCACGCCCCGCCGAGGTACTCCTGCCCATCCACCTGCCAACACGGATCCCCCATCGACAGCGTAGGCGAACCCCGGGGGCACGCGGCGCCGATGACGACGCCGGTGAACAGCCGGCTGAGTGCGCTGGGCCGCTGCAGCACGACCGCGATCCCTCCCCTGGCCATGGGTGTCGGGGGATGGAAAGCGGCACGTGGCACTGGGAGTGCGGGCCGGGCCGCGGTCGACTCGGAGGCCATCGGCCGGAATACGAACCGAAGTGCCGTCCGCACCTGCACCGAATCGGGCGGTCGCGCCCGTGCTGAATCGGGATTCTGAGCTGGGAGATACGGCACGCGCGACTGGAGGACCGCGAGGCAAACCGCACACGATAACGAGAACCGGATGCCCGCCATGATCCGGGCTCCTTTCGCGACGTCCTGCCGGACACGGTGTCCGCCAGGGCCGCCCCTTTTCCACAGTACGGCCCAAGCGCCGATCGCGCAATCGCGCGGCCCGCGACCGCCCGCCGGCGCCGGTCGCGGAGTCCCAATTGACGATTGCTTGACGCCCGCTAGATACTCTTGCTGTGCGAACGGATGGTGTGGTGTCCCTGAAACCCGCCGGAGCGGCGGGAAGGAGCGTACGCATGTTCAGGACCCTCGCAGGAGTCGCACTCGTAGGCGCCGTGTTCGCGGCGCCGGCCCTCGCCCAGACCCAAAAGACCGAGTTCGGCGTGGACGTGGCTATCACCTACACCAAGAGCTCGGGAGGCGGGAGCGGGGTGTTCCAGATCCAGACCCCCGTGGACGTCCGGATCGCGTTCCCCCTCAGCGGCAACCTCGCGCTGGAACCGCGGTTTACGGCAGCTTTCATGTCAGGAGGCGGCCACAGCATCCACCTCCTCAATCCGGGGCTGAATCTGCTGGTCAGCCTCCCCGGCAGCGCCTACAACAAAGGCACCTACTTCACGGTGGGCGGGGACGTAGTGATCGCGGGCGGCACGGGGGCTGACACCGAGACGGCCTTCTCCCTCAACGCCGGTCTCGGCATGCGGCGCCCGATGGGCACGGCCGCCTCACGGGCCGAGCTCTTCGTCGGGTTCACGCCGAAGCAGGGCACCACGGTCATGGCGAGTATCATCACAATCGGCGCCCGGCTCGGCTTCTCGTTCTTCAACTGAGCCCGCCGGCTCGAGCGCGCGGGCCTCAGGGAGCTGAGGCCCGCGCCGCGTCCACGTCGGCCTGCTTGGCGCGATGGTTCTAGGTGTAGGCGACCGCGAGCGCGATGACCGCCAGCGCGACCAGGAGACTCGGCCGGCGACTCGTCACCGCCACCGCGCCCGCGCCAGGAAGCGCTCCGTCTCCGCCCGCAGCGCCTGGATCCTCGGGTCATCGGCCAGCGGCGCAAAGACCGGCAACCGCAGCACCCATCGGGCCCAGAGTGACGGCCCGCACGCGAGAAGGACCTGCACCGCCTGCTCACGCCGGCCGGTCCAGAGCAGGTACAGGGGAGTCACGGCGGAGGTGGCGCTGACACAGGTCGGCTGCGCCACCCTCGCCTCCATCGCCCGAACCGCTGCGCTGTCGTGCCCGAGGGCGGCGAGCAACGCCGGGCTGAACATCAGGCCCGGCGTCAGCCGCGCATCCGCCACCGCGCCCGCCGTGTCGCCGGCCGTCAGCCGGTACAGCGCGCGCACGTTGCGGAACGGGCCGTCGGGGTCGAGGGCGACCGCGCTGTCGACGGTAGCGAGCGCGCGGTCGGCGCGGCCCATGTGGTAGTAGGTCGTCGAGAGGTCCTGATACGTGATGGCGCGGGCCGGGTCGAGCGCCAGCGCACGGCGCAGCACGTCGAGGCTGGCTGAGTCACTGACGAAGCCCAAGGTATGGCCGTACTGATGCCACGCCTCGTCATTGCGTGGATTCAGCTCGACTGCGCGCCGAAACGCCGCGATGGCCGCCAGCAACGTGTCGTCATCGAACCCCCCAGCGCCGCCGGACCACGTGACGAGCAGATACGCGCGTCCCATCCACGCGTCGGAGGACCGGAGGTTGAGGCGGAGTGCGCTCGTCGAAGCCCGCCGCGACAGCCCGAGGAGCGAATCCACGTCACCGCTGCAATCCCAGTTCGCACACAGCGCATACGCATACGCCAGGCGGCCGTAGGCGTCGGCAAACCCGGAATCCGCCGCGGCCGCCGCGCGATACGCCGCGATCGCGTCCCGGATGGCCGCCGCCGAGCGCCGTGCCAGCAGGACGTTGCCGCGCAGGAACTGCTCGTACGCGCGGCTGTTGGCGGTCACCCGGCTCCCCAGGGCGCGCCGCTCCTGTGGACCGAGACGCCCCGCCACGCCCGCGGCGACCTCCGTGGCGATGGCCTCCTCGAGGCCGATGAGGTCGTCACTGGCGCGGTCGTAGGCCTCGGACCAGACCACCTCCCCAGTGGCCGCCCGCAGCGCCTCCACGTTCACCCGCACACGGCCCCCGGCCGCGCGGAGTGAGCCGTTCACCAGGTACACCGCGTTGAGGGTCCGGCCGAGCTGCTGAACCGAGAGCAGCTCCGGGCTGCGCAGCCGGCGCACCGCCGTCCGCGAGATCGTGGTGAGCCGCGCGACGCCGCCCAGCCGGGTGGCGATCTGGTCCGCGAGCCCTTCGGCGAGGTACTCGGCCGAAGTGTCGCGGGAGCTGTTCTCGAAGGTGAGGACGGCGACACTGTGGGGCGCCGGGCGCGCCGGCACGGCCGCCCCCGCGCACGGTGGCGCTGAGCCGTCGGGGCACTGCTGGGCGGCGGCCGCGACAGGCACGGCGGCACCGAGAAGGAGCGCGGACGTCAGAACGGGGCTGAGTCGCACGCGGCTACGGTGCAGCCGGCGCGGCGCCACGTCAAGCGCGCCGAGCGCCGGCCTCAGCCTCTCCTGATCTCCGCCAGCACCCGCTCCGGGGTCATCGGCAGCCGGCGCATCCGCGCGCCGGTAGCGTCGAAGATCGCGTTCGCGACCACCGCGCCCATCGTCACGATGGCCGGCTCTCCCCCGCCCTGCGGCGCGAGGTCGTCGTTGGGCACCAGCACCGTCTCGATCCGGGGCACCCAGGAGAAGCGCGGCAGCGCGTAGGTGCCGAAGTTGGTGTCGAGGATCCGCCCACCTTCGAACCGGACCTCCTCGGCGAGCGCGTAGCCGAGCCCCATCGTGATGCACCCCTCCATCTGCATCTTGGCGCCGTCGGGGTTCACCACGATCCCCATCTCCTGCGCGCACACCACGCGCTCCACCTTCACGGCGCCGCTCGCGCGGTCCACCGTGACGTCGGCGACGTGCGCCACGTACGTCCCCGCGTCGATGCCGCACGCCAGCCCGCGGCCGCGTCCCGTCCGCCGCGGCGCGACCGCCGGCTGCCACTCCGACGCCTGACCCACCGCTCGCAGCACGCCGAGCATCCGCCGGTCCGTCGTGTTCCGGAGGCGGAACTCCAGCGGGTCGATACCCGCCGCCGACGCCATCGCGTCGATCTGCTGCTCGGCGGCGAAGCGGTTGGTGTTCGCCCCCGGCGCGCGCCACGGCCCCACACCGAACAGGTGGTAACCCGCGGGGCCCCCGCCGCTCCAGTCGCCGTAGACGCGCACCCGGCGGTTCGGCACGTCGTAGAACACCTCCGTCGCGCGCTCCCCCGCGCCGTACACCTGGTAGTCCCACAGCGTGAGCCGGCCGTTCGCGTCCATCCCCGAGACCACGCGCACGAGCGCCGCGGGGTCGAAGGTGTCGTAGAAGAACTCCTCGGCCCGCGTCCAGGCGACCTGCACGGGCCGCCCCGCGGCCAGCGCCAGCCGCGCCGCCTCCACCGCCTGCTGGCCCGCCGCCTTCCCACCGAAGCCGCCGCCGACGTACGGCGTCATCACCCGCACGTCCTCGGCACGGAAACCGATTGCGCGGGCGATCTGCGGCCGCAGCGAGAACGGCGCCTGCGTGCTCGCCCACACCGTCGCCTTGCCGTCCTTCACCTCCGCCAGCGCCGCGTGCGGCTCGATCGGCGCGTGTGCGACGTAGGGGTGCCGGTACGTCACGTCGAAGGTGCGCGCCGACTCCCGCCGCCCCGCCTCGACGTCGCCCGCCGACTCGGCCGTCCGGCCGTCGGGCGCCGCCTGCACGAGGTGGTCGAAGACGCTCTCGGTGTCGAATGGCGGCGCCGGCACGTCCCAGTCGGCGCGCACCAGGCGCACCGCGCGGTCCGACGTCTCCCAGTCGGGCGACAGCACCGCCACCAGCCCGTCGTGATTCACCACCTGGACGCCGGCCACGGCCTCCGCGGCGGAGGTGTCCAGCCGCCGCAGCGTGGCGCCGTGCGCCGGCGGCCGCACGATGCGGGCGTAGAGCATCCCCGGGAGCCGGATGTCAGCGGTGTACTTCGCCGCCCCGGTCACCTTCTCCGGGCCGTCGAGCCGCTGCGGCGAGCGACCCATCACGGCGAACTCGCGCACCGAGCGGAGGACCGCCTGCTCGTCCACGGTGTGCGTGATGCGCTGCCCGCGCGCCAGCTCGCCGAAGGTGACGCGCCGGCTCCGCGCGGCGGTCACGAAGACCACGCCGTTCTCGACCGAGAGCGCCGTGCGCGGAACGCCGAGGCGGCGGGCGGCGAGGTCCGTGAGAATGAGGCGCGCCTGCGCCGCGGCGGCGCGCACCGCCGGCCCGAACATCCGCGTCGTCAGGGAGCCCCAGGTGCCGGCGTCGAACGGGCACGTCTCCGTGTCGCCCATCACGATGCGGATGGACTCCAGCGCCACGCCGAGGTCCTCGGCCGCCATCTGCGTGAGCGACGTCATCACGCCCTGCCCCATCTCGATCTTCCCCGAGTAGAGCGTGACCTTCCCGTCCTCGGCGATGTGGAGGTAGGCGTTGACGTCGGTGGGGTAGCCGCGCCGCTGCTGCGCCTCGGCATCAGGCACGAGGCCGGGGGCGGGCAGACTCACCAGGACGAGGATGCCGCCCCCCAACGCCTTCACGAAGTCGCGGCGGCGCATGCCGGTGGCGTCAGTCATCGCGGCCTCCCCTCTGCCCGCTCGCGGCTTGGATAGCGGCGATGATCCGCTGGTGCGCGCCGCAGCGGCAGAGATGGCCTTCCATCCCCTGCACGATCTGCTCGCGCGTCGGCCGCGGGTTCTCCTGGAGCAGCGCATACGCGCCCAGGATCATCCCCGGCGTGCAATAGCCGCACTGGAGGCCGCCGTGTTCCTGGAACGCCTGCTGGAGCGGGTGCAACCGGTCGCCGCGGGCAAGGCCCTCGATGGTGACGACCTCCTTGCCCTGCACTGAGGCGAGGTCGGCCAGGCACGCGTGCACCGCGCGCCCGTCCACGAGCACGGTGCAGGAGCCGCACAGCCCCTCGCCGCAGCCGTACTTCGTGCCGGTCAGCTCGAGGTCGTTGCGGAGGACCCACAGCAGCTTGCGCGTGCCGTCGGTCTGGAGCGAGACGGGCCTGCCGTTCAGCCGGAAGCGGATGGAGTCGCGCATCCGATGAGACAACGGCCGCGACGCTGAGGTGTCAAGGGCGGCGCTGGGCTGTTCCAACGCGGGCAGGACAAACAAGACCAGCGTTGTCGTGATGTGGCGGTGCTGCGACTCTTGTGGTCCCGTTCGGCACGGCGCAGTTTAGCGGAACGCAAGAGGTGGAATACCCGCCGGTGGCCCTTCGCGGCCCCGCTGCCTGACAGACGCCGCAGTATGACGCCCGCCTGACGACGAGACCGATGAATCGCCGACGGCATCGCACTCCCTGGGACTCAGAAGGTGCTGCCATGCGACGCCGTCTCGGAAGTCCCCATTCGTCGAGGTGAACCCCCCTTCTCCGTCATACGAGGCCCTCATGAAGCGACACACAGCTCTGTTCCTCGCGGTTCCCACCATCGTCGCCCTGGCGCTTACGGCTTGCGGCCCCAAGGCGCCAAGCGGGGGCGCCGGGACACCGGCGGGCGCAGTGACGGCGCCTTCGGCCGCCGATCGCGCGGCAGTCGCGACGAGTGTGGCCCGCGCCGCCCTGATCAGGCCCGGCGACCGCGTCCTCATCACCGGCAGCGTCCGCGACGCGGACCTGCTCGAAGACCTCGCCGTGGAGACGATGAAGCTGGGCGGCCAGCAGCTGATCTCGATCGGTAGTGACCGGCTGGGGAGGCGCTCGTACGACGAAGTGCCGGCCTCCTTCGACACCCTGTCGCAAACACTGGGCCTCGCCCTCGTCAACACGTTCGACGTGCAGCTCAGCGTGGACATCGGTGAGTCTGACAGCGCGTTCGCGGGCGTTCCACCCGCGAGAATCGCGGCTCGCGCGAAGGCAGGGGTCCCGGTGAACAACGCGTTCCTCAGGCGTGGCGTCCGCGCGGTAAACGTCGGCAACGGCCTGTATCCGACCGCGGCGCTCGCGCGAAGGCTCGGCGTTGCGCACAGCGACTTGGCGAGTGTCTTCTGGCGCGCTGTTGCCGTGGCGCCGGAGAGCCTCCAGGCCAGGGGTGCGGCGGCCCGCGCCGCGCTGGCGGGCGGGCGGCGAGTCACCGTCACCGCGCCGAACGGGACGAACGTCAGTTTCGATGTGGTCGGCGCGAAGACCTTCCTCTCGGACGGTGCGCTGGCGCCGCAGGCGCCTCGGCAGGGGATCGCAGCGTGGGCCACGTGGTTGCCTGCCGGCGAGCTCGTGGCTGTTCCGGTGACCGGCACGGCGGAAGGGAAGATCGTGATCGACAAGGTCGTCGTCAGGGGGACGGAGGTCGCCGGGCTGACGCTGATGTTCAGCAGGGGCAGGCTCACGGCCATGACGGCCACGTCGGGGATCGAGCCGCTTCAGGCATCGTACGACGCGGCGGGCGGCGCGAAGGATCTGTTTGGCTACATCGACTTGGGCCTCAACCCCGAGGTCAGGCTGCCACTCAGCACTGGAGGCCTCGTGTGGATGGCTGCCGGTGCGGTCACGGTCGCCTTCGGCGAGAATCAGTACGTCGGAGGCTCGAACGTAAGCGACTTCGCATTGGCAGGGGCGATCGGCGGAGCGACGGTCTCGGTTGATGGAAGGGCGATCGTAGAGAACGGCGTGCTCAAGTAGATCGTCCCGCAGGGGTCAAGCTGCACCCCGGGGGCTGCTCGGAACCAGGGCAGCCCCCGGTGCTTGTCGGACGCCTCCCCCGTCGTGCGATGGCACTTGTTCGAGGGCCTGCTGAAGCAGCCAGGACATCGAGCGGGCAGAGACGCGACGCCCGACTCGGGGGCCGAAGCGACTATGGCAGGTACTTCTCGTACGAGGCGGCGACGATCTCGCCGCGCCAGTACGCGAGCGGCCCCTCGGGGAGGACCCACTCCACCACGGCCTCCACAGGGATCAGCATCCCGTCGAACTCGGCCCACTGTGTATTGCGCCCCTGCCAAGGCGTGGGCACGCCGCGCCCGTTCACGTCGCGCATCCGCGCCGGGGTGTAGACGCGGCTGACGAGCCCGTCGGCGCCGAAGTGGAAGTCGAGCGAGACCGTCGTCGCGCCGGCGGTGATCGTGGCGCGCGCGGCGGAGTCGTCCACCGGCGCCCAGGTGACGGCCTGTCCCGGCAGGAGCGCCGTCGGGAACCACGCCGCCTCGGCGAGGTAGCGGTGCAGCGCCCCGGCGGCGATCTCGGGCGTGCCGCCGACGGAGACGACTGGGATGAGGCCGAACACCTTGCCGTGCATCGCGCCCTGGCCGTCCAGGAAGGCGTCGCGGACAAGGACTTCCACGGGGCCCATCCGGATGCGCGCGTCCCACACCATGCCCGGGGGCTGGACGGCGAAGACCTGGGTGGAGGTGAACGGCCCCCAGCCGTCCGGCGGCTTGGAGAGGAAGGCGCCGCGGTGCTCGATGCGCGCGGTGCGGACGAGGGGCTGGCCCTCCTTGAGCACCGCGCGGAAGTAGCGGGCCACAGGGGCGGGCAGACCCTCGAGCATCTCGTACGAGAACGCGTCGTGCGGCCCGCGGTCGCCAGCGGCGTCCACGGATTCCAGCACGCGGGCCATCGCCTTGGCGGTCCCGGCGAGCCAGAAGCGGCGGGCGAGGAGAAGCGTCAGCGCGGCGACGACGACGAGGACGGCGAGGGCGATCAGCAGGATGTGCATCGGTCGGTCTCCATCCGCAGTCGCATCACCACGAGCATCGGCCAGCCGACGTATCTCTCGGCGCGCGGGTACCGCACGGCGAACGCCGCGTCGGCCGCGGACTCGGCGACGCTCTCCACGCCGAACCCGGCCCGCCGTGCCGCCCCGACGAAGTCCTCCACCTGGTGCGGCACGCTACCGGGCCGCACGATCTCCCCCGACTCGGGATCGGTGAACCGCGCCTGGGCACCGCGGGTGAACATCGCGGGGTGCATCGCGGAGATCACCGCGCGACCGCCGGACCGCAGCACGCGCCGCGCTTCGCCGAAGAAGCCGTCCAGATCGGGGATGTGCTCGAGGACGAGCCCGCTCACCACGAGATCGAAGGCGCCGTCGGCGAATGGCAGCCGCCGGCGCAGATCGCAGGCGAGGAAGCGGATCCGCTCCGAGCCCGGCTTCCGGCGCGCCACCGCGAGCATCCCCTCGGAGAAGTCCACGGCCGTGACGCTCGCGCCGGCGGCGGCCATCCACACGGCGTGGCGGCCGGTCCCGCAGCCTAGGTCTAGCGCGGCGAGGCCGCGCACGTCGCCGGCCGCCTCGCGGACCGCGGGGTCCTCGAGACCGATGAGGGGATTGGCGTCGTGGTCGTAGACGCGGGCCCAGCGATCGTACCCCTCGCGGACGTACAGGAGCGGATCGTACGGAGATGGATCGCTCATCGGCGCAGGAATCTAGTCCGCCTTGCCACCGGCGGGCGCCGTGCGTGCGGTCCGACCGCCCGAGCGCGCCGCGCCCGGCCCGCGAGCACCAGCCCGTCGGCTCGAGCCCCCGCCGCTCACCGCCCCCCGACCGGCAGGTGCTCCAGCAGGTAGCGGGTCAGCAGCTGGTAGACGTGCTCCGTGGTCCCCTGCCCCTCGCAGATGCAGTGGGTGCGGTTCGGGTACACCATCAGATCGAACGGCTTGTTCAGCGCGACCAGCCGGTTCACCAGCCGCTCGGCGCCCTGGTAGTGCACGTTGTCGTCGCCCGAGCCGTGGACGATGAGCAGCGAGCCCCGCAGCCCTTCGGCGCGGTGGATGGCAGAGACGCTGTCGTAGGCGGCGGCGTTGTCGGGGAGGAGCCCCATGTAGCGCTCCTGGTAGATCGTGTCGTACAGCCGCTCGTCGGGCACCGAGGCCACGGCCATCCCCACCTGGTACACGTCGGGATAGCGGAACATCGCCTGGAGCGTGCCCGAGCCGCCGCCGCTCCAGCCCCAGATCGCCACGCGGGTGGAGTCCACGTAGCGGCGCGAGCGGGCCAGGGCGCGCATCGCGTCCGCCTGCTCGCGGCTCGACAGCGCGCCGATCTGTCCGTACACCGTCTTCCGCCACGCCCGGCCCCGCGGCGCTGGCGTCCCCTGATTGTCGAAGCTCACCACCAGATAGCCGAGGTCCGCCAGCATCCGGTACCAGAGCCCCTGGCCCCCGAACCACGCGTCACGCACCGTCTGGCCCGCCGGCTCGCCGTACACGTACACCAGGACCGGGTACGTCTTCGTCGAATCGAAGTCGCGCGGCCGGATCATGAAGCCGTCGAGCGAGAGCCCGCCCGGCACCGTCACCTGGAAGAACTCACCCGGCCGCGTCACCAGCGGCGCCACCGCGGCGCGGAGCGCGGTGTTGGCCACCAGCGTGCGCACCACCTCGTGCGACTGCAGCCGCACCAGCTCCGTGACCGACGGTGCGTCGAACGAAGAGAAGAAGTGGAAGGCCCACCGCGCGTCGGGTGACGCGTCGTACCCGTGCGTGCCCGCCGCGGCGGCCGGCGTCACCCGCTCGGCGGTGCCCCGCCCGTCGAGGCGCGAGCGGTAGAGGTAGCGCTGGGTGGCGTTGGTCGGCGACGCGATGAAGTAGAGGTAGCCGCCCGCGTCGTCCACCTTCACCGCCGAGACGACGTCGAAGGCGCCCGGCGTCACCAGCCGTGTCTCGCCGGTGCGCGAAACGCTGTAGAGATGGCGCCAGCCGTCGCGCTCGCTGGTCCACAGGAAGCGCTGCCCGCCGGCCAGCCACGGCACGTCGTCCACCAGGTCGATCCAGGCGCTGTCGCGCTCGGCGACGACCGTGCGCACCGCGCCCGTCGCGGCGTCGGCGAGCATCACGTCGGCGGCGTTCTGGAGGCGGTTCAGGTGCTGCACGAGCAGCTCCCTCGGCCCGGCCCACTCCATCCACGGCACGTAGCCGGCGCGCGGGTCGCCCGGGACCTGGATCCAGGTGGTCGGCCCGCCGGCGGCGTTCACCACGCCCACGCGGACGGCGGAGTTCGTGGTGCCGACCTTCGGGTACTGGACGGGGACGGTGAACGGGTAGAGCGAGTCGGTGTCGTTGATGAGGAGGAAGGTGCCGATGCCCGACATGTCGAACTGCCAGTAGGCGATGCGCGCGCCGTCGGGAGACCAGCGGAAGCCGTCGCGGAGGCTGAACTCCTCCTCGTAGACCCAGTCCGACATCCCGTTGACCAGCATCGTGGTCGCCCCGGTCGTCAGCCGGGTGATGACCCCGTCGGCGAGCCGTTCGACGTAGAGGTCGCCCTGGCGGACGAACGCCACGCGGTCGCCGGTGGGCGAGAACTTGGCGTACATCATCTGGGAGGGGGGCCTGTCGCCGCCCAGCTTGCGGAGCGTGCTGGCACGCCGGTCGAGCACCCAGTAGTCGCCGCGCGTGTTCGAGCGCCAGACTTTGCGCGTGTCGGTGAACAGGAGCAGGCGGTTGTAGTCGGCCGACCAGACGTAGTCGTCGAAGTCGAGCGCCTCGGTGCGGCCCGCCGGCACGAGCTGGCGCGCCGACACCATCACGGTGCGCGCGCCGGTCGCGGTCTCGTAGCGCACGATGTCCATCGCGCCCTGCACCTCTGCCGACCGTTCGAGGGTGGAGTAGGCTGTGCCGTTCTCCATCCAGCGCGCGGGGCCGAACCGTTCGGGCGCGAAGTCGCGGGTGCCGAAGATGCGGTGCACGCCGGCACGGACGGAGTCGCTCACCTGTGCCGCTGAGGGACGGACCGTGCAGAGGATGAGGGCGACGGCGAGCAGTATGGGGCGGGTGCGCATCGAAAACCTCCCAAGGCGGATACGACACGTCGGACGGCCGCTCGTTGAGTATACCGATGATGGCTGGGACCCGGCCAGCGCACAGCGGCGCTGCGGCTGGAAAGTCCGCCCACCACGGCGTACCTTGGGTGGGCCGAAACACACACCCATCCCCGAGAGTCCCAAATGACTCGTCAGCGTCGTCTCGCTCTCGTCGTCGGTCTCGCCCTCCTCGCCTGCGCCCGCGTCGGGTCCGCGCAACTCCCCAGCACCAACCCCTTCGCGGCGCCGAGCACCCTGCTCTACCAGGCGCCGGACTTCACCAGGATCCGCAACACCGACTTCCAGCCGGCCATCGAAGAAGGGATGCGCCAGCAGCTCGCCGAAGTGGCGGCCATCCTGAGCGAGACGGCCGCGCCGACGTTCGAGAACACGATCCTCCCGCTCGAGCGCGCGGGGCAGCTGCTCTCGCGCGTGCAGCGGGTCTTCGGCGCGCTCACCTCGTCCAACACGAACGACACCCTCCAGGGCATCCAACGGGCCCTGGCCCCGAGGTTGGCCGCGCATCGCGACGCCATCTCCCTCAACGACACCCTCTTCGGACGGATCAGGAGCCTCTACGACCGGCGGGACAGCCTCGGCCTTGACTCGCTGCAGCGCCTGGTCGTGGAGCGCTACTACCGCGACTTCGTGCGCGCCGGGGCCCTCCTGTCCGAGGCGGACAAGGTGCGGCTGCGCGCGCTGAACCGGGAGCAGGCGTCGCTCACCAACGAGTTCGGACGGCGGCTGCTCGCGGCCACGCGGGCGGGCGGCGTCGTCGTCGACGACTCGACCCAGCTCGCCGGCCTGAGCAGCGGCGAGATCGCCGCGGCCTCGGGATACGCCGCGAGCCGCGGCCTCACGGGCCGGTGGCTGCTGCCGCTGCAGAACACCACACAGCAGCCGGCGCAGGCGTCGCTGCGGAACCGCGCCCTGCGGCAGCGGCTCTTCGAATCGTCCACCACGCGCGCCGCGCGGGGCGACAGCAACGACACGCGCCAGATCATCCTGCGGCTCGCCCAGCTCCGTCCGGAGCGCGCGCAGCTCCTCGGATACCCGTCGTTCGCCGCCTACGGCCTCGATGAGACGATGGCGAAGACGCCGGAGAACGCGCTCCGCCTGCTGACCCAGCTCGCCGCGCCGGCGACCGAGAAGGCGCGGGGCGAAGCCGCGGCGATGCAGCGACTCGTCGACCGGCAGCGCGGCGGCTTCCAGCTCCAGCCGTGGGACTGGCAGTACTACGCCGAGCAGGTGCGGGTGGCGCAGTATGCGCTCGACGAGGAGCAGATCAAGCCGTACTTCGATATGGACCGCGTGCTGCAGGACGGCATCTTCTACGCGGCGCAGCGGCTCTATGGCCTGACCTTCCGCGAGCGGCACGACCTGCCGGTCTACCATCCCGACGTGCGGGTCTTCGAGGTGTTCGACGCCGACACGTCGCTGGGCCTCTTCTACGCCGACTACTACAAGCGCGACAACAAGAACGGCGGCGCCTGGTCGAGCGGCTTCGTGGGCCGCAACGCGCTCCTCGGCACGCGGCCGGTCATCATCAACAACTGCAACTTCACCAAGCCCGCCGAGGGACAGCCGGCGCTGCTCACGTGGGACAACGTGACCACGATGTTCCACGAGTTCGGCCACGGACTGAGCAGCCTGTTCAACGCGGCGCCGTACCCGCGGCTCGCGGGCAACATGCCGCGGGACTTCACCGAGGTCCCCTCGCAGTTCAACGAGCACTGGGCGCTGGACCCCGAGGTGTTCGCGCACTACGCGCGGCACTACCGGACGGGCGCCCCGATGCCGGCGGCGCTGGTGGCCAAGATCCGGCGCACCACGACCTTCGACCAGGGCTTCGCAACGACGGAGTATCTGGGGGCGGCGCTGCTCGACATGGCCTGGCATACCCTGACGGTGAACGACCACCCGACGGACGTGGACTCGTTCGAGACGCAGGCGCTGCGGCGCTTCGGGGTGGACCTGCCTGTGGTGCCGCCGCGGTATCGGACCAACTACTTCTCGCACATCTGGAGCGGCGGGTATTCCGCGGGCTACTACGCGTACATCTGGGCCGAGGTGATCGACGCCGACGCCTACGCCTGGTTCCTGGAGCACGGCGGGCTGACGCGGGAGAACGGCCAGCGCTTCCGCGACATGATCCTCTCGCGCGGCGGGACCGGCGACGTGGCCGTGATGTACCGTGCTTTCCGGGGGCGGGACCCCGAGATCGGGCCGCTGCTGGCGAACCGCGGGCTGACGGGGGGTACCCGGTAGTCCTGTAGCCGCGGCGACGACTCAGACTGGAAGCGCGCAGCCCCGCTCCGCCGATCCACCATCGGGGCGGGGCTGCGACTCCAGCTTGGCACGGTGCGCGACGGCGGATAGCTTGGGACGCGCTGTGCCTCCTCCATCCTTCGAGAACCTGCCATGACTCCTCCGCGTCGTCTCGCGATCGTCCTCAGCGTCGTCCTGCTCGGCTGCGGCCGCGCCGGGCCCGCTCCGTTCACCAGCGCCAATCCCTTCGCCACGGCCAGTCCGCTGTTCGATCAGGCGCCGCCGTTCGACAGGATCACGAACGCCGACTTCCAGCCGGCGATCGAGGAGGGGATGCGCCTGCAGCTCGTCGAGGTCGCGGCCATCGCGGCCGACACCGCGGCGCCGACGTTCGAGAACACCTTCATCGCGCTCGAGCGCTCCGGCACGCTGCTCCAGCGGGTCGCCAACGTCTTCAACGCGCTCACCTCGGCGAACACGAACGACACGCTCCAGCAGGTGCAGGAGGCCGTGGCGCCCAAGCTCGCCGCGCACCGCGACGCCATCTTCCTCAACGACACCCTCTTCCAGCGCATCCGCAGCGTCCACGACCGGCGCGGCGTGCTCGGCCTCGACTCGCTGCAGCGGTTCCTGGTGGAGCGCTACTACCGCGACTTCGTGCGGGCCGGCGCGCTGCTGCCCGACTCCGACAAGACGAAGCT
>Ga0209253_10000635_pt1 | contig 30492 bp, 30 predicted proteins | sample FrelakmetBRP12BR_FD_187145 | JGI IMG/M metagenome (GOLD analysis project Ga0209253, IMG submission 187145) | Freshwater lake sediment microbial communities from the University of Notre Dame, USA, for methane emissions studies - BRP12 BR (SPAdes)... | ecosystem: Environmental > Aquatic >... | reverse complement strand
TTTATGATGAGGAAGGTCAAGCCCGTGAACGCGATTTTAACCGCTACCATATCTTCCGCGCCGATGAAATGCCCGAGCTGACGACAATATTTGTCGAGACCTTTGAGCCGACTCATCCTTTTGGGGTCAAAGCTGTTGCGGAGATTCCAATGGATGGTGTTGCCCCGGCAGTGGGAAATGCAATCCTGGATGCGGTTGGGGTAAATATTGACGTGAACCCGATTACGCCTGAGAAAGTTTGGAAAGCTTTAAAGGTGTCATCTAATAACTCAAGGGTGACTGGTGTGTAGGGGCGCGATAGCCGCGTAAGATATAATCTGTCCTTGAATAAATAGTAGTAGGCGATAAATCATGTACTCCATTTACCAGGCCCTTGCTAACCTCGAATCCACACACAAGCCTGCGGCATTATGTATAGTCATCAAAACAAGCGGTTCAACGCCGCGCCACAGCACCAGCAAAATGTTGGTTTTTCCAGAAGGGCACATTCTTGGTACAGTAGGGGGAGGAGAATTGGAGAATCGCGTTATCAAGGAAGCCTTGGCTTCGCTCAAAGACGGCAAACCGCGTAACCTCACCTACAATATGGCTGATCCCGCACGCGGCGACCCTGGTGTATGCGGAGGCCAAGTGGAGGTGTTTGTGGAACCTATCTTACCATCCCCTATGCTGGTTGTTGTTGGTGGTGGACATGTCGGAAAGGCGGTGGCACATCTTGCCAAATGGCTTGGCTTCCGAGTTGCTGTCTCCGACGATCGCCCGGAATATTGTACGCCAGAAGCCAACCCGGACGCGCAGGAATTCTATCCGGTTCTTCTGCAAGAATTACCTTTGCATCTCAATATTACATCCCAGACGTCCATCGTCCTGACTACACGTGGTAGCAACGTGGATGTTGCTGGTTTACCGGCTATACTCGAAACCCAGGCAGGCTATATAGGAGTGATTGGTTCACGCAAGCGCTGGAACACAACCATTAAGGAGCTCAACCAACAAGGCATTTCAGATGAAATATTGAAGCGCGTTCATTCGCCGATCGGCTTGGGAATCGGGGCCGAGACGCCTGAGGAGATTGCCGTCAGTATTTTGGCTGAGATTTTGATGTTACGCAACGCTGGCTCTGGTCAATCAATGCAGAAACCCAAATAATAATCCTACTAAAGGTAAACGGAGTTGAGATAATGAGTAAAAAGGTTTTCTTGTAACTTTTCGGAGGAGTCAACGTAGATTAATTCGGAAATAAATATCTTGTAATTTGTATCCGTGAAGCAGTATAATCATCTTGTGGTAACTGTCATTTAACCAACAAAGGAGTGAGAAAATGGCTCGTATCTTTGATGTAATTGAATACGCAAACGAAATGACGGACGAACTTGTTCATCGTTTTCCTGATGATGGAACAACTGGAGATTACCGACTCGGTTCCAATATCATCGTGCGCACTGGACAAAGTGCAGTCTTCTTCCGTGATGGTCTGGCGCTGGATATGTTCGGTCCCGGCCGCCATGTGATCGCCACTGCCAACATACCTCTTTTGACACAACAACTCCAGAATATTTTCACCAGTGGCAAGGGAGTATTTCCTGCAGAAATCTATTTTGTATCCATGAAGGAATTCCCCCAGCGAAAATGGGGCACGCCGCAGCCGATTCTGGTCAGCAATCCTGGGATGGGTTTGGGTGTAATGTTGCTGCAGGGTTTTGGCACCTATTCCTTTGAGGTCAAGGATCCTCATCAGTTGGTGACGCAGATTGTTGGCAAGACGGCTTCCTATCGCATTGATGCGATTGAAGACCGTTTACGGAGCATAATCCTTTCTCAGCTGCAGGATACGTTGAATGAATGGGGCGCGAAAATGAACCTGCCGCAATTGCTCGCCAAGACGGAAGAAATGTCCGGTTACATCCGTTCAGAGTGCGAGGATAAATTCCTGACAATCGGCTTGGCCCTGAAGACCTTCATCCTTGCCAACCTCAAGCCATCCGATAAGTCCGCCCAAGAATTGCGTGATATGGGTATGCTTGATATGGCCACCTATACCCAATTACAGGCTGCGGATGCCATGCGCGATGCCGCCAACAACCAGGGAGGCGGAGCAGGCCTTACAGCTGGTATTGGTGCCGGGCTGGGCATCGGCAACCTGATGGGACAAGCGTTACAGGGCGGGATGCAGGCTGGCCAGCAGCAACCGAAATCTCCCACTGGTGGTTCACCAGCGACTGGTATGATCGCGGATATTATGACTCCCTCCGAAGCCGCAGCTGCCCTAAAAGTCGCTGAAGAGGACGTAATGGCTGCAATCAAGGACGGAAGTCTTAAAGCGAAAAAACTCGGTAATTCCTATCGCATTAGCCGGGAAGCGCTTGAACAATTCATGAAAAGCTAATATCGGAATAGAACCCAGGGCTGTCCCTTGAGGACAGCCCGTTTTTTTATCCCCAAATGAACAACACATTACAGCTCCACCGTATGCAACAGCACCATATTAGGTGGACGCATCTCGCTAATAGGGAATCCGCAAACTAACACGATTTGCTGACCGGGTTTGACCATTCGTGAATCACGCAGAGCCTTGTCCACGCAATAAAACATTTCCTCGACTGTTTCCACAAAAGGGACGATATTCGGCCTTACTCCCCATGCCAGTGCCAGACTGCGGAAGGTACGTTCTTCGGGGGTGAAAGCCAAGATAGGAACGCATGGCCGGGATTTTGCCATTAAAAGGGCCGAACGACCCAGGCGCGTAAAAACAGCCACCGCGGCAACATCCTGATCATGCGCCAATTCGCGGGCAGCACGCGCTATCGCCTGCGCATCGTCGTGATTACCTGCTTCAATATCCTGGATATGTCCCCAGTCATCAAAACCTGCTTCGGCCTGACGAACAATACGATCCATCATGGTCAGGGATTCTACCGGATAGTCACCAGCGGCTGTTTCAGCTGAAAGCATTACAGCATCCGTCCCATCAAAAACAGCATTCGCCACATCCGAAGCTTCAGCCCGACTCGGGAGTGGATTGTGGACCATGGATTCTAGCATCTGCGTGGCCGTAATAACCAGTTTCCCCTTGCGGTTGGCAGCCTGGATGATGTGTTTTTGTGCACCAGGAACGTCTTCTGGAGCCATTTCCACTCCCATGTCACCGCGCGCCACCATCACCCCATCCGCTGCCTCAAGGATGGCTTCGAGATTATCAAGTGCTTCCGGGCGCTCCAACTTGGCAATAATTAGCGGGCAGACCAACTGGGACTGGCAAGTGATCTCACGCCTTACCTGCAGGATATCTTCAGCGTTGCGCACAAAGGAAATGGCTACGAAGTCCACCTCCATTGCCAATCCAAACTTCAAATCTTCAGAATCCTTTGTAGTAAATGCCGGAATCTCTAGAGAGACTCCGGGGAGGTTGATGCCTTTGTTGGAGGTCAACAAGCCCCCTGTTACCACCTCAGAGTTTATCAGTTTCTCTTGCAGCATTTCCACTATAAGCACCAGTCTCCCATCATCAAGCAGGACACGGCTGCCAATTTTAACAGAATCAAAAAGCTGTGGGAAATCCACTGGGATAAGTGGCAGGTTTTGCGAATTCGCTGGCTGGCCTGCCCCTTCCGGGTAAAGAAGCACTTTTTGTTTTGGCACAAGTGTCATCGGCTCAGGCAGCACTCCGACGCGAATCTTTGGCCCCTGCAAGTCCTGCAATATCGCCAGGGGCTGTCCCAGGCACTTCGAAATGGAACGCAGTTGAGAGATGCGCGCGGCGTGAGATTCGTGGGTTCCGTGTGAGAAGTTCAGGCGTGCCACATCCATCCCAACCTGGAGTAATCGTTCAATAATGGATCCTTCCTGGCTTGCAGGACCTATGGTGGCTACGATTTTTACTTTTCTCATCAGATTTATATCCAGTTCAGTTCGCTGGCTTGTTTCTCCAGGTCTGCACGAAAATCAGGATGTGCAATATTGGCAAGTGCTCTAACGCGCTGGCGCACAGACTTCCCATACAGGTCGGCCACACCATATTCTGTAACAACATAATGGACGTGGTTGCGCCCGGTCACTACACCTGCGCCTTGCTTTAGCATCGGCACTATTTTACTTACAATCGTACCATCCTTCATGGTATTGGTGGCGGGCATGGCAATAATCGGAACCCCTCCTTTTGAACGCGAAGAACCATAGATGAAATCCATCTGCCCACCAACGCCACTGAAAAACTTCGGACCAATACTATCAGCGCAGACCTGGCCAGTCAGATCTACTTCGATAGCCGAATTAATTGCCACCATGCGGTCATTTTGTGCAATAACGAATGGATCGTTGACATATTCCTGGCGGTGGAATTCGCATAACGGGTTGTCGTGGACCCATTCATATAAGGAGTGGGTTCCAAGAACAAACCCAACAACGATCTTTCCACTATGTAAGGTTTTCCGGGAATTATTGATCACACCTTGCTCTACAAGCTTCACAACACCATCGGAGAACATCTCACTGTGAATACCAAGATCCTTTTTATTGCCCAGAAAACCCAACACGGCATCAGGGATAGCCCCGATTCCCATTTGCAGGGTCGCTCCATCCGGGATCAGCTCAGCGATATGCTCACCAATCTGCTTACTGATCTGGTCATCGCCTTCACCACCCATTGGCAATTCGGCTATGGGATAATTAACTGGCACAATATGTGTCAACCGGCTGACATGAATAAAAGAATCACCCAGCGTACGCGGCATCTGTTCATTAACTTCTGCAATAATGGTTCTGGCAGATTCGGCCGGTGACTTGCTAAGGCCGACTTCCACACCCAGCGAACAGAAGCCATGTTCATCCGGAGGTGAAACATGAATCATAGCCACATCGACTGGTAGCACTTTATTCTTAAATAATAGAGTGAATTCCGAGAGAAGTACAGGGGTGAAGTCGGCGCGGCCTTCCCAAATAGCCTTGCGAACATTAGCACTTATGAACAACGAGTTTACGCGTAGATGACCTCCCAACTCCGGCTTCACATAATCACCCGACCCGATCGACAGCGCCTGACAGATTTCCACATTCGATAGCGATTGTGCACACTCCACTAACGCGGCGAGTAACATCTGGGGCACCGACACATTCCCGGTCATAAAGACACGATTCCCCGATCTAATGGATTTGACCGCTTCTTCTGCCGTGGTTACGCGAGATTTATAGATCGAATGCCAGTCCATTTTCTTCTCCTTACTTTGTCCACCGGGAAAGATGGCGTAGTTCTCCCTGGTAAGTGTTCACTGCTGCTTCGATGGCCGGGTTTTCCTGCATAGCTCTCTCAGCTCCCAAATTTGCGATCTGGAGGATGTACGGAGTGGCCACATTCACGAATCCGTGGGTGGCAGTGCGTGCAACAATACCCGGCATGTTCGGAACACAGTAATGTATTACATTCTCTTCAATAAAAGTTGGTTGGTCGTGAGTGGTTGGGCGGGAAGTTTCGACGCAGCCACCTTCATCTATGCTAATGTCAATAATGACCGAACGGGGTTTCATTTTCTGCACAGTGGCACGTGAAACCAGCAAAGGAGCACGCGCTCCCGGGACTAAAACCGCACCAACGAGCACATTGGCAAACTCACAGCATCGAACAATGTTTCGCTCGGTAGAAAGCATGGTGATTACATTCATACCGAATTGGCTGATCCGTTGCAAAGCATTGATATCCTTGTCCAATACCGTGACATGCGCTCCCAATCCAGTAAAGGCTCGCGCAGCATACGTTCCTGCGGTCCCCGCCCCCAAAATAACCACCTCGGCTGGAGGAACCCCCGGAATTCCGCCCAGCAGGATACCGTACCCGCCCTGGTCGCTGTGAAGCAAACGGGCAGCTACTTCTGCCGCCATCGCACCACCAATCTGGCTGAAAGGACGCAATACTGGCAATGATCCATCTGTCTCCCGAATCTGTTCGTAAGCTATTGCCGTGATCCTTTTATTGATTAAAGCGTCGATCCTGCTCTGGCGGGAAGATGGCAGGCTCAGGAGTCCGGCTAAAGTTGAACCCGGTTGCAGAAAAATAATCTCTTCTTCGGTGGGGCGGGCTACTTTCAAAATCAGATCAGCGCGCCCATATACCTCATCTGTGGAATAGACGATGCGTGCTCCAGCTTGTTCGTATTCCTCATCCACGAAACCTGCCATGCTCCCCGCTTCATGTTCTACAAATACAGAGTGATTATTTTGATTAAGAATCGCAACACCTGCCGGAGAAAGTCCCACTCGAAACTCATATGGTCGTCGTTCTTTCGGGATCCCTATGTTCATATTATTTATGCCTCCTGATACAGATCAAGAATAATTGAAAAGAATCTTGAATATATTACTGCAAAATTTCCCTTACGAGATAATGTGTCGACCCTAAATTAAATTAATCGCTATTAATTTATCCGAAGTAAACCAATATTTTATCTTCAAAAAAAAGGCAAAATCATTCCTATCTACCCACAGTGAATGTCTCGTTTGGAATATGCGAATGCTGAAAATATACTGCCGGCTTCGCCAATTGTACCCCCAGGTCATCACCGAGATCGATCTGGGAGACGGGTATGTTTCTTGATAACAAAGTGGCTGACATTTTATCGGTTCCCTCCTGTCCGCCAAAGGACTTCGAATTTATGAGAACTACGACTGGTCGCAAGTTTCTACGTTGCAGATCTTCTACAGCCAGGAGTAAATCCAGCTGGTTTGAGGGTGTGATTAATATGACACCGCTACCGAGAGGAAGATACTTCGCCTGCATATCCACCAAACCTATCAAGGGCAACGTGCCTTCGGGCTGCAAGAATGCTAGGGTCTCCATAATTTTATTAATTTGGCGTTCGCCGCGCTCTCCAGGGACAATCGTGAATTTCCCAGCCGCACATGCCAAACCGACTGCCCGCCGGTTCATCAGGAAATAGCTTGCAAGCGAAGCGGCCACACTGACTGCGTACTCAAAGGTATCGCTCGGCAGGGATATTTTCGGACGCCGAAGCCATAACTTATCGGTGTTCAAAGAAATCTCCTGTTCTGTTATGGAAGAATGAGCTGAATGAACTGGACGAAATGCATCCAAGAACAACCATATTTCTGCTTGCGGATCTTGTTCGAATTCTTTTACCATGAATTGCCCGCGATGGGCAGTACTCGGCCAGTGAATACGTTTCATTGGATCTCCCGGCACGTATTCGCGCACTTCTGCGGCATGAGGTGTCACATCGAACGTGCGTTGACGTATCGCCTTTCCTCCCGGAAGGAGACCAGGAGGCGGAGGAAATGTTGGGATAGAGAATGTCATTGGAAGAATTATCAATGTCTCATCAGCAGCAATCATCCTTTTTTGGGTGAAGATTCCAAACGGATCACCAGTTGTGAGCATTGTCGGACCAAGTCGGTAAGCGCCGCGCCGAGTCAGAACAGTTCGAGCCGAATAATATCGGAACTGGTGTGCACCTATCCTGGTTAGAAGACGCGACCCGGCGGCTTTCGGAAGATTCGACTGGTTGACAACTTCTAACCAGGCACAACCCGGCCAGGCATCTTTCTTGATCTCATAATGCTCTTCAAGTACATCCCCCATGCTGGCCCGCAAGGTTCTTGTATTTCTCCAAAGACGGACTCCATTCATCGATAAAAATGTCCAAATTGCCGCGCCCACCAATACTAGTAAACCGAGATACGCAATATGTGAATATATGGTTAAGCCGGTTACGAATCTTCCCGCCAAACCGACAATTATCAAACACACGAGTAACCAACGTGCTGCTTGAGGAATTTTCATCTACCTGTTATGGAGACTGGAAATCACCGCCAGGTACCGGAAGGTTTTCCATAATTTCTTCTACGATCTTCTCGGCACTCAATTCGCGCAAGCGGGCTGCCGGTCCAACAATAACACGATGAGCCAGAACAGAAGTCGCCAGGCTTTTGATATCATCGGGCAACACAAAATCACGCCCCGTCATCGCCGCGATTGCCTGGCCGGTTCGGTATAACGCCAGGCTGCCACGCGGACTGGCACCCAGGTAAACGTCTGAGCTCTGTCGCGTTCTGCTTACCAGGTCAACCAAATAACGTTTTACAGGTTTAGAGACGTAAACTTTCTTAATCTCTTCCATTGCTTCTTTTAAATCATCAATCGCTATCACTGTTTCCAAAGTTTGTATTGGATGTTGCAAACGCTGTCGATCTAGGATTTCAATTTCATCCGCCTGGACGGGATAGCCCAACCTGACTCGCATCAGGAATCGGTCCAATTGGGCTTCAGGCAAGGGAAAGGTACCTTCGTATTCGATTGGATTTTGGGTTGCCATCACCATGAAAGGGCTGGGCAAGGGATGTGTTATGCCATCTACCGTAACTTGCCTTTCTTCCATTGATTCCAACAATGCTGCTTGCGTCTTGGGAGTGGCCCGGTTAATTTCATCTACTAGTACAATCTGGGCAAATATTGGCCCGGGCCGGAATTCAAAGGTTCGCTTCGACTGGTTAAAAATGGATACCCCTGTCACATCACTTGGGAGCATATCAGGGGTAAACTGAAGGCGATTAAAAGAGCAACCTAAGGATTTGGCCAGGCTGCGCGCCAACATCGTCTTGCCTACACCAGGTACATCCTCGATGAGTACGTGTCCTTGGCAAAGCAAGCTAACAACGATCATATCAATTGTCTGTCTTTTGCCGACAATAACTTTCTCAAGATTGTTAGTTAGTATGTTTCCAAAGGATTGAATATCTTTCATGGTTCATCTCCATTGCCAAGAGAATATCCATATTTTACCCGTACTTCAAGCCAGAGCCTGTCAGAATCACAACTACCGGATCAGGTAATTTCTCTATCAATTTGGTCAAAGCCACCCAGGCGATGGCAGATGTTGGTTCCACATAAAATCCAAGTTGGGCCAGCTCATTACGTGCTGGTAAAATTTCATCTTCGTTAACAAGAAATACTAAGCCGCCGCTGGTCCGAATTGCTGCCGCCACCTCATTTTTCCTCAATGGATCATGAACTTGCACACCTTCAGCCAAAATCCGCGTTTCTGAGCCTGGGAGTTGTTTTATACTACCCGATACATAAAAGTGCCACAATGGAGCGCAAAGACGAGCTTGCACAGCCACCATTCTAGGGATGTTGCGAGATTCATTTACTATGCGCAAAGCATCAAATCCTCGCCTCAAACCAAGTAACAATCCGCCCTGTCCTGCGGGGATAACTACAGTCCCGGGCATCTGCCCCATCTGTTCAACAATCTCATACGCTGCGGTAGCATATCCTAGAAGATTGATAGGTAAATAGGCATGACTGGCGTACGTCACTCCAGCATCAGCTTCCGTCTTGGCAGCATTGGCAACATCGGTTCTTGAACCAGAAATGGGTACTAGATCAGCCCCATATGCTTCAATCTGCCGCCGTTTTGGGCCGGAAGCCGATTCAGGTACATATACACGCGCCTTGATCATGGCGCGCGCCGCGTATGCCGCAAAAGATGCTCCTGCGTTCCCGGATGAGTCTTCTATGGCCTCATTGACACCTTTCGACTTTAGCCATGAAGTAATGACTGACGAACCACGATCCTTGAATGAACCGCTTGGATTGAGAAACTCACATTTGAACGCAACTTGTCGCCCAAGGGTCTTGACCCATATCAGCGGCGTGTTTCCTTCGCCGAGGGAGACAGGTTCGAGATCCGGCGGGAGTGCGAAGGTATGTCGGAATCGCCACATCCCAGGTTGTGAACGGTCTACCTGACTTGGATCAAAGTGGATTGCGGCTTGATAGTCGAACACCCCACCGCATCTTGGGCAGCAGTAAATAACCCCTTCTGGTGGATAAGGGTAATTACAATTGGTACAAAAGATGCCGGCGAGGGTCATAGTTTCTTCCATTCACGTTCCAGCAACGCATAATGGAATTCACTCCCCCATGCCCCTTTAAACCATATATTTTCTAATAAATGTGCTTCACGCCGGAATCCGAGCCGGTTCAGAAGAGTAAATGAAGCCACGTTCTCTACATCGCACTCGGCAACCACTCGGTGGAGATTCAATTCATAAAACAGAAAATCGAGTAAACGGCGGCTGGCTTCCTCCCCATATCCTTTTCCCCAATAGGAATGTGCAAGCGTTATGCCTATATAAGCCTGACGCTCATCATTTGCCATAACATGAAACGCACAATCCCCTAGAAATGATTTTGAAGATAGTATCTCAATGGCTGCCTGAAACCATTTTCCAGGAGTGCCAGGCTGGGCATTCTTCATTTCTTCCAGAAAAGCCAGACCCTTTTCCCGCTCATACGGTATCTCCCAGCCCTGATACCTCGCAACGCGTGGATCCGAGCGGTAGGCAAGAAATTCATCCAGATCGGTGTCGCGGAAATGCCTTAATAGGAGACGGTCTGTTTCAAGTGGAAAAGGCATCCCTATTCTATTCTCCTGGCTTTGGAATATATTCGCCTTCCACCCAGTACTCCCCCTCCGGGCTTACCTCCTTCTTCCATACCGGGACAATTTCTTTCAAACGATCGATCCCATAACGCGCCGCATCAAAGACTCCCGTATCACGGTGAGCTGCAGTACAGATAATCACTACTGTTGGTGTTTTAGGGTATAGTCGACCGATACGTTGAACGATGGCGATGCCTTCCACTGAAGGCCAACGCAAACGAATTTCTTCTGCCACCTGTCGCATCTTTGCTTCTGCCATTGGACTATATGCATCGTACTCGAGGTAAAGTGTTTTGAACAGTTCACAACGGGTTGTAACGCCACGAACAATCCCGGTAAAAACTGCCGCCGCACCAGAGGTTGGTATGGTGACCTGCGCCAGAAGCTTGTCGATGACGAGTTCTTCGTCGGTAATAGTAATAACGGTGGGAAAATCCATAAATTTATCACCCCCCGGAGACAGGAGGAAAAAGGGCTATTTCAGCATTTGAAGGTATTGCTTGATCATCTGCTGCATATTCAAAGTTGATCGCCGCCATGATGGAATTTTGCGCAGGTATCATTCGAGGATACATTTTCACCAATAATTCTTTTAGGTCGGCTACTGTAGTATCTTGAGGAATGTCCATTTCAGCAGTCTTTGCTCCGACGTAATCTTGCAAAGTAGCAAAGAAAAGGATTTTTACTTTCATATTTCCTCTATCCCGGGCATTTTCAATGAGACCTCATTGATTACATCTCCGGACCTTCCGCCTCTTTTTTCAATAAGGCGTATGTTTTTGATCTTCATTGTTTTCTCAACCGCCTTGGCCATATCGTAAACAGTCAGCGCCGCAACCGATACAGCAGTAAGAGCTTCCATCTCAACACCAGTTTTTCCATTTGTCTTGACTGTTGCTCTTATAATAACGCCCGGAAGAGATTCATCAAGGGTAAGCTTGACATCAATGAACGTCAAAGGTAATGGATGGCATAATGGAATAAGATCCGCTGTCCGCTTGGCGGCAGTAATGCCAGCTATTTGGGCAACAGTCAGTACGTCGCCTTTCTGGATGGTTCCGGCGCGTATCAAACCAAGCGTCTCCTTTTTCATTAAAACTTCCCCCCCTGCAATCGCCAGACGTTCAGTCTCTACTTTGTTCCCCACATCCACCATATGGGCACTACCAGTATCATCGAGATGGGTTAATTTTGGAGCCATGTTCGAATTATACCAGCCGAGCATGGGCAGTTTCTGATTATAATTACATAAGAAATCTCTTGACGCTTCGAACATCTGTGCTATACTCTAATAAACTAAAGTATAGAGAGGAAAACTATGGCTAAAAAAGCTGATTCTGCTTCCAGCGATTCAATGGACGAAGGCCGTCGCGCAATGCTTGATAAAGCTGTCGGAGATATTGTAAAGCGGTATGGGGATGGTTCCATCATGCGCTTGGGTGATGCCCATAAGATGACGATTGACGCTATTCCGACTGGTTCCCTTTCCCTGGATCTGGCACTGGGTATTGGCGGTATACCGCGCGGCCGCATCACTGAGATCTATGGGCCGGAATCTTCCGGGAAAACCACCATTTGCCAGCACATTGTTGCGGAAGTCCAGAAACTTGCAGGCACTGCTGCATATGTGGATATGGAACACGCCTTGGATCCAATCTACGCCGCAAAATGCGGGGTTGATGTCAATAATCTATTGGTTTCACAACCCGACACTGGTGAACAAGCCCTTGAAATCACTGAAACGCTCGTTCGTTCTGGTGCAGTGGATCTTGTGGTGATCGACTCGGTAGCCGCACTGGTCCCAAGATCTGAGATCGAAGGAGATATGGGAGATGCTCAGATGGGCGCAATGGCTCGCTTGATGTCTCAGGCATTACGTAAACTCTCCGGGGCAATCAACCAGACCAAGACTTCGGTAGTTTTCACGAACCAGCTCCGTATGAAAATAGGCGTTATGTTTGGTAATCCCGAGACAACCACTGGCGGCAATGCTTTGAAATTCTATGCTTCAGTGCGCCTGGATGTACGCCGTATACAATCCATCAAGATTGGTGCGGAAATTGTTGGTAATCGCACTCGGGTACGAGTGGTCAAGAATAAGGTTGCACCGCCGTTCCGCACGGCTGAGTTTGACATAATGTATAACGAAGGCATTTCAAAAGTCGGAGACTTGATCGATCTGGCCACCCAACTTGGAATAGTTGATAAACGTGGTGCATTCTTTTCGTATGGAGAATCCCGGCTGGGCCAGGGGCGTGAAAACTCCAAGGAATTCCTGCGCCAGAACCCAGCAGTTGCCGATGAAATTGAGGCTGTCATTCGCCAACGTGCAACCGGCGGTGAAGTAGCCCTCCCGCTCGCCATCGGGGAGGATGCCGATGATGCTGAGGCAGGCGAATAGAACTGCGTCCAGTCCTTCGAAAATAACTCCCAGGTTGTTTTTTATTACCGTCGTGGCTGATGGGGCTTGAGGTGGAGAATCACACCGATAGATCGCGCACCGCACCAGAATGGATATTGTTGCTTGTCAGGCAGAGCCAATAACACTAGATGAATACACAGCCAACCAAAAGTCTTTATGGTGACAGGATCAGTAAAGAAGGAACACTTCGCCTGGGTTGCTCTGCCATACTATTCGATAAAAATCGCACATTGGTACTGCTTACCCGGCGTACAGATAATGGTCAATGGTGCTTGCCGGGTGGGATTGTTAACCCAGGTGAATCGGTGGCAGAGGCTTGCGAGCGCGAAGTGTGGGAAGAGACCGGCCTAAAAGTTCATGTAATTCGATTGGTTGGTGTTTACAGCAATCCGGACCGGTTGACAGTTTATCCCGATGGGAATAAAGCCTTCGTCATCGTCTTGGGCTTTGAGGTAGAACAGATCGGCGGAGAATTGGGAATAAGCGAAGAGACCATGGATGCACAATTCTTTCCTGTACCAGCAGCAATCGATATGGACTTATTCGATGGTCATGCCGAACAAATCCGCGACGCATTATATGGGAATGCTGCGGCCACAATCCGCTGATAACTGAGCATTTGCTTATGAAGCTTTATAATCCTTCTGCTCAAAAGATCCAGAAAATATTAAGCGGGCTTGGGCCAGATTTTGAAGTGATCGAGTTCGCCGAGAGTACCCGCACCGCCCAGGAAGCTGCCGATCGGGTGGGTTGTCAGCTTGGTCAGATCGTTAAATCCCTGGTTTTTAGAGGAATTACAAGCGGAAAATGCATCCTGGTTCTGACCAGTGGGGAGAACAGGGTTGATGAAAAAAGGATTAGTGAGTACATCGGCGAGCCGCTTGGTCGTTCTGATCCAGATTTTGTTCGCAAGACGACTGGCTATGCCATTGGGGGCGTTCCTCCAATTGGTCATATCCAACCCCTGGAGACTTTTATCGACGAAGACCTGCTTAGCTACCCCCGGGTTTGGGCAGCTGCAGGGACTCCTAATGCCGTATTTGAGCTATCATCGTCTGATCTGGTCCAAATAACGCAAGGGAAAATCAAACGCGTTAAATAAGAAATAATAAAACCTTCCATAATATTGTATACCCGGATTAATTTTGCTAGAATAGGGAGGGCAATATAATCCATTTCTGTTTTCCTCTGCCTGAAAAGGAGTGAAAATGTCTACAAGAAGGTTATTCATGCCTCCCTCAAAAAGAGAAGCGGATTATAGAAGCTCTCTTTATCTTTTCTTTGCCCTCACCCTAATCATCAGTATATCTGCCTGCGGCCAGACCATTTCCAAACCCACCAACACCCCAGCGCCTACCATTAAAGCCGGCGACACAGAGCATACGCTGACCGTTGGTGGTATGGAGCGCACTTACCAACTGCACATCCCGCCTGGTCTGAACAAAATTGATCCTACCCCACTGGTTTTCGTTTTTCATGGCTACGATCCTGAGACCTTTTATGCGGTTACGGGAATCCAAAACCTCTCTGGTTTTAATGACACCGCTGATAAAAATGGTTTCATTATCGTCTACCCTTATGGAATCTCGGGATCCTGGAACGCCGGGAAGTGTTGCGGGGCTGCAGTCCAAAACAATGTGGATGACCTTGCCTTCGTTCGCCAGATCCTCATTGAGTTGGGAAAGGTCTCCAATGTTGACCCCAAGCGCATCTATGCCACAGGACTCGCCTCTGGAGCGATGTTTTCTTATCGACTTGCCTGTGAGATGTCTGACACGTTCGCGGCCATTGCACCCTTGGCGGGTGTGCTCCTCACAGACCCTTGCCAACCGGTACAGCCGGTTTCTGTAATGCATATCCACGGCTTGAAAGATAATGCGGTTCCATTTACCGGCGGCGTAGGGGGATTGGCAACAGGCAAGATCGAATTCCCCTCAGTTGAAAAGGGTATTGCCACTTGGGTGGAATTGGATGGCTGTGGCAGTTCTCCTACGATGGAGAAAAAAGATCTGCTGACCAACACGATCTATTCCTCCTGCCGTGCCGGTACGGCAGTTGAGTTATATACTCACGATGCCCTGGGGAACAGTTGGCCATCCATATACGTGTTTCCGGCCGCTCAAATGATCTGGGATTTCTTTAATACCCACCAGAAACAATAGCGAACAAAGTTATCTTGAGATTTTGATTTCCAGGAGCTGTTTATTCTTCTAATGCCTCCTTGGCTTTCTTTTGTTGCTTGCCGCGCTCATCAGTATTAAGGATGCTCTTGCGAATGCGAAATGAGAGAGGCGTGACTTCGAGCAATTCATCATCGGCAAGGAATTCGATTGCCTCATCAATGCTCATCTGGCGCGGCGGTGTCAGACGGATTTCCATATCCCCGCGTGAGGAACGCATGTTAGTTAAATGCTTCTTACGGCAAACGTTGATCGGGATATCGCCAGGTTTTGCGTTCTCGCCTATTACCATTCCCTCATACACTTCCACGCCTGGTCCGTAGAACAATGTGCCGCGAACCTCAGCACTTTTTAGAGCGTAGGCCGTAGTATTTCCTTGCTCCCAGGCCACCAGAGAACCGGTCGCGCGCGTCGCCATCGATCCGGCGAACTCTTCGTAGCCGTGGAACAGTGTGTTCATCACACCCATCCCTCGCGTGGCAGTCAGGAACTGGTAACGAAATCCCAATAGCCCACGCGTTGGGACAATGTATATCAGCCGCATGCTTCCCAGCCCGGTATCCTGCATATCCATCATTTTGCCCCGCCGCCCGCCCAGCATTTCAACGACAACCCCAACGGTCTCTGGGCTGGTCTCAATATGGACCTCTTCATACGGCTCCAATTGTGTACCATCTTCCGCCTGATGGAAAATCACTTCAGGCCGCGAGACCTGGAATTCGTAACCCTCCCTCCGCATGGTCTCGATCAGGATGGCAAGGTGCAATTCACCTCTACCCGAGACCAGGAAGGTATCGGATGTATCTGTTTCGGCTACGCGCAAAGAGACGTTTGTACGAAGCTCATCAAACAGCCGCTCACGTAGTTTTCGTGAGGTGCTCCATCTTCCTTCCCGACCAGAAAATGGACCTGTGTTGACACCAAAGGTCATACGCACGGTTGGCTCTTCTACTTTGATGGTCGGCAGCGCTATCGGGTTCTCCGGGTCTGCCAGGGTTTCACCGATGGCAATCCCTTCCAGGCCAGCCAGTGCGACAATCTCCCCCGCTTCGGCATACTCCACTTCTACTTTGTTCAAGCCCATATGCACGTACAAATAACGGGCGCGCTCAGGAGTATTCGAACCATCAATCTTCAAGCGCACCAACGCCTGTCCAACCTTGATCTTGCCGGCATGGATGCGGCCTACCGCCGTCACACCGCGGTAATCATCATAACCAAGTGTGGTGACGAGGATCTGCAGCGGCGCATCCATGTCCACTTTCGGCGGAGGTATATGCCGCAGGATGGTTTGGAAAAGTGGCTGAAGGTCCGGACCGAGTTCGGGGGAAAAACCGGCCTGGGCGCTAGTCGCTTGAGCATAGATAATTGGGAAATCGGCTTGCTCGTCCGTTGCACCCAGTTCGATGAACAAGTCAAAAGTCTGGTTGACCACGCGCCCGGGTTCAGCGTCCTTGCGATCCACTTTATTGATGACAACCACAGCCTTGTGTCCCATCTGCAAAGCTTTCTTGAGTACGAAACGTGTCTGCGGCATGGGGCCTTCAGCGGCGTCCACGAGCAGCAGCACGCCATCTACCATGTTCATAACGCGTTCCACCTCCCCACCAAAATCGGCATGCCCGGGTGTATCCACAATGTTAATTTTCACCATTTCACCGGTGACGGGATCGGGGATGATGATGGCGGTATTCTTGGCCAAGATGGTGATGCCGCGCTCTCTTTCAAGGTCGATGGAATCCATCACGCGCTCGGCCACCTGTTGGTTATCTCGAAAAGTGTGTGATTGGCGCAGGAGACCATCCACAAGCGTGGTTTTGCCGTGGTCCACGTGAGCGATGATGGCAATGTTTCGAAGGTCAGTTCGTTCTTTGAGCATATGCTTCCTATACCCCTCATCTCTTGCGCTCTCACAACGGATGAGGGGTAAGAAGTGAGAGAAAAATAACAATCAAAAACCCCGGTAGTATGGACCGGGGCTAATCCTGAAAGTTCACTTTACCGGTGCTTGCACTGGGGCTGACTTCGGGTGCAGACAAGATTCTATCAGATTGTGTGGAATTTGGGCAGAGGAAGTCCTCCTATGATATAATTCTTCCGCTATGATACACGCCAATTGTGCAACTTCCGTGATCTTCGTTGTTATCAGTGGTTTTGCTCTTTCCGGGGTACCTCGAATCGCGCCTGTTGCACAGAGATTCTAAATCAGTTCATTTTCACCAAATTCTTCTCTTACCGCAGGCCTGCCCTGCGGATTTTTGTTTTATTTTCGCGGAGTACTCATGATATCCATCAGCTTGTCCAATCTCACTCTCATCCTGGGAGCAAAAACACTCTTCCATGATCTTTCTTGGGAGATCCAACATGACCAGAAGATCGGCTTGGTTGGGCCGAATGGCGCCGGTAAATCCTCGTTGTTCAAACTTATCATTGGTGAATTGACCGCCGAACCTGGTGGGGGCATCGCCCGCACCCGCGGTGTGACTATTGGTTATATGCCGCAGCAACCGGAGTTTGAACCGTCAGCAGAGGCTTATCAATTGGCACTGGATGGCAATCCACGTGTGAACGAACTCGAACGGGAACTGGAAAATATCGAGTCCCGCTTGGGTGATCCGTCCGTATATGATGACGAAAAGGCGCTCACCCGGGCATTGGAACTGCACGATAAAACCCTGGTTGAGTATGAATCTCTTGGAGGAGCATCGTACCCGGAGCATGTCCGGGATCTTTTACGCGGGTTAGGCTTACCAGAAGCGGAATTTGCCAAACCCATTGGCGTGCTATCTGGCGGGCAAAAGAAGCTCATCTGCTTGGCGCGCTTGCTGCTCCTCAACCCGGATGTATTACTGCTTGACGAGCCCGACAACCATCTTGATCTGCCCGGAAAAGCCCTCCTTGAACAACTTATTCTTGACTATCCCGGCGCAGTGGTGTTGGTATCCCACGATCGCACCCTGCTTGATGCAGCTGTAACCTATATAACCGAGATCGAAGATGGGCGTTTGACTACCTTTCCAGGCAACTACACGGAGTACATTCTTGACAAGCAGGAACGCCTCGCACGTGCCGAGGAACTCTACCAGATCCAGCAACGTTCCATCGCCCGCATGGAAATGGCGCTCAAGCGTTACAAGTTATGGGTACAGGTCAGCGATAAGTTCGCCAGCCGGGTCCATTCTATGGAAACGCGCCTGAAAAAACTGGAACGGCGCGACCGCCCCGTGTTAGAACGACGCAAAATGGGATTGGAGCTCAACGGTTGGCGCGGTTCTAGCCAGGTGCTCGAACTTGTGGATGTGGAAAAATCCTATGCCCGACCGGTGCTGATCGGTGTCCGCTTCCTTATCCGTCACGGGGAACGGGTTGGGCTGATCGGACCGAACGGGGCTGGTAAGTCGGTTCTATTGCGTCTCATCCTTGGGCTGGAGCTTCCAGATGCGGGCGAGATCAAGATCGGTCCGAGTATAAAAACTGGCTACTACGCCCAGGAGCACGAGACTCTAAATCTCAATATGACACTGATCGATACAGTTCGTCGAGCCGGCAAGCTTAGTGAATCCAATGCTGTAGCCTTTCTACTGCGATACTTGTTCACTTACAAACAAGCCAGCGAAAAGATACGCACACTCTCGGGCGGTGAACGCTCGCGTCTGCAGCTGGCATTGTTGGTACTTTCAGATGCCAACTTCCTTCTGATGGACGAACCCACCAACAACCTGGATATTGCCTCTGCCGAAGTGCTCGAGAATTCCTTGTCCGATTTCGTTGGGACGGTTTTGGTCATCTCACACGATCGTTATTTCCTTGACCGGACCGTGACGCGCATCCTGGTGCTTGAGGACGGCCGCGTAAAGGAATATATCGGCGGATATAGCGATTATGCGGAGAAGACCAGAATTGAGGCCAGGCCGGAACCTCTCAAGCCGCTTTATCCGGCAACGTGGCGGTGAATATATCCGGCTTCGCCTTCGATCCGATAAACTTGACCATTAAGGTCGGCACCACCGTCACCTGGACGAATCAGGACAGTGCCATCCATAATGTAAAAGCCGATGATAATTCGTGGGGCTCCAATGATTTGAACAAGGGTGACACATATAGTTTCACCTTCCCGCAAACCGGAACTTATCCTTACCGCTGCGGTTTTCATGCAAATATGAAGGGGACGATAACTGTAGTTTAGTAGAATTACCTGTTTACCTATCTACAACCTTTCATAGAAAAGCCTCGCGAACAACCGTCCGCGAGGCCACAAAATATTTTTCCTCCAAAGCAGCAAACCTAAGTTCCCTCTTCCCAGGAATTCAAATATTTAACCTGCTCTGCGGTGAGTATATCGATATTCACTTCCATCGCCGACAGCTTGATGCGAGCAATGTCGGCGTCCACTTCCGCTGGAACCGAGTAAACGCGCTTCTCCAACGTCTTGGCATTCTTGACTAGGTACTCAGCCGCCATTGCCTGGTTGGCGAATGACATATCCATGACCGAAGCCGGGTGCCCTTCAGCAGAGGCAAGATTAATTAGCCGGCCTTCGCCAAGAATGTTGATCTTGCGTCCATCTTTGGTTTCATATTGTTCCACAAACGGACGAACTAATTTGGGTTCACCTTTTGATAATTTCACCAGGCCGGGGATATTTATTTCCACATTAAAATGGCCGGAGTTTGCCACAATGGCTCCGTCTTTCATCACTTCAAAGTGACGGGTGTCAATCACATTAATATCGCCGGTTACCGTGCAGAAAATATCGCCAATCCTGGCGGCTTCCATCATAGGCATGACCTGGAACCCGTCCATGATCGCTTCCAGCGCCTTGAGTGGATCTACTTCTGTGACAATAACTAACGATCCCATGCCGCGCGCCCGTGACGCAAGGCCGCGTCCACACCAGCCATATCCTGCAACCACAAAATTCTTGCCTGCCAGTAAAACATTGGTGGCACGAATAATCCCGTCCAGAGTGGACTGGCCTGTGCCGTAACGGTTATCGAAGAAGTGCTTGGTCATGGCATCATTGACAGCGATGACTGGGAACTGGAGCATCCCATCTGCAGCCATAGCGCGCAGGCGGATGACGCCTGTGGTTGTCTCTTCTGTACCGCCTATGATTCCGGGCAGTAATTCGCGCCGGTCTTTATGAATGGTACTTACCAGGTCAGCTCCGTCATCCATGGTCATGTGCGGCTTGTGGTCGAGCGCTGCGCCGATGTGCTTGTAGTATGTCACATTGTCCTCGCCTTTGATGGCAAAGGTCGGCACCTCGTATATATTGACCAGTGCCGACGCCACGTCATCCTGTGTGGAAAGCGGATTGGAAGCAGTCAGTACTAGATCCGCACCTCCAGCTACCAACGTGCGTGCCAGATTGGCGGTCTCTGTGGTTATGTGAAGGCAGGCTGAAAGGCGTATCCCTTTGAGCGGTTTCTCTTTCGCAAATCGTTCTCGGATGGTGCGCATTACAGGCATTTCGCGCTCAGCCCAATCGATCCTGCGCCGGCCTCCTTCGGCCAAGGATTTATCCTTAATATCATAGTTGTCCATTTTTATCTCCTTTCATTTTCCTGGATCAACACTTCTAGCATGCCTTGATCATCAAAATTCTCCCGGAAGCGTTTCACAAAGTCGGACCGGGTGAAAGAATGGTTTTGGGGGCCCTTTTGTTCAAGGCAGTAAGTTGCCGCTAGTGATCCAATTTTTCCACATAATTCCCATTCACAGCCACGCGCATAACCGGATAGGAAACCACCCCGGTAGGCATCTCCCACGCCAGTGGGATCCACAACACCTAAAGTGGAGGCTACTGGAATGGTGTACTCCTGGCGATCAGCATATATTGAAGAACCATCCCTGCCGCGCGTGATCACGATCACATCCACATGTTCGAGCATGTGTGCAAGGTCAAAGCCGGTCTTCTTGGAGATCAACCCAAATTCATAATCATTGACAAACAGGAGACGAGCACATTCCATATCTCGAGCCAATTCTGCTCCGTCCAACCGCAGGATCTGTTGGCTGGGATCATATAAGTAGGGAAATCGCATTTCTTGACACTCTGCCGCAAACTTGGTCATGGCATCCGGCGAATTCGGCGACACGACCACTAGGTCAGGACGATCTTTTACTTCGTGCAAGCTCTGTTGGGCTGCCACACCCATTGCCCCCGGATAGAAACTGGCGATTTGAGCAGTCGACTGGTCTGTGGTTGCAAAATAGGATGCCGTATATAGACCGGGAATGACATGCATCAATGAGGTGTCGATACCTTTACTTTCCAGCCATTGCCGATATTCGCTGAAATCCTCGCCCACTGTCGCCATGACGCGTGGATGTTCCCCCAATAAAGCCATGGTATAAGCGATATTCGGTGCAACTCCGCCACGCTGGCGTGACATCGAATCAACCAGGAAGGAAAGGCTGATCTTTTCCAAACGGTCAGGTAGGATCTGTTCCTTGAAAAGCCCAGGGAAGGTCATCAGGTAATCAAAAGCCACGGAACCGGTCAGTAGTATATCCATTTTCTCAATTCTCACTTCTTACTTTCAGTAGATTTAACTTAAACGGCGGGTACACGATCCCGTTCTCAGTGACGAACGCGCAGATCAACCGGTTGGGTGTCACATCAAATGCCGGGTTGCGAGCCTTGGCGCCTTGTGGTACTACCTGTTCGCCATGGAACTGGATCCCTAATACTTCTTCCGGGTCGCGTTCTTCAATGGGAATATTACTTCCGTCAGGTAAAGAAAAATCAATCGACGTGGTTGGAGCAACTGAATAGACTGGTACACCATTATCGTGCGCAGCCAAAGCCAACATATACGTTCCGATTTTGTTGGCGACATCGCCATTGGCGGCGATCCGGTCCGCGCCAAAAAGGACTTTTTGCACTTGTCCGGAGCGTAAAAAATAACCAGCCATGTTATCCGTGATAATTTCATAGGGAATTCGGTATTGCTGCAATTCCCAGGCTGTCAAGCGGGCACCTTGCAAGCGCGGACGGGTTTCATCCACCAGCACATGGATTCGCTTACCCTGCTCATGGGCGGTACGGATTACCCCCAACGCCGTTCCCCAATCCACCACCGCCAGTGCGCCGGTATTGCAGTGATGAATGATGGTATCGCCATCATCGATCAGCTCTGCTCCATGTAGACCCATGCGTTTGTTGATCTCCACATCTTCGTCCGCCATCCGCTGGGCTTCTTGCAGGGCTAGAATCCGTAACTCTTCGGGACTTATGGTTTCATACCTGCCTCGGATTGTTTGCAACTCCCTCTCCAATGCCCAGGACAGGTTGATTGCCGTTGGACGTGCCGCCTTGAGGATATTTGCAGCGCTTTCGATGTCTGCAAGAAGAGCTGAAGAAGAATGAGCAGGTGACTCAAAGGCCGCCAATACCAAGCCGAAGGCAGCTGCCACCCCTATCGCTGGTGCACCCCTCACCGCCATGGAACGGATCGCATCAGCCACCTGATGATGAGTCTGTAGCACAACAACTTCCAATGCAGCTGGCAATCGGCGCTGGTCTATGACACACAATTCATGCTTGTCAAAATCCCAAAAGACGGTACGCATACGAAGTACAGGAAAAAACGCCCGTTTGGGCGTTAGTGCTATCGAAGTGTATCATGCCCCTTTTGGATTGGCAAGCATTGACAGGCCATCTTTTCTAAATTATAAAGAAATTCTCAACTATAATGAAGAAGCGGGGGTGTACGGGCGGTTTCACCGCTCGCGCACCCCCCATGCTATCCTGATTGATCCACCTGACGAGTGAAATGTTCAAAAGACTACTTATTGCATTGATAATGGTTTTCTTTCTGGTGGCATGCGCTGCACCCTCAGTGCCTGAAATTTCAACTGGAACACCCAGCCCAACAGCCTTGTTGCCTGGAATTACACCGTCTGACACTCCCCCTCCCTCTCCGACACCCACACCCACGGTCACTCCCGATGTTCGTCTGAAGACAGGCGAACAGGCTCTCTTCGAAGGGGATTATTTGCATGCTCAGTCGGAATATCAGGCTGCCCTTTCCAGTTCGACGGACGCAGAAATGCGCGCTATGGCACTCTGGGGCTTGGGTCGTGTTGCATATGCCGTTGGTAACAAAGGCAAGGCTCTCATAGATCTTTCGAATCTGGCCAACATTTACCCAGACAGCCTGAATGCCGCTCGGGCATATTTCTTTATGGGCGATATTTATTCGTCCTTGGAAAGGTTTCCCGAGGCCGTACGCGCATATACGAAGTACCTTGCACTTCGGCCTGGTATTCTTGACAGCTTGGTCCAGGAACGGCTTGGAGATGCCCTTTTCTCTGCCGGAAGCTACACCGAAGCCATCGCGGCGTTCAAGTACGCCATAACAGCTCCGCACATCGGCGGAGACACCCTTCTTCAGATCAAACTTGCACTGGCTTACGCAAGTTCTGGCGATTCGAACACGGCAATTGAACTCTATAATTCTATTGCAAAGGCGAGCTCGAACGACTATATTAAAGCGCAGGTGGATTTATACACCGGACGTCTGTATCTTTCCCTCGGTCAGACAGAACAAGCTTATCAGCGTTTTCTGGATACCGTAGATAAGTATCCGTTGGCCTACGATTCTTATTCCGCTTTGGTGGCCTTGGTGGAAGCAAATATCCCAGTCGATGAATTGAGTCGAGGTTTGGTGGATTATTTTGCTGGCCAACCTGGCAGCGCTGTAGATGCTTTCCAACGCGATATCGCTGCAAATCCACAAAATAACGGCACAGCGGTATATTACAAAGCCCTTGCGCTCTATGATATGGGACAATATGAAGAATCAATCAAGTCATTCGATGAATTTATCCAGAATTATCCTGGTAACCCGCATTGGGCAGCCGCATGGAACGGCAATGGTTCTCTCCCGGGACGCGCTTATATCCAATGGTACTGGCTCGATCAATACGATCTCGCCGCTCAGAACCTGCTCAGCTTTATTAAACTGGCGCCCTCCGATCCAAACGCTCCAATTTACTTAATGGAGGCGGCTCGCATCCAGGAACGCGCTGGAAAACTGGAGGAAGCTGCCATTACATGGGAACGGGTTGCCGATGAATATCCCAACAGCAATTCCGTTCCTCAGAGCCTCTTTTGGGCAGGAATTGCCCGCTATCGTAGTGGAGATTATGGCCAGGCCTTGTTAACCTTTCAACGCGATCTTCAACTCTCATCTGCAATCGAAGATCAGGCACGCGCGTACTTATGGATTGGGAAGACACAACAGATTCAAGGAGACAACAAATCAGCCCAGATTTCCTGGCAACAGGGAGCCTCGGAGGACCCAACTGATTATTACAGCTTGCGAGCGCAAGATTTGCTTTTGAAACGCCCGGCTTTCGATCCGCCCTATGCTGTCAATTATTCAATCGATCTCGCCGCAGAGCGTAAACAGGCCGAGGCCTGGTTGCGAGTGACTTTTAACCTGCAGCCTGATACGGATTTAAGCGCCCCGGCTGCTCTCCTGTCGGATCCACGCCTGGTACGCGGTACTGAATTGTGGAATCTTGACCTAAAAGATGAAGCTCGTCTGGAATTTGAAGATTTACGTGTTGCGGTTGCACAAGATCCCGCCGAAAGTTATCGGCTGGCGAATTACATGCTTGAACTGGGTTTATATCGCCCGGCCATTACTGCCATGCGTCAGGTATTAACTTTGGCCGGGATGGCCACTCAATCCCAGACACTGGCTGCACCAGCCTACTTCAACCACGTCCGTTATGGATTATATTATCAAGATCTTCTCGTTCCGGCCGCACAGCAAGCTGGATTTGACCCGTTATTCATATATTCGGTTATGCGACAGGAAAGTCTATTCGAAGGGTTTGTGCGGTCTACTGCTGGCGCACGTGGACTGATGCAAATAACCCCCGACACTGGACAATTCATCTCAGACAATCTGGACTGGCCCCCCGACTATACATCCAATGACCTTTACCGGCCAACGATCAGCATTACACTCGGGACAACATATTTAGCCAAACAGCGTTTACGTTTCAATGATGATCTTTTTACCGCCTTGGCCGCCTACAATGCCGGCCCTGAATATGCCTCCATCTGGCGTGAACTTTCTAGTCCGGACACTGACTTATTTGTCGAAGTTATTCGGTTTGAAGAGACGCGCAACTATATTCGAAGTATTTACGAAATCTATTGCATGTATCGTTCTCTTTATGAATCAATTCTCTAATGCAAATTCTGAATGATCTCAAAGAGTGATTACCTAACGAAGTTCTGCTTAATCAATATGTTCTATGATTTTGTTATTAATGATTGTTGCATCCATATTCATTACTGAGATTGTCTTGTAGCGTCCGCTTTCCCCGGCCAAAATATCAATACGGGAGACCGGAATATCCAGAATTTTTGCCAGGAATTTCTTCAAGGCTGCATTTGCCTTCCCCTCGACGGGCGGCGCGGTCAGGTGTATCTTTACTGTCCCGTCGTCCAGGATTTTTATGATACAGTTCTTACTAGCCCGCGGCGTCACCTGCATTTTTAAAACCGCACTCGGCTTGCTATCATGCCCGCTGGTACTTCGTGGTCGCATAGGTTCCTTCACAGGGTAGATAATAAACTGACTAGGACTCTGGCCAGGATTTCGACCAGAATGATCAATATCAATGGACTTAGGTCAAGAGTTCCCACCAGGGGAACTATCCTGCGAATGGGTGCGAGAAACGGATTGACGATGCGGTCCAGCGTCAGTCGCACAGGTTGCATAGGACTCATGAAGAATGAAAGCGCTGAATCAACAATTACTATCAACATGAAGATGTTTGCAGCAAGATTTATTACGTTCGCAATCATAACAAACATAAATCCTCTATTCTGTGCGTGGACCTAAGATTGCATGCCCGATCCGAACATAAGTGGCGCCTTCCTGGATGGCAACCAAAAAATCAACACTCGTGCCCATCGAAAGTTCCTTCCATTGAACCTGAGGAAACTTCCTTGCCAGGTATTCCTGTAATTGGCACAGCTTTTTGAAATATGGTCTGGATTCTTCCGGGTCATCAAAGAAAGGGGGCATGGTCATCAGCCCACTCACATCCATGTGAGAAAAGTTCAAAATCTGCTCGATATCGGTTTCCAGGTCCGACCATTGATGTTCATCCCATGCCTGAAATCCGAATTTACTCTCTTCGCCACTCACGTTGAATTCCAGTAAAACTGGTAACCTGCGGTTCAATTCTCTGCAAGAACGATCCAATCGGGCAGCGAGTTGCACACTATCCAGGGAATGCAGCATGGAAAAGTATTCTGCCACTTTTTCGGCTTTACGGCTTTGCACGTGGCCGATCATGTGCCACTCTACCGCATCGTTCTCCAGACTGGTAATTTTTTCAACCGCCTCTTCGGCATAATTCTCTCCAAATTTCGAAATTCCAGCTGCCAATGCAGCCTGAATAACCCGAAGTGGCTTTGATTTACTGACTACTACCACTTGCACAGCCTCGGCTTTTCGCCCAGATCTTTCCGTGGCATCAGCAACCAGCGAAAGCACATGTTGATAACGATTACGGATTGAAGAAATTAGGGTACCGTCCATATTTCTATTCGGAATTCATGCATTGAGAGCAATAATTACACCAAACCGCCCGGTACGGCCTTTTTCGGCGCGGTGGGAATACCAGTCTTCGGTATGACAGGCGGTGCATAAACCTGCCAACTCAATCTGTTTTACACCAACCTGTTCCAGGGATAGGCGGTTAGCCGACCACAAATCAAAATAAGTGGTTCCATTCCGTTTGCTCAACAAATTCGCAGCTTGACCTTTGAAAGCCTGATGAACCTGTACCGCCACGTCGGAACCAATTTCATAGTGATCCGGGCCAATTGATGGACCGATCGCAGCATGAATATCGACTGGATCCGAACCAAAGTGGGTTTGCATGGCTTCCACGGCAATCCCGGCGGTACCGCGCACAGTCCCCACCCAACCTGCATGAACGATCCCTATTGCTTTCCGCTTAGGGTCGTGCAATAGAATAGGCACACAATCGGCAAACCGCATCATCAAGGTGATACCAGGGGTGCTGGTAAGGATTACATCAGCTTCAAGATGGGCCATGTTCGATGGACGCGGCGCTTCTGCTACAACCACATTGACCCCATGTACCTGCCAGACATCGTAAACAGATTCGAGGCTGCACCCCAGCGTATTTAACGCGCACTGGCGGTTCTCACGCACCCGTTGCAGGTTATCGCCAACCGTACCGCCCATATTTAATGCCGCCCATGGCTTGGGACTGACGCCGCCCTGGCGTGTGAAGACTGCCTGGATCAGGCCTTCGCCCAGCCGTTCAAATTGGTAAAAGCGAATTCCCGCGATGTTCTGAAAAGGCATTTCAAAACGCCTTTATTGTGCCGAATTTCTTGGCAAGTAAACGCCGCGTGTCGGCCATCGTCTCTTCAAGGAGCGGGAACATGAACCAGGCGGTTGAAAAGCCAAATAGTAAACCGGTCAAGGTGCGTAGAAGAGGCGTGCTCTCACGATAGGGCAGCAAGGACTGAATAAAACTACTTGGTATCTGGCTGAATAATTGCGAAAAGCCATCCAACCCGATTGGGAGGCATCCGACCAGCACCCAGATAACCCAATGCATTTTGGGTAATTTGCGGCTGGTGGCAGCAAAAATCAGCCCAAACAAAGCCATCGCGCCCCATATGGCTACATCCCTCTCGCAAATTGCAACTTTGTAACCCAACAACGGCGTACCGTCGAAAAGGCGTGCTTGAAGCCTGCCGGGATCGTTCACGTCGGTTATTCCGCTTACCTGCTCAAAAGTTAATACCCCCCGAACTTCGGCTGCGGCATGCGGATAGTAAGGTTGCTGGCCGAATAAAAAAAGTGATCGGAATGCCCACTGGTGGCATAACGGACTATACACTTTATAAATCACTGCAGCTGGGCCATTCCAGTCAAGTTTTTTAAATACTGGCGCAAGGAAAGGCAAGCCTACGTACATCAACAGGAAAAGGTTAAACACCGCCATGTAATGTTTCGACATCCAGTATGAGAAACGATCCGCTCCGCTGATGTTCTGCTTTTGTGAGATGTTCATTTGGGAGGCTTTTTCCTGTTGTAGCTGCGATTGGATTTGTTGATCTGCAGCTGCAGCCAGGGTATTTTTTATGTCTTGGCGCGTGAAGGGCGACTTTATTACAACAGTTCCCACTTTGACAATAGGAATTTCCAGGGCATAGGTGTCATGTAAAGACAGTTCAGAATCAATATCGATCACAACAAGATGATGTGGGATATCCTCCTGTAGTGCCTTTAATTCTGCTTCGGCATCTTCACACAATTTGCAGCCAACTCGGCTATAAAGGATTACTGAAATCATTGTCAGATCTCTGCTGTAGTTGTCAATTACCGGATTATCACAATCCGAGGTTTAAGAAAGGAACATAATTCGCCAGGTAATTGAATGAACCCATGATAAGTAAAATTCCTGCAACTATCAACAAGATACCCATGACAATTTCAGTTATTCGCATTATTCGGCTGTAGCGACGCAGGATCGTAGACACCCAGCCAATCCCCAAGGCAGCCAGCAGGAATGGGATTGCCAGACCGGTTGAATAGGCGGAGCCCAACAAAATTCCCCGAGAAATGGAACCGCCATTGGCAGCGAAAGTCATGATCGAACCAAGAATCGGCCCTATGCATGGTGCCCAACCAGCCGAAAAGAAGATGCCCATTAATAGTGACGAAATATATCCCCAACGCGGATTTATCTCAGTATGGATGCGTACATCATATTCCAGGAATGGAATCCGGAATACACCGATCATATGCAAACCAAAAATAATTACGATCAATCCCCCAATTTTTGCCAGCCAGGTCCGCACGCCCAACAGCAAGCCGCCTAAGGCTGCAGCAATAATATTGAACAAGATAAATACCAAGCTGAACCCCAGAACAAATGCCAGGCCATGTGTGAATGTAATCCAACGATTTTTACTGTTTAATTCCCCTCCTACAGCACGTCCACCCAGGTAACCGATATAGACCGGCACCAGGCATAAAACACACGGGGACAAGAAAGAGGCCAACCCGGCCAGAAATGCCAGGCCTATCGTTACATCAGTACTACTCATTCTCCCTCCTTACCATTAAAGTGTATCAACCACAGTAACATGCGTGCTGCCGCTTTCCCAATTCTGCCAGGTGAGATCACCGGGTTCGAGAAGAACCATCGGCTGCGACCAACGGAAGATCCATTTGGCATCTTCTGGTTGGCAATTGACGCAGCCATGCGACCGTACTGCGCCAAAATCATTATGCGAAGTTGCCGCATGAATGGCAACCCCGTCTCCGACAAAAAAGGTGGTCCAAGACATGCCGGGCAGGTCGTAACTGGCACCAGCCGTGTTGGCTGACATGCGAACGGAGACAAGCTTACGCCAGATGGCAAATTCTCCGATTGGAGTCGAATTTTCTTGTATACCAGTCGAAACGCGGCAAAAATATACCTCGCGTTCTCCCTCCAGGCAGGATAGGATTTGATAGTTCAAATTCACTATAATTTTTTTGGTGGCCTGGTCTATGTCCGGGTGGATTGGTGAAAGGTCATCCTGGGATAAAGGGCGAAAAGCAGATCCATCTGCCCAGAATAGATCTCCCGGATTTCCATATCGTTCGTTTACGTGATATTCCACCAATCCCGAATCCGAAGTCCGGATTTTGTTAATCCACATTACTTGCGAATAGTATAGCCGTGCCTGTAAATCATAGGCAACATGATCGCGCATCCAGCCTGAAACTGGTGCAGGATTATCGATGATCAGGTCGACATATGGGACAGTAACCTCAGCCCAGAAACCACTTGTACCTACTGGGAGTTCCGTCAGAGGCGCATTGGGCTGGTCCCGGCAGGGCTGCAAATAGGGCGACCAAATATAGCCTTCTGGGGTTTCCACCCAGCGTTGGTTTGGATTGTTAAGATTAAGATTTTCCGCACTGACTTCACGCAACCACGGAAAAACTTCGTCGCGGTACGCATCACGGACTTTAGAGCTGTTGATATCCGGACGCGTCATGATCGGCACCGTGCCACCCCGTTGTAAATTGGTATCCGAGGTGCAATTTCTTCCTAGGAGGTCAGATTTGGGGAAATCTGGGATTGCCAGGCTTCGTACAGCCTCTGGAACATTCCAACGGGTATCCATTGGGTGAAGTGACAGGGCACCTAAACTAATACCGGCTATTCTTAAGAAATTCCTTCGGGAAAGAGTGCGTTCGGAAAAAGGCATGGCGCTAAGGATACCCGTAAAGCGCGAGTAAGTCAACCGACACCTTATAAAGTCATTAAAACTCTGCAAGAAACATTTTCATCGCTTCCAGGCATTCATTGTTTACTTTGTGACCCGTATCCGATTCGCAATACGTGACATGCGCACCAG
>Ga0209253_10000634_pt1 | contig 30498 bp, 25 predicted proteins | sample FrelakmetBRP12BR_FD_187145 | JGI IMG/M metagenome (GOLD analysis project Ga0209253, IMG submission 187145) | Freshwater lake sediment microbial communities from the University of Notre Dame, USA, for methane emissions studies - BRP12 BR (SPAdes)... | ecosystem: Environmental > Aquatic >... | reverse complement strand
GGTGATGGCGAGCGTGACGTTGCTCGAGGCACTCGTGACCGTGTTGCCCTGCGCATCCTGCACCGTCACCTGGACGGCCGGCGTGATCGCCGCCCCGGCGGTCGCCGACGTAGGCTGGCTGCTGACTACGAGTAGGGCTGGTTGTCCGGCGAGCCCCGTGGCCGTGAATGACACCGGCGGAACCGAAGGGGCCTCAGGTAGATAGGCCGTGACCGTACTGGTCCCTGCCATCGGTCCGAGCGTCCACACGGCCGAGTTGAGCCCAGATGCGTCGGTCGTGGAACTGGCCGCGCTCACAGTTCCCCCCCCGCCGGTCACGTTCCATGCGACGGTCACACCCGCAACGGGGGAGCCGGAAGCGTCGACGACCCTGACGACCAAGGGGTTGGACAGCGCCTGCCCGACAGTGCCGCTCTGACCGTCGCCGCTCGCTCGCGCGAGCGCGGCCGGGGGCTCCGGGAGCCCGGTCCAGTCGCTGCTACTGCACGTCGTCACTGCCGCAGCGAGCGCCGCAATACACAGCGACGAGACGAGGAGGCGGGGTGCTCGAGGAATCGGGCTCATGTCAGGTCGACTCCACTTTCGCATGGCTGGACGCGGGCAACAGCGAACGCTGCGCATCGCCCTTGAATGGCGCTGCGGCAGAGGTCACAAAGACCCCGATGGACCCGCCTCTCCGCAGGTCGCGTAACAAGGCGTCGGGCCCCCTCGGCTAGGATACGACCGGCTCGCGATGCAAGCAGCCGCAGGCAACCTAGGCATAGATCAAGTAGCACGAAGCACGCCATCCAGAGCGCGCTCATTGGTGCACCGAAAGATGTTGGTATACAGGGACATAGCTATCGCGGTGCCGCAGTCATTCCAGCACCACCTGGAGAAACCCCGATGTCCGGCAACCACAAATCGTCGCGCCGACGCCACAGGCCTCCATCGCTCAGCCTACAATACCCTCGGGTCCGTCGGTTGACTAGGTGTGTCGGTCTTGTGGCGCACCCGAATGGGGAGTCCAGAAACCGGAGGCTCTCCACCGGTTGCAGGGCGTGCGGCGCTCCGCTAGGCGCGACGGCCGCCGATGGCGCGCGTGAGCAGGCCCACCGCGGCGCCCGGGTCGGCCACCTCGACGACGAGCCGGTGATAGCGCTCGTGCACGAGGTCCACGGCGATGGTGCGCTCGGGGTGGAGCACGTCCCAGAAGACCAGCCCGCCGTCCTGGTAGAACGTGCCCGCGCGGAACAGGTTCGGGACGTCGGTGCCGGCGAGCTTGAGCCCCTGGAACCACCCCATCGCGGGCTGCGCGTCCCAGTGGGCGCCCGTGATGTGCGTGACCGGGATCTCCAGGCGGCTGCGCAGCGACCAGAGCTGGTCCCAGCCCTGCACCTCGAAGACCGCCCGGTCCCCTTCCACCCGGATCTCGACCATGGTCATCCCTAACGTTGACGGTGATGAAGCTGCGCCAAAGCTGCGCGCCGGGGATGTCGAGCGCCAGACTCGGGGCCGGGAGCCGCGCACGGCACGCCGGCCCGCGCCGAGTTGCCCCCGCCCGCCAAGGCAGCCCATCTTACCACCATGACCCAGCGCAAGAAACTGGCGATCCTGGTCGGGGGCGGGCCGGCCCCGGGCATCAACTGCGTCATCGGCGCGGCCACGATCCGCGGCGTGCTCGAGGGCGTGGACGTCGTGGGCATCGAGGACGGCTTCGAGTGGGTGATGCAGGGCGACATCGAGCACGTCGTACCCCTCACCATCGAACGAGTGAGCCGCATCCACTTCCGCGGCGGCTCGATCATCGGCATCTCGCGTGCCAATCCGACGACCGACCCGCAGTTCCTCGAGAACACCGTCACGTCGCTGCTGCGGATGAACGTGTCGCAGCTCATCACCATCGGCGGCGACGACACCGCCTTCTCGGCGATGCGCCTCGAGGAAAAGTCGGCCGGCCGCATCCAGGTCGTGCACGTGCCGAAGACGATCGACAACGACCTCGATCTGCCGCCGGACATCGACACTTTCGGCTTCCCGACGGCGCGCCACCACGGCGCCGAGATCGTCAAGAACCTGATGGTGGACGCCCACGCCACGTCCCGCTGGTACTTCATCATCACGATGGGCCGCAAGACGGGCCACCTGGCGCTCGGCATCGGCAAGCCCGCGGGCGCGACGCTGACGCTGATCCCCGAGGAGTTCGGCTTCCGCAACGTGAAGTTCAAGGCGATCGTGGACACCCTCGTCGGCGCCATCATCAAGCGGCTCGCCCAGGGACAGCGCCACGGCGTCGCGGTCATCGCCGAGGGCGTCGTCGAAAGCCTGGATCCGGCGGACCTGTCCCAGATCGAGGAGGTCGAGCGCGACGCGCACGGCAACTTGCGCATCGCCGAGGTCGATATCGGCGAGATCCTGAAGCGGGCGGTCCAGGAGCGGCTCCGGCAGTTCGGCATCAAGGTGACCGTGGTCGCCAAGAACATCGGCTACGAGCTGCGCTGCGCGGACCCCATCCCCTACGACATGGAGTACACCCGCGACCTTGGCTACTGCGCGGCGAAGTACCTGCTGTCGGGCGGCAGCGCGGTGATGATCTCGATGCAGGGCGGACACTTCGTGCCGGTTCCGTTCAGCGAGATGCTCGACCCGGTCACCGGGCGCACCCGCGTCCGCCTGGTGGACATCCGCTCCACCCGCTACGCCATCGCGCGCCGCTACATGATCCGGCTGCGGCGCGACGACTTCGACGACCCCCACGAGCTGGCGCGCTTCGCCGCCGTCGCGCACCTCTCGCTCGAGGCGTTCCGGGACCAGTTCGAGTACCTCGTGCAGATCGAGCCGCCGCCCCTCGACATCGGGCCGCGCGAAACCGGTTGACGACGTCCCTCGTCGCGCCGGCCGGCGCGGCGAACAGCCCCGAATGACCCGGCGCGGGCACATCCTCGCGCTCCTCGCGGTGGCCGAGCTGCTCGGGATGTCCGTGTGGTTCGCCGCGAGCGCCCTCTCGCCCCAGCTGCGCGAGGCGTGGTCGCTGAACACCGCCCAGAGCGGCTGGCTCACCAGCGCCGTGCAGCTCGGCTTCGTCGCCGGGACCGCCACGGCCGCCCTCTTGAACCTGGCCGACACCGTTCCCGCCCGGACCTACGTCGCGATCTCGGCCCTCGCGGCCGCTGCCTGCAACGCCGCTCTCCTCACGGCGGGCGGGTTCGCACCCGCCCTCGCGACGCGGTTCGCCACCGGGTTCTTCCTCGCGGGCGTGTATCCGCCGGTGCTGAAGATGATCGCGACCTGGTATCGGGACGGCCGCGGCTTCGCGATCGGCACCGTAGTCGGCGCCCTCACCGTGGGGAAGGCGACGCCGTACCTCGTCCACGGCCTCGAGCACGCGGGCATCGCACCGGTGGTGCTGGTGGCTTCGGCGGCGAGCGCGGCGGCAGGCCTCCTCGTCTTCGCGGGCTACCGCGACGGCCCATACGCCTTCGAGCGCCGGCCGTTCGCGTGGAACCTGGTGGGCACGGTGCTCCGCAATCGCGAGGTCCGGCTCGCGACGAGCGGCTACCTGGGCCACATGTGGGAGCTGTACGCGATGTGGTCGTGGATCGCGGCGTTCCTCGCGGCGGGCGCAGGGCTCGGCGCGCGGGGCGCCGACCTCGCGGGCTTCGCCGCCATCGCCGTCGGCGGGGCGGGGTGTGTGCTCGGCGGCCTCATCGCCGACCGCTTCGGCCGGGAGCGGCTCACCATCTGGGCGATGGCGACGAGCGGCACCTGCGCCGCGGTCATCGGCCTCAGCACGGGCTCGACGCCGCTGGTGATCGCCGTGGCGCTCGTGTGGGGGTTCGCGGTGGTCGCCGACTCGGCGCAGTTCAGCGCCCTGGTGACGGAGCTCGCGCCCTCGCACGCGGTCGGCACGGCACTCACCCTGCAGACGTCGCTGGGGTTCCTGCTGACCATGGCGTCCATCCAGCTGGTGCCCCGGCTGGTGGACGCCGTCGGCTGGCGGTGGGCCTTCGTCGCGCTGGCGCTCGGTCCGGCGCTCGGCATCGGCGCGATGCGCCGCCTGCTGCGGCTGCGCGCCTCGGAGTAACTTCCCCATCATGGACACCCGCACGCTTGGCACGCAGGGTCTCACCGTCTCCGCCCTCGGACTCGGCTGTATGGGGATGTCCGAGTTCTACGGCGCCGCGGACGACGAGGAGTCCCTGGCCACGATCCACCGTGCCCTCGAGTTGGGCATCACCTTCCTCGACACGGCCGACATGTACGGGCCGTTCAAGAACGAGCGACTGCTGGGCGGTGCGCTCAAGGGCCGCCGCGACCGGGTGGTGCTCGCCACGAAGTTCGGCATCGTCCGCACCAGCGACCCCGCCGTGCGCGGCGTCAACGGGCGCCCCGAGTACGTGCAGCAGTCGTGCGACGGCTCGCTGAAGCGCCTGGGCGTGGACCACATCGATCTCTACTACCAGCACCGGGTGGACCCCACGGTGCCGATCGAAGACACCATCGGCGCGATGGCCGACCTCGTGCGGGCGGGGAAGGTGCGCTTCCTCGGGATGTCGGAGGCGGGTCCGCAGACGATCCGCCGGGCGCACGCCGTCCACCCGATCAGCGCGCTGCAGACGGAGTACTCGCTGTGGACGCGGGACCCCGAGGATGGGATCGTGCCGGTCGTCCGCGAGCTGGGCATCGGCTTCGTCGCCTACAGCCCGCTCGGGCGGGGTTTCCTGACGGGGCGGATCACCCGGTACGAGGACCTGGCGCTCAACGACTTCCGGCGCTACTCGCCCCGTTTCCAGGGCGAGAACTTCCAGAAGAACCTCGATCTCGTCGTCCGCGTCGAGGCGATCGCGAAGGCGAAGGGCGTCACCGCGGGCCAGCTGGCGCTGGCGTGGGTCGCGGCGCAGGGCCGGGACGTCGTGCCGATCCCCGGCACGACGCGGCGCGCGCACCTCGAGGAGAACATCGCGGCGCTGGCCGTGGAGCTGACCCCTCAGGACCTGGCCGACCTTGCAGCGGCGATGCCCAAGGGCGCCGCGAGCGGGCTGCGCTACCCCGAGGCGGGGATGCGGGCGGTCAACCTGTAGTCAGCAGCGCCATCCGGTACGGCATGGCGATCTCGAAGTCTGTCCGGTCCCGGAATTCCGCGATGCGCGTGAGGGTCGGCTCGCCGAGCATCCCGATCTTGGCCGCCAGCTCGCCGTAGTCGTGGAAGGACTGCTTGCCGATGAACCGCGCGGCGAGCGCGGGCGGGTCCCGGTCCACCGCCGCCCAGCTGCGCACGACCTTCTCCTCCTCGCCGCAGTACCACGCCCACTTCGATCCGGGCGCCGGGTCCACGACTACGGTCTGGGGCGCGAGGGTGCGGGCGTGGCGCAGCGCGGCGGCGGGGTCGGCGATCTCGTGCAGGCAGAACTCGAAGAAGACGACGTCCACCTTCTCGGTCACCGTCATCAGGTCGGCCTGCAGGGCGTGGAAGCGGTCCTGGAGGCCCGCCTCACGGACGGCCGTCTTGAGGCGGTCCACTGCTTCGGGGTCGGGGTCCACGCCGACGACGCGCTTGGCGTGGGCGGCGTAGGCGATGAACTGGCCCCCGCCGGCGCCGACGTGGACGACGGCCTTGTCCCTGAAGGGGTAGAAGGCCTCGAGGTGGCGTACGATCGCGGCGATATCGGTGGCCATGGTGTCCCCGGAAGACAGGCAGGGACACTACGGGACCGGCCCCCCTCTTGGTTCCAACGCCCCGCCGGCCAGCAGCACCTTGCCGAGGTTCCTCCGTGCGTGGAGGTAGTGGTGCGCCTCCACCGCGCCGTCCCGGCTGAGCGGGAAGACGCGGTCCACGACCGGCCGCAGCACGCCCGCCGCGACGTCACGATAGATCTCCGCGAGCGCGGTCCGCAGGATCTCTTCCTTCCCGTGCAGGTGCAGGAGGTGCACGCCGAAGAGTCCCACGTTCGGCTCGACGAGCGAGAGCGGGTGGAACTGCGGTGTCCGGAGCCACGTCCAGGCGGCGCGAACCCAGTTCCGCCGTTCCCCCGGCATCGCGGCGCTCATCCCGTAGAAGATCAGCCGCCCCAGCGGCGCGAGGAGGCGGCGGCACGCCGCCGTCGCCGGGCCGCCCACCGCGTCGAGCGCGACGTCCACGCCGCGCTCGCCGACGAACTGTCGCACCTCCCCCTCCCAATCTCCCCACGAGTCGAAGCATGCCGCGGCGCCGAGCTGGTCGGTCACGAATGCGCGCTTCTCCGGGGCGCCAGCGGTCCCGATCACGCGCAGTCCCTTCTGCACGCCGAGCTGGACCGCGGCCGTTCCCACGCCCCCAGCGGCGCCGAGGACGAGCGCGGTCTCGCCCGAGCGAGCACGAGCGGCCTCGAAGAGCGCGATCCACGCGGTGAGGAAGACCACGGGGACCGCGGCGGCCTCGACGGGGGTGAGGGTGTCGGGATAGCGGAAGAGGTGCCGCTCGTGCGCCACGACGTCCCGCGCGTAGCCGCCGTGGCGGATGAGGGCGACGGCGCGCTCGCCCGCGTGCCAGTCGCGCACTCCGGTGCCGGCCCGCACCACCTCGCCCGCCACCTCGAAGCCGGGGCTGTAGGGGCGCGGCGGCACGGTGCCGTAGAGCCCGGCGCGCTGGAGGAGGTCGGCGAAGTTGACGCCGGCGGCGAGCACGCGGAGGTGCACGTCGTCGGGGCCGGGGTCTCGCAGGGGGACGTCGCGCTCGACGAGGACCTCGGGTGAGCCGAGGCGGTCGATCAGGATGGCGCGGGTGGAGGCCAAGGGCTCAAGGCCGCTTCAGCCGCGCCATCGCGCGGTCGTGGAACCGCGCGAGCGCCAGCATCGCGACTACGGACCCGATCAGCGCGTACAACATGTCCGACTGGGTGTCCCACGGGTCGCCCTGCGTGCCGAGAAAGGCGTCCGCGCCCTGGCCGAGGGCGAGCGCCGCGCCCCACTCCACCAGCTCGTAGCAGGCGCTCACCGTCATCGCGACGCAGATCCCGACGAAGCCCGCCATCCGCTTCCCCGATACGGCGCCGGTGCGCAGGACCACCTCCCGCGCGAGCAGCGCCGGCACGAGCCCCTGCGCAAAGTGGCCGAGCTTGTCGTACGGGTTCCGGCCCAGATGGAAGAGATCCTGGACCCAGAAACCGAGGGGGACGCGGGCGTAGGTGAAGATCCCGCCCACCATCAGGATCAGCGCGTGGCAGAACAGCAGCACGTAGAGGAGCGTCGTGAGCGGGAAGCGCCGGTAGGTGGCGACGAGCACGGGCCCCGCGATCAGGATGGGTGCGACCTCCATCAGCCACGTGCTGCGCTCGTACGGGCGCAGGCCCGACAGCGCGAGCAGCACGGCGAGCAGGAGGCCTGCCGCCAGGAGACGCCGGTCACGGGTCATGGTCGCTCTGGCCCTCGGGCCGCCGCGTCTAGCTTCGGAGAATGCCGACGTAGATGAGGAAAGAGAGAATGGTCAGCCCGGCGCCTCCGGCCACCGTCTTCGCCACCACCCGCCAAGCCTGACGCTTGATCTCGACATAGTGCGCCTGCTCCAGGCGCTGCGGTCCCTCGGCTCCGGCTTCGCGCTGGCCCAGCGCGGCGAGGAAGATTCAGGTCTTCTCGCGCGCCTGGAACCAGGCGAGCGCGGCGACGAAGAAGAGCACGGCGGGGCCGAACAACTCGGCCTCCGGCCGGCGCGCGACGATGACCTGCGCCGCGCCGACGAGGCCGAAGCCAAGCGCCACGACCGCCCCGGCCATGCGCAGCAGACGCCCGCGCCGCCCGATATTGGGCAGGCACGCCGACGCGGTCTGGACTTCCTGGGCGGGGCGGTCCATCGTGGCGCCAATATCCCGCTGAGCGGTTGGCGCCGCAAGGACACCGGGCGCCGCCCATTGCGCAAACCCGCCCGGGCACATAACCTCAGTCAATCCCGATAATTGGAGTCGTCTATGCTGTTCCGCGCTCCCTTCACGACCGCCAGCCTGGTCGTGCTCGCGGTCTCGGTCGTATCCTGCTCCAAGCGGGAAGCGGCCCAGGTCCCGCCGCCCCCGGTGCCCGTCGTCACCTTCACGGCCGCCGACTTCGCCTTCCAGGGTCCCGACACGATCCCGTCGGGCGTCGTGACGCTGCGCCTCGTGAACCGCGGGCCGAGCCTCCACCACGTGCAGTTGATGCAGCTCGGCGAAGGGAAGACGTTCGACAGCCTGATGGCCGCGCTGCGAAACCCCGGCCCGCCGCCGGCGTGGGCGCGCCTCGTCGCCGGCCCGAACCCCCCGGCACCGGGCGACAGCAGCGAGCTGACGGAGACGCTCCGGCCCGGGAACTACGCGATGATCTGCGTGATCCCGAACGAGCGCGGCGTTCCGCACATCGCGATGGGGATGGCGAAGCCGCTCGTCGTGGCGCCCGCCGCAGCCGGTGCCGCGGCCCCGGTCGAGCCTGCGGCGCACGTCGAGGTCACGCTGAGCGACTACGACTTCGCGCTCTCCGCGCCGCTCACGGCCGGCAAGCACACGCTGAAGATCACCAACGCCGGGCCGCAGCCCCACGAGATGTTCATAGCGAAGCTCGACTCGGGCGTGACGGCGCAGCAGTTGGTGGACTGGGTCCACGGGGGGATGCACGGTCGGTCGCCGGCTCGGCCCCTCGGCGGCGCCTCGGGCTTCCTGCCCGGCGAGCACGTCTTCGTGACGCTGGCCCTCACGCCGGGCGACTATGCGCTCCTGTGCTTCCTCCCCGACGCACACGACGGCCGGGAGCACGTGATGCACGGGATGGTGAGGCAGATCCGCGTGAGCTGACGGTCGCCTGCGGGCCGGCCCGCCCGCGCGGCGGCCTACCGCGCCGCGGTGCGGGTATCCGAGCCGCGCAGCCAGCGGTTCAGGTAATCGTTGTACAGCCGCAGCATCACCATCTGGCTCGCCGCGCTGTAGACGGCGCCGTGCCCGCCGGGCGGGTAGATGCGCAGGTCCACGTCTATGCCGGCGTCGGTTGCCGCGGTGAGGAACTGCATCGTGTGCTGGACGTGGACGTTGTCGTCCATCATCGAGTGCACCAGCAGCAGCTTCCCGCGGATCCGGCCCACGCGCGGCAGCACCGAGCTGCTGTCGTAGGCGGCGCCGCCGTTCTCGCCGAGCAGGCCCAGGTACCGCTCGCTCCAGATCGTGTCGTAGAGCCGGAAGTCGGTGGTCGGGGAGTTCGAGATCCCGACCTTGAAGATCTCCGGGTACGCCTCCATCGCCATCAGGGTCGCGTAGCCGCCGTGGCTCGTGCCCATGATGCCGATGCGGGTGCTGTCCGCCCACCGCATGCGGCCGATGTACCGGGCCGCCTCGGCGAAGTCGTGCGCCTCCCAGTAGCCCACGCGCCGGTACGCGGTCTTGAGGAACGCGGCGCCGTAGTTGTTGTTGCCCCGGTTGTTGACGTTGACGACGATGTAGCCCTCCTGCGCGAGCCACTGCGTCCAGGTGCCCGCGCCGAACTGGTCGTACACGCCCTGCGAGCCCGGGCCGCCGTAGATCGCGAAGAGCACGGGGTAGGCGCGGGTCGAGTCGAAGTCGGGCGGCCGCACCATCGAGCCGTCGAGGCGCTGGCCGTCGGAGGTGGTGAAGCTGAACAGCTCGGTCGGGGAGTAGGCGTGGGTCTCCAGCCAGCGCGTGACCCCGGCGTTGTCCTCCATCCTGCGGAGCATCTGGCTGCCGGTCGCGGCGGTGGCCCACAGCTCGACCTGCCGCGGCTGGCTCGTGTTCGACCAGCGGTCGATGTAGTACCGCGCGTCGGGCGACATGTCGATGGTGTGCGTCCCCTGCGTCTGCGTGAGCCGGCGCTGGTTCGTTCCGTCGAACCTTATGGAGAAGAGCTGCCGCTGGAGCGACGAAGTCTCGGTCGAGAGGTAGTAGAGCGTCTGGGACCGTGAGTCCGCCCCCGCGATGCGCGTCACGCTCCAGTTCCCGCGGGTCACTTGGTTCACCAGCCGGCCCGAGTAGTCGTAGCGGTACACGTGCTGCCACCCGTCGCGCACCGACATCCAGAAGAACTGCGTCGAGCCCTCCGGGAAGGACATCAGGTCCCGGACGCCGGCGAAGAAGTCGTAAACGTCGATCCAGGTGGTGGAGGCTTCCGTCATCACCTGCCGCCGCCCGCCCGTCCGCACGTCGAAGAAGAACAGCTTCATCGTGTTCTGCTGGCGGTTCAGCGTGATCACGGCGAGGGTGTCGGCGCGGCTGGTCCAGTAGATGCGCGGGATGTAGTACTCGCCGCTCTCGCCGGGGTCGAGCCACACGCGGCGGCCGGAGCGCGACTCCACGACGCCGATTCGCACGGTGGCATTGGTGTCGCCCGGCTGCGGGATCCGGATGCGGTTCCACGTCTGGATGCGGCCCGAGAAGTCGCTGATCTGGATGAACGGCTCACGGCTCTCGTCCACCTGCCAGAAGGCGATGTAGCGGCTGTCGGGCGACCAGCTCCAGGCCTGGGCGAAGCCGAACTCCTCCTCGTACACCCAGTCGAAGTGCCCGTTGTATACCGTTTCGGCCGCGTCGCTCGTGAGGCGCGTCTCACGGTGCTGCGCCATGTCGAAGACGTACATGTCGCCGTCGCGCTCGTAGCCCAGCATGGAGCCGTCGGGCGAGAGCTCGGCCGTGCGCGCACCGCGCGCCGCGAGTTGCATGGACTGGTCGGCCAGCGAGTAGACGAAGAAGTCGGCGATCCCCGAGTTGCGGTACAGCGGGCGGAAGCGCGTCTGGAAGACGAGGTTCCGGGAGTCGCGGGCCCACTGGAACGTCTGGTAGGCGAACGGCTGGGCCGTGTCGGGGAAGCTGAGGCCCTGGGCCGTGAACAGCAGGGTGTCGCGCCCGGTGGCCGGGTCCATCGCGCGGATCTCGGCGGCGCCCGTTGCAGCGCGCTGGGTGAACGAGAAACGCCGGCCGCCGTCGATCCAGTTCACGTTCCGGGGTCCGGCCTGCCCGGCCAGCGCGCCGCCCGCCTGGAGCGCTTCCTGAAAGGTGCGGAAGGCGGTCTTCTGCTGGGCCCAGCCCGCGACCGGGGCCAGGAGGAGGATGAGGGCAAGCAGTTTCACGGTCTTCATGCGCATTGGGACTCTCGCGGCGAGAGGGCGACCTGCGGGTGGAACATCCAGATACGAACTACGCAGTATCGCCGGATAGGGGTTCACTCGCCAGCCGCGCGGCCCCCCCCCGGCTCCGGATCGCTCGCGCCGCGCCCCGCGCCGGCCCATCTTATCGAGGACTCTGTCGTTGCCCCGCCTCCCTGAGGACCAGCGATGCCGAAGCGCGTCTGTTCGCGGTCCCTGTCCTTGTTGGCCCTCGTGGTTCTCGCCGCCTGCGCGCCATCGGCCACGACGGCGCCCGGCCCCGTCCAGCCAAGGTCCGCCATGCTCCCGTTCCAAGACACCGACCTCCCGCTCGAGGCACGCGTCGGCGACGTCGTCGCGCGGCTCACCGTCGAGGAGAAGGTCGGGCAATTGATGAATGCCGCTCCGGCGATCCCGCGCCTCGGCATCCCCGCCTACGACTGGTGGAGCGAGGGCCTGCACGGCGTCGCCCGCGCGGGCCGGGCCACCGTCTTCCCGCAGGCCATCGGCCTCGCCGCGACGTGGGACACGGACCTGATGTTCCGCGTCGCCACGGCCATCTCCGTCGAGGCGCGCGCCAAGCACCACGAGGCTCTGCGCCAGGGGCGACACGGCATCTACGAGGGGCTCACCTTCTGGTCGCCGAACATCAACATCTTCCGCGATCCGCGCTGGGGCCGCGGGATGGAGACCTACGGCGAGGACCCCTTCCTTGCCGGCCGCCTCGCCGTGGCGTTCGTGCGCGGCATCCAGGGCGACGACCCGCGCTACCTCCGCGCGGTCGCGACGCCGAAGCACTACGCGGTCCACAGCGGGCCCGAGCCGGACCGCCACCGCTTCGATGCCGTGGTGGACGAGCGCGACCTGCGCGAGACCTACCTCCCCGCGTTCGAGGCCTCGATCACGGAGGGCGGCGCCTGGTCGGTGATGTGCGCGTACAACCGCGTCGATGGCACGCCCGCCTGCGGCAGCCGCCGCCTGCTCCAGGAGATACTGCGCGACGAGTGGGGCTTCTCCGGCTACGTGGTCAGCGACTGCGGCGCCATCGACGACATCCGCGACGGGCACCGGATGACCTCGGACTCCGCCGAGGCCGCGGCGCTGGGGCTCCGCGCGGGGACGGACCTCGAATGCGGACGCGCCTACCGTGCCCTCGGGGACGCCGTCCGGCGCGGGCTCGTCGCCGAGCGGGATCTCGACACATCTCTGGCGCGGCTCTTCCGCGCCCGCATCCGCCTCGGGATGTTCGACCCGGCGGAGCGGGTGCCGTTCGCGTCCATCCCCTACCGCGAGAACGACTCGCCGGAGCACCGCGCCCTCGCGCTGGAGGCGGCCCGGGAATCCATCGTCCTCCTCAAGAACGACGGGGGGCTGCTGCCGCTGCGCCGGGACCTCCGCACGATCGCGGTGATCGGCCCCAACGCCGACGACCTGGACGTCCTCCTCGGCAACTACAACGGCGTCCCCACCGAACCGGTGACTCCGCTCGGGGGGATCCGCGCCGCGGCGGGGCCCGGTACCGAGGTGCTCTACGCGCGAGGGAGCGATTGGGCGGCGGGAATGCCGGTGCTCACCGTCGTCCCCGGAGCGGCGCTCGCGCAGGAGGTGGATGGGCGCCGCGTGAGCGGCCTCAGGGGGATGTACTTCTACAGCCACCGGCCCGCGGGCGAGCCGTTCGGCATCCGCACCGATCCCGCGCTCGACTTCGCCTGGTGGACCGACCCCGCGTACCCCGGCCTCCGCGCCGACAGCTTCAGCGTGCGCTGGGACGGCCTCCTCGTGCCGCCGGTCACCGGCCGCTACGCCCTCGGCATCCGCGCGCAGGGCGGCGTGAAGCTGATGCTCGACGACTCGGTGCTGGTCGAGTGGTCGGACCGGCACGTCGTCCTCACCGAGTGGGCCGACGTGGACCTCACCGCGGGGCAGGCGCGCCGGCTGCGCGTCGAGTACTTCGACCGGCGCGCCGACGCGAGCGTCCAGCTCGTCTGGTCGGTGCCGGACCCGCGGCTCCGCGAGGACGCCGTCGAGGCGGCGCGGCTCGCCGACGCGGTGGTGCTGTTCCTCGGGCTCTCGCCGCGGCTCGAGGGCGAGGAGATGCCGGTGTCCGTGCCCGGCTTCGCGGGCGGCGACCGCACGGACATCGCGCTGCCGGCGCCGCAGCAGGATCTTCTCGAGGCAGTGGTCGCGACCGGAAAGCCCGTGGTGCTGGTATTGCTCAACGGCTCAGCGCTCGGCGCGACCTGGGCGGCGGAGCACGTGCCGGCCGTCGTCGAGGCGTGGTACCCCGGCCAGGCGGCGGGCACGGCGATCGCCGACGTCCTCTTCGGCGACGCGAACCCGGCGGGACGCCTGCCGGTCACGTTCTACCGCTCCAGCGGGCAACTGCCGCCGTTCACCGACTACCGGATGGAAGGCCGGACGTACCGGTACTTCCGCGGCGAGCCGCTCTTCCCCTTCGGGCACGGGCTCTCGTACACGCGGTTCACCTACCGCGACCTGCGCGTGGCGGGGCGCGACGCGCTCGCGTCACCGGCGCTCGTCCGCGCCGGCGAGCCCGTCGAGGTGTCGGTGGAGGTCGAGAACGCGGGTGCGCGGGCAGGCGACGAGGTGGTGCAGCTCTACCTGACCGACGTCGCGGCGTCGGTGCCGGTGCCCATCCGCTCGCTGCAGGGGTTCCGGCGCGTCGCGCTCCAGCCGGGCGAGAGGCGGCGCGTCACCTTCACGCTCGCTCCGCGGCAGCTCTCCCTCATCGACGCTGCGAACCAGAGGGTGGTGGAGCCGGGGGCGTTCGTTCTCAGCGTGGGGGGAAAGCAGCCCGGCTTCCGGGGCGCGGCCGACGCGGCGACGACGGAGGTGGTGACGGCGCGCTTCGAGGTGGCCGGGCCGCGCCCGCCCGCTCCCTAGCGGATCCTCCCCAGGCGGTCCTGCGGCCACTCGATGACGGTGAACCGCTGTTCGAGCCGCTGCCCAGCCACGGTGCCGCGGATGATGTAGTCGCCCGCCGGCATCCGCTGCAGCTCCTGCGCCGTCGTCGGGTCGCCGAGACCCCGCGGCCGCGGCCGCTCGCGGGTCAGGTCCCACGTCGTTCGCTGCAGACCGGGGTAGCCGGGCCCCGTCACCGACCGCACTGTGTCGCCGGCCACGGTGGTTATGAGGAACCGGACGCCTTCGGGCTGCACCTCCTTGAGCCAGTACTGGATCACCGCGCCGCGCGTCGGGTTCTGCGCGAGGAAGTGGTTCGCTCCCCAGCTCGGGAAGGTGTTCCGCGGCCGGTACTGGAACGCCTGCGGCACCGCGAAGAGGCGCGCTCTCTCGCCGAGGAGGCTGTCGGTCATCTCCTCGAGCGGGCCGATGGAGGCGATGTAGAGCCCGCGCCCGTGGGTCGCGATCACCAGCTCGCGCTGGGCGAAGCTGATCGCGAGCCGGTCCACGCGGATACTCGGGAAGTTCCGGCCGAGCTTCACCCAGTGTCGGCCGCCGTCCACCGTCGTCCACACGCCGTCGGTCGTGCCGACGAAGAGCAGGCGCGGGTTGCGGTTGTCCTCGAGGATCGTGAGGCTGCCGTGGTCCCGAGGCAGGCCCTGCCCGATCTCCGCCCACGTGCGGCCGAAGTCGGTCGTCGCGTACACGTGTGGCGCGTAGTCGTCGCGGTGGTGGCAGTCGAGGGCGGCGTACGCCGTCCCCTCGGCGTGGTACGACGCCGCGATCGTCGCGACCCAGCAGTCCGTCGGTGCGCCGCGCGGGAAGTTCGCCGTGATGTTCGTCCAGGTCTTCCCCGTGTCCTGCGAGACCCACACCAGCCCGTCGTTCGAGCCCGTCCAGAGCACCGCGGCCGTCCGCGGGCTCTCGGCGATGGAGAAGAGGGCGTGGTAGCTCGTGTATCCCTGCTCCGGCGCCGGGGCCTGCAGCGGCGAGCGCGTCATGTCGGGGCCGAGGATCTCGTAGTCGCGGCCGCGGTCCTTGAGCTTGAAGAGCCGGTTCGAACCGAAATAGAGCACGCCCGGGAGATGAGCCGACGCGACCAGCGGTGCCGTCCAGTCCCAGTTGTACGCGTACCCGCTCCCCTCTCCGGCGTCGAGCGCCTCGGGCTGGATGTCCTCGCGCTGCCAGGTGCGGAGGTCGAGGCGCGACATGGCCCCGAACTGCGAGCCCGAGTAGACGGTGAACGGGTCGTCGGCCGGGATCTGCACCCACATCCCGTCACCGCCGTTAACAGGATACCACTCGGCGTCGCTGACGCCCTGTGACTCCCGCGTGCGGCTCGGCCCGCACCACACGCCGTTGTCCTGCAGGCCGCCGCAGATCTGGTAGGGCGTGTGCGAGCTGTCCACGATCACGGTGTAGAACTGGCCGATTGGGATCGGCATGTGCCACCACGCCCGGCCACGGTCGTAGGTGACGTACGTGCCGCCGTCATTGCCGAGGATCCAGTGCGCGGGGTCGTTGGGGTCGATCCAGAAGGCGTGATTGTCCACGTGGACGCCGCCGGCCGAGTCGGGGGAGAAGGTCCGCCCGCCGTCCCTGCTCTGGAACATCTGCACCGAGGCGAAGAAGACGTGGTTGCTGTCCGATGGATCCACCCAGATCTCGTCGTAGAAGTAGTGCGGCGTCGCAGCGACGTCGTTCACCTGCGTCCAGTGCGCGCCGGCGTCGCTGGAGCGGAAGACGCCGCCGTAGCGCGTCTGTGCCTGGTCGGTGATGCCCCGGTCCACCTGGATCATCGCATAGACGATGTTCGGGTCCTGCGGCGACACGGCGAGGCCGATGCGCCCCATCCGCTCGGTCGGCAGGCCGTTGGAGAGGCGCGGGTCCGTGAGCCTGGTCCAGGTCGCGCCGCCGTCGGTCGTCTTGTAGATGCCGCTCCCGGCGCCGGCGCCTTCCATGTGGCTGCCGCCCCAGCGGATGCGGTGCCACGACGCGGCGTAGAGGACCTCGGGGTTGGACGGATCCATCTCGAGGTCCACGAAGCCGGTCGTGTCGTTCACGAACAGGACGCGGGTCCACGTCGTGCCGCCGTCGGCGGTCTTGTAGATCCCGCGCTCGCCGCCCGCGCCCCAGAGGCGCCCCAGCGCCGCCACGTAGACGATGTTGGGGTCGGTGGGGTGGATGAGGACGCGGCCGACGGCGCGGCTGTCACCCAACCCCATCCGGGTCCAGGCGCGGCCGCCGTTCGTGGACTTGTAGACGCCGTCACCCCAGTACGCGGAGCGCAGGCTGTTCTTCTCGCCGGTGCCGGTCCACAGGAGGTTGGAGTCCGAGGGGGCCACGGCGAGGTCGCCGATCGACTCGGACCCGAGGCCGCTCGATGTCGCCTGCCAGGTCACGCCGCCGTTGGTCGTCTTCCACACGCCGCCGCCCGCCGAGCCGATGTAGAAGGTGCTGGGCCTCGGCTGGGCGGACCGGGGCACCGCGATGGCGGTGATGCGACCGCTGTACGCCGCGGGGCCGAGGTGGCGGATGGCCACGCTCTCGACGAAGCGGGTGAGGGAGTCGCGCACCTGCGCGGTGTCGCGGTGCGCGGTGTCCTGCGCGGCGGGGCGCGCCTGGCCCCGCGCGGTGGGCCGGGCCGCGGGCTGCGGGCGCTGGGCGAAGGCGGAGGTGCTCGTGGCGAGCGCGAGAGCCAGGGAGAACGCCGAACGGAAGACGGACATGGGGTGTGTGCCCGGATGAGAGTGGGCGGAAATCATAGCGCTACGGCGTGATGCGCACCACCTTCACGTCGGGTGGTGCGGAGCCAGGGGCGACGTAGCCGATGGCGGTGGCGTCGCCGTGGATGAAGGCGATTACCCCGCGGTCGTGCGGCCGCTGCGGCGGGGGCACCGAGCGGCCGGAGAACAACTGCTGGCCCCAGTACGACGCGACCGCCGCGGCGGGCCTGCCGTGCACGGCGCGCGAGAAGACGTCTCGCAACGCCGCCACGGCCGGCTGGTCCACCGGGTGCACGTCGCCGTACCCGCCGGGCCACCGGGTCGTCCGGCGCATGAAGATGTCGGCCAACTGCTGGAGCGAGAGGGACGTCACCGGGTTGGCCTCGTTCACGATGACGACGAAGCCGAATTCCTGCGCCACGGCTCGTGCGGGTGGCACGGCGGCGCACGCCAGAAGGGCGAGCGCCGGACCGGCGAGCACATGGACGAGGCGAAGTGTCATCAGGCGCACCTGTGTTCCGCTCGCTCATTGAGTTGGGGGACCCGGCGCGGTATTATCGGGCCCGTTCGGTTGCATCGCAAGGCGCGGGGGGCTGCCCGCGGGCCGCCGGCGTTCGGCCGCGGCCACGGGCACTCAGCGCGCGGTTCTCCCTCCGGAGGCCTCTGGGTGATCGACGAGATCCGCGCGCGGTTCGCGCGCCTGCCATTCCGCGCCAAGCTGGACGTCCTCACGGGCGGCTTGGCCGGTGCGCTCGGCCTCGTGCTCGCCATCAGCCTGGCATCGGGGTTCATCAACAGCTGGCTGCTGCGCCGAATCGAGCGCGGCTACTACCCCGCGGTGGCGACCACCCGCGACCTCCAGGCCTCGCTGACCGCCTTGCAGCGCAAGCTCCAGGACGCACTCGCCGCGAACGACCGCAGCCAGTTCGCCGAGGCGGACAGCCTGCGGCGGGAGTTCGGCTCGGCCGCCAGGAGCGAGTACGGCAACCCGGTGCTGGACTCGTCCGCCGTGGCGGCCCTCGACGCGCAGATGGAGGAATACTACCGCCTCGCGCGGCGGACCACCGCGCAGATGATGGCCGGCGCGTTCAACGACACCATCACGCAGCAACTCGAGGAGATGACCGGGAAGTACCGTGCGCTCCGGGACAGTCTCGATGCCACGAGCTCCGCGAGCCAGCACGCCATCACGGCGGCGTTCCGGAGGGCACGCGTCGTCCAGGTCGCCGGGTGGATCGTGGCCGGGCTCATCATCGCCCTGGGCCTGTGGCTGGGGAGGGTCGCGACGCGACTCGCGCAGGACTCGGTGGTGGCGCCTCTCGCGGCGGTGGTGCGGGTCGCCGACCGGGTCGCGCAGGGGGAGATGCCGGAGGACATCGGCGGCGGCGGCCGCGACGAACTGGGCCGCCTGCTCGAGGCGATGCGCAGGATGGTCGCCTATCTGCGGGAGATGTCGGAGGCGGCGCAGCGCATCGCGCGGGGCGACCTGTCGGCGCACACGACGCCGCGATCGGCGCAGGACGTCTTCGGCAATGCCTTCGCGGAGATGACGGCCTACCTGCGCTCCACGGCAGACCTGACCGCCGCGATCGCGGAGGGTGACCTCTCGGTCGCCGTGGTGCCGCGGTCGGACGACGACGCGTTCGCCCTCGCTCTGCAGCGGATGGTTCGCAACCTCCAGCGCGTGATCGGCGAGATGCGCGCCGGCGCCGAGACCATCGGGGAGGCGGCGGCCCAGCTGACCGCCGCGTCCCAGGGCCTGTCGGAAGCGACGCAGAACGAGGCCGCCACCGTCGCCGAGACCTCGGCGGGGCTCGAGACGCTGAACGCCTCGGTGGCCGAGACCGCCGGGCACGCCCGCGAGGTGGATCGGATGGCCGCGTCGGGCGCGAAGACCGCCGAGCGCACGGGGCGGGCGATGGAGGAGACCGTCGCGGCGATGGAGGCGATCACGGGCCGGCTCCAGGTCATCGACGGGATCGCGAGCCAGACCAACCTGCTCGCGCTCAACGCCGCCATCGAGGCGGCGCGCTCCGGCGAGGCCGGCGCCGGCTTCGCCGTCGTCGCCGACGAGGTGCGCAAGCTCGCCCAGCGGAGCCGGACCGCCTCGGAGGAGATCGGTGACCAGGCCTCGCTGAGCCGCGAGACCGTCCGCAAGGCCGGGACGTCCCTCGCGGAGCTGGTGGCTTCCATACGCGCCACGTCGGAGCGCTTCGCCCGGGTGGCGGAGGCGGCCGACGAGCAGGCTGCGTCGCTCAAGGAAGCCAGCCAGGCGCTTGCCGAGGTGGACGACATCACGCACCGCAACGCGGCGTCCGCCGAGCAGATGGCCGCGATGGCCGAGGAGCTGACGGCCCAGGCCGAATCGCTGCGCGCGGCCGCCGCCTTCTTCCGGCTGGGGGACGACGCCGGCCCGCTGCGCTGAGTCTCCCGGCGGCGCCTGGCGGTGCGCGACGCAGGGAACCCCGTTCGGTGAGGTCATCGTGATGCGCCGTGTGATCGTGACCGCCGCCGGTCTCGCCGCGGTCCTCGCTCTCGCCCCAGCCGCCCGCGCCCAGGACACCGCCACCGCGACGCTCCGCGACGTCCGCTTCACCTCCGGCGACTCGCTGCCGGATCTGCGGATGCACTACTGGACGATGGGCCGCCCGCGGCGCGACACTTCGGGCGCCGTCGTCAACGCGGTCCTCCTCCTGCACGGCACCACCGGGTCCGGCCGCCAGTTCCTGAACCCCATCTTCGCGAACGAGATGTTCGGGCGGGGCCAACCGCTCGACACTTCGGTCTTCTTCCTTCTCGCCCCCGACAACGTCGGGCACGGCCGCTCGGGCAAGCCGAGCGACGGTCTGCGCGCGAGGTTCCCGGGGTACACCTACGACGACATGGTGGACCTCCAGCGCCGGCTGCTCCACGAGGCCCTCGGCGTGGACCACCTGCTGCTGGTGCTCGGGACGTCGATGGGGTGCATGCACGCGTGGGTGTGGGGTACGCGCTACCCGGACGCGATGGACGGCCTCGTGCCGCTGGCGTGCCTCCCGACCGAGATCGCCGGTCGCAACCGGATGATGCGGCGGATGATCCTAGACGACGTTCGGAACGACCCGGACTACCGGGGCGGGGACTACGTGCGCCAGCCGCGGGGGCTCGCGGCGGCCCTGCAGGTACTCTTCCTCATGAGCAGCGCGCCGCTGCTGCAGCAGCGCGACGCGCCGACGCGCGACTCCGCCGACGCCACGTGGGAACGGTGGATCGCCGGCAACCTCCCGCGCTACGACGCCAACGACCTGGTCTACGCCTTCGACGCATCCCGCGACTACGACCCGAGCGCTCGCCTCGGCGGGATCCGCGCCCGGGTCCTCCACATCAACTCCGCCGACGACCTCATCAATCCGCCGGAACTCGGTATCGCCGAGCGACTGGTCCGGCGCGTGCCGCGCGGCCGCTTCGTCCTCCTCCCCGTCAGCGAGCGCACCCGGGGCCACGGGACGCACACGGCCGCCGCGGTCTGGAAGCCGTGGGTCGGGCCCTTCATCGCTTCTCTGGCGCGGGCGAGGGGGCTCATCCCCTAGGACCGCTCAGGCCCCTCCGCTCCGACCGTCCGTGAGGTGCACCGTCCGCACCGGGAAGGGGATTTCGATCCCCTCCGCGGCGAACCGCGCGTCGATGCGCCGGACGAACTCGTGGATCAGCAGGAAGCGCGCGTCGTAGCGCGCCGAGCGCAGGATCGCCAGGAAGTCCACGCTCGACGGGCCGTACCCCTGGAAGCGGATCAGCGGCTCGAAGTCCGAGACCGCCCCCTCCACCTCCCGCTGCACCTCGCGCGCCACCTCCAGCGCTACCCGCTCCACACGGGCGAGGTCGCTCCCCCGGGCGACGCTCACCGGCACGGTGAACGCCTGGTCCGGAGACGGCAGGTCGTAGTTGACGGTGATCGCGGTCGCGAGCTTGACGTTGGGCACGATGACGAGGTTGTTGGGCAGCTGGAGGATGGTCGTCTGGGCCCACGTGATGTCCTGGACGTAGCCTTCCTGGCCGGACTCGAGGCGCACGAAGTCCCCGGGCCGGATCTTGCCGGCGGCGAGGACGCGGATGCCCGCGAAGAGGTTCGAGAGGGTGTCCTGGAGCGCCAGGGCCACGGCCAGGCCGCCCACGCCCAGGGCGGTGATGATGGGCGTGACCGAGATGCCGAGGCGCTCGAGCACGACGAGCGCACCGAGGAGGTAGATACCCGCCGCCGCCACGTTGGCGATCAGGCTCACGCTCGGCAGCGCGCCGTCGGAGGCGCCCGTGCGGAGTGCGCGCACGGTGAAGCGCGCCGCGGCCCACGTCACCGAGAGGATGGCGAGGACGAGCAGGACCTGGTCGAGCACCCGTGTGGGCGCGGCGGGGAGCCGCAGCAGCGCGACGGCCGCGGAGAGGCCGGCGAGGGTGCACCACGCCACCACCGGGCCGCGGAGCGCCTCCACCAGCACGTCGTCGTACTTCCAGGTGGAGCGCCGCGCTACGCGCGCGAAGGCGCCGAGCACCGTCCGCCGTGCGCTGAGCCCCAGCACGAGGCCCGCCAGGGCGACGGCGGCCGGCACGACATAGGTCGTCAATTCGCTGAAGCGATCGGTCACCACGGCTCCGGCTGCAGGTATCGTCCGCCCCCTAACTTGGCGCGCGCCGCTCTACGCCACCAGTCGTTCGGTCGCCGCACCAGCCGCGGGAGCCGGAGTGCCTGAAGGGGATGATTCAGGTCGGAATGGGACACCGAGCGCGTTCGCCAGTTGGCGCACGTGGTTCTGGGCGCCACCGAAGTCGAAGTCCTTGACCGCCAACAGTATACGCATGTATTCGAGCGCTCGTGCCGTTCCGGGGCACGGCGTTTGCTCCTCTCCGACGGTGCCGGCGCCGCAGGGCGGGGCACCCTGGAGGACCCTTGGTGATGGAGCACGAGATCTACCGGTTCCCGCGCGGACGGCTCGACGCCCTCGTCGAACGCCTCGGGCGGGAGTTCCGGGTAGTGGCGCCGGTGAAGAAGGCCGACCAGCACGTGTGGGAGGAGGTGCGGCCGGGTGCGCCGATCGCGCTCGACTACCCCACCACGATGCTGCCGCCGCGCCAGTTCTTCGCGCCGCAGCGCGAAGTGCTATTCCGCTTCACGGGATCGGACGGCCTCTACCGGTTCGAGGAGCCGCCCGTCGAGCGGCCGCTCGCCCTGCTCGGCGTGCACGGCTGCGACCTCACGGGCCTGCGGGTGATGCGCTCGTTCCACGAGTCGTCGTGCCGCGATCGCGTCGTCACGGACCGGCTCGACCAGTCGTTCGTCGTGGGGCTCGCGTGCTGGGTGCCCTGTCTCGCCGAGGCGTTCTGCCGCGACATGGGGAGCCTGGAGAACGAGATCCCCGCCGACCTCTACCTGTGGGACCTCGGCGAGACGCTGCTCGTGAAGGTGCTGAAACCCCGCGGCCGCGCGGTGCTGGCCGACGTCTCGGCGCTGGAGGCGGCGACCGCGGACGAGCTGGTGCTGCTCCGGCGGCGCGTGCGCGCCCGGCACGAGGCTTTCCCCACGCACCTCAAGTTCCCGCCCGCGAAGCTGCCCGTCGCGCTCGAGGCGGCGGAGGCGGACATCCTGTGGGATGCCAACGCCGACCGCTGTCTCTCCTGCGGCCGCTGCAACCTCGTCTGCCCGACGTGCACCTGCTTCGACGTGCAGGACATCGCGACGCTCGATGGCAGCTCGGGCTCGCGCGTGCGGTCGTGGCACGGCTGCCAGCTCCCGGGCTTCTCGAAGGTGGCGGGGGGCCACGACTTCCGCCCGACGCGCACGCAGCAGCTCCGCTACCGGATCTTCCGGAAGGGCAAGTACATGCCCGAGCGGTACGGGATGGTGGGCTGCACCGGGTGCGGCCGGTGTCACAAGCACTGCCCGACCCACATCTCGATCCGCGACATCTTCCGGCAGGTGGGGGGGCCGGCGTGATGGCCCAGGTCTCCATGATCCCCGAGCCCTGCCGCATCCTCGAGGTGCACCGCGAGACCGCGAAGGAAGTCCACTTCGTCCTCGAGGCGCCGAAGCAGGCGCCGTTCCAGCCGGAGCCGGGGCAGTTCGTGATGGTCTCTCTCCCCGGCATCGGCGAGGCGCCCATCTCGCTCGCGGGGCTGCCCGGCGAAGGAACGGCCGAGAACGCCATCGAGCTGCTCGTCCGCAAGGCGGGGCGGCTCACCACGCTGGTCACGCGTCTCGCCGTGGGCGACACGCTCTACGTGCGCGGGCCCTACGGGCGGCGCGTCGGCTGGGAGCAGTTCGAGGGCAGCAACCTGTTGCTCATCGCCGGAGGCCTCGGCCTCGCGCCGCTCCGGCCGTTCGTGCGCCGGGCGCTGCTGCGGCGCGACCAGTTCCGGCACATCGACATCCTGGCCGGCGCCCGCAGCCCCGAGGAGCTGCTCTTCCGCGACGAGCTCCTGGCGTGGAAGGCCCGCCGCGACGACGTGCGCGTCCTCGTGACGGTGGACGCGGCCAGCGACGGGTGGGGCGGCCGCATCGGCGTCATCACGACGCTCTTCGACAACGTGCACCCCGACACGGAGGATGCCGTCGCCGTCATCTGCGGGCCGCCGGTGATGTACCGGCACGCCATCCGCAAGCTGTTGGCGATGGGCTTCTACGAGAACCGCGTCTGGCTCACGCTCGAGCGGCGGATGAAGTGCGGCATCGGCCTGTGCGGGAACTGCCAGATGAGCGGGCTCTACCTCTGCCAGCAGGGGCCGCTCTTCAGCTACCGCGAGGTGCGGCACCTCAAGGAGGCGGTCTGATGCGCGCCTCCGTGATCGCGGACATCGCGCGTCCCCGGGCGGCCTTCTTCTCGTTCGGCTCGTGCGAGGGGTGCCAGCTCCAGGTCCTCTCCGTCGAGGACGTGCTGCTCGACATGCTCGCCGCCCTGGAGATCGTGAACTTCCGGGAGGCGATCGACGACCGCAGCGACGAGTACGACATCGCATTCATCGAGGGTTCCCTCGTGCGGCCGGAGGACATCGAAGAGATCCAGCAGATCCGCAAGCGGGCGAAGATCCTGGTCGCGATCGGGGCCTGCGCGTGCCTGGGCGGCGTGAACGCCATCCGCAACCGGCGCTCCACGACCGAACTGGCCCGCGAGGTCTACGGCGGCCGCCAGGACGGCGTCTTCAAGACGCTGGCGGAGGCGGCCCCGCTCGCCTCCGTGGTGACGGTGGACTACGAGGTGCGCGGCTGCCCCATCGACCGCGCCGAGTTCCTCGAGAGCGTCCGCTCGCTGCTGGCCGGGACGACGCCGTGGGTGCCGGCGTTCGCCGTGTGCGTGCAGTGCACGATGCGCGGCACGCCGTGCCTCCTGGGCCGCGGGGTCCCCTGCCTCGGCGCCGCGGCCCGCGCCGGGTGCGAGGCCATCTGCCCGGCGTACGGCGCGCCCTGCGAGGCGTGCCGCGGCTTCCACGACGCGCCGAACTTCGACGCCCTCGGAGAGGCCTTCTTCCGCCACGGGATGCCGCGCAGCCTGGCCGCGGAGAAGTTGCAGCTCTTCAACAACTTCAAGGACATCCGGGAGCAATGGGAAAAACAGCTTCCATCGCAGTCCACCACGTAACGCGGGTCGAGGGGCACGGCAACATCGTCATCGACCTCCGGGACGGCCGCCTCGCGCGGTGCGACCTGGAGATCGTGGAGTCGCCGCGCTTCTTCGAGGTCCTGCTGAAGGACCGCCCGTACGAGGAGGCGCCCCGGATCACCTGCCGGATCTGCGGCATCTGCTCCGTCGGCCACGCCACGGCCTCGGTGCAGGCGGTGGAGTCGGCGATGGGGGTGAAGCCCGGCCCGAAGACGCGGCTCCTGCGGCGGCTCAACATGACGGGCGAGTGGCTGCAGTCCCACGTCCTGCACGTGTACTTCCTCGTGGCGCCCGACGCCTTCGGGACGACATCCGTCATCCCGCTCGCGGGCACGCGGCCCGACATCGTGACGCGGGCGCTCCGCCTCAAGCGGCTGGCGAACGACATCTGCTACACGGTGGGCGGCCGCCACGTGATGCCCATCTCGTACCAGGCGGGCGGGATGGGGTACTGGCCCGGCGTCGCGGAGCTGGAGGCGCTGCGCGCGAAGCTCGCCGCGGCGCGGGCAGACATCGACGCCACGGTGGACCTCTTCGCCACCATCCCCTGGCCGGCGCTCGAGCGCGACGCGGAGTGCCTCGCGGCCCTCGACGACGACGGCACGTACCCGATGATGGGTGGTCCCCTGCACTCGAGCACGGGCAAGGTCTTCCCGGCCCGCGCCTACCGCGACGCCATGCACGAGTACCTGGTCGAGCACTCGGCGTCGAAGCACGTGAAGGGACAGGACGGCACGCTGCGGGTCGGGGCGCTGGCGCGCGTCAACCTCGCGCACGACCGGCTGCATCCGCGGGCGCAGGAGGCGGCGCGGCGTCTGGGCCTGGTGCCGGGCAGCACGAACCCCTTCCACTACACGTGGGCGCAGGTGGCCGAGACGGTGCACGCGTACGAAGAGGCCGTCGTGCTCGCCGACGCACTCCTCGCCGATCCCGCTCCGGAGGAGCGCGCACCGGTCACCCGCCCGCGCGGCGGGGACGGCGTGGGGGTCTGCGAGGTGCCGCGCGGCACGCTGGTGCACGACTACACCATCGGCGCGGACAGCCGGATCATCCGGGCGAACTGCATCATCCCGACCAGCCAGAACCTCGCGTCCATCGAGGAGGACATGCGCGCCTTCGTGCCCACCATCGTGGACAGGCCGAAGGCGGAGATCGCGCACCTCGCCGAGACGCTGGTGCGGGCCTACGACCCGTGCATCTCGTGCTCGGTGCACATGGTGGATGTGCTCTTCACGGGTGAGAAGTGAGAGGTCAGGCGTGAGGGGTGACAGGGGGAGCGCGCCGGTCACGGTGCTCGGTGTCGGCAACGTCCTCGCCGGCGACGACGGGACGGGCGTGGCCCTCGCGGTCGCGCTGGCCGAGGACGGGCTGCCCGCGGGCGCGAGCGTGCGCGTGGCCGGCAGCGACCCGCTGGCCCTCCTCGAGGAGCTGGAGGCGGGTCGCGATGTGCTGCTCCTCGACGCGTGCCGCTTCGGGGGCCGCCCCGGCGAGGCTACGTGGCTGCGGCTGGACGACCCCGCGTGGCCGGGCGCCGCGGCGCCGCTCTCCCTGCACGGACTCGACCTGGTCGCGGTGTTCCAGCTGGCGAAGACCCTCCACCTGCCGCTCGAGCGGGCCTGGCTGATGGGCATCCAGCCCGACAGCGTGGCGGTGGGGCGGGGCCGTTCGCTGGCGCTCGACGATGCGTGGCCGCTGCTGGTGGCCGGGGCCCACCAGGCCGTGCGGCGCCTGCTCGACGGTCTGGCCCCGACGGACCCTGCCCCGGTGCATCCGGGCGGCGCGCCCGCCCTCCAAGGAGGCGAAGGATGATCGACGCACTGAAGAAGTCGGATTTCTTCGTCGGCCTGGACGAGAAGGCCCTCACCGCGATCGCGGGCTTCGCGCACACGATGACCTTCGAGCCCAACGCCACCGTCTTCGACCGGGACGACGAGGCCCGCCACGCCTACATGGTGCTCAAGGGCCGCGTGCGGCAGGGCTTCGAGGTGATGCCCGGGTCCATGGTGTGGTTCCAGACCGGCGAGCCGGGCGACCTCGTGGGATTCGACGCGCTAATCCCGCCGCAGGTCCACAACATGAAGGCGGTCGCCTCCGAGCGGACCGAGATGCTGGCCTTCGACTCCGACTCGCTGCTCGGCTACCTCGAGGCGAACCCCGACTTCGGCTTCATCTTCATGGAGCGGCTCGCGCAGACGCTGCAGCAGCGCCTCAACAACACCCGGCTGCAGGTCATCCACCTGATGCCGCCGAAGGACGGGGAAGGGCCGACGCTGGACAAGAGGTAGAGATGATGGGTGATAGGTGATAGGTCATAGGTGATGGGTGATGGGGCCGCCCGAAAGGCCGCGGCGCCCGCCCCTATCACCCATGACTCATCACCCATGACTCATCACCCATGACGCCCCCCGCTTCCCTTCGGGCGTCCAGTCCTTCAAGTTTCAACCATGACCTCTCACTTCTCCCTGCGCGCCGCCCTCGCAGCGGCGCTCGCGACGTGCGCCGTGCGGACCGCGCCGGCCCAGTCCATCCCGGCGGGCGCCGACAGCGCCACGGCCCGCCTCAACGCCTCCCCCCGCCACGGGGAGTGGGTGCGGCTCGACGCGGGCAGCGGCGACAGCCTCAACGCCTGGGTCGTCTACCCGGAGCGGCGCGACAAGGCGCCGGTCGTGGTCGTGATCCACGAGATCTTCGGCCTCACCGACTGGATCCGGGCCGTGGCCGACCAGCTGGGCGCCGACGGGTTCATCGCCATCGCGCCGGACCTCCTGAGCGGCCACGGCCCGAACGGCGGCGGCACGGAGTCGGTGGACCAGCAGGGCGCCGTCCGCCTCATCCGCGAGGTGCGTCCCGAAGAAGCGCAGCGCCGCCTGATGGCGGCCGGGCGCTACGCGATGGCGCTGCCCGCGGCGCGCAGCCGCATCGCCAGCGTCGGCTTCTGCTGGGGCGGCTCGACGAGCTTCGCGCTCGCGACGAATTGGCCGGACCTCCGCGGCGCCGTGGTCTACTACGGCACCTCGCCCGACAGCGCGTCCCTGGGCCGCGTGCGCGGCGCCGTGCTCGGGCTCTACGCCGGTGACGACGCCCGCGTGAACACGACGGTGCCTCCGGCGCAGGCAGAGATGCGGCGGCTCGGAAGACGGTACGAGGTGGAGATGTACGAGGGGGCGGGCCACGGCTACCTGCGCCAGCAGGCGGACCGCGACGGCGCCAACCGGCGGGCGAGCGAGGCGGCCTGGCCGCGCACGGTGGCGTTCCTGCGGGAGGTGCTGGGGAGGTAGGACGGGCGGTGCTGTTGCGCGCGTCCGGTGCCACGCTGCCGAGCGCGGGAACCAGGACGACGGAGGGGGGCCGCGATCGCGGCCCCCCTCGCGTTCCTGCGGGCACGGACGATCTAGAACGTCACGTGCAGGAGCGGCACCGTCAGCACCGGCCGTAGGATGGGCCGCGGCCCGCGTTCGCCTACCCGCTGGAGCGCCGGCAGGGGGGCCGGCACGCCGACGCGGAGGCCGGAGCCTCCGACCTCGAGCAGCGCGGACGGAAGCGCGGCGCCACCGGCCTTGCCGCCTGCATCCGAACCCGACTGCATCATGTTCCTTGCGGCGCGGCTGCCGAACACCAGCCCGAGGGCGCTCGTCGCCATCGGGATCGCGAGGGCGACGTCTCCGTCGTCCGGCTGGACGATGAGGTCGATGCCCAGCCCACTGAGCGCGCCCGCGATGCCCATCGCGCTGACGAGCCACGCACGTCCCGCGGTCACTCCCGCGGGCGCAGCGAGTGCCGCGGCTATCATCAGCGCATCGCCCCCGCCCATCACCGCCGACGCGCCGCAGTCCAGGTCGAAGATCGCGCAGAGCGTCCCTGTGTAGTACAGGCCCCAGTAGTAGCCCTGTGCGGCGAATGCGACGCGTCCGGCGGTCAGGTGCGCTCGACGGGCGACGACCCCGCCCAGCGCCATGCCGCCGACGCCTCCCAGCGCGATGGAGGTCCAGGTGGCCGGGACGCTCACGTCCCCGCCCGAGAGCGCGTCGAGCCACACGGGTGCCTGCGAGGAGCCCCACCGGAAGCCGAACGTCATGGCGCGCGCCTCGCCCAGGGTGACCTGCTGCGACGTCGCCACCGTCTGCCCCACCACGAAGCCGAGCGGCCCGCCGACCACCAGGCCGATGCCGTAGATCTCGGGCCTGTCCGCTTCCATCGCGATCGGCACCGCGATGCCGAGCCAGGCACCGTACAGCGTGCTCCAGGCCACGAGTTCCACGCGGCCGCCCCCTTCGCCCTCGGGGGGACGCCCGATGAGCGTCCTGCGGGCCTCGGCGCCCGCCGGCGTGTCCCCGTAGTTGCGCACGATGTAGCGCAGCACGGCGTCAGCCGCGTCGCGCTGGCGCTCTCCGGCCATCCGGAGCGCGGCCTGGTAGAGAACGCCCGCCGAGTCGCTGCGTGTCATCTGCTGTGCGGCCACTACTGCGGGCACGGCGATCGCCGCCAGGATCAGGGCGACGACGAGGGCGATGGTCCGGCGCATGAGGACACGCTCCTGGAGGCTGACCACTCAACCTACGAGTCGCCTGCGCGCCCGGAAAGAAGACGGCTCGGCGAGTCGCCCGTCCTGACCCTCCATCTAAATCCGAGTCACTTCCTCGGAATTGTGCGCCTGGTTATCTTTGGCCCATACACGAAACCTCTCAGGACGGAGACGCGAAGCGATGATCTATCCCTTTGTCTTGCCGCCGCTGCCCTACGACTTCGCGGCCCTCGAACCGCACATCGACGCGCAGACGATGCAGATCCACCACGGGAAGCACCATCAGGCGTACGTCAACAACGTGAACGCCGCGCTCGAGAAGGCGGCCGAGTGGCAGAAGTCGTCCCTCGATGAGTTGCTCCAGGCGCTGCCGAAGCTGCCGGACTCCATCCGCACCGCCGTGCGCAACAACGGCGGCGGGCACTGGAACCACTCGTTCTTCTGGACGCTGATGGGCCCGAACGCGGGCGGTGCGCCGGCCGGAGCGCTGGCCGATGCCATCACGAAGTCCTTCGGCGCCTTCGACAAGTTCAAGGAGCAGTTCCAGGCCGCCGCGATGGGCCGCTTCGGCTCGGGCTGGGCGTGGCTGGTGATGGACGGCGCGGGGCTCAAGATCGAGAGCACCCCGAACCAGGACAACCCGCTGATGGAGGGCAGAACTGCCATCCTCGGCCTGGATGTGTGGGAACACGCGTACTACCTCAAGTACCAGAACCGGCGGGCGGACTACGTCGGCGCATGGTGGAACGTGGTGCGCTGGGACGTCGTGGCGCAGGGGTACGAGAAGGCGAAGCGGTGATGGGCCTCCGACGGCTGACGGCTGACGGCTGACCGCTCCCCGAGCTCCGTTGACGGTTGTGGCGCGATGCCGGTAGCTTTCAAGGCTGTCGGGCCCTGGTGGTGAAACTGGCAGACACGCCGTCTTGAGGGGGCGGTGGCGAAAGCCGTGCCGGTTCGAATCCGGCCCAGGGCACTCCCCTCAGCCACCGTAGCTCAGTGGTAGAGCTCTCGATTCGTAATCGAGCGGTCGTCGGTTCAAGTCCGACCGGTGGCTCTGAGCAAATCGAGGCCCCGTCGCATCCGAGCGGCGGGGCCTCGTCCGCTCCAGCCTCCCCTCTCTCCTACCTCCCGAACCAGCGCGGCAGCGTCGTGGTCAGCGCCGGGATGTAGGTGATCAGGAGCACGCCGAAGAGGAGCACCAGGAGCATCGGAATGACGGCGCGAATCACCTCGGACATCGGCTTCCCGAATCGCATCGAGGCGAGGAACAGGTTCACGCCGACCGGCGGCGTGAGGAACCCCAGCTCGAGGTTGGCGAGGAACACGATGCCCAGGTGGACCGGCGCGATGTTGAACGCGACGCCCAGGGGAACGAGCAGCGGCGCGACGATCACGATGGCCGAGTAGACATCCATCAGTGCGCCGACGACGAGCAGGAACAGGTTGAGGAGGAGGAGGAAGACCCACTTGGAGTGGACGGTCGCCGTTACCCAATCCACGGCGCGGGCCGGGATCTCGGCGAACGCGAGGTAGTTGGTGAAGCCCAACGCCACACCCAGGATCAGCAGCACGCCGCCGACCAGCACGCCGGACTCCGCCATGACGCGAGGGGAATCCCGGAACGGCCGGAGGTCCTTGTAC
>Ga0209253_10000633_pt1 | contig 30557 bp, 27 predicted proteins | sample FrelakmetBRP12BR_FD_187145 | JGI IMG/M metagenome (GOLD analysis project Ga0209253, IMG submission 187145) | Freshwater lake sediment microbial communities from the University of Notre Dame, USA, for methane emissions studies - BRP12 BR (SPAdes)... | ecosystem: Environmental > Aquatic >... | reverse complement strand
ATATGGCGGCACAGGGGGTAGATCCCGCTTCGCTCCTCGCCGATTCGACCTGTAAGAATGGCCAGGTTGACGATGGCCTCGACGATCCGGGGATCTCCGGCGGCATCCTCCGAGTAGACCAGGGCGAGGGAGGAGGCGCCGGCGCAAGCGCGGGCTACCTCTTCCAGGGTTTCCCGCGAAATGCCGAGGGCTGCGGCCGCCTGGCGGGGGTCGATCTTGGAGAGCAGCGTCGCCAGTCCGTCGAGGCCCTTCGTGTGGGTGGCGGTAAATTCACGGTTGTAGAGATCGAGCTTGAGGATTCGCTGAACGATCGTCGAGAGAAGCTCCGCCTCACGGCCATGGGCCACGACCAGGGACGGTTTCGCAAAGGTGCCGAGGGCACCGGGGGTGGAAGTCACCGTGATCAGCTGCCGGCCGTGGGTGCGGCTCGCCCGGCGGAGCGCGGTGGCGACGATGGGGTTTGTCTCCTCGATGAGGTTGCCGACGGCCAGGATGACCTCGGCCTTCTCGATCTCGGAGAGGGCGTTCGTCATGGCCCCGAAGCCGAGTGCCCCTGAGAGCACGGACATACCGGTGAGATAGGGCTGGCTCCCCGGAAAATCCAGGTTGTTGGTGCCGAAGGGGCCGCGGAAGAGTTTCTGGAGCAGGTAGTTGGCCTCGTTGGTCGCCCGGGGTGAGCCGAGGGCGGCAAGGGCGTCGACACCATGCTCCCGGTGGAGCCGCTGGAACTCGCGCGCCACGAGGTCCAGGGCCTCATCCCACGTGGACTCCACGAGCTCTCCGTTCTTCCGCACCAGCGGCACTCGGAGCCGGCGGTCGCCGTTCAGGTGGGCGAAGCTGTCGAAACGTCCCCGACGGCAGGTGTGGCCGTAGCTCGGCGGTGCCGTCTTGCTCGTGGTCACGGTGAAGAGCTTGTCGTCCTTGAGATTGAGGACGATGGTACAGCCGCAGCCGCAATGAGGGCACATGGTCTCCAGCTGCCGGTACTCGAAAGGGCCGGGCTTCCCGCCCGTGATCCGCTCATCCAGGGCTCCGGTGGGGCAGACGTCGAGGCAGAGCCCACAGGAGACGCAGCGGGCGTTGAACGAGGGCGTCTCCGCGAAGTCGATGGCATCGGAGCACTGGGAGAAGGTGCAGGCCTCGTAGCACTGCTTGCAGCGCACGCACTTGTTGGGGTCGAGGCCGATGAACTCGTGCTGATCCGCCCCCGCCGCATCACCGAAGGGGATCCGCGGCTCGAGGCGGCTTGTGGTAAGGACCCCGAGCTCGAAGGCGAGCCGGCGCAGGCGACAATCAAAGACGTCCATGCAGCCGCAGGAGAGGCAGCGTTCCGCCTCCAGCCTCGCCGTCTCCTCGGGGAGACCGAGGTCGATCTGGTGGAAATTGGTGATGCGCTCGCCGGGCTCGAGCTCCGGCATCCGCGCCCTGGCCTCGTGACCGAGGGGGGCAAAGGGTTCTCGATCGATGGTCTTGAGGTCGCCCTTGAGGATGTTGAAGGCCTTGGGGAGCGTTACCACCTTCTTGTCCACGAGGTACTGATGGATGGCCATCGCCGCCCGCCGCCCGTCGGCCAGGGCCCGAACCACCGTATCGGGGCCCCGGTAGACATCGCCTCCCGTAAAGATGCCCTCCATGCCGGTGGACATGCTCTCGGGGTCGGCGCCGATGGTGTTCCACCGGGTCACCGGCATACCCTCGGCGGCCTTATCGGTTTCGAGGGGCGAGAGATCGGAGAACTGGCCAATGGCGGCGATCACCATGTCAACGGGGATGACGGTCTCCGAGCCCTCCTCGGGGATGGGGCGCCGTCTGCCGCTCGCGTCCGGCTCTCCGAGCCTCATGCGGACGTACTCGAGCGTCTGGACCTTGCCGTTGGCGCCGACGAGACGGACGGGCGCAGCGAGGAAGTGGAACTTGATCCCCTCGGCCATGGCGCCCTCGATCTCCTCGCGGCTCGCCGGCATCTCATCCCGGGAGCGGCGATAGATCACGGTGATCTCCTCGGCGCCCAGACGGACGCCGGTTCGGGCCGCGTCCATGGCCACGTTGCCGCCGCCGATGATGGCCACTCGGCGTCCCATGGTGACCGGCTTTCCCAGGGCGATGTCCGCCAAGAAATCCACTCCGGAGATCACCCCGATGAGCTCCTCGCCGTCGACGCCAAGCTTGCGGGTGGCCCAGGCGCCGATGGCGACGAAAAAGGCCTCAAAGCCTTCCCCTCTCAGGGAGTCCAGGGTGAAGTCCTTGCCCCACCGGACCCCGGTCCTCACCTCCACACCGAGGCCGAGGATGCCCTCGATCTCCCAGTCGAGCACCTTCTTCGGGAGACGATACTCGGGGATGCCGTAGCGGAGCATACCGCCCAGCTCGGGCATGGCCTCGAAGATGGTGGGCGAATGCCCGTGGAGGCAGAGGTAGTAGGCAGCGGCGAGGCCGGCCGGTCCGCCGCCGATGACGGCGACACGGCGGCCGGTCGGCGGCTCCTTGGGCGGGAAGCACCGCTTCCCGAGGTGCATTTCGTAGTCGGCCACAAACCGCTTGAGGTGGTTGATGTTGATGGGCTCTTCCACCAGGTTGCGGCGGCACTGGAACTCGCAGAAGTGGGGGCACACCCGCCCGATGGAGAGCGGCATGGGGAGGCGCTCCCGGATCAGCTTGAGGGCCTCCAGGTACTGCCCCTGGCTGATCAGGGCGAGGTAGCCCTGGATGTCGATGCCGGCGGGGCAGGTGAGCTGGCAAGGCGCCACACAGTCGCCGTAGTGCTCCTGAAGCAGGAGCCGGATGAGAAGCTTCCGGGTCTCCTGGATCTCCCGGGAGTTGGTGGTGACCACCATGCCGTCACGGAGGACGGTGCTACAGGCGGGGAGAAATTTCGGCTCCCCCTCCACCTTGACGATGCAGAGGCGGCAGCTCTCGAGGGGCCTGAGGATTTCGCTATAACAGAGGGTCGGAATAGGGATACCGTTCTGCCGTGCGACCTCGAGAATGGTTGCTCCCGTATCGGCCTCGAGCTTTCGCCCGTCCATGGTGAGGTGGACTCGGTCCTTCATGGATAGCACCTCTTCGCCTCAGAGGGGTAACACGCGCCGGCATGCGGGACCGACGCCCGCCTGCCGTCGGTATGTTGTTCCGGCAGCTTGCTGAAAAAACCTGTGAGCCATCGTCTCCTGTCGGTCGTTGAAAATACGAAAAGCGGGAAGGTGTGTGTCCGGGTACTCACGTATATCACACCTCGTCCGGGCAGTCGACATGATCATGAACTGCCGGCTGCTCCGGGCGGAAGCGGTACTATCCCGCCTGTCGGCGGGACGCCGCGTGGTCCTGCAACGCAATCTTGGCTCCGTCAGGAGCGGGTCAGGGACAGGGCGATCCAGAAGACGGCAATCACCTCGACGGCGAAGATGGCGAAGTAGAGCAGGTAGCGCGAGAGGGGAAAATCTTCGAAGATCTTGTTGGCCCGTTGCAGAATGCGAGGTCCCACAGGCGAAGCGAACATTTTTAGGGGATCGCTGCCCCTGTCGCTGAGCGGCGGATGTTCGGCCATAGGTTGTTCCCTGGGTAATAGCTGAGGTTTGACAGGGTGAGTATAACCAAAGATATCCCGGAGTCAACGACAAATCCTCCTCCGGGAGCGGATCCCTGCCGAAGCCATGCCGGCCGCGCTCTCTCGGCATAGGCGGGGAACTTTCATCGCCGCGATTGCCTTTTTGTTCTTGACGGGTTATCTAAAATCTGTAAACTTGACCGTGCTCATTCTGAGCCCAGCCCCTTTTCAGTTTAGCCCCGATCCCACTACCAGCGTCAGACACTTTCGCCTTGATCTCTCTCTTACGGGGCGTGCGGTCGGCAGACAGGGTGTCCTATGCCAAAGCAAGCCTTGCATGACTTCCTCTATGTCGCTGTCTTCCTCGTTGTCGGCGTGCTCTTCGCCATATCGCCGATCATTATCTCCTGGCTCATCGGCGGCCGGAGCGAGGGCGCCAAACGGGAGGAAACCTACGAGAGCGGGATGCCAACCATCGGGAGCGCCTGGGTCCAGTTCAGCGTTGCCTACTACATCTTCGCCCTCATCTTTCTTGCCTTCGACGTGGATGTCCTCTACTTGTTCCCCGTGGCTCTCGTGTACAACAAGGGCTTCGTCATCCGGGACTTCGTGGAGATCGTCATCTTCATCGGGATCCTCTCCCTTGCCATCGTCTACGCCTGGCGCAAAGGAGTGTTCAATTGGCAGACAAGAAGGTAGCCCCCGGACCCCGCGTCCATGTGGCTGTTCTCGAGGATATCCTCAACCTTTTCCGGGCCAACTCCCTCTGGCCCATGACCTTCGGTCTGGCCTGCTGCGCCATCGAGATGATGGCTGCCGGTGCGAGCCGCTTCGACCTGGATCGTTTCGGGGCCGGGGTCTTTCGCGGGTCGCCGCGCCAGTCGGATCTCATGATCGTCGCCGGCACCATCTCCCGGAAGATGGCGCCGACCATCGTCACCCTGTGGGAGCAGATGCCGGCGCCGAAGTGGTGCGTTGCCATGGGGAACTGCGCCATCTCGGGCGGGCCCTTCGAGTATGACGGCCAGTACGCCATCGTGCCGGGAGCGGACCTCATTGTTCCTGTGGATGTGTACGTTCCGGGTTGTCCTCCCAGGCCCGAGGGCCTGATCCAGGGGTTACTCCTCCTCCAGGACAAGATCACCAAGGGTGAGAAACGCAATGTCCTTCGACGATTTCAAAGAAGGGCTCGGAGCGCTGGTTGAAGCGAGCGCCGTCCGGCCGACTGATTTCGGGAAAAGGGGCTTTTCCCTGGAAGTGACGGCGAAGCGGGATCAGGTGGAGCCCATCGCGCGAGCGGCGAGAGAGGCGGATCTCTTCCTGGAAGCCATGACCGCGGTGGATTTTGCCGACGCCTTCCAGGTGATCTACCTCTACAATGCCTTCGGTGCCGGCTCCCGGGTGCGGGTCAGGGTCGCGGTGAACGAGGGCGAGTCCCTGCCGACGGTGAGCACCGTCTACGACGCGGCCCTCTGGCACGAGCGGGAGGTCTTCGACCTCTTCGGCATCCCCTTCGACAATCACCCTGATCTCCGGAGGCTTCTCCTTCCGGAGGACGCGGATTTCCATCCCCTGCGCAAGGATTTCGGCAAGGTCCACGGCGTGAGGAGCACGGACGAGATCTATGGCGAGCCAACTGCCTGAGCCCATCGTCGAGCAGACCTACTACCTGAACATGGGCCCGCAGCACCCGAGCACCCACGGAGTGCTGCGCCTCTTCCTCAAGCTCGACGGGGAGTACATCATCGAGGCGGACCCCATTGTCGGCTACGGCCACCGGGGTCACGAGAAGATGGCGGAGAGCCACCTCTACGAGCAGTTTCTCCCCAACACCTCGCGGATGGACTACCTCTCGGGGCTGCTCTTCAACCACGGATACGTGGCGGCGGTGGAGAAGATGACCGGGATCGAGGTGCCGCCGCGGGCTGAATACATCCGGGTCATCTCTGTCGAGCTGAACCGGATATCTAGTCACCTTCTCTGGTTCGGCACCTACATCATGGACCTTGGGGGCTTCACCCCCTTCCTCTACGCCTTCGACGACCGAGAGATCATCCTGGACATCCTGGACCGTATCACCGGCTCCCGCCTCACCTACAGCTACTGCCGCTTCGGCGGGGTCGCCAAAGACGTGGACGATGAATTTGTCCGGGCAACACGGGAGTTCATCGGGCGGCTGCGAAGCCGCTGGGACGACTACCACAACCTCGTTACCAAGAACGTCATTTTTATTCACCGGACCAAGGGGGTGGGGGTGATCAACCGGGAAACCGCGCTTCGCTTCGGCTGCACCGGCCCGGTGCTCCGGGGTGCGGGGGTGGCCTACGACATCAGGAGGGCGGAGCCCTACTCGGTCTATCCCGAGCTGGAGTTCGAGATCCCCACCGGAGCCGCCGGCGATGCCTTTGACCGATACATGGTGCGGCTCCAGGAGATTGAGCAGAGTCTCCGGATCATCGAGCAGGCCCTGGAGCGTCTGCCGGCGGGACCCATCCGGGGGCGGGCGCCCCGCAAGGTTCGGCCCCCGAAGGGGGAGTTCTACTTCGCCGTGGAGTCGGCCCGGGGCGCCGTGGGGTTCTATATCGTGAGCGACGGCACTGGGTATCCCTACCGTCTGAAGGTGCGGTCTCCATCTCTCAGCAACCTCCAGGTTCTCACCGAAACGCTGTCGGGAACCCTCGTGGCGGATACCATATCCATCCTCGGAAGCGTAGATATTGTCGTGCCCGAGATCGATCGGTAGGAACGGAGCAGAGGGGACGGGTGACCCATCCCCAGATTCTGGTTCGAGTGGAGCAGCTCATGTGGCAAAGCTTGGTGACCTTATTGGGTCCTGATCTGGCCCGACTCGTGGTCGGCCTGGTGGCGATCATGGCCCTGGTGCAGGTGAACGCCCTCTTTCTAGTCTGGCTGGAGCGGAAAGTGGCAGGCCACATCCAGCTCCGGCTGGGGCCAATGGAGGTGGGACCGCACGGCATCCTCCAGACCATCGTCGACGGCATCAAGCTCCTGAGCAAGGAGCTCATCACCCCTCGCCACGTGGACTGGAAGCTCTTCGTGCTCGCGCCGATCGTGGTGTTCATCCCCGTTTTTTCGTGCTTCGTCGTCATCCCCTTCAGCGAGAGCCTCCAGATCCGGGATCTGAACGTGGGGGTGCTCCTCATCTTCGCCTTTTCCACCTTCAACGTCCTCGCCATCCTCATGGGCGGCTGGGCCGCCAACAACAAGTACTCCCTCCTCGGCGCCATCCGCTCGGTGGCCCAGAGCGTCGCCTACGAGATTCCACTCCTGCTCGTGGTGCTGAACGTGATCCTCTGGGCCAACAGCATGCAGATGTCAGCCATTGTCGAGGCCCAATCCCGGGTGTGGAACGCCTTCTGGATGCCGGTTGCCGCCGTCATCTATCTCATCTGCGCTACGGCCGAGACGAACCGGGCCCCCTTTGACATACCGGAGGCGGAGTCCGAGCTGGTCGCGGGCTTCCACACCGAGTACAGCGGCATGCGCTTCGCCCTCTTCTTCCTCGCCGAGTACTCCAACATGCTCATCGTGGCGGCGGTGGCAACGACCCTCTTCTTTGGAGGCTGGAAGCCCTTCCCGTTCCTTGACTTTCTTCCCATTCCGGGCGTGGTGTGGTTTTTCGGCAAGACCTACGCTCTCATTTTCGGTGTCATCTGGGTGCGCTGGACCTTTCCGCGCCTTCGCTTCGATCAGTTGATGAATTTTTCTTGGAAGATTATGATCCCCGCGGCGCTCATCCATCTCGTGGTCTACGCCGGGATCATCAAGCTCATTCGCTAGCGCTTCTCTATTGGGGTCGAGGGAAGAAGAGGAGTTAAGCTCCCGATGAACATGCTCAAGGAGATTGTGGTCGGCGGCTGGAGTCTCGTTTCCGGAATGCTCGTCACCATCCGCCGGATCTACCGCCCGGTGGTTACCACCCAGTACCCCCGGAAGCGTCTGGAGATGAGCCCGAGTTACCGGGGCCACATCGAGCTCAAGCGCTTCGAGGAGACGGCTACCCACAACTGCGTCGCCTGCGGCACCTGCATGCGCTTCTGCCCGACGAACGTGATCAAGGTGCAGGGGGAGAAGGAGAACGCCCACGGGGCAAAGCGGGCAACCCTTTACTTCATCGACTTCTCCCACTGCAGCCTCTGCGGTCTCTGCGTCGCCAACTGTCCGACCCAGACCCTGAAGTTTTCGAACGAGTACGAGCTGGCCCACCTGTGCCGCTGGGAAGGGGTCGTGGATCTCCTCAAGCGCCTGGAGTAACGGGTATGAACCCCATACAAAGCCTTGTCGCCCCCGACATGATCGCCCAGGTCGGCTTCGCCGTGGTGGTGACCCTGACCTTTACCGGGGCCCTCATTGCGGTGCTGCCGCGGAGCATCCTTTACAACGTCCTGGGCCTTGCCCTGGGCCTCACCGGGGTGGCGGGCATCTTCCTCTACCTGGGGAGCCCCTTCATTGCCCTCATGGAGCTTCTGATTTACGTGGGAGCCATCTGCATCTCCATCGTCTTCGCCATCATGCTCTCACGGCCGCTCCACCTGAGCCTCCCCAAGCGCTATCTCCCCAAGGTAGGCCTTGCCCTGGGAGTCGGCCTCCTTGTCTTTTTCATCCTGAGCGCCATTATCGCTAAGACTCCCTGGCAGCCGGCGCCGGCGAGGAGCAGCGACTGGTCGGTGGAGACACTGGGAAGGTATCTCCTTACCCGCTACGACCTGGTCTTTGAGGCGATCTCCCTGGTGCTGCTCGTGGCGATTCTCGGGGCCATCATCATCTCGGGTTATGCTCGGAGGAGACCGTCGTGAACAGCCTCACCACCTACCTCTTTATCGCAGCGCTCCTTTTCAGCATCGGGATCTTCGGCCTGTTTCAGCGCCGGACCCTCATCGGCATGCTCATCGCCATCGAGCTCATGCTGAATGGGGCCAGCATCAACTTCATGGCCTTCAACCGATTCCTGGCGCCTGATCCTATCGTCGGCCAGATCTACACCCTTTTCATCATGGGTATCGCCGCCGCCGAGACCGCCATCGCCTTGAGTATCATCCTGGCGCTCTTCCGATCAATCCGCTCCATCAACATCGAGCGGGCCCGAGAACTTAGAGGCTGAGTATGAACCCTTCCTGGCTCCACGATCCGACCCTGCTCGCAGCCGCCCTGGCATCGGCGACCCCCTTTGTCGCCTTCGCCCTCATCCTGGTCTTGTTCCGGCCGAACCGGCGCCTCGCCGCCGGGATCTCCATTGCCGCCATCACCGTCTCGCTCGCGAGCGCTCTCTTCCTCCTTGTCCGGCACTGGCACCTCACGGAGCCCATCCAGTACACGGGGAAGTGGCTCATCTCGGGAGATATCTTCATCCCCTTCGGCTTTCTCCTCGACCCGCTCAGCCTCCTCATGCTCACCATCGTCACCGCGATCAGCTTCTTGGTGCAGGTCTACTCTCTCGGCTACATGGCCGGCGATCCGGGCTTTTCCCGCTACTACGCCTTTCAGTCCCTCTTCGCCTGGGCCATGATCACCCTCAGCATCTCGCCCACCATGCTCCAGCTCTACGTATTCTGGGAGCTCGTGGGTCTCGCCTCCTACCTCCTCATCGGCTTCTGGTACGAAAAGTTCAGCGCCAGCGAGGCGGGAAAGAAGGCCTTTGTCATGACCCGCCTGGGCGACATCGCCTTCTTCCTCGGGCTCCTCGTGGTGCTCCTCAACTTCGGGAACCTGAACATCCTGGAGATGAACAGCCCGGCGGTCAAGGAGCGCCTGTCGTCGACGCTCATCACCGTCGCCGCCGTCCTCATCTTCGGGGGCGTCGTCGGCAAGAGCGCCCAGTTTCCGCTCCTCACCTGGCTCCCGGACGCCATGGAGGGGCCGACCCCGGTGAGCGCGCTCCTCCATTCGGCCACCATGGTTGCGGCGGGAGTCTACATGTTCTCCCGCATCTTTCCCTTCTTCACGAATTCCGCCGACGCCATGGCCGTCTTCCTCGCCATCGGCACGATCACCATGCTCCTCTCCTCCACCATGGCGATGGTGACCCGGGATATAAAACAGGTCTGGGCCTACTCCACCATCAGCCAGCTCGGCTTCATGGTCATGGGCCTCGCCGCCGGGAGCTACTTTGCCGGCGTCTTTCATCTCACCACCCACGCCGGCTTCAAGGCCCTGCTCTTCCTCTGCTCGGGGGTTTTCATTCATCAGTACGAGACCAACGACATGTATTTCATCGGGAGGCAGGGAGGCCGCGGGCTCAAGGTTCCCATGATTTGCATGACTATTGCGGCTGCGGCCCTGAGCGGCGTCCCGGGTCTTTCCGGCTTTTTCAGCAAAGAAGCGATCATGGGCGCCCTGGCCGGGCAGCACAACCCCATCTGGCTGGCTACCGGGCTTCTGGGGGCCTTTCTTACCGCCTACTACTCCTTCCGGCTTATCTTTATCATTCTTCGGCCGCGGGAGATCGAGCAGGTGCACCACGAGGAGCACGGCGGCCACGCAGCCGGCCACGGCGCCGCCCACCACCATGCGGGGATCTACTGGGTCATGGCATGGCCGCTCATCATTCTTGCGGCGATCACCCTGGTGCTCGGCTGGTTCCAGGCGCCCCTGGAGCAATTTCTCATGGGAGGGCACGGGGTCGCCGGGGAACACGGCGAGGGTCACCATGCCTGGGTGCCCGTTCTGGCCGTAGGGCTGGCCCTGAGCGGCGTCGCTCTCGCCTGGATGGAGTTCGGCCGGAAGGGCGCGGGCCAGGTTGGTTTCGTTGAACGGATCGCGCCGCTTCGGAACCTTTTCGCCAACCGCTGGTACCTGGATCTCTTCTACCGGCGGTTCCTGGATTATGTCATTTACGGGACCTTCTCGAATCTCTTTACCCGAAACGACCGCCGGGTCATCGACGGCGGGATCGACGGGCTCTGTCGGGCTACGGTGGAGAGCGGACGCTTGCTCTCCTTTCTCCAGTCGGGAATGCTCCAGTACAATCTGATGGCCATGTTCGCCGCCCTGGCCCTGGTGGCGCTCTACTTCTTCTTTTCGTAAGGTGATGAGCCCATGAGCGTCGAGTTCGCCGGTTTTCCGTTTCTCACCGCCATCCTTTTCAGTTGCCTGGCGGCACTCCTCGTGATCCTCTTCATCCCCGATGAGCGGAAGATGCTGGTCAAGTGGGTGAGCCTGGTCTTCTCCGGGATCACCCTGCTGCTTTGCCTTTGCGTCTACGCCGCCTATGACCGGAACCTGGGGGGACTCCAGTTCGTGGAGAAGATCCTCTGGGTCGAGTCCATGGGGATCTATTACTTCAATGCCGTCGACGGGTTCAGCCTGCCCATGTTGCTCTTGACCGGTATCGTCCTCTTCACCGGCGTTCTCACCATGTGGGAGCTGGAGACCCGGGTGAAGGAGTTCTTTGCCCTCACCTTCCTCCTCGTGGCCGGCGTGTTCGGCGTCTTCATGGCCATGGACCTCTTCTTCCTCTTCGTCTGGTACGATGTCTCCCTCTTTCCCATGTACCCGCTCATCGCCATCTGGGGGAGCACCCGGAAGGAATACGGGGCGATGAAGCTCACCCTGTACCTCCTGGCCGGGAGCGCCCTGATCCTCCCCGGTATCCTTTACCTGTACGTCAAGGCAGGGCTCAACACCTTTGATATCACCGCCCTCATGAGGCCGGGGGTCTTTACCCCCTTCCAGCAGAAGTTCGCCTTCCTGCTCTTCTACCTGGGTTTCGGCATTCTGGCGGGTGTGTGGCCCTTCCACACCTGGTCACCGGTGGGTCACGTGGCGGCTCCTACGGCAGTCAGCATGATCCACGCCGGTGTTCTCATGAAGCTTGGGGCCTTTGGCGTGCTGCGGGTGGGGATCTTCCTCTGTCCGGAGGGCTGGCGTTACTGGGCGGAGCTCATGGCGCTCCTGGCGACCTGCGGCATCGTCTACGGCGCCTTCGTGGGCCTTGCCCAGACCGACCTCAAGTACGTCATCGGCTACTCCAGCGTGTCCCACATGGGAATCGTCGGCCTCGGGCTGGCGACGGTGACCGTGGACGGCATGAACGGTGCGGTCTTCCAGATGTTTGCCCACGGGGTGATGACGGCGCTCCTCTTTTCCTCGGTGGGGTACATCTACGACAGGACCCACACGAAGATGATTCCGGAACTGGGGGGCTTGAGCAAGATCATGCCCGTGGCGTCAGGGTACTTCATCGTCGCCGCCCTGGCAGGAATCGGCGTTCCCTGTCTGGCGAGCTTCTGGGCCGAGCTCCTGGTCTTCATCGCCTCCTTTAAAGTCTATCCGGTCCGAGGGGCCTTCGCCATCTGCGCCCTCGTGGTGAGCGCCCTCTTCATGCTCCGGGTGGTGCAGCGGACCTTCTACGGCGAGAAGAACGAGCGCTTCGCCCACCTCCAGGATGTCTCCTTCCGCCTTGGGCTTCCCCGGATGATTCTTGTGTCCGTGATCGTACTTTTCGGTCTCTACCCGTCGCTCATGCTCGACGTGGTGCAGACGGCTGCCGTTCCCCTCATCAACGGGTTGCCACGATGACATGGGTTCTCTTCATCCCCGAGTTGTATTGCCTGCTTATGGCGATTGCCTTCTTCGGCCTGTCCATGGCCGCACGACCGAATCCGCGCCGGGATTACCTTGTCGCCCTCTTCCTCACCTTAGTCGGAGTCGTCGTGGCCCTGGCCTCGGTGCGGCTCGAGGGGACACTCTTTTTCGAGGCCTACCGGGTTGATCTCTTCTCCCAGGTTTTCAAGTTCCTCCTCGCCGCGGGTCTTTTCCTGGTTGTCTGCCTCTGCACGGAGCTGAGCGGCATCGAGGAGCGGCATCATCCCGAGTTCTACCTCTTCCTCACGACCTGCACCCTCGGCATGATGCTCCTCGTGAGCAGCGTTGAGCTCCTCACCATCTACATTGCCCTCGAGCTCTCCAGTTACTCGCTCTACATCCTGGTTCCCCTGAGGCGAGGGCATGGCAGCGATGTGGAGGCGGGGATCAAGTACCTCATGGTGGGTGCGGCCGCCTCGGCGCTCATGCTCTTCGGCCTCTCCTACCTCTTCGGCGTCACCCATACCACCTACGTGGCAGAGATCATTAGACTACTACCTGGGGTGATTCACACGCCGGCGGCTATCCTCGGACTCCTCCTCACCCTCTGCGGCTTCTTCTTCAAGCTGGCGGTGTTCCCCTTCCACTTCTGGGCCCCTGACGTCTACCAGGGCGCGGCAAACCAGGTGACCGCCTACATCGCCACGGCGTCCAAGGTGGCGGCGGTGGCCATTCTCATGCGGATGGTGGCCCTGAGCGGCGGGACGAGTGTCTACCTCGTGAACGTCCTGGTGACGCTCTCCATCTGCTCCATGACCCTGGGGAACCTCGTCGCCATCGTGCAGAAGGACATGAAGCGGCTTCTGGCCTACTCGAGCATCTCCCATGCAGGCTATGTCCTTATCGGGATCCTCAGTATGACCCAGACCGGCTACGCCAGCGCCATCTTCTATGCCCTGGCGTACCTGATCATGAACCTCTCCTGCTTCCTCGTGGTGGTGAAGGTGGCTGAAGACGGCGGCGATCTGAAGATCGCTCAACTGGCGGGTTTGCACCGCCGGTCGCCGCTCCTCGCCATGGTGCTCATGCTGGCGGTCTTCGGGCTGGCGGGCATCCCGCCCACCATCGGCTTCACCGGGAAGTTCCTGGTGTTCGCCGCGGCGGTGGAAAAAGGCTACCTCGGCCTGGTGATCCTTGCCATGGTAAACGCCACCATCTCGCTCTACTACTACATCCTGGTGGTGAAGGCCGCCTATCTTCTCGAGCCGGACGAGGAGCCGGCCCGCCTGGTGGTGACGACACCGACGAAGGTTCTCACCGTGGTTCTCGTGACGGTGATGGTGGTCATGGGCGTCTATCCCCATCATCTCCTTGAGGTGGCGAGGGCGGCGGCAAGGGCACTTCTCCTGTGAGGCGAACTGCATGGCGTTCGGATTTCTGAAAAGAGCTCGTGGAGGGGGGCAGGTTCAACTATCCTCGCCCTTACGGGTGCCGGCCTTCTGCGAGGGATCCGGGCTGGGGGCCTGCGTAACCGTCTGCGCCAGGTCGGAGGCGTGCCCCTGTGGGTGCGACGAGGTGAGACAGGCCATCCTCAACGAGATTCACTCGCGGGGGCTGGTTGTCCGGGTGGGGAGGATAAAGGCGGCATGCAACGGGGTCTGCCCCTACGGACCTCTCGTCGGATTTCCCCAGAAGGGCTTCTATTACCATCACCTCAACCCGGAACGGGCCCGGCAAGTGGTCTCGGAAACGCTGGAACAGGGGCATATCCTCTTCGATCTCCTCCATGTGGACCCGTGCCATGCCAGCTCGGGCCGATTCCTCTACGAGCATGCAAGCGGCTTCATCGCCGCCATTGACGAGAGCTCGTGCATGGTCCAGGTGGCGCGGTACTTTCTTGAATTCGACCGGGGGGTTTCCTGCGGCAAGTGCGTGCCCTGCCGGGTCGGCTCCGTGCGCCTCCGCGAGATCCTGGACGGCATCGTTGACGGGAAGGGCCGGCCCGAAGACCTGGAGGAGATGAGCGCGATCTGCGACGCCATGCGGTTGGTCGCGTACTGCAGCTACGGCGCTTTCGGGTCGGGGCCGGTGGCCGCCATCTTGAAGCACTTCCGGGCCGAGGTGGAGGCCCACATCGCTCAGAAGGTCTGCCCCACCGGGGGCTGCGAGAAGTTGAAGAGAGGAGAGGAGGCCTAGGGATTCGTTCGAGGCGGTCCAAACGATGGGACGCGGAAGGCGGGGAAATGCTCCGCCTTTTTTTATCTTTGCAGAAACGGGCGGGTGCAGTGACCCGCCCTACGTGTTTCATGTCGTGTATCAATTGACCAGAACGAGGGTGCAATCGAGGCCGCCCTGGAGCACCTTGGCGGCGCGGCTCCCCAGGTTGAACTCGGAGAGGGCTGAGGTTCCCCGCCTGCCGAAGACGAGGGTGTTGTACTCACCCCGGCTCGCCTCAGCCAGGATGTCCCGGGCGATGCCGCGTACGAGCGTCTGTCGTTTGAGAACAATCCCGTGCTCAGGAGCACCGGCTCCCATGAGCGCCTGCTTCGCCTTCAAGAACATGTCGTCGGTCTTCTCCTCGTGCTCCGCCCGCCACCTGGCCACGAGCTTCTGACGCTCCGAACGCTCGGCCTCCCCCAGGATGTGACCGTCGTCCCAGTAGCCCGGCGGTTTCGCCGGCATGACATGAAACAGGGTGATCTGGCTCCCGGGAAGCCCGGCGAAGTACGCGCTCACATGAGAGATTATTCGGCCGGCATGGTCGGACTCGTCGAGGGCGACGAGGATTCTGGGAGGTTTGAGTGGGCGGGTCCCCAGGACCCAGACCGGCTGTTTCTCTGAGTACTGGCAGACCATGGTTGTCGTGCTCCCGAGGAGAAAACGTTTCACCGCCGAGCGGCCCTTCCGGGCGAGGACGATAGCGGCGGCATCCCTTTTTTCGCTTGCGGCAAGAATATCATGAGCCACGTCCACGCTCTGGAGCACGCTCGCCTGGTGGAGGCGCGACCGTTTATACCCCATGCCGACCAAAAGAGACACGGCCTGATCGAGTACCGCGCGGGCTTGCCGTTCCTGGACCTTTTTCCAGTCGGAAGGCGTGCCGCTTAAGGTTGAGAGCTCACCCGGGTAGATGAGGGCACTCTCCGGCACCGCATGGAAGAGCTCCAGGTGGATATCGGTGCCCTGAAAAAGGCCGCCCAGGTTGCGAAGGGCCTCCAGGCTATTCTGCGAGTCATCCACCCCGATGAGGAGTTTTCCGGCCATAGATTACCTCCTGTTCGCCTCTCACGACCTCGGGCCGCTTCATCGGGTCGTGAGGGTGCTAAAGGACCTCGCTCAGGAGGTCTCCGCTTGCGGTTCCACCCCGTAGGACTTGATCTTCCGATGGAGGTGGCTCCGTTCAATGCCGATAGCTTCCGCGGTCTGGGAGACGTTCCAGTTGTGCTCTTCCAGCTTCTTCCGGAGGTACTGTCGCTCGAATTCGATTCTGGCTTGTCTGAAGGTGGGCCGATCCAGGGCGCTTTCTGGGGCGTCAGGCGTGGCGAGGGGGAAACACTCGGCCAGGTGGTGGACGTCGATCACGTCAGCTGGAACAAGGATGACCAGGCGCTCGATGAGATTCCGAAGCTCTCGGACGTTGCCCGGCCACAATTGCCTCGCCATCATTTCGATCGCCCGATCGCCGATCCGTTTCTGCCTGAGACCGCTGTCAACGGCAATCTCTCGGAGGAATTCAGCAATGAGAAGCGGGATGTCCTCCCGGCGCTCCCGGAGAGGCGGGACCTGGACCGGGATCACATTGAGGCGGTAGTAGAGATCCTCTCGGAACCGGCCTTCCTTGATCTCCTGCGCCAGATCCTTGTTGGTGGCCGCGATGATCCGCACGTCCACCTGCATGGTCACCGTGCCGCCCACGCGCTCGAATCGCTGTTCCTGCAAGATCCGAAGAATCTTGGCCTGGGTCTTGAGACTCATATCCCCGATCTCGTCGAGGAAGAGGGTGCCGTTACTGGCCAGATCGAAGCGGCCGCGCCGCCGCTCGTTGGCCCCGGTGAAAGCACCCTTCTCGTGACCGAAAAGCTCGCTCTCGATAAGCTCTTCCGGGATGGCGGCGCAGTTTACCTCGACCAGAGGACGATTGCTTCTGGGGCTGAGCCGGTGAATGGCCCGGGCCACCAGCTCCTTGCCGGTGCCGTTTTCCCCGACGATGAGTACAGTGGCCTGGGTGGGCGCCACGCGCTCGATGGTCTCCCTCAGTCTCTGGATAGCGGGACTGGTCCCGCTGAGCCGGAAGTGCCGCTCGGCCTTCTGCCGCAGGATGAGGTTGTCGTCGTTGAGCTGACGAAAGCTGAGAGCGTTTTGAATGGTGACGAGTGTCTTCTCCAGGGAAAGAGGTTTCTCGATGAAGTCGAAGGCGCCGAGCTTGGTGGCCGTGACCGCGGTCTCGATGCTCCCATGGCCGGAAATCATGATGACGGGGACCCCGGCATGCTGGGTGCGAAGGCGCTTGAGCGTTTCAATCCCGTCCATACCGGGCATCCAGATGTCGAGAAGCACCAAGTCCGGCGGCTCCTCCTCGATCTTCTTGAGAGCGCGAAGGCCGTCGTTTGCGGTGAGAATCCGGTAGCCCTCATCCTCGAGGGCTCCACCAAGGGATCTGAGGATGCTCGGCTCGTCATCCACGATCATGATGGTTCTGCTCATGCCCCTCTCCCGTGTGGAGATTCTGCAGCAGACAAGTCGGGCCCTCGGGTACCACCGGGAAGTTCAATGACGATGATCGTCCCCGTGGGATGGTTGTCGCGAACGCGGATGAAGCCGTGGTGGTCGGCAACGATGTTGCTCACGATGGCGAGGCCGAGGCCGCTCCCTTTCTCCTTGGTGGAAAAGTACGGTTCGAACATCCGAATCTTGTCCTCGGCAGCGATGCCTGGGCCGTTATCGGCAACCTCGACGCGGACGATCTTGAGGATTTCGTCGAAGGAGACGGTAACCCGGATTTCACCGTCATCGGTCACGGCTGCCACCGCATTGTCCAGCAGGTTGATCATGGCTCGCTTCATCTGCTCTCGATCCAGATCAAGGAGGGGCAAAGGGTTTTGCTGCTGGAGGAGAAAGCGGGTGGAGGGATGGCTCTCGCTAAAGAGGGTGAGCGCCTCCTGAACGATCTCCACCAGGCTGTTGGGAGTGGGGTTAGCAGTGGGCATGCGGGCAAAGTTGGAGAACTCGTTGACGAGGTGTTTGAGTTCTTCCACTTGCTTAATGATCGTCCGGGTGCACTCGTCGAAGAGATTCCCGTCCAGGGAGAGATGCTGGAGGTACTTCCGGCGCAGGCGCTGGGCCGAGAGCTGGATAGGGGTCAAGGGGTTCTTGATTTCGTGAGCAATTCTCCGGGCCACCTCGCGCCATGCCGCCATCCGCTGGGCCTTTTCCAGCTCGGTGAGATCGTCAAAGACCGCCACGATGCCTCGGTACTGACCTTCGTCGTCGTGAAGCACCGAGGCCGTGACGAGGAGGGTCATGAGCCGGCTGCCCACGGCGGACCTCACCTGGCGCTGCAAGGTCTTCTGCTTGGTCAGGCGATGCCCTTCGATGAACTGGTTCACGATCTCCCGCTGCTCGCCTTGAAGAAACCGGGTATAGTGGCGCTGGATCACATCCTCGGCTTTGACCCCGAAGATCGATTCAGCCGACTGGTTGATGGTCTGAATGTGACCCTCGTCGTCCACCGAGACCACCCCTGCTGCCACATTGCGGAGCACCGTCTCCATGTAGCGCCGGCGCCTTTCCACCTCCTCGCTACTCCGCCTGAGTTCCTGGTTGGTCGCTTCCAGGGCTTTCTGACTTGCCTGCAAGTCCACGGTCATCTGGTTGAAGGAATCCACCAGGGTGCCGATCTCGTCGTCTGTGTCCTGGTCGATGTGGACGTCCAGATCGCCACCGGCGATCCGTCGGGTCCCCTCTGCCAGTTCCTGGATCGGCACCGTGATGGTCCTGGCGAGGTAGAACCCGAACCAGGAGGCGGAGAAGACAATGAGCAGAGTGACGATGGAGAACATGATGAGATGGCTGAGCTTGATAGGGTTCTTCAACATCTTCATCTGCTGGTAGTTCTCGAATCCCTGAGAAATCTCAGCCATGCTCGCCAGGAGGTCGCGCGGCAGCAATGCCGCGGTGACCACCAGCCCATTGACCTTTTTGGGATCTCTTGGGTCGATCACCGGGCTCGCCGTACAAACAAGATCGCCGTCCGGTGAGGCGATGATTTGACTCTGAGTCTCCCGTGTCTTGAGCACCCCCTGGAGCACCTCCCTCAACTGCGGTCTCAACACCACGGGGGATAGGCCCTGTCTCGAGTCTTTGGCGATGATCTTTCGCTGCCGGGAAGTGATCTCTATACTCTCGAGTTGAGAGTTCCGCCGTGCTTCCTGCACCAGAGTTCGCAGCGGTTCATAACCAGTGAGGCTCAGGAGATCCTTTTTCTTGACCAGTTCGCTCAGACGATTCCCCACGGAAAGGCCCCGGTTGATGGCGTCCTCGTAGACCCATTTGCCTACTTCGAGAGACTTCTTCAGGGATTGCTCCACCTGGATGTTGTACCAGTACTCCATGCTCGTGGAGATAAACTGGGTGGCGAGGCCGAAGAGGATAATGGTGGGCATGAGGGAGAGGGCGATGAAGGCGATGACCAGTTTGGTGCGCAGCCGGTGACCGAAGATTCTTCGCTTGCGTTCGAAGAAGAGCTTCACCACATTGCGGGTCACTAGGTAGAGCAGAAAGATCAGGAGAATGACGTTGATGTTCATCAACGCCAAGATGACGATGTTGCCGCCCCCGGGAAGATCGCCGCCGAAGCGGAAGAAATGACTCTCAAGGTAGGTGAGGAGAACGATGAGGGGAATGGTGATAAAAATGATTCGCCGTTCCCGCCTGCGGCGATTCACTTCCCTGGCGAAGTCTGCCTGCTGAGGAGAGGTCATGATGGGCTGATCGCAACACCCCGGTCTGTCCGAAAGACCGAGATCCGAGGCGGTCACCTCAACGCTTCTTAATAGGTGAAGTCCACGGTGTACCAGTCTGTCTCGAAGTCCCACAGGGACAAGAAGAAGAGCACATAGTGCAGGTTCAAGGGCAGGCGAACCTTCTGCAACTCGGCCTTCACCCGCAGTTGATACTTGTTGCTCTTCACAAGCCTTTGCAGCGGCGCCACCTTGAGACTCTTCACTTCCGCCATAGCCTTCTTGGCCGCGGCAAAGTCCTTGAACACCAGAGCCTTGCCACCGTCCTCCGTGCGTCTCACGTGGAATTCGTTCTTGAGGCTGTCGTGCTTGATGGAGTGCTCGATTTCTCTTTCCGATAGGGACTCATCAGCCCAGAAGAGGCGCGCCCGGGAGAGTTGGACGAAGATCGTGAAGGTGGTAGGAATACCGTTCAGGATCGCCTCATCCATTTCGCGGGTGAAGCACCCCCTTATCTCAAAGAACACCAAAAGGTCTTCTCGGGTGTTCGTAACAATAATATCCGATAAGATTGCTTCCGCCCCACGATGGAACACCGACGCTGCCGCGAGCGAAGTGATCAAGAGGAGCGAGAGGACGACCAAGGCTGAAGTGCGCCAGCGTTTGGGCATGGTCTAATAAGCGTTCCATCGGTCAGAGCCGACCCTCACACCTCCGTCCCAGGGAGCGCCTCGCCGAACAGCGGGAGGAGAACCAGAGACGCTGGGGAGTTCGAAAGCGTGAGTTCGGCGTCGTCTTCGTCATCTAGGTAGGGGGGATGGTATCGGAAACGAGCCTGAATTGCAAGGGCTTCGGGACTCAGGCGGTGGCAGCCTGAGGCAAGGCAAAGGTGGGAACGGCAATCTGTCTCGCCTCACACGCCCGCTGGCTGGGGAACTTCACCACCTTCCAGAAATTCTTTCTCTTGAGCAGCTCGGTGAGGAGAGCCTGGTTGAGGGCATGGCCGGACTTCTGGACCACGAAATGCCCAATGACGGGCATCCCCAGGAGATAGAGATCGCCGACAAAGTCCAGGACCTTGTGGCGCACGAATTCGTCCTCGTAGCGAAGGCCCTCGGCGTTGAGCACGCCACACTCGTCCAGGACGATGGCGCTCTCGAGAGAGCCTCCCCGGGCGAAGCCGTTGTTCCTCAAGGTCTCCACGTCTTTTAGGAATCCGAAGGTCCGCGCTCGGCTGATATCGCGGATGTATTCTTGCCCGGAAAACTCCAAGACATATGTCTGCTCGGAGAGGAGGGGGTGGTTGAAGTCGATGGTGTAAGTGACCTTGAGCTCCCGACCCGGGTAGACGCTTACCTTCCTGTCACCCTTCTGCAGCGTCAGCGGTTTCTTGATGAGCAGGAATCGCTTGAACTCATGTTGGAGCCTGACACCGACCTTCTTGAGGAGGTACACGAAGGGCCCGGCACTGCCGTCCATGATAGGTACTTCCGGGCCGTCCAGGGTAACGAGGGCATTGTCGATCCCCATGCCGGCAAAAGCGGACATGAGGTGCTCCACGGTGGATACCACCTGACCGTTACTGCCGAGAGTGGTGGCCAGCCTGGTGTCGACCACGTGTTCGAGCCGGGCAGGGATGGAGGCCGAGTCGGGATGGTCCACCCGGCAGAAGCGGATACCACTGTTGGCTGGCAACGGCTTGATGCACATGGTGACCTTCTTGCCGGTGTGAAGGCCGATCCCTGTGCAGCTCACCTCGCTGTTCACTGTCCGCTGGTGCAGGTGCATCATCCATCCTCCTTTGGGGGGAGAATAAAGAGCAAGGGGTATGCCTGTCAAGGCGAGACTTCGGTGGAGAGCAGAGAGGAGCGGATCAGGATGAAGATGTAGCGGGAATCTTTGGAAAAGATGATGGGATAGAAAGCACGGTCCGCCCCATAATTCCGGTTGCTAAACTGGGGTGTTCTGCATAAGATGAAGGAACGTCTCGCATAGTCGGATCCGGGTGAGGGGGTAGATCATGCGGCGTCGGAGAATTCTCGTTGCGGAGGACGACCCTACGGTTCTCGGTCTCTACTGTGAGTTGCTCCACCAAGAGGGATATGAGGTGGAAACGGCGACCAACGGCAGGGATGCCTTGGAGAAGATTAGAACGAAACGGCCTGACCTGGCCATCCTGGATCTCAAGATGCCCGTGATGGACGGGCTTGAGGTGTTGCGTGAGCTTTACCGGGAGAGCAATCCCACGCCGATCGTGGTGAGTACCGCCCACGGGGAGCTGAAGGGCGATCTGGAGATCAGCTATGGCGAGGTCCAGGCTTTCTTGAACAAACCGGTTCGCCTTGAGGATCTCACCGCCGCCATCCGGAAGGCTCTCGGCGTAAGCGAACCTGTGGGTAAACTCCTTCAACGCTACGGACTCATCAGCGAAGGACAACTCCAAGAGGCTCTGGCACGGCAATCCCAGCAACGGGAACGGAAGCTCGGCGAGATCCTCATCGAGATGGGGGCCCTCGACGACCAGCAGTGGCTCAACTTCGTCGCCCGGCTTCCCGGGGTTGCCCGCATCAGCCTGAGAAAGTATCTCATTGATCCAGAGATCGCGAGGCTCGTGCCTGAGGAATTCTGTCGTCGGGTGGAGCTGATTGCCGTCGACCGGTTTGAAGGGGTGCTGACCGTGGCAATGGTATACCCTTATAACCTCGAGGCAATCCACGAACTGAGCAAGAAGCTCGGCCTTAGGGTTAAGGCGGTGATGGCAACGCGCCCCGAGGTCCTCGAAGTGCTTGACGGGGTGTTCAAAGCGAAGAAGGCTCCGGAGTCCAATGGCCCTGCCTAAAGGGAGACCAGGGAAGGGGAAAAAGGCGGAGTCCTTGCGGACTCCGCCTTTTTTTCCCCATTAGATGGGAGCGACGGGCGGCGATCAGAAGCAGAAGCCCTCGGTGAGCCACTCTACCTGATGATAGGAATTCGCCGGGAGTTCCACCTTCGCCCCTGCCAAACGGGTTTTGGTATCATTGCCAATGGGAGATGCGGTGTGGTTTACGAGCCTACCATAGTCCTCGCCGCCATCCTGGAATTTCTGCCTCGCCACACGGTTAGCCATCCTGAGCTACACCGAGATTAGTCGACTCCAGGGGAAAGACAGCGCGGTGAGGAGAGCTACCGAGAGATGTAGTGAAATCGCTCGCAGGAAATAAGACTTTTTTGAGGACATCGCCGGGTTCGTCCCATCATGCGGGCGGTATTAGCGCTCCCCCTCAGGGGACGCAGGTCACGGTGGCGCCCATCGCCCAGCTATGAGAGAGCATCAGTGGGCAAGATCTGCCGCGCAAGGCAATTCATAGTTGCCTTTTCCTGCGTTCCCATCTGGCTGGTGAGAGGCGGGTGCTTTGGAATGGACTGCAGAATGCCCTTTGGTGTTCTGGCTGGCTGTGGGGGCCGGCCCCCCAAGAGCGGCAGGGCGGAACCATTTCCGCCCTGCCTTCCACCGCAGCGTAGTCTGGAGTGACTACTTGCCTTTCCTTCCCCCGCAGTTGTTGTTCTTGGGCGGTTTCTTGCACTTCTTGCTCGGTACGATGTGAACCCTATCTGTACCATGGATGGACATGCCATCCTTGGTCTCGCCGGTCAGCACCGCCTCGTCGCTGTCGCAGGTGAGGTCTTTGAGATCCGGGATCCAGAAGACGAGGACGAGATCCTTTCAAGACTCTTGTGATCAGAATTCCATGAGTTGTGATTTCAAGGAAGGAGAAAGCGCTACCCGGACCGGGAAAAAGTCGGTAATTGACTGCGTGAGATAGGCCCCGGGGCAGGTGCGCAGGGAGACCTCCTCTGCAAGCACCGATCCTTTTGGTTTGGCCGAAGCTAGAGAGCCCGCAAAGGGGGGCCATCTACCAGACATGGAGGCGCTACCGACCAGGCGAGGTGACCAGGAAGGGGTTCCGAGAGGAGGGAGACGACCGTTGGGGGGCTTGCAACTCATACTTGGTGATGTATCTCGACCAGCAAGGATGGCCGGAGTCTGAGTTGAGGGGAGCGTTGGCAGCCGCTGACTATCGAAACCTTCTCTTTACCCTGACGTTGTAAGACTTCGGCTTAGACAAAAACGCCGGAAGCCTCAGTAGTTGAATTCCTGCAGCCCAGACACTTCGGTGCGAGTTCGGCTTACAGCCACATGAAGTGGCGTGGCCTACCCGGCGCTTACGTAACGTCAGGGGTTTACCCGTCGCAATCCGGGATGGTTCCTCGACTCTTTTCCTGCTGCGGCCAGTAAAGGTTGAAGCTTTTCTCGGCCATCTTGCGTCCGTCATGGTAGAGCTGGATTGTCATGTTCTTGGGGGCACGTTGAGAGGGGGCGTCAAACTTCCAGCCCTCGAACGAGTTGCTGCCCACCGGTCTCGTCCTCAGCCACTGGTCGGTGGACAGGATTCTGCCCTTTTCGGAGTGGATCACCTTGACGAGCACGCCTACCGGTTTGCCTTGGTGCCGGCCGTTTACCACATACTGAACACCCAGTTCCGTACCGGGGGTGCAGGGAATCTTATCCGTCAGCTCGATCAGCTTCCGGTCAGAGATGAGCTCGATCTTCCCATCGCTCGTACCGGGGGCCGCCTCCCATTTCTCGAAAGTGGTCTTGTAGAGGCCGAAGTTCACAATCTGGATGCTCTCCACGTCTGCTGCCAGGGAGATGTGGGGATGGAGTCCGACCAGAGAGATGGTCATCAGGGCTCCGAGTGTCGTCGCTATCTTGGAGTGTGCTCTCATGATCAAACTCCTTGCCACCGCGCTGTGCTGTGATGGTTGTCCCGAGGTTAAGCAAGGAGGGTGCCAAAGTGCGAGGAGACGAATCGCGGGTGCCCGCCGTGGACAAAGGCCTTGGGGGTGAAAGTGCCGTGGAGGTTTAGATGGCAGAAACTGCCAGACGAAGGCGAAGGTGCACGCCTCAGGCGTGGTCTGAAGGAAGCCGGAGGCGAAGCTTCGATCCGCGTGACAACGATCGAATTCGAGGCTGCGGCATCCGAGCGAGCCCAGGTGACACATTGAACCGTATGGCCACCAGGGGGTGTCTGAGTGGATGCGGCGAATTTGGAGCAAGGGCCGTTACCCTTACTCGAGGATGTCTGTAGGCCCGTCCGAGGAGGACTACGGGGATCTCCCAAGAGATTTCCATGGGCTCAACAGAAGCAAGTATAAGCCTTAACTAGGATTAGGACTGGAGAGCCATCTGAAGGGCCAAGCATTGAGCCGAAAAGCGAAGGTCTGAGGATTCGTTGCCATGGGGGCGCAGCAGCTCCCTTTCGTGACAAGTCAAATGGTCAGAACGACTACCCAGAGGAAGTTTCGGTGGTCAGACTAATAGTTGGCCTACGGGTAAAATATCTTCTGCCGAAATGACAGATCCACCAAGCTGATGTCGGGGCGCCCGACCTATGTGGATACGGTCGGTGCCCGCCCTGGGAAGGGGAAAGGCTACTGGATAGAAGGAAGCGGATTTCCTGCAAGAATTCTAGGCCGTGAGGTCTTTGAGTTTCTTCCGACGATAGCGGAAGGCATAGTAGCTCAAGCCTAAGAGTCTTGCCGCTCTGGTTTCGTTGCCTCCGGCGCGCTTGAAGGCCTCCCGGATATAGTGGTCCTCGAGAGCCTCGAGGTCGATGCCCTCGTCGGGGAGGGTCGGCATTCCCCCGGAATCCACTGCTGGTGCTGGCAACACGCTCTCCATCCGCCGTCCAGCGCCCACGTCCGGCAGGGTGAGACTGGGGCTGGTGCCGATCAGGACCCCTCGTTCGATGAGATTTCGCAGTTCGCGAATGTTACCTTTCCACTGGTAGCTCTTCAGGTGGGCTTCGGCGGTGGGATCGATTCGATCAAAGACCTTCCCGTGCTTCTTGCTGAACTCGGCCAGGAAGTGCCTGGCAATAGGGAGGATATCATCACGGCGTTCGTTGAGCGAAGGGACCTCCACCTTGATCACCGCGAGCCGGTAGTAGAGGTCTCGCCTGAAGAGCTCCTTCTCGATCATGGCGTCTAGGTCCTTGTTGGTAGCGGAGACCACCCTGGTTCGGATCTGAAATTTCCTGGTACCCCCGACCCGATAGAATTCACCGTCTTCTAGGAAGCGGAGGAGTTTGGCCTGTGCCTCCAGGCTGAGGTCTCCCACCTCATCGAGAAAAAGGGTCCCGTTGGCGGCCACCTCCACCAGGCCCTTCTTTCCTGAGGCGTGTGCTCCCGTGAAAGCTCCCCTTTCGTAGCCGAAGAGTTCACTTTCGATGAGGTCTTTGGGGATGGCAGAACAGTTCAGGGTGACAAAGGGACCGTTGAAATTCGGACTCTTATAATGGATGGCACTGGCGATAAGCTCCTTGCCGGTGCCGGTCTCCCCGAGAATGAGCACGGGCGTGTCAGCCGCCTTGGCCACTTTGTCTACGAACTGCATGACGTCCTGAATAGCATTGCTCTCGCCGATGAAGCAGGGAATGTTTTCCTTGAGGTATTTTTCCTGCAGGAGCTGGACCTCTTTCCGTAGCCTGATCCGCTCGAGCACGTTCTGGATGCTTACCTCGAGGGCGTCGGTGTTGATGGGCTTGAGGATGTAATCGGAGGCGCCGAGCTTCATCGCCGAGATGGCGAGTTTGACGTCCGTGAAGGCCGTGACCATGATGACCATGAGGTCGGAATGGCTTTCCCTCATGGTCCGAAGGGCGTCGATCCCGCTCATGTCGGGCAACCCGATGTCGAGGATGACCAGATCGGGGGGTTCCTTTTCTATTGCCTCGATGGCGGGTCGAGCGGCGGGAAACACCCTCACCTTGTATTTGCTTTCGAGGGCGATCTTGAGGAGCTCACGAAGGTCTTGGTCGTCGTCAACGACACAGATGGAATAAGTAATCCCGGTCGTCATAGCCATCCTGTCCCAAGCGGCGCAAGAAGTGGTTGGGGGGATATTGCTCTTACGAGACCGCATTCTAGCACAAAATCCTCAACGCGATCCTCTTTTTGCATCGTCTCGAGTGCTTGTCTCTGTTGTCAAGAGGAGGATCATCGACGTCGACGCGTAAGCTCCCCGTTCAGGCAGTCCCAACGACGGACTCTCGTATGGGTATGCCCATCGTAGTATGCTATGCTAGTCACCGCCAGTGCCACTCCGAGAGAAAGGTGGAGAGGCAAGGAATGCGCCGGAGAAGGGGGGGAGATCATGGGGCTTCATGGGCTCAACAAAATCGAAAGCAAAGCAATCGAGATGGACACGTTAGACCTGTACTCGGAATCCAGCTATCTCCTCAAGACCATCGAGCCGATGAATGAAGGACTCATCATGAACACTTACCTCGTCGACCAGGAAGGCTTGAATACCTTTTTCGGCTCCTACGGAGAGCACGGAGAGTTTATCATCGAGTTGACGCGGTTGGAAGGCTGATGACGTGCGGCGATAACCTTGTCCACCACTCCTACCTGCGATCATCTGCCCCATGGAGGGGTCGTTTTTTCAGAGCCGTTCGGTGAGGTCAAGCCTCAGCCTCTTCCCCCAACAGGCGCTACGCCCCGGAACTCGTCGGCGAGGTTGCTCCTCACGCCGACGGAACGGCGGAGCGCGAGGATGTAGGCGAAAGCGTGGACGGGCGGAGACAGACGAGCTAAACAAGAACCACCGAATTGTCACTGTCTCCGTAAGGACTTCTCACATATTTATCTGCATGCCAATCGTTTTCCCACCGCACCTCATCGATGAGATAGCGGAACTGATATTCCCTTCCGGGCTCGAGTTCGAGCGTGATGGTATAATCTCCACTCTTGAGCTTTTTCATGGGATGAGAGTGAATACTCCAATTGTTGAAATCGCCGACAATACAGACACTCTTTGCATCAGATGCAGCGATTCGTGGCAATCTGAACGTCACCTTACATGCCTGATTCTTCTTCAAATACTCTTTGATGAGGCCCGTCCCGGCTACGGTTTCTGCTTTGGCTGCCGGCTTCTTACCTACCGTCTTTCTCGCGACGGGCTTCTTTGGTTGTTTTCCTTTTTCAGGTTTCGCCATGGTCATCTCCTTTCAGGAGGAGTGTGAAGGTGAAACATGTGGTCTTGGCCAACTATAGAAGAATGAGGCGGGCCCGTCAAGGACTGGAGGTGCTGTACCCCCCCGGGCGGGTGCTGAGGATCTGACGCGTCGGGCGCAGAACGCAGCGCTCTGTTCGGGAGTACTTCAACTCCCGGCAGGTTGGTGAAAACTCCTGCCAACGAGCCACTCAACGAAGCGTCATCGGCAAGCATGAGAAGCGGTCTCTCAGCAACCGGATAGGAGAAGGGACTGTGCCATTCTTTCCGGTGCAGGGGGGACGATGGACGACGGAACACGCCTCATCACAGAGCGAAGGGTGTGAGGCTTTCACAGCCAGCTTCGGTAACGAGAACCGTTTGCTCGAATTGTGCGGACAGCGAACCATCTTTGGTGACGACCGTCCACTCGTCATCCAAAATGACGATCTCCTTCTTGCCCAGATTGATCATGGGTTCCACGGTGAAAACCATTCCAGGGACGAGCAGTACACCCTCCCCTTTCTTGCCGAAATGGGGAATCTGCGGGGCTTCGTGAAAGGCAAACCCGACCCCGTGACCTGTGAACTCCCTCACCACCGAGCACCCCTCGCCCTCGGCGTACCCTTGAATGGCTGCGCCGATATCCCCGACCGTATTTCCGGGTCGGACCATGGAAAGCCCTACCCGAAGGCTCTCCCGCGCCACGCGGACAATCTTGTGGCTTTGAGGATCCACCCTCCCCACCAGAAAGGTCTTCCCGGCGTCGGCGTAGTAGCCGTTCAGGATGGTGGTCACGTCGACATTGACGATATCTCCCTGCTGCAGCACCCGGCTCCCGGGAATACCGTGGCAGACGACCTCATTCACCGAGACGCACACACTCTTGGGAAACCCGTGGTACTGGAGCGGCGCCGGGATCGCTCCGTTCTTGACCGTAAACTCATGTACAAGGCTGTTGATCTCCTCCGTGGCCATTCCTGCCCGGATACGGGCCTCTACCAGCTCAAGGGTCTCCAGCACAAGACGCCCGGCTCTCCGGATTTCTTCAACATCGCCAGGCTCTTTGAGCCGGATGCGGTAGCGATGGAGGTACAGAGTCTTGATGTCGAGACCATGTTTGCTCGTCAGACAACACTTCTTGTACTTGAGGCCACTCCCACAGGGACAGGGATCATTTCGCCTCACCTTGATGGTCTTGCCAATGTCCATGAGGGTTGTCCGTACCGGGTGGTTGAGACAGGTCTCAACATGCGGCGCTGCGGTGTCGCCGACCTCATCACCTGTGCGTCATGGGAGAGCGCGCTGGCAAGCCCGCGCACGCGCTCCGGTCGCGAGAGGCGAGTCAAACCTGACGGCCGCGTTCAGTGTCTGGGGAGTTCCTTCTCCAGCTCCCTGATGTAAGCGCAGGCTCGCTCCAGCTGGTCGGTGAGGTGTTTAACCCGGAGAATGGACCGTATGCGGGTGAGGAGCTCGGTTAAGTGGAAAGGCTTGGTGACGAAATCGTTCGCCCCGGCGTCGTGGACCTCCGGCAAGGTCTCCTGCAGCCCAGTTGCAACGATCACCGGGATGACGCAGGTTCCTTCCTCGGACTTGAGTCTCCTGCACGTCTCGATACCGTCAACCCCGGGCATCCTTACGTCCAGGATAATGACCTGGGGTCCCTCCTTTTTCGCCAAGTCCAGGGCTTCCTTGCCGTGAGAGGCAACAATCACCTGGAATCCCGCTTCAGTGAGGAAGGCCTTCAGGAGTTCGCGGATGTATTCCTCGTCGTCCACGACCAGGACCATATCCGCCGTGGCGCCCCTCCGTTTCTGGCGGTCAGAGTCGGCGAATGCGAACGATCCAAAAGCTGAGATGTGCCGAGGCGCCGACGAGGTGGAACCATCCAGACCAATCGCGATCCCGGGTAGGCTATGCGACCTGAAACCCGCGGGCTGGACCGAAGGGAGCCTGCAAGCCCCATGGGGACGAGTGCCCCCTCGCACCTGCCGACGGCGTGACGAGGGGATCAGGTAGCTGATCCCCACTCTTGTGCTCGTGGTGGGCGGGACAGGGTTTGAACCTGCGACCCCCGGCTTGTAAGGCCGGTGCTCTCCCGCTGAGCTACCCGCCCGTTGTGCACCTGCAACCTGCCAGCTAGCCGTGATCTCGCCTTAGCAGGTCGCTTTTCGTCTGTCAAGCACTATCTGTCGAGCCGTTCCCGGAAACACAGAGCACCCCGCGACGTTGCGTCCGGGTGCTTCCTGTGGACTCAAGATCAGTGTGCCCGGATCTCTTCTTCAGGCGTGGGTTTCTCCTGGGGTACGAGGGCCTTCTCCCCTTCTTCGTCGAGCTTCCGGAAGATCTCTTCCGGATCCGGCACGAGCAGGGCCTGCTTGAGCACCTCGTCCATGTGCTCCACTAGGAGCAGCTCTACCTCCTTGAGGATCTTGGCAGGGATCTCTTTGATGTCCTTGGCGTTCTCTTTGGGGACAAGGACGCGTTTGATGAGACCGCGGTGGGCGGCTAGGACCTTCTCCTTGAGCCCGCCAATGGGCAGGACCCGGCCGCGAAGAGTGATTTCGCCGGTCATGGCCAGATCACTGCGAACCGGCACCTTGAGGAGAGCCGAGGCGATGGCCGTGGCCATGGTAATACCGGCCGATGGGCCATCCTTTGGGATGGCTCCCTCCGGTACGTGCACATGGATATCAAACTTCTGGTAGAAGTCAGGCTCGAGGCCGAGCACCTTGGCCCGCGAACGGACGTAGCTCAGGGCGGCTTGGGCTGACTCCTGCATCACCTCGCCGAGCTTGCCGGTTATGGTGAGATTGCCCTTGCCGGGCATGATGGCCCCTTCGATTCCCAGGAGTTCGCCGCCGAACTCAGTCCAGGCGAGCCCGATGGCGAGGCCGATCTCGTCCCGTTCTTCAGCGCGGCCGTAGTGGTGCTTGGGGATACCAAGGTATTTGGCTACCGTGCTCTCGGTGATCCGCAACCGCGTCTCCGGGCCGTGCTTGACGACCTCCTTGGCCACCTTGCGGCAGACAGAGGCAATTTCACGCTCCAGATTGCGGACACCAGCTTCCCTGGTGTACCGGCGAATGATCTCGTAGATGGCACCGTCGGAGAAGTGGATGTTCTCCCCCTTGAGCCCGTTCGCCTCGCACTGCTTCTTGATCAAGAACTGTTTGGCGATGTTCAGCTTGTCGAATTCTGTGTAGCCGGGGAGCCGGATGATCTCCATGCGGTCCTGGAGGGCCGGCGGAATGGTGTATAGGGTGTTGGCCGTGGTGATGAACAGGATTCCCGAGAGGTCGTAATCCACGTCCAGGTAATGGTCGTTAAAGGCGAAGTTTTGCTCTGGATCCAGAACTTCCAGGAGAGCGGCAGAGGGGTCGCCCCGGAAGTCCATGCTCATCTTGTCGACCTCGTCGAGACAGAAGACCGGATTGTTTGACTTGGCCTTCCGGAGACTCTGGATGATCTTCCC
>Ga0209253_10000632_pt1 | contig 30561 bp, 30 predicted proteins | sample FrelakmetBRP12BR_FD_187145 | JGI IMG/M metagenome (GOLD analysis project Ga0209253, IMG submission 187145) | Freshwater lake sediment microbial communities from the University of Notre Dame, USA, for methane emissions studies - BRP12 BR (SPAdes)... | ecosystem: Environmental > Aquatic >... | reverse complement strand
GGAGACGGTAAACATCCCTGTCTGGGCAGGTATGGGAGCGATAGTGGCTGGGGTAGTGCTGCTTTTTGTCCGCAAGTAGCGTTAAATAGGGGGACAGACCACGGTTTTTTGTATCCATTTGGCTTTAATGTAAAAGTCGATGCTCTGTGAGGTAATATCAATGAGTCTTCCAGGGTATTAACTTATAGCTAAACTTGCATGTTCATAATGTCGTGATACGCGGACACCAGCTTGTTGCGCACTTGTATCGTTGCCTGAAATGAAATGTTGGCTTTTTGTCCGGCTATCATCACGTCGGAAAGGCTGACGCTGTCATCGCCCATGGCGAAATTTTTACCCAGTTTTTCGGCGTTAACTTGTACTTGGTTTACCTGGTCTAGTGACGCTTTCAGTGCATCTGAAAAATTAACCTTTGATGAACCTTGCGCGTTTTGCAAACCTACAGAAGAGCCCAATCCACCTATGGCCTCGTTCTGCGGGCGCTGTGCAGCTGCCTTTAGCTGGGCCAGCATGGATTCTATCCTGCTTGAGTCAATTCCACCTGCTTTCATGGCTTACCTCCATTTCATTTCAAAAATACACACAAAGCAATTTTATTCAATTAAGTGCTAATCCGAACAAAATTCCGTTAATGACTAATTTAACACTTCAAGACCAGCATGAGCGCAGAAATAGGCCGATGAAAATTGCTCTATTCTTAAATTTGAAAATCCAATCAATCAGCATAATGGTATCTAATCGGTCAGGCAGGTAATTGCAATAAATATAGTTGGTTAAATACGAGCCTGAATCAGAAGTGTTTGGTATGTGCAAATGAAGGAATTGTGATGGCAGCAACAAATGATGCAGTTTTAACTGGTGGAGGTACGATGGGATCTGTCTCTCAAATAGGTAACAAATTGCTCTTATTGGCAGGCGTGGCTGCAGTGATAGCCGTGATGGCGGTGTTTTGGCTATGGAGCCAGCAGCCGGATTATCGTGTTTTATTCTCAAATTACTCCGATAAAGATGGCGGCGCTATTGTGGCCGCGTTAGAGAAGATGAATGTGCCTTATAAATTTTCCGACAGCGGCACAGCTATTCTTGTGCCAGCCGCTCAGGTGCATCAGGCACGTCTTAAATTGGCTTCAGATGGCTTACCAAAAGGCGGCAATATCGGTTTTGAGATTTTAGAAAATCAAAAATTCGGTGTTTCGCAATTTGTAGAGCAGGTCAATTTTCAACGTGCGCTGGAAGGTGAGCTGGAGCGCAGCATCCAATCAATTGGCGCAGTCGAAGTCGCAAGAATTCATCTTGCTATTCCTAAAGCATCAGTATTTGTTAGAGATCAGCAAAAACCTACGGCCTCTGTGTTGTTGAATCTTCGTGCTGGTCGCAGCTTGGATGCACAGCAAGTGGGTGCAGTGGTGCACTTGGTAGCCAGTAGTGTGCCTGATTTGCCCGCCGCCAATGTAACGGTGGTGGATCAGAATGGGAACTTGCTTTCAGATACTTCCAAAAAAATGGGAGCTAACAACCTGGATCCGACTCAGCTGAAATATGTCGATGACATTCAGCAAAGCATTGCTAAACGTGTTGAGTCTATCATTACGCCTATTGTAGGTGCTAAAAATGTACGCGCTGAGGCAAGTGCAGAAATCGATTTTTCTAGCCTTGAGCAGGCAGCAGAGACTTATAAACCTAATCAGAAACCGGAAGATGTAGTTGTACGGAGCATGCAAAGCAACGAGTCAATTACAAGTAACGGCAGTGCTGCGACTGGCGTGCCAGGAGCGCTGTCGAACCAGCCGCCAGCAAATGCTACTGCGCCAATCACAGCTCCTGCCGTAGCAGAAGCAGGCGCGGGGACGGTTGCTGCTGCGATGCCGGTAGATAGCCAGAAGAACATGACTACGAATTACGAGGTAGACAAGACCGTGCGCTATGTGCAGCAGGCTATGGGCGGCATCAAGCGCCTGAATGTTGCTGTGGTAGTTAACAATATGCCGGTAGTGGATAAAACAGGCAAAGTGACATATCGCCCATTGACGGCTGCAGAGAAGCAACAGATCAATGATTTGGCAATGCAGGCAATGGGGTTCAATAAGGAGCGTGGAGACTCACTGACTGTGGTGAATAGCTCATTTGCTGGTGAGCCTGTAGAGATTGCTCCTGAAGTGCCTTTATGGAAAAACCCTGAAACGATCGAGTATGCCAAAGACGCCTTGCGTTTTATTGTTGGGATTGTTGTGTTGTTTATGATTTATTCACGTGCTTTGAAGCCCATTCTAAATAAATTAATGACGGCATCACCAAAATTGCTGAACTCGCCAGTTAGTGAAGATTCTGTTGTAAGCCTTAGCGGTGAGCAGGGCAGATTAGCTGCACCGGGCTTTGATCAGAATTTAGTAGTAGCAAAACAAATGGCAAAAGATAATCCACGTATGGTTGCGAGTGTGGTCGCCAACTGGACGAATGGGAATGGGTCATAAAAATGAGCGATGATGGCGTGATGAGAAGTGCAGTTTTGATGTTGGCTCTCGGAGAAGATGAAGCCGCAGAGGTGATGAAATTCCTCAGCCCCAAAGAGGTACAGAAACTTGGCGCTGCTATGGCAACGATGAAATCCGTAGGTCGTGATCAAGTGGAAAACGTTGTGACAGAATTTCTGACAGAAGCTGAACAGAGTAGTAATTTTGGCCTGGATTCTGATGAGTATATCCGCTCGGTATTGAATAAAGCGCTTGGCGAAGATAAGGCTTCCGGTTTGCTTAACCGTATTTTGCAGTCGCGTGACTCAAGCGGTATCGACAGTTTGAAATGGATGGATCCCTATACTGTTGCTGAATTTATCCAAAATGAACACCCGCAGATTATTGCGACAATTTTAGTGCATCTAGAGCCCGACCAAGCATCTGCTGTCATTGGCCATTTTACTGACCGGTTACGTCAGGACGTGATGCTACGTATTGCGACACTGGATGGCGTTAAACCTATAGCCTTGCGAGAGCTTAATGATGTGATGACTAAGCTGTTAACAGGTAACGAAAACATCAAAAAGCAAACAATGGGTGGCATCAAGGTGGCAGCAGAGATCATGAACTTTATGAGCGGTGATAACGAAGCCAGTGTTATGGAAGGACTGAAAAGTTACGATGACGAAATGGCTCAGAAAATTATGGACCAGATGTTTGTGTTCGACAACATTATGGATATTGACGATAAAGGAATCCAGGTCATTCTGAAAGAAGTGCAATCAGAAACACTTATTGTTGCACTTAAAGGTACAACCGATGAAATGCGCGAGAAGATATTCAAAAATATGTCATCCCGTGCTGCAGAAATGATGAAGGAAGATTTGGAAGCTAAAGGACCAGTCAAGATTTCGGAAGTGGAAGCACAACAGAAACAAATCCTGCAAATCGTTCGCAGATTGGCAGATGAAGGTCAAATTATGCTGGCCGGTAAAGGTGATGATGATCAATATGTATAAAGGTGCTTAATATGTCTAATTTAGCGACTCCCAAAGAACAGCAAACGGCTTATGAAAGATGGCAGATGTCATCGTTTACTGAAGGCAATAGCAGTATTGCTAGCGGCAAACCTAAGAAGAAGGAGAGCATTGCTGCTAATGCCGAATCTGTATCGCAGATTTTCGATGGCGTTCGCAAAGAGGCTTATGCTAAAGGAATGCAGGAAGGATTTGCAGTAGGCATGGCTAAATCCAGAGAAGCTGCCTATGAGGATAAGCAGAATTTCCTCAAACTTATGACAGCGTTTAGCCATGCGCTTGAGAAGTCGGATGAGCAGATTGCAGATGATGTATTGTCATTGGCTCTTGATATAGCAAAATCCATGTTGAAGGTTAAACTGGAAGTAGATCCTTCCATGATTTTGCCAGTGGTCATGGATGCCATTCATTATCTTCCCTATGTACAGAAGCCCGCCAGAATTCTAGTCCATCATGAAGACGCACAGATTTTGCGCGAGTATTTAGCGGATGAAATATCCAGCCAGCATTGGCAGATACAGGAGGACAATAGTGTCGAGCGTGGCGGTTGTCTGGTCGAAACAGGCGCTAATCAGATTGATGCTACCAATGGAGTACGCTGGAAAAGAATCAGCGAAGCATTGGCACAGAATAATAATTGGCTATTGCCATGACTGAACAGAATTTACATCAACTGCGTTGGCATGATCACGTGCGTGATTGCAAGGAAATTTTACGCATTGTCGAGCCTGTAGAAATTGCAGGACGCATCACAAAATTGACGGGACTGGTAATGGAGGCGGTCGGCATTAAGCTTCCTATAGGCAGTGCCTGCTATGTACCCTTGACCGAGGGTAGCCGGGTAGAAGCTGAAGTGGTCGGATTTGATGGTGAGAGTTTGTTATTAATGCCGCAAAGCAGTGTCGATGGTGTGGTTCCAGGTGCCAAGGTGTTCGCATTAGAAGTAGCCAAAGCATTGCCTAAACCACGCTTCGGTCAGCCGCCCCGTAGAAGGGTCACCGATATCGCACGCCATTTGCCAGTAGGTAATGAACTGTTGGGACGGGTGGTTGATGGTGCCGGTAATCCGCTAGATGATTTGGGCAAGATTGAAACTTCGCAAAGCGCCCCATTGAATGCCCGCCCTATGAATCCATTGATGCGTGCACCTATTGAAGAGGTATTAGATGTAGGCGTACGAGCAATTAACAGCATGTTGACTGTTGGCCGAGGCCAACGGATGGGACTGTTTGCAGGTTCCGGTGTGGGTAAAAGCGTGCTGCTTGGCATGATGGCACGCTACACCACAGCCGATGTGATTGTGGTCGGGTTAATTGGTGAGCGCGGACGAGAAGTCAAGGAGTTTATCGAACAAATCCTTGGCCCAGAAGGGCTGGCGCGCTCGGTTGTAGTCGCTGCGCCGGCTGACGCGCCTGCATTGATGCGTTTGCAAGGCGCCAACTATGCCACAACCATTGCAGAAAACTTCCGCAATCAGGGTAAAAATGTGCTGCTGATTATGGATTCATTAACGCGTTTTGCGATGGCACAACGCGAGATTGCATTGGCGATTGGTGAGCCGCCTGCTACTAAGGGGTATCCGCCATCAGTATTTGCAAAATTGCCTGCATTAGTGGAGCGCGTAGGAAATGGCAAGCCAGGCGAGGGCTCAATTACCGCTTTCTATACTGTGCTTACAGAAGGGGATGACCAGCAGGATCCTATTGCTGACGCGGCACGGGCCATTCTAGATGGACATATTGTATTAAACCGTGGTCTGGCCGAGAGTGGTCATTATCCCGCGATTGATATTGAGCAATCTATCAGCCGTGCTATGCACAATATCACCAGCGCTGAGCACCAGAAACTGGCGCGCAGACTTAAGCAGCTTAACTCACGCTATATGCGGAGTGTAGATCTGATTAATGTTGGAGCCTATGAAGCGGGTAGTGATGCTGTGCTTGATATTGCAATTGCTAAACATGAAAGTATTAACGAATTTTTGCAACAAGACATTTCTGAACGTGCAGGGCTTGATGAAAGTATCCACAATTTAGCGCATGTGCTTGATGAGTCGGCATTAAACTAGATATGGCCTCAAACAGTAAAAAATTAAATAGATAGAAGCGATATGGCAGTAAATTCAACTGGAGTATTGAAGACTTTAAAGCATCTGGCCGCCAAGGAGGTAGATTTGGCAGCGGAGGCTTTAGCGAAGGCTATGAAAACAGCAGAAGAAGCACAGAATAAGCAGCGTATGTTGCGTGAATATCGGCAGGACTATCTTAAAAGTCTCAATAGCCTTGTGGAAACAGGAGTGAGTGCGGAAACATATCGGAATTTCCAGAATTTTTTAAGCAAGCTGGATCAGGCTGTTATTGGTCAGCAGGAAGTGGTTGAATTTACAAAGCAACAAGTGATGGTACAGCGCGGGCTTTTGCAAGAAAGCCAACGTAAGAAACTTTCGTATGAAGTACTTTCAAAGCGCTCAGAGCAGCGAGAATTTAAAGTTGAGCAAAAAAGGGATCAGAAAATGATGGATGAATTTGCTTTGCGCACCACCCGGACCAAGCATTTATAAAATGGTCGATTAGTAAGATGTGTGGCGGGAAACATTTTGAAGTAAGTGGCAGTTAATTATTGGAGTTAGGAAATATGCAGAATTTGACATTACAAATGGCACCAACAACCACGTTGAAAAAGACGATGGATGTGGCAAACAACAATGCAAGTGCAGACAGTGCGGGGACGCAGACGCCAAACGTATCGTTTCAGACTTTGCTGAAGAAACAAGTAAAAAACCAGATTCCCTCTGGCGGGCAGGAATTGGCTCAACATAAACAGCCGCAAAAAATTTCAAACGTGCGTAATAGAGATGAAAGTGAACAAAAGGCCCCGGTTGTGGCTGATTACACCGAGTTTATAGTGGCTGCCAATGATAAAAAAAACATTGATAGAAGCATGAGCGAATATGTTGAGTTGGCAAGAAATCCCAAGGATATGGCCGCATTGCAAACGTCGGGTACTCCTAAAGAACGCAGCGTAGCTGAGGATGCTGACGAAAAGGAAATGTTAAATGAGGCAACAAACGTTTCTGTAACAGCTCCTGTAGCGCCTATACTGGCACCAATTGTTTTAACTCCTGTAAGCATGGCCAATGTGCCTGAGAATTCAGTTTCTCCTGTTACCAATACATCCCCACAAATAATCCTTACACCAGAAAATGCAAAGCAAAAACAGGATGAGGTTCAAGACTTGCCTGTTGCCAAAGTGGCGACGGAGCAATTTCAATTACCGGATGCGATGCAACCGATAACTAAGCGAACTGTGAATAGTGAGCCCGCGGCTGCAAAATTGGTACCGGATAGCCTTAACGAAAAAATTAATGATCTGGCAATAAAAAATATGGCAACACCTCTGCCTCAGCATACATTAGCGCAGATAAATACAAGTTTGCCTATGCAACAAGCAGCTAATGCCAATAGCATTAATTTTTATCCTGGAAAGGCTGGTTGGGATCAGGCAATTAGTCAAAAAGTGGTGTGGATGGTAGGGGCAGGAGAGCAGACAGCTACCTTGACGCTGAATCCACCAGATCTAGGTCCACTGCAAGTAGTGATTAATGTAAATAATGATAAGGCAGATACGACATTTATTTCGGATAATGCGGAGGTCAGGCAGGCTTTGCAAGATGGCATATCTAATTTGCGTGAAAAAATGGGAGAATCAGGCATTCAGCTTGGTCAAGCCAACATAAGCTCTGGAGGACAAGCACAGCAGGAATTCCATCAGGCTATGCAAAATAGAGCTGCTTCCACACGATCGGACAACAGCGTCATAATTTCACAAGAGGACAAAACTGGCAGCACAACTACTTTAGTTCGCACAGCTAACGGCTTAGTAGATACCTTTGCCTAACCATTTAATTTTTATAGCTATTTTATGGTGTCAATTTAATTTCTGCATACATCATATTGCCATAGATCGGGAAACCTTAATTTAACGCCTTTTTCCCCTTCTTATTCATGCTTGTTAATAGACTGTTTCTTTTCATAATAGAGTCATCAGTAACGCCGATGTTTGTTCAATGAGCAACTAGGCACAGCCAATATGGAAAGGCATAAATATGGCACAAGATCCAAAATCTGAAGAGGCAGCAGTTGCAGTACCAGAGAAATCTTCCAAAAAAAAATTAATCCTTATTATTGGTGCGGCGATATTGCTTCTGGGCGGCGGCGGTGGAGCAGCTTGGTATTTCATGCATCAGAAGCCTGATCACAAAAAGGAGGTCAAGCATGAAGAACCTGTAAAAGCGCCTGTTTTCGTTACCTTAGAAACCTTTACTGTGAATCTTCAACCTGATCCCGATGAAAAGTTTTTGCAATTGGATTTATCAATGCAGGTTGCAAACCCGGAAGCGGCAGAACTTTTAAAAACGCAGATGCCGGCTGTACGCAATCGCTTGCTGATGTTATTAACCAGCAAGAGGGCGACTGATATTTCCAGCATGGAAGGCAAGCAGCAATTAAGTGATGAGATTATCGCTGAGGTGAAAAAACCTTTTTCTGCCGGAGCTAAACCACAAGAGATTTTAGGTGTTTTCTTTACATCATTTGTAATCCAATAATCAGAACATTTTTTAGTCATGGCTGATAAATTCTTATCTCAAGACGAAGTTGATGCCTTATTGAAAGGTGTCGACGACGATACTGATGCTGCTGCATCCACTGCCGTTAACGATGGTGTGCGTGACTATGATATGGCAACGCAAGAGCGCATTGTACGCGGGCGCATGCCAACACTTGAAATTATCAACGAGCGATTTGCTCGTTTAGTGCGTATTGAGCTATTTAATTTTTTACGGCGCGCGGTTGAGGTATCTGTCGGACCCGTGCGCATTATCAAATACAGCGATTTTATTCGTAACCTGGTGGTTCCTACCAATTTAAACCTGATACAAATGAAGCCACTGCGCGGAAATGCGCTGATAGTGTTTGATCCTACGTTGGTGTTTCTTGTGGTGGATAACATGTTTGGCGGAGATGGCCGTTTTCATACTCGCATTGAGGGACGTGATTTTACGCAGACAGAGCAAAGGATTATTCATCGTATTCTCAATATTGTGTTTGAAACTTATTCAAAATCATGGGAACCGGTATATCCGGTGCAATTTGAGTATGTCCGTTCCGAGATGAATACCCAGTTTGCCAATATCGCCACCCCAAATGAAGTAGTGGTGGCAGTTACATTTAATGTTGAACTCGGTCCGGCAAGTGGAGAGTTACATTTTTGTTTTCCTTACTCGATGATAGAGCCTATACGAGACATACTAAGCTCTTCATTACAAGGCGAAGTTTTGGGGGCAGATAAACGTTGGATAAAGCTGATGACCCAACAGGTACAGGCGGCAGAGATCGAGATTGTCGCGGACTTGGCGAAGACAAAAATGCAGCTAGGTGAAATACTTAACATGAAAGTGGGTGATGTCATTCCACTTAATATTGCTGAAGAGATTGAAGGGCAAGTGGATGGCATACCTGTGATGCTATGCAAATATGGATTGTTTAATGGTCAATATGCATTGCGCGTAGAGAAGCTTTTAAGATCTAACTCAACTGAATATATTAAAGGAGAACCTTATGGCGACTGATGCTATAGAAGAGCCTGTCAACGAGGTAGTCGAAGAGGATGATTGGGGTGCGGCAATGGCTGAGCAGTCAGCAGCAGAGTCATCTGTTTTACAAACCAGCAATGTTGAGCAAGCTCAAGTTTTTAGTGAGTTCACGCCCAAAAACAAGCTGAATGAAACTCAAAACGATATTGATTTTATTCTGGACATTCCAGTACAGCTTACAGTGGAACTGGGACGCACCAAAATCGCCATTAAGAATTTACTGCAATTGGCGCAAGGTTCGGTTGTTGAACTGGATGGTTTGGCTGGCGAGCCAATGGATGTTCTGGTAAATGGATGCCTGATTGCACAAGGCGAAGTAGTTGTAGTAAATGACAAATTCGGAATCCGTTTGACAGATATTATTACACCTGCAGAACGAATTCGTAAAATTAACAAGTAAGTTAATTAGAAAAATCATCCATGAAAATGCTTTTAAATTTAATGTCTTTGAGTTTTTTAATCATCCCTTATGGCGCACAGGCTGCTGATGCTGTGGTTGCATCGCCATCGGGCGGCGTATTCAAAATGCTGTTGGGCCTAGTCATAGTCCTGGCTGTAATGGCGCTGATCACTTGGGTGTTGAAACGTATGATGCCAGGTATCGGCGGCAGCAAGCAATCAGTCGTGCACGTTGTAGGCGGCGTTAGTGTTGGTTCACGAGAACGTGTCGTAGTGCTAGAGGTTGCAGGACGCTGGATTGTGGTGGGTGTTGCGTCCGGTCAAGTCAACGGCCTTGCCAATCTGGATGCAGGTTCCATGCAACTTTCAGAGAATCTAGTAGGAGCCCGTATAGATGCAAATAGTCCGCTTAATACTAGTATGAGTAATTTTACGCAATCATTGGCACCAACATTTGCACAATGGCTTAAAAAGTCGACAATCAAGTTTACGGAACCAAAATTTTCAGAGAAAAAAGATGCAACTTAACAAGTTAAAAATCTTATGTATGTTGCTATTGGCTGCAATATATATGTTACCGGCAGCTGCATTTGCAGAGAGTGGTATGCCGTTAGTGAATGCTATGCCAGCTGCAGGCGGGGGGCAGAATTACACTTTGAGCTTGCAGACATTAATTCTCTTAACATCTTTGACATTTTTACCTGCAGCCGTACTTATGATGACAGGGTTTACCCGCATTATTATCGTATTGTCGCTGTTGCGCCAGGCGTTAGGTACGCAGTCTGCGCCACCTAATCAAGTAATGATAGGTTTGGCTTTGTTCCTCACTTTTTTTGTGATGAGTCCAGTAATAGACAAGATCTACACCGATGCCTATCAACCGCTGTCGGAGAATAGAATCACAATGCAGGAGGCGCTGGATAAAGGTGCTGAGCCACTCAAGGCTTTTATGATGAAACAAACGCGCGAAGGTGATTTGGCACTGTTTGTAAAAATGGCACAGATTGAAAAAATTGAAACGCCAGAGCAAGTGCCACTGCGGGTTTTGGTTCCCGCGTTTATGACCAGTGAATTAAAAACGGCTTTCCAGATCGGTTTTGCAATATTTATTCCGTTTTTAATTATCGATATGGTGGTTGCCAGTGTGCTAATGGCGATGGGGATGATGATGGTATCACCCTCGATTGTGTCACTTCCCTTTAAATTGATGTTGTTTGTGCTGGTGGACGGCTGGCAATTGCTGCTTGGCTCGCTGGTGCAAAGCTTTTATTAGCCAGTTTTTGTAGAGGATAACTAAATGACCCCAGAAAGCGTAATGACTCTTGGCAGAGATGCAATGGAAATTACTTTGCTTGTTGCAGCCCCTGTTCTGTTAGTGATTCTTGCAATCGGTCTGGTGGTTAGTATCTTTCAGGCAGCAACCCAGATTAACGAAGCTACGCTGTCATTTATCCCTAAACTGGTGGGTGTGTTTGTGACACTGGTTTTTGCAGGTCAATGGATGCTTACGACCATGGTGGATTATATGCATTTGGTATTTACCAGCATACCGGCCATGGCCAGCTAATGCCTTAAAAATAAGCAAATATCAAAAAATGGTCTCAATTAGCAGCGAGCTCCTTCAGACTTGGGTTGTCAGTTTACTCTGGCCTTTGACCAGGGTGCTGGGCGTGATTGCTACTGCACCAATATTTAGCCATAACGCCATTCCTGGCCGCATCAAATTAGGTATAGGTATTGTATTCACATTGATCATCATGCCGACATTGCCTCCGTTACCACAGTTTGAAATATTTTCATTTGAAGGATTGCTGGTTTTAATACAACAACTGGTTATAGGCTTGGCGATAGGGTTTAGCATGCGTCTGGTAGTAGCTGCAGTCGATTTGGCAGGACAACTCATTGGCATGTCGATGGGCCTTGGTTTTGCTACTTTCTATGATCATCAGTCACAGGGTCAGAGTGCTGCTATCAATCAATTTTTGATCTTACTTACATTGTTGATTTTTTTAAGTTTGGATGGACATTTGATGATTGTAACGGCCATGGCGAATAGTTTCATTTCCATGCCGATCGCAGTTGGCGGAGGCGGAATAAACCCTATGAAGGTTGCTTTGTGGGGTGAAACGATTTTTAGTGCAGGTTTGCTGCTAGCTTTGCCTGTGGTTGTAGCACTGCTTATTACAAATATGGCACTAGGCATCCTTACTAGGACTGCGCCACAGCTGAATCTTTTTGGTATCGGTTTTCCAGTTACACTAAGTGTAGGGTTTGTAGTCCTGGCGCTGGCTTTGCCAAGCATGTTAAAGCCGATTGAAAGTATTATTGAACAAGGTTTAAGTAATATGCATCAAATAGCGGTGTCTGAAACATCATCGATAACCCCTAGCCAATCTATAAAATAATAAGACAGGATTTATATAAATTGAAATAGAGATAGTTTGGTTGTTTCAACGAAAGATTTTTGTGCCGCTTCCATGATGGTTTGTTGTTTTGCAAGGTCAGATAGGGCGCTTGCATAGTCAAGATCCTGAAGCTCGGAAAGGGCTTTGCTATATTGTAGATCACGGTCTGAACCAGTGGTATCCAGCGCATCAAGTTCATTCAGTTTAGAGCCGATATCAGCACGCACATTGAGTATATTATCTACCGAGCCTTGAAGATTGGTAATGGCTGTTGCTAAGCCGCCGTTGAAAGCTGCTTGTGTGGCAGCATTTGTGATTGGTGTATTCAGCAATGTAACCAGATTACTTAAAGTAGCAAATACATCATTACCTCCAGCTTGAAAAACGTTATCTCCAGTGGCGTTTGCTGCCAATAGACGTTGGGCGTCTACTTGTATCAATTGCTGGTTACTATCTCCAACATAGCTTGCACCTGTGGCATTGGCTACAAATGGCTTAGTATCTGTTTTAAAGCCTGCGTAGATAAAGTCTCCAGATGCATCTTGTGTATTTGCGAGATTAATCAACGATTCAAGCGTGCCACTAAGTTCTGCAGCAATAAATCCTCTATCTAAATCAGAATAAGCACCATTGCCAGCACCTACCAGTGTGGATTGTGTGGATACAAGAAGGCTGGTAATACTGGTCAGGCTTGATTCAAGCGTGTTGAGTTTGATTTGAGCAGTTTTCCTGCCATCAGCAAACGACGAGTTGACTTCCTGTGTGTGTGAAATTTCTAAAGCACGAACTGAGGCAATAGGATCATCCGAAGGTAATGAAATGCGCCTGCCGGTAGAAATCTGCTGTTGAAGTTTGCTTTGCTCTGTTTGCAGGGAGGTGATTTTAGAGATGCCGCTTTGGTAAATAGTATTGGTGCTTATACGCATGATTTATTTCCTCGAATGCTTTTTTAACCTAATGGCCAAGTTGTAATAACACATCAAAAAGTTGACTGGCGATCTGCATCATCTTGCCTGCGGCCTGATAGGCTTGCTGGTAGCGAAGCAGATTGGTCGCTTCTTCATCCAGATTGACGCCAGATTCTGCTTGTACCGCTGCAGTCGCTTGTTCAAGTACTTTGGCTTCTGTTGCTCCGATGACTTTCAGTTCACGTGCTTTGTTGCCTACGGTATTGACGACTAGGCCAAATGCGTCTGAGTAAGTGGTTTTGCCATTGTTCAGCGTACCTTGGCTTTGTAAGCTTGCAAGCAGCAAACCGTTGCGGTTGTCGCCAGAACCATTGCTGGTATTTGGAGTAACCGTAAACTGATCACCATTTGATGGGACACCAGTAATTGAAAAATTTAAACCACCCACAGTGATAGTGGCGCCGCTGGTATAGGTAATAGGTGTGCCAGCGGGGAAGGTAGTCGCTACTCCACCGGAAGTTACGGTAACGGGCTGTGTTGATGGTGCCAAGGTAAGTGTGCTGGGAAGACCGCTATTATAGGTAAGTCCAATCGGACTGGACAATGGGCTTGCTGCATAGTTGCTATCTACAGTAGGCACACTGATAGCGGCATTCCCGCTATTCGCAACATTAGCCGTAGAGCTTAATGCAGGCCCACCTACAGCTAATTTGCTGGCATCTGTGATTACCAAGCTCATCGTGGTTGCTGCGTTTTGCGTAGGGCGGATAACAAAATCATCGCCTGCCGCCATTGTGCCAGAAGTCTGGCTGAAACTCATGCCATCCACCGTTTGAGGCAAACTGGTAAAGCTCTGTACAGTTTTATCGCTCAAGCGGGTAATCGTATAGTTGGTGCCATCATACTGCAGACGGTAATCGCTACTGGTGATTGCATGAGCATCGACAATCTGGCTATCAATGACTGCGGATCCGGTGTTATAACTGCTGCTGCTTACTGCCGGATCAGGAATACTAAATATGGCGCCACCTGGATTGCCATTTTTATCCAGACCTTGTGCATGCTGGCTATTGAAAGTTTCTGCAAGTGTTACAGCAATTTGTCCTAGCTGATTTTGTATTGTGTCCAGCGATTCGCTGCGGAATTGGAGCAAACCGCCAATTGCTCCGCCAGGGAGGCTGTCGACACCCAAAACCGTAGTCTTGGTTTTATTTTGGTATCCAACTTCCAGCCGACTGGTGTCTGTTGGCGATGAAGTAGTAATGAGTGAATTGGTAACAGTGCCTACCACCAATGGTAAGCCATTACCTATAAATATGTTATAGCTGCCTTGATTTTGCGGTACCACTGTAGTTTTGATCTGCTTACTGAGTTCTAGCACCAATTGATCACGCTGATCCATCAGATCGTTAGGTGGATTTCCAGCAGCGTTAACGGCTTTCTCAATTACGTCATTAAGTCGTGCGATTTGTTTGGCATAGCTGTTTACCACATTTACACTGGATGTGAGCTGTGTGTTGACGCTGTCGCGGATTTCGTTAAGACGATTACTCGTGCTTTGAAAGCGATTTACCAAAGATTGTGCGTAAGACAGCATGGTTTGCCGTGTAGGCATGTCGCCGGGATTGGCAGAAAGGCTCTGGACACTAGCAAAGAAATCATTTAGTGCCGGATTAAGTCCTGCGGAGGAGTCTGATAACATGTTCTCAACGGCGTTAAGATTTGAGCTATAAACATCGATGCCTGCACTGACAGCCTGACTGTTGACCATTTGTCTAGCCAGTATTTCATTATAAACGCGCGTTACTGCCGAAATTTCAGTTCCTTGACCAATATAGCCATAACCAAAGTTTTGCGCTTCTGCTGCAGATTGAACTACGACCTGTCTTGAATATCCCGGCGTAGAAGCATTGGCAATATTGTGCCCAGTGGTGCTAAGACCAACCTGTGCCGCATTTAGTGCGCTTGTTCCAATGCTTAGTATGTTAGAAGCCATGATATCTTTTCGTCAAAATCTATAATATAAGTTTGATGACGGCATAAATATTTAAAACTTTAGGCCGAACAGTTAAATTAATTTTACGATGCCAGTACTTTCTGAATCACACTAGCTAATTTGCTAGCGTAATTAGGATCCGTGGCATAGCCAGCTTTTTGCATTGCTTGCGCATAACCATTCACGTTTTGCAGATTAGCCATGACTTTTTCATAGCGCGGATTATTGCGCATCAAGTTGGCAAAGTCTTTAAATGAATCCGCGTAGCTATCATAAGCACGAAACTTTTCGATACGTTTTAGTTTTACTCCATTGATGTATTCAGTCGTAGCGGCTTCAACTACTTTGCCATCCCAGTTGCCTGTGGCTTTAATACCAAACAGATTGTTGCTGGGAGTGCCGTCTATGGCCTTAATCTCTCGTTTCCCCCAGCCGCTTTCCAGCGCTGCCTGACCAAGCATTAGATGGGCTGGTAGACCAGTTGCGCGGCTTGCGGCCTCTGCGTGAGGCGCCATGCGGTTTTGAAATTCGGTCGAACTATCGCTTAATGAACTGTTGTTATTTAAAATTTTGTTTGCTGAAGATAAGCTATTGGTTAGCGTTGTCTTGTTTTCCATAGGCTTTGGTGCAGCATTAGGGGACAGTGGATTGTTGATAAGCGCCGATCCTCCTTGCAGGTTTGACCCCGACACAGCAGACTCATCTGCTACCGCTTGTTGCAAGGTGTTTGTTGCGGCATAACCACTTTTGCTCAATTGTCTGGCAAGCACATCAGCTAATCCTAGCCCTTTCGAGGCTAAGTTACTGCTTAGTTGCTGGTCAAGCATTGAAGTGAAAGTGCGGCTTTGTTCATTATCAAATGGATTGTCTTGCGGAGTCGCTTCGCGCATGCTTTTCAGCATCATGTTCATAAATATCGCTTCAAACTGTTTGGCTACAGCCTTGATAGCTTCCGGCGAATTTTCTTTTGCAGCTTGCTTGAGATTGTTTAGGCCATTGGCATCAAAAGCAACTTTTCCAGATAAATCTGCACTATTTATCATCTTTAGATAATCTCCAATTCGGCATGCAAAGAGCCTGCTGCCTTCATAGCCTGAAGTATCGCAAGCAGGTCCTGTGGTGTGGCGCCAATTGCATTGAGTGCCTTGACAACATCGGAAAGATTGGCGCCGTTGTTAAGTTTTAAAACTTTGCCTGGTTCTTTGTTGATGTCAATTTTTGAAACTGCAGTCGAAACAGTCTGGCCGTTTGAAAACGCACCAGGCTGACTAATCACTGGCGCAGTATCAATAACTACTGATAAATTTCCATGTGATACTGCACAGCTTTCCAAAGTGACTGCTTTGTTCATTACGACGGAACCTGTGCGTGCGTTCAGAATGATTTTGGCTGAACCCGCTGCAGGTGAAATGTTGATGGACTCCAGTGCTGCAAGGAATGAAACACGACTATTACCAGCAGGAGGTTGCACCTGAATTACACGGCCGTCTTGTGCGAAAGCGGTGTTTTGACCAAATTTACGATTTATGGCATCTACGACTAAAGCGGCTGTGGAAAAGTCCGATTCTTTTAATTCTAGATTTACCCTGTCAGTCTGGCTAATCGGGCTGGGTAGCGCACGCTCAACGGTGGCGCCATCTGAAATGCGGCCTACGCTCAGATGGTTGATTTGTGTCTGGCTGCCATTCGCGGAGGCGCCAACACCGCCCACAACCAAGTTGCCTTGTGCAATCGCGTAAATCTGCCCATCCGCACCTTTAAGCGGTGTCATCAACAAGGTCCCGCCGCGCAGGCTTTTTGCGTTTCCCATAGAAGATACGGTAATGTCTAAAGTTTGGCCTGGTTGTGCGAAAGCTGGCAAACTACTTGTAATCATGACTGCAGCTACATTCTTAAGTTGTAGATTTGTACCGGGAGGCAAGCTGACACCCATTTGCTGCATCATGCTGATAATGCTTTGTATGGTAAAAGGTGTCTGTGTAGTTTGGTCGCCGGTTCCATCTAGGCCTACCACTAAGCCATAGCCAATCAACTGATTGCTGCGGACACCTTGAATCGTTGCTAAATCTTTGAGACGTTCTGCATGAGCAGGCATGCTTAAAGCAATTAAAATAAGCAGCATGAGACTCATAAACACTTGATGTCTATGGGTGGATTTCACAAACTGTCTAAAAGTATATTTTGTCATGTTATTTATCACAGTGGAGCAAAGCTTAAGAAGAAACGTGCCAAAATTGAAGCGATTTGTGCGGCATCAATCTTACTGTTAGTGCGGTATTCGACGCGTGCATCTGCCACTTTGGTAGAGGATACGACATTGCCAGTGGTAATCGTATCCGGGTTGACGACGCCGGAGAAGCGGACAAATTCTGTTCCTTTGTCGAGAGAAATCTGCTTCTCACCGCTCACGACCAAATTGCCGTTAGATAGTACTTCCACCACAGTAACAGTGATTGAGCCATTGAAGTTGTTGCTATTGTTTGCTGCTGCTTTATCCTCGTTTTCAATGTCGGAGCTCGCAGCGATAGTGACATCTTCTTTAAGTAGTCGAATCGGCAAGCCCGTTGGTACTTTTACTAAGGTATCCACAGAACCTGTTTTGCTCCCTGAGCTGCCGCCAGCTTTGGTAGCAGTTGTGTTTTCGTTTATGTTGATGGTGAGAATATCGCCCATCAGTCTGGCACGCCTGTCTTCAAACATTGGACGATATGCAGCAATATTAAAGATTGCGCCTTTGCTAGCCGAAGTTGATGAAGCCGCCTGCGGCTTGGCAGTCGTCGGTTCCTTAACAATAGAGTCTGGCGTTATAGCGCAGCTACTTAGGGTTAACATGCTGCCAATAAAAAATACTTTAGTGTTAAACATTATCGTTTCTTCGATTTTCTAAAAGTTGTTATCTACTTATCAATATTTAGCCCAATTTACATTTGTGTGAGTTTTTGCAACATCTGATCTGATGTAGTAATCGCCTTACTGTTTATTTCATAAGCGCGCTGCGTTTGAATCATATTGACCAGTTCTTCCACTACATTGACGTTTGATGTCTCCACATAACCTTGTGACAGAATGCCTGCACCATTTGCACCGGGCGTATTGGTATTGGCATTGCCGGAAGCTGCAGTTTCTACAAACAGGTTCTCGCCTTTAGCCAGTAAACCGGCAGGATTAATAAAAGTCGCAAGCTGCAGCGAACCCACTTGTGTGGCCGTCGTCGAGCCGGCTGTCGTCACAGAAACAGTGCCGTCGCGACCTATGGTCAGGCTTTGCGCGTTGGCCGGGATGGTAATGGCGGGCTGTACCGGGAATCCGCTTGCGGTAACTAGTTGTCCTTGGCTGTCTACCTGAAAAGAGCCATCACGGGTATATGCGCTAGTGCCATCAGGCAGCAACACCTGAAAGAAACCCGCGCCTTGAATGGCAACATCTTTATCGTTGCTGGTTTGCTGCAGATTGCCTTGCGTGAAAATACGCTCTGTAGCGACAGGCCTCACGCCAGTACCAAGCTGCAGGCCGGATGGCAATTGTGTTTGCTGTGAAGATTGCGCGCCAGGTTGGCGAATATTCTGATACAGCAAATCTTCAAACACTGCACGTGACCGTTTGAACCCGCTAGTGCTGACGTTTGCCAAGTTATTGGCAATCACATCCATTTGTGTTTGCTGGGCATCAAGACCAGTTTTTGAAATCCATAGTGAGCGTATCATTTTATTTTCCTTAAAATTCAGCGGTTAAACTGATATTAAACTAATTGCCACTAACCCATACTGAGGAGCTGACTGGCTTTATTAGCGTTGTTCTCGGCACTCTGTACCAGTTTCATCTGTGTTTCGAACTGTCTAGCCAGACTGATCATGCTGACCATGGCTTCAACCACGTTTACATTGCTGCCTTCGAGTGCGCCACTGATAACATTGACGTTTGTGTCAACCTCGGCACTGCCGCTTTTGGTGGTAAAAGTGCCGTCGGCTGCTCTGATCAAGTCTGCCTCTGGTGGGTTGACCAGTTTTAAGCGACCAATTGCATTCGATGGCCCAGGCAAAGTGCCGTTAGCTACGGATGATACGGTGCCATCCTTGGCGATAGAAATCGTAACGTCAGGCGGAATGCTTATAGGGCCGCCATCACCCATTAGAGTGAGACCGGATGCTGTTTGCAGAAGGCCGTTTTCACTTACTTTGAGCGAACCATTGCGGGTATATCCTTCTGAGCCGTCAGGGCGTTGCACGACTAACCAGCCTTTGCCTTGAATCGCGACATCCAGATCACGATTGGTCGCTTGGATAGGTCCAGGGTTGAAATCAGCACCCACTGTCGCATCCACAACAAAGGCTCGGGTCGGCAAGCCTTCGCTAATCACGGGTACTGCCCGAAATGAATCTACTTGCGCCTTGAAGCCGGTAGAAGTGGCGTTGGCCAAGTTATGTGCGGTGGTTGCCTGTTGCTCAAGTATATGTTTTGCACCTGTCATGGCGGTATAAATCATACGATCCATAGCGCTTCTCCTTAAGAGATGTTAGTTATCAACGCAGGTTTACCAAGGTTTGCAAAACTTGGTCCTGGGTTTTGATGGTCTGTGCATTGGCCTGATACACACGCTGTGCTGTAATCATGTTCACCAGCTCTGCAGTAAGATCCACATTGGAATCCTCCACTGATGACGATTGCAGTACGCCTAATGGTCCGGTATTAGGTGTGCCAACCAGTGCTGAGCCAGAAGTGGCACTTTCAGCCCATGCATTACCGCCCAGTGATTGCAATCCATTCGGATTGACAAAGCTGGCCAGAACTACCTGCCCTAATGTTTTGGATTGACCATTGGTGTAACGCCCGACAATGGTGCCATCTGAACCGGTATTAAATCCAGCTAGACGACCTGAAGTGTAACCGTCTTGTGATAGGCTGTTGACACTGAAGTTTGAACCGAATTGTGTACTTCCGGAATAATCCAGAGTCATTGGCACAGGAGTAATTGCCCCTGTAGTTACCGCAAAGGACACAGGAGCGGCGCTGGCGGGCGTCACAGTCGGTGCTATACCAGTACCGGTAAAGGTCAGTGTGGCGCTAGGTGTTGGCAGTGCGGTAGTAGGCACGCCATCAGCTGCGGTAAAGACGTCCCATACTCCAGGTGCAGTTTTAACAAAAAAACTTTGCAGAGTGTGTGAATTGCCCAGACTATCGAATACGGTAACAGCGGTAGAGTTATGATAGGTGGTTGGATCAGCCGGATCAAATCCTGCCGCAGTAAGCGTACCGTTACGGGAATCAAGATTGACTAAGCCTACAACCTCTGCAGTAGCGGAAGGTTGTAAATCTGAAGTGTTGATATTAAGCTCCGATGGGGCGCCGGTCGATAAAGCACCAGAAGCATCGGCCACATAACCTGTGAGGCGTTTATTTTCTGCATCAACGATGTACCCAAATTTGTCCATTTGAAACTGGCCATTGCGTGAATAAGTAATGGCACCGTTATTACTCATGCGAAAGAATCCGCCACCATTAATGGCAATATCCAGCGAGTTATTGGTGGCGGTAATATTGCCTTGTGTATACTGTTGTGCCACGTTCGAAACTTTAGTACCAATACCGATTTGCGATGCGCCGCTGCCGTTGAGAGAGTTGGCAAACACATCTGCGAATTCAGCACGAGATTGCTTGAAACCTACCGTGTTGGCGTTAGATACATTATTACCGATTACTTCCAGTTGCTTAGAAGCCGCATTTAAACCGCTTAAACCTTGTTGAAAACTCATGATTTTCTCCTAATTATGTGTGCTAAATATTAAAAAGTGGATTAAAAAATTTCTTTTACTTCGCTTGTGCTAACCGATGCCAAATTGCTTAAATTAAGCTTGATTCCGTCCGCATTATTAGAGATGCTCATCACCTGGGCGTAACTTAAACCATCTGCGGCAACGCTTTGGCCAGATGTGGTTGCGGCAATTTCAAACTTATAGCTGCCGCTTTTTGCGACAGAGCCATCATCTGCAAATCCGTCCCAACTTAAAGGCAATATTCCGGCATCCTGCGCGCCAAGAGCAAGCGTTCTGACGGTGCTGCCGGCAGAGTCCTTAATCGTAACTGTTAGCTTGTCGGCGCCTATCGGTAAATCAACACCAAAATATCCACCGGAACCATTAGTGCTTATCTCATGGCCTGATACCAGCACGTTGTGACCTATCATGCTGGACGCCTGGTAAGATTGCCCAGTTTGCACGCTGCCAATCAGCGATTCCAGTGTGTTATTGAGTTTATCGATGCCGGTGACGGTGGAGAGCTGCGCCATCTGGCTGGTTACTTGCGCGTTGTCCATCGGGTTGAGCGGATCTTGGTTTTTCATCTGAGTAACTAGCAGTGTCATAAATCTGTCTTGTGCTGCATCTACGCTTCCTTTAGCGGTATTTTTTTTACCATTTACGCTATCTAGTAAGGCTTGCGATGCGGTATTTGTAGTGCTTTGTACTGTGGACATAGTAATTTCCTTTATATTCCGGTGTCAGTTGCTAGTACTTATACCTGACCGATAGTGAGAGTTTTAAGTAACATGGTTTTGGCAGCATTCATGGTTTCTACATTGTTCTGATACGCACGAGAAGCAGAAATCATATTCACCATCTCTTCTGTCACATTGACATTGGGCATCGTCACATAACCTTTTTCATCTGCAAGCGGATGTTTCGGGTCGTACACCACTTTTGGCGGTGCAGTATCTTCAACCACTTTCTGTACCTTGACTCCGCTGGCATCAGGCGATTTGGTTGGTATAGCACTAAATACTACCTGTTTGGCCTTGTAAGGCGTGCCGTTGGCACTGGTTGCGCTATCTGCATTGGCAAGATTGCTAGCTACCGTGTTTAATCGCTGTGACTGAGCGCTCATGGCAGAACCGGAAATATTGAATACATTAAATAGAGACATTTTTTTCTCCTGTTAATAAATGTTATTGGCCTTGAATAGCGGCAAGCATTTTCTTAAGCTGTGCGTTTATCATGGTCAGACTAGCTTCATAACGAATTCCATTATCGGCAAACTGGTTGCGCTCAACATCCATGTCTACAGTATTGCCGTCCACGCTTCCTTGTATAATAGGACGGAATAATGGCTCGCCTGGAGCGCCGCTGGATGGGATGCCATTTGAAGGTATGCCATCTAAATGACTTGCAGATGTTTTGGCAGTATTGAAAGATTCTCTGCTGATGCCAGCAGTGGCAGCCAGCATGGCTGATTTAAAATCTATATCGCGTGCTTTGTAATTCGGCGTATCGGCATTAGCGATATTGGCCGCAATAAGCTCTTGACGCTGGCCACGTACCCTTAATGCGGTTTGATGAAAACTCAAAGCTTCGTCTAATTTATTTAACATCATTACTTCCTTTCATAACAGCGCGCAATTTCTAACCTCTTAAAGAAATGACACTTTTTGCCGTTAACATGTATGAGGGCTAGTTTAGGATTAAAAGGTTGCCTTTAATTGAGAAAGTAAAAGGGTAAAACTCTTGCTTTTCTTCGCTTTGCTATACAGAAGATTAAGTAGAATGCATATTCATAAATTTGCCATTACTGATGGGATTAGATATGAACTATACGAGTCAACACCTGCGATCGATTTCGATGCGGATAGTCTTGATCCTGTCTGGTGTCATTGCGACAATGGTGTGCCATGCCGAGCCCGTTTCCATATCTCCTGTTAAACAGAATCTTGGTGTGGTCAAATCCAAAATCATGGAATTTTTGGAGACACAAACGGTTGGTTATCCTGGGAAGGTCAGTGTGCAAGCAGGTGCGATAGATCCTAATTTGAAACTAGCAGAATGTGCTGATATGCAAGTTTTTCTACCTACAGGAAGTCGTGCATGGGGGAAAACCAGTGTAGGCGTGCGATGTAATGCGCCAAGTGTGTGGACAATCTACGTGCAGGCAAAAGTAAGTGTGGTTGCACAATATCTGGTGGCAGCGGCCCCTTTGGCACAAGGACAGATTGTTACAAGCCAGGATCTTGTTTTTGAGAATGGTGATCTGACGCAGTTACCGGCAGGCGTTTTTACCGATCAGGCACAGGCTATCGGACGATCTGTGAACATCTCAATGAATGCGGGCACGGTGCTAAGGCAAGAGATGCTGAAAATATCTCCTGTGGTACAACAAGGCCAAACCGTCATGCTGACCTCAATTGGGAATGGATTTAGTGTCTCAGCCGAAGGCCAGGCAGTGACCAAGGCAAATGAAGGGCAGGTAGTACAAGTTAAGGTGGCTAGCGGCCAGATTATTACTGGCATTGCGCATAACGGTGGTCAAGTAGAAGTCAGGTTTTAATGTGCAGAAGATGTGGCTGATTTTTGGGATGGATATTTTGTTACATAAAACACTTACAAAGCATTAAAGTTCGCTTAAACTATGCCGATACAAACCATATAGATGCGCTAAGAATACATGATGGTTGCGCAAGGTAAATTAAGCGAAAAGGAAAATTCTCATGAAAATCAATGATTCATTTAAAAACAAGGTAGGTCTTGGGCTTGATAAAGTAGGCGCTGAGAAAGCCAGCGCAGGTAAGGCAGCCGAGAAACTTCAAACTGATACCAAGGCAACTGAAAACGTTACGTTGTCACCAATGTCAGCGCAATTGCAGTCCCTGGAAGCAAAAATAGCAGCCGATAATGTATTTGATGCTGAAAAAGTGGCAGCTATTAAACTGGCTATTGCGAGTGGTCAGTTTAAGGTGGATTCTGAAAAAGTAGCAGATGGTTTAATTGAAACAGTGAAAGATTTACTAAATACTAAAAAGTCATGAGGACAGCATGAACGCACCAATTTCTATTCAAGCCATTTCTTTTGAGCAGGACGCTCAATTAGCAAAAGAATTATTGGCTGCTATACGAAGCGAACAGTCCGCTTTGGTGAGGGCAGATATTGATGCGATAGAAACTTTATTAGATGAAAAGTCCGCCTTGCTACAGCGTATGAATACTGCTGTAATGAACCGCTATGAAGCGCTGGCCGCGAATGGATTTGAAGCTAACGAGGCAGGAATGAGCGAATGGCTCAAGCAGCAAGCGAAACCAGCTTTGAATCAAGCCTGGATAGCTTTTAAAAAAACATTAATTCAAGCAAAAGAACTCAACCGGCTCAATGGCATGCTGATCAACAGGCATTTCAGTGTTAATCAGCAGCTGCTCAATCATTTGCAGGGCAATTCAAGTGCCGGTGATGTTTATGGCAGGAACGGTCAAGCAAAAACACAATCGGCGAAGCGTGCTGCTTTAGTGGTTTAAGCCCTTTCTCCAGCCTTCAATTTTCTACCTACCTAGTAATGGTAATGTTGACTTTCTAAGTAAAAGCTTGCAGGATGACATGTAGGCTGAATATTGAATAAGAAAAAACAGGCTTAAGTATAATAGTCAGGATGCTTTCTTATGTATTCTTGTATTTATTACCGTTCTTAATCTTATTGTTGTGCCGAATTTAGAAACTTTAGCAGTACCGATATTTTTGGCTAAATTCAACTTTAACTTTACATATAATAAATAGATGAGCGACTCGAATAAAAAGACGGCAATACAATCTGCAATACTGGCACTCCTATGTGCTAGCAGTAAGAGTGCAATATTCTTTTCTATAGCACTTGCTTCCATTCTCGCTTTCATTATGAACGGGCAGGTAGCTAACACATTGCTTTACTCGTGGCTAACCCTCTTAGTATTGTTGTCATTGGTTCGGTTGATAATGGCTAAAAACTATATAGAGTCGCCTGCCAATGATCTTTCTACTATTCAAACCAGGCTAGGAAACTTTCGCGCAAGCATATTCATTGCGGGTATTTTATGGGGTTCGACAGGCATTTTAATGTTACTGCCGAACGACCCAGAACATCAGATGTTTTTAATTTTTTTATTGGCAGGCATGGCAACTGCTGTCGTTGTCTCATATTCAGTAGACCTTATAACTGCAGTTGTGTTCAGCGTGTCTGTTCTGTTGCCACTCATCATTCATTTGTTTTTTTTGGGAGACAAATTTTCTATCGAGATGGGTGGCACAGGAATTCTCTATCTTGGCTTTATAGTCGCTAGTTTATTCCATCTTAATAAAAGGATATTAGAGAATCTTAGTCTGAATTTCGAAGCAACGGAGCGAGAGAGTTTCATCAAGGAAAGCAATGAGATACATCGCTCTATAATAAACAGGGCGATGAATGGTTTTTGGCTGGCAGACAGTGACGGATTGCTGTTACAGGTCAATGATGCTTATTGCCGGATGAGCGGTTACAGTGAGCAGGAGCTGCTCACGATGCATATTCACGATCTGGAAGCTATTGAATCAGAAGGTGAAGTCGCTCTTCATCGCCAGAAAGTCAAAGAGAAAGGTGAAGATCGTTTTGAGTCACGACATCGCCGCAAGGATGGAAGTACTTTCCCGATTGAGGTTAATGCCCAATATAGGCCGATAGGTGATGGGCAATTTGTGGTTTTCTTACAAGATATTACAGAACGCAGGAAGGAGGAAGCGGCAAAACTGGAACTGCAGAATCGATTCCAGAAAATTGCCAGCCGGTTGCGTGGTGTGGTTTATGAATTTCGTTTGCGTCCCGATGGCAGCTCTTGTTTTCCTTATGCCAGCGATGCTATCCATCAAATTTACCGCGTTAGTCCTGAGGAAGTGCGTGAGGATGCATCTAAAGTATTTGCCTTACTTCATCCTGACGACTATGACGATATTGTTGCGTCCATTCAGGTTTCAGCAAAAGAACTAACTCCGTGGTTTCAAGAGTACCGGGTTAAGTTTGATGATGGCACAGTGCGCTGGTTATATGGTAATGCGCTGCCAGAGAAAGAGTTGGATGGCGCTGTACTTTGGCACGGCTATATCACCGATATCACTGATAGAAAGCAGATAGAGGCAGAAGTCGCGGAGTCGCGGAATATGCTCAAGACAATTATCGATATTGCACCTGTGCAAGTGTTCTGGAAGGATCTGGATTCGCGCTATGTTGGCTGCAATAATGCTTTTGCCATCGATGCTGGGTTTGATTCTCCTGCCGGCGTGATTGGCAAAGATGATACGCAATTTGAATGGGCGGCTGAAGCTGAACGTTATCGTGCCGATGATGTTGCTGTGATGAAGTCAGGCATCCCTAAACTTTCTTATGAGCAATCTTTTATATCGCCTACTACTGGCAAGAAAATGTGGACCCGTACCTCTAAAGTTCCGCTCAAAAATCAAAACAATGAAACGATCGGCTTGCTGGGGATTGATGAAGATATCACCATGCAGAAGCAGATCGAACAAGAGTTGATTGACAGTGAATATCGCTGGAAATATGCTTTAGAAGGCGCTGGCGATGGTGTTTGGGATTGCAATGAGGTTGCCCGAACGATGCATCACTCCAAAGCTTGGAAGGAAATGCTTGGGTTTTCCGATGTGGAAATTACAGATAGCTTGGATGAGTGGGAAAACCGCATCCACCCAGATGATAAGGAAGCGACGCTCGCGGCGGCGCAAGATTGCCTTGATGGAAAGATCCCAAATTACATCCACGAATACCGTGCGCTCTGTAAAGATGGTAGCTATAAATGGGTGCTTGACCGTGGCACAGTGGTAAGCAGAAGTGAAGAGGGTACGCCATTGCGGATGATTGGGACGATTACCGATATTAGTGAGCGCAAGAAAGTTGAAGAAGCCCTAAAAGAAAGTGAATACCGCTGGAAATTTGCAATCGAAGGTTCTGGTGACGGTGTATGGGATGTAAATGTACAGACCGATGAAGCAAAATACTCCAAGCGATGGAAAGAGATGCTGGGTTATAGCGAAGATGACATTATGACAAATCGTCAGGAATGGATATCTCGGATTCATCCGGATGACAAACAGCACGTTTTAGGGGCAGGTCAAGCTTATTTGGAAGGTGAGACCGACGCTTATGTGGTTGAGTATCGATTGAAATGTAAAGATGGAAGCTATAAGTGGATGCTAAGCAGGGGCATGATTGTCAGTCGCAGTGAGGATGGAAAACCCTTGCGTATGATTGGTACGCAAAGCGATATTTCCGAGACTAAGAAAGTGGAAACCAGGTTATTGCAGATGCAGGCTGCATTGCAGGAATCACTTGACCGGTTTAAAGATCTTTACGAGTTTGCTCCTATTGGCTATATCACTATCAGCAGTCACGGGCTGATTACTCAGCTTAATTGGAGAGCGTCAGCGATGCTAGGTCTGGATCGCAAGAACATTGTGCATAAGCGTATTACCCAGTTTATTGATGAAAGCGACAAGGGCCGCTGGTCACGTATGTTTGCCTCAATGAAAGAGTTGTCAGAAGGCGAAGAATTAAGTTTCGACCTTAAATTTACCTTGCATAATGGAATGAGTTTTCTGGCCAATCTCAATTGCGCAAGAATGAGTGATCAAGACGAGCAATCAATGTTGCGCGTTACTCTTGAAGATATCACCATGATTAAAAAGTCTGAGGCGGATTTGAGGGTTGCGGCCATTGCTTTTGAGTCGCACGATGGCTTGATGATTACTGATGCTGAAAATAAGATTCTGAAGGTTAATAGGGCATTTACAAAGATCACCGGCTACACAGACGAAGAGGTCGTTGGCAAGTCGCCAAGTATGCTCGCTTCTGGGCGACACGATGCTGCTTTTTTTGCTGAGATGTGGGGTAGTCTTAACAAAACTGGCAGATGGACAGGCGAAGTTTGGAACCGGCGCAAGAGTGGTGATGTGTACCCGGAGAATCTTACCATCACTGCAGTAAAGGGTGAGAAGGGCATTATTACCAACTACGTGGCTACTTTCACTGATATCAGCATGATGAAGGCGGCGGCTGAAGAGATTCAGCAATTAGCATTCTTTGATTCTCTTACCCAGCTGCCAAACCGGCGGCTGTTGATGGATCGACTCAAGCACGCCATAGCTGCGGGGGCGCGCAGTGGAAGACAAGGCGCGGTGTTGTTCCTAGATCTGGACCATTTTAAGGTACTCAATGACTCACTCGGACATGACATTGGCGACTTGTTATTACAGCAGGTTGCGGAGCGCCTGACGGCCTGTGTACGTGAAGGCGACACTGTAGCCCGCCTGGGTGGGGATGAATATGTGGTGGTGCTGGAAGATCTGAGCGAACAGGATCTGGAAGCAGCAGCACAAACCGAAACCATTGCAAACAAAATTCTGGCCTCCCTCAATCAACCCTATCAGCTTGATGCGCATGAACACCACATTACCCCAAGTATCGGTATAGCCGTCTTTAAAAACCACCATTCCACAATAGAGGAATTGTTAAAGCAGGCCGACATTGCCATGTATCAGGCCAAAAAAGCTGGCCGTAATACACTACGGTTCTTTAATCCGCAGATGCAGATAAGCATCACTGCCCGCGTTGCACTTGAGCGTGAATTGCGTAAAGCTCTTGATAACAAGCAATTGCACCTTTATTACCAGATCCAAGTGGATAACTCTGGCCATGCATTAGGCGCGGAAGCTTTAATCCGCTGGATACATCCCGAGCGTGGATTAGTGTCACCTGCACAGTTTATTCCGTTGGCAGAAGAAACCGGGCTAATCTTGCCTATCGGCAATTGGGTGCTGAATACCGCTTGTGCCCAGATCAAGGCATGGCATAAAAATGCGCATACCCGAGACCTCACGCTATCGATTAACGTAAGTGCCAAACAATTCCGCCAGCCTGATTTTGTGGCTCAAGTACGCGCTGCCATAGAGCGTCATTCAATCGACCCGATGCAGCTCAAGATAGAGCTGACAGAAAGTCTTTTATTAGAAAATGTTGAAGATACAATAGCTTCCATGACTGCTTTGGGCGAAATAGGTGTGCAGTTTTCATTAGATGATTTTGGTACTGGCTATTCATCATTGCAATACCTTAAACGTTTACCTCTGTTTCAGCTCAAAATCGATCAATCCTTCGTGCGCGACATTGTGACCGATAGTCATGATAGATCGATTGTGCGAACCATCATTGCTATGGCGCAAAGCCTCTATTTGAATGTGATTGCTGAGGGGGTAGAAACAGAACAGCAGAGGGAGTTGCTTTTGAGTAATGGCTGCAAGCGTTATCAAGGCTATATGTTTGGGAAGCCAGTACCTATTAACGAGTTTAATGCAGCTTTAAAACAAGACAACTAGTTTTGAGCCTCAGTTTTTTGCGGCATGATTTCCAGAGCCGAATCTTCCTGATTTTTCTGTTCATATAAAATCATGATAGATACCCTGCGGTTTTTGGCACGCCCAAGTGGCGTGTCATTTTCGCTGATTGGCTGGACAGATCCAAATCCTAATGCACTTAGGCGGTTGTCAGCAATGCCTGCGTCACTTAACATCCTCACTACGCTGCTGGCACGTACTGCAGAGAGCTCCCAATTAGAGTAGAAGGTCGCATTATGGATGGGAGTGCTATCGGTGTGACCTTCCACCTGAATCAGGCGTTGATTATCTTTAATCAAAGCGGCTATTTCATTCAGAATACTCGATGCAGTTGTAGCCAACTCGGCTGAACCTGAGCCGAATAATAGGCTGTCATGAATGTCGATACGGATGCCACGGTTGTTTTGTAACACGCGCACCTTACCTTCGCTGATGAGAGGGGCAAGTATGTTAGATAAATCTATCCCCATGTTAGTCATAGATTCGCGCTCACGCCGCAGTTTTTCACTATAAAGATGGGATAAAGGCAAAGGCTTGATAAGTGAGCTTTGCTGTCCTTTTATTTTGTTGCTTGTACCTGGCTTGTTTTTAATATGGCCTTCAGTATCGGATGGATTTACACCAGAAAATGCCGTGCCCATAGAATAAGTAAGGTCACTGTATTTGCTTTGATTGACGGATGAAATAGCATACATCACTACAAAAAAAGCGAATAGAAGTGTAATGAAATCAGCGTACGAAACTAGCCAGCGGTCTGGACTTTCATCATCGTCTTCTATGGGCTTTCTTCTAATCATGGTCGGGCCTGCGGTTAATTATTCAATTTGTACATAGTTAACGCAGATAGGCCAGCAGGCGCTCTTCAACAATTCTTGGGTGATCACCATTAGCGATGGAAACCCAGGCATTAAGTAGCATCTCACGGCGCATCATTTCATGTTGTATCAATGCTTTTAGCTTGTTTGAAATTGGTAGAAATACTAAGTTTGCCAGACCTACACCATAGATAGTTGCGACAAAGGCTACAGCGATGCCACTACCAAGCCTGCTTGGGTCGGAGAGGTTTTCCATCACGTGGATTAATCCGAGCACTGCACCTAGAATACCTATGGTGGGGGCGTAACCACCGGCAGCGCTCCACACTTTTGCTGCGTTGCGCTGCTGTATTTCATAGAAGTGCATATCAATAGCACATATTTCCCGTATTTTGTCTGGAGGTGTGCCGTCTATCATGAGTCGTAAACCTTTTTTGATAAAAGGTTCGGTTTCTTTTTTCATATAAGATTCCAGCATAAATATGCCTTCTTTACGGGCAAACGTGCTCCATACATTAATGCGTTTGGCGAGAGCCTGTCTATCATCGATAGGCGTGGAAAATACATGACGCACCATGACAATGCCGGCAATAAAGCTTTGGGCGTTGGTTTGCAGCAATACGGCACCGAATGTTCCGCACAGGACAATGACAAAAGCTGCAGGCTGCAGCAAAGAACCGACATGCCCGCCTTCAATGGCTTGCCCGAATAGAATCCCGATTAGCGCAATGCCAATCC
>Ga0209253_10000631_pt1 | contig 30575 bp, 34 predicted proteins | sample FrelakmetBRP12BR_FD_187145 | JGI IMG/M metagenome (GOLD analysis project Ga0209253, IMG submission 187145) | Freshwater lake sediment microbial communities from the University of Notre Dame, USA, for methane emissions studies - BRP12 BR (SPAdes)... | ecosystem: Environmental > Aquatic >... | reverse complement strand
GTCCTGTCGCGCGACGGCCCTGCCAGTGCGCCCAGATCCCGCAACTCGGCCGATACATCGCGGCCGGCTCGAAAGGGAGCTCTGCTGGAGACTGGCTGCAGCCGCGTCCGTTACTCGAGAGGGAACGGAACGCGTGCCGTTCCCGTCGCGCGCTCTTCGGCGCGCTTGGCGGCATGAATGGCCTTGAGCAGCAACGCGTGCGTCTGTTCGTCCTGTCCAGTGCGCAGGAATCGATCGGCAAGCTCGATCACTTTCTCCAGATAGTCGCACCGCTGCTGCAGGTACAACATCGTCTTGCCGAGGTGACGTGGATCCCGCGCCTCCACGTGCAGGATCAACGCAGTGCTCAGCGCCGCTGCGAACTCATCGGCGGTCGGCTTGCGGTGATAGGCGGGCTCTTCGCGCGATTCGTCCGTCGGCGGCGGCTGATTGCCGCGCGGTGACGGCGCCGTGCCCTTCCGCGGCGGACCGCGCAGCAGGCTGCGCATGATGTCGGTCGTCGTGACGATGCCGAGGACCCGATCGTCCTCATCGACGATCGGCGCGGCATGCACTCCGGAGTCGATCAACTGCTCGGCGGCATCACCGAGGCTCGCGTTGGCCAGCAGGCTGACGACGGGAGTGCGCATCAGTTGCTCGATCGTCAGCCGTTCGTCAAGGTAACTCGCGCGATCCGTCGCGGACTTCGGCAGGAAGCACTCGAGCTTCATCACGTCGGCCGAGCTCAGCATGCCGGCGAGCCGGCCGTCGCGAACGACTGGCAAGTGATGGATCGGGTATTGGAAGAAGCAGTCGAGCACCTCACTGACCGGACGATCCGCCTCGATCACCACTACTGCCTCGGTCATGATCCGCGAAACGGGCTCGTCGGGTCGCATGCACTGCCTCCGGACGGAAGGATATCGCGGGAACCTCGGCACGCAATGTGACGGGGTTCGGATTGCGGCAGCCCGGCTTGGGTAGCGGCACGGATGGACATCGGTACCGACCGCAGCGACAGTGTCGCTCTGCATCCGTCGATCCGGGGAGCCCTGGCATGCCGCTCAATCGTCGCGAGTTTCTCGTCCGCACCGCCGTCGCTGCGTCGCTGGCCGCACTCCCCCGCCGGCCGGCGTGGGCGGCAACGGGTGCCGCTGACGTGGTCGTCGTGGGCGCGGGCCTCTCTGGCCTGAACGCCGCGTTGATCCTCGAGGAAGCCGGGTTCGACGTGCTCGTGCTCGAGGGCCGCGATCGGGTCGGGGGCAAGATCCTGACGTTTGCGGGCGTGCCGGGAATGCCCGAGGCGGGCGGCCAGAGCATCGCCGGCGGCTACGGTCGGCTCGTGGACGCTGCCAATCGCAGCGGCGTCGAACTCGAGGACCAGTTGCCGAGGCAGCTCAAGCACCCGGACATCGCGCTCGTGCTCGACGGCCAGCCGATTGCGAAAGCCGCCTGGCGCGACTCACCGCGCAACCCGTTCCCTGCGCCGCTGCGCGAGCTGATGCCGTGGCAGTACGCGCCGATGGTAATGGCCAAGGCCAATCCACTGCAGGCCGTCGAGGACTGGATCGCGGCCAGGCATGCGGCCGACGACGTCTCGGTGCATGCCTTCCTGCGCGCGCAAGGTGCGACAGAAGCGATGATCGACCTCGCCTACGACACGAACACCGCCTATGGCACGTCGGCGCACGACGTCTCGGCACTGATGATGGCCTTCGTCGAGGCCTTCACGCGTGCCCAGCGCAACCTGAAGCCGGCCGTGTACAAGGCGAAAGGCGGCAACCAGCGCATTCCAGAGGGCATGGCTCGGCGCCTGAAGGGCGACGTCCGATTGCGCCAGACGGTGACGGCAATCGCTGGCAACGCGACCGGAGTCACGGTGCACACCGGCGACGGCGCGCGGTATGCGGCCAAGGCCGCCATCTGCGCGCTGCCCTACTCGACGCTGCGTCACGTGCGCTTCGATCCGGCGCTGCCCGGAGTGCAGGCCGAGGCCGTGAAGACTCTGCCGCACCAGATGATCACGCAGATCGCGCTCGAAGTTCGCAGGCCATTCTGGGAAAGCGACGGCGTGGCACCGTCGATGTGGACCGACAGCCCGATCGGTCGCGTGTTCGCGATCCGCGGCGGCGTCACGGACGACGAGGTCTCCAGCCTGCTCGTCACCGCCTATGGCTACAAGGCAGCGCAGCTCGACCGGCTCGGCCCAGAGGCCGCGGGACGCTTCGCGATCGCCGAGATCGAACGGATGCGACCCGCGGCCAGGGGTCAGTTGCGCATCGCTGCGCATCACTCCTGGGCACTCGACCCGTACGCGGCCGGCGACTGGGCGTACTTTGCGCCGGGCACCGTGACTCGTTTCATGCCGGCGATGTTCCAGCCACACGGCCGTGTGCATTTCTGCGGCGAGCAGACGGCCGTGGGCTCGCGAGGGATGGAGGGCGCGATGGAGTCGGGCGAGCGGGCCGCGCTCGAGGTCGCACTCGGCCTGTCGTAGTCGAAACAAATTCGATTCAAGTGGTTGCGTCACCAGTCATTCGACTCGGCTGCTGGCGCATCTACTCGGTCGAGGCGCACACGCTGCACGCGCTCGCCTGCCTGCAAGCGGACCGCTTCGGGGATGCCTGGCGCACGTTGTCGAGCCTCTGCGCGCGCTCCGAGGCGGCTCGGGCGATGCTTGCGCTCGGCGAGATCGCCGACGTGCTCGCGGCGCGGGGAGCCCGCATCCGCTCGTGGAACGCCACCCCGGCCTGACGGCGGGGCGCGGTCACGTCTTCGCGACGGGTCGCAGGCTCACGCCGGGGCAGGCGCCGACCCCGAGCGATCCAGCAGCAGCTCGACCTTGTCGCGGAAGCTGCGGCTCAGCTTCACTTCCTGACCCGATTGCAGCTTGAGGAAGCACTCGCCGTTCAGGTGCGGGCGCAATGAGCGCACGCGCGCAAGGTTGACGATCGTCGAGCGGTGCACGCGCAGGAATACCTGCGGGTCGAGCATCTCCTCGAGTTCCTTCATCGTCGCGCGCAGCACGTGGGTCTGTCCGGCCGCGTGCACGCACATGTAGTCGCCGGCCGCGTCGATCCAGTCGATGGTCGAGACGTCGAGCCGGAGGGTCTCGCGGCCCACGCGGATCGGCAACATCGTCGCGTACCGCCGTGCCGGCTGGCTGGCCTGCGACGCGAGGGACTCGGGCTCGATCTGGCCCTGGCCGTTCAGGTCGCCGAGCATCGCCATCAGCTGCTCGCGTTGCGCAAGCGCCTGGCGCTGCTGCCACTGGGCCCGCACTCGTTCGAGCGCGCGTGCGAGCCGCGAATCGTCCACCGGCTTCAACAGGTAGTCGAGCGCGTGCGCCTCGAACGCGTCGATCGCAAAGCGATCGAAGGCCGTCACGAACACGATCATCGGCAGGCTTTCCTGCGGCACCTGCGCAAGCACGTCGAACCCCGAGAGGCCCGGCATCTGGATGTCGAGGAACATCAGGTCGGGATGCAGCTCGGCGATCGCGGCGAGGGCCTCGCGGCCGTTCGCGCACTGGCGCACGATCTCGATGCCCTGCGCGTCCTGCAGGCGCAGCTCCAGCCCGCGGCGCGCGAGCGGCTCGTCGTCGACGATGATGGCGCGGATGCTCATGGCTGCACGGCCCTCTCGAAGGGTAGCGTGATTTCGATGCGCAGTCCCGGGCGCGAAAACCGCACGGCGAGCGTCTGGTGCTCGCCGTACAGCGCAGCCAGGCGCTCGCGCGTGTTGCGGAAGCCGACGCCGCGGCCCGTGCCAAGTTCGACGCCCACCGGCAGGCCGGGTCCGTCGTCCTGCACGACGAGCTTGAGGTGGCCCGACTCGAGCTGCGCGATGATCCTGAGTCGCCCGCCTTCCTCGCGCGGCGCGACCGCGTACTTGAGTGCATTCTCGACCAGCGGCTGCAGGATCAGCGAAGGCACCAGGCCCGAGCAGGCCGCTTCGTCGACGTCGAACTCGAGGCGCAGACGATCACCGAAGCGAAGTTGCTCGATGCCCAGGTAAAGGTTGAGCGCGTCGAGTTCCTGGCGCAGCGTCACCTTCTTCATCGGGTCCTGGTCGAGCGTGTAGCGCAGGAAATCCGACAACCGCCCGATCGCCTGGTTGGCGACCTTGCCCTGGCCGTCGAGGATCAGCGTCGAGATCGCGTTCAGCGTGTTGAACATGAAATGCGGGTTCAGCTGGTAGCGCAGCATCTTGACCTGCGCCTCCTGCGCCAGCGCCGAGGCCTGCAGCGCCTCCTCGCGCTGTTTCTGCAGCGTCTCGTAATACTTGATGCCGAAATAGAGCCCGGACCAGCAGACCAGCAGGTAGGTTGAACTCAGCGCGCCGCTGAAGACGCTGTACCACGGCTCCTTGGCCATCCAGTCCTCGACGAAGCGCGCATAAGACGTGTTGATCACGACGCGCCAGGCGAGCGCGGTGGTCCATGCGGCGCACAGGACGAACGGAATGAGGACGAACGGCCGCTTGCTCCACAGCCAGCGATAGACGTAGCGCAGCGGTGCCGAGAGCAGGAACCCGCTGCCCGCGGCCACGAGGATGACCTTGATGTACTCGGGCGGCTTCTCGTAGAGCAGCGCGCCCATGTACTGCGTGATCAGGTAGGCGCTCCACCCGAGCGTGTGGAGGCCCCAGAAAAGCTGGTTCCGGTTGCGGCGCAGGTCGTCGAGAGTCACCGGCGGAGCTTACCGGCCCGGGATCCGCGCTGGAAACGCCTCGGCGCGCTTCGGCCACGCTTCGGCGCATCGATTGGTCTCCCGGCTGGGCGCTTCGTCCACGTACTGGCGGCACCCGCTCCCGAACGCCGCACCGGCGCCGGTGCACAGGGACGGATCGGCGACCTCGTTTTCGAGCGCCCAGTCGTAACCCGCGTCGAACGGGGCCAGTCCTTCCGCCGCGTATGCGCTGCACCCGGCCAGGAGTTCGGGGTCGATCGCCGCACAAGCGGTCGGCGTGGTGATGCCATGGCGCTCGGCCCAGGCGAAACCAGCTTTGTGCAGTGCGCAGTTCGCGTCGCAGGCATAACCGAAAAACGTGCGCGCCTGGTAGGCCTCGCGGCATCGATCGGGGCTGGCCGGCACCGCTGCGGCACCCAGGACGGCGATCACGCAGGCGAACGGCAGGACGCGCATTGCACCACCGTAGCGGCCCGCCGAATCGACGGCCTCACGGATTCGTCGCGGAAGCGTTGCGATTCGCGACGGATCCCGCACCATGCGACGATGCACCGTCGTGCGCTGTCTGTCCTGATGCTCCTGCTTGCGTGGCCTTTCGGTTCGCAAGCGCAGGAGCCCCCGGTCCTCGACGGCGTCGTGGTCGGCGTCACGGACGGCGACACCGTCGACGTGCGTCTCGACTCAGGCATGGTCCGGATCCGCTTGCACGCGATCGACGCGCCGGAGCGCGGCCAAGCCCACGGCCAGGCCGCGAAAGAAGCGCTGTCGGGACTCGTGTTCGGCAAGGCCGTGCAGATCGAGCCCTTCGAGCAGGATCGCTACGACCGGCTCGTGGCCCGCCTCTGGCTCGGTGATCTCGACGTCAATGCCGAGATGATCAAGCGTGGATATGCGTGGGTGTATCGCAGGTACGCCGACGACCCAGCCTACTGCGCATACGAGCAGGCCGCGCGCGACCTGCGACGTGGCCTTTGGTCCCCGGCGCAGCCATCGGTCACCGCGCCGTGGGAGTGGCGACGCCGCAAGACGCTCGAGGGCCGATTTACCAACTACGCGCGAGAGACCGTGGCCGAGTGCGTAGCCACCCTCGGCCGTTAACCGGCCGGGCCCGCCCGGCTCACGGCTTCGCCGCGAACGCGCCCTCGAGCAACTCCGGCCCGAACCCCGGTAGCGGTGTCGCGTGATCGGTCGCGTAACGATAGAGCGCCGCCGAGTACACGCCCTGCATGGTCGCGTGCAGGGCCGACAGGGCGAGGAACGCCACGATCGCGACGAGCAGGACGAGCGAAACGAAGAGCGGGCGGCCGGTCTGGGCCGCCAGCACCAGGATCCCGGCGCTGACGATCGCGAGCCCGAAGTAGCCGGCGCCGAACACGAAGCCGAGGCCGAGGTTGCCAATCAGGTTCTCGCCCCAAGTGCGGCGCAGCAGCTCCGCGCTCTCCTTGACCGCGTCGACCGGCCCGACGTCGCGCGTCACGAGCACCGGCACGACGAGGAACGTCGCCAGCGCCCAGCCGACGCCGATCAGCTTGACGACGATCCGGCCGACCAGGCCGATACGCTGCTCGAGCGCGCGCAGCAGCAGTCCGACCGTGGCGGCGATGCACGCGTAACCGAAGATGCGACCGGCGCGCTCCCACGCGATGCGCAGGCCATCGCTCAGGCGGGGGTTGCCGCCATCCATGCGGATCATCGCCGCGCCGACGAGCGCCGTATTGAAGAACAGCGTGACGAAGTAAGCGACGATATAAAAGACGAGCATGCCCAGCGCAGGAACCGCGCCCGGCTCGCCGCTGACGGAATCGGGACTCAAGCCGCCCAGCAGGGCGACCGGCACCGCCAGGCTGCCCAGGATCAGCAGCAGCGCGGCGACGGACAGGACCGGCAGCAGCATGAGTTCCTTGTCCGCGCGCACGACGGACCACGCGGCCCTGGCGAGATCGAGGCTGCGGGCGAAGCGTCCGGCCATCAGGGATTTCCTTCGTGATTCAGGTGAGTTGGATCTTCATGCCGTTCAACTGGGTCTGCAATCGCCGCATGTCCGCCACGACGCTGCGCGACGCGAAGAACAGCGAGCACGAGCACAGCAGCATCAGTACCGGGATCGTGAACATCGCCGAGCGCAGCCCGGCCGCACGGAACGGCGCCAGCATCTCCGTGGCGCCCGCCGCGTGCATCGCCTGATGAGCGAAGAAATCGCTCAATGCACCCATGATCGTCGCGCCGAAACTGGCACCGAGCACGTACATCGCGAAGAAATAGAGGGCCACCGCGGTGCCGCGCAGTCGCGGCTCGACGACGTCCTGGATTGCGCTATACACGGTCGCGTAGTAGACGAACCCGAATGCCGTCGAGGCTCCCATCAGCAGCGCGAACGCCGTGACGCTGCCGGCAGGCTGCTGCAGCGCGAAGTACACGCAGGGCGCGCCCAGGCCCATCGAGATCGCCGCCAGCACCAGTCGGCCATTCGCATATTGCTGGCGCAGCCGGTCGCCGAGCCAGCCGCCGACCAGCAGGCCGACGACGCCGGCCAGCCCGAGTGACAGCGCAGACAGGTTGTTCGCGTCGCGCAGTCCGAGTTCGTGGAAGCGCTGCAGGAAAGGCGTCTGGAACGTGTTGACCGCGTAGGCGTTGAAGTTGAACAGCATTCCGGACAGCACGACCCACCAGAACGTGCGAATCCGCAGCACCGTCCGGTACGGGGCCTTGACCGGTGCCAGGTCGGCCACCGCGTACGACTCGGTCGCGCCTCGCGGCGGTTCACGGATGAACAGCGTCATTACGGCGAGCACCAGGCCCGGGACGCAGGCAACGAAGAACGCGGCTCGCCAGCCCCAGGCCTCGCCGATGATCCCGGCGAGCAGGTATGCGCCGAACAATCCGAGCGGCAGGCCGAGCATGAACGTCGCCATCGCGCGCGAGCGCCGCTCGGGCGGGTAGAGGTCACCGATCAGCGATTGGCTCGCCGGCGCGCAACTCGCCTCGCCGATGCCGACGCCGATGCGGGTCAACATGAACGACGTGTAGTTCCAGGCGACCCCGGAAGCGGCCGTCAGCAGGCTCCAGAACGTGACGCCGAGCGCGATCAGGCGCTTGCGCGACCAGTTGTCGGTCAGCCGCCCGATCGGGACGCCGACGAACGCATACACGAGCGTGAAGACGGTCGCCAGCAACCCGAGCTGCGTGTCGTTCAGGTCGAACTCGATGCGGATCGGCTCGCCGAGCGCGCCGGCGATCTGCCGGTCGAAGAAGTTCATGAAGTTGATGCCGAACAGCACCGCGAGCGCAAAACGCGTGTTCTTCTTCTGGTCGCTCACTCCCCCCCCTGCGCCCGCTGGAATCAACTCGTCGATTCAGTGCATCTCACGTCCACGATCACCCGGAACCATTTCCGCTGCGCGCGCAGCTCGCTCGAGATCGTCTGGCCCGGATTGATCGAGCGGGTGCTGCGGGTCAGCCGCTGCGGCGAGGCATCGAAGACCAGCTGGCAACGAACACGCGTGTTCGTGTTGTTCGTCAGCCTGAGGATCAGCATCGAAGCCTGCGGAATCTGCTCGATCTTGATGTCGAGGTCGTTCAGCACCGGACGGATCTCGACCGAGTAGGTCTGGGCGGATGCCTCGAGTGCGGCCAGCGCCAGCAGGAACGCGACCCCGATCCGGAACCATCCGCGCACCCTGCTGCCGGGAGACGTCATGTTGGCCTGCCTTACGGTCGCGAAAGAAGCACGAGCACAAGGCCGATCGCGGCGGGAACGGCCTGGACGAACAGGATCTTGCGGCTGGCCGTCAGCGCGCCGTAGATGCCTGCAACCAGCACACAGCCGAGAAAGAACACCTTGATGCCGATCCCCGCCGCGCCGAGCGAAAGTCCCCAGAAGAGGCCCGCCGCCAGGAAGCCGTTGTAGAGGCCCTGGTTCGCGGCCAGCACTTTCGACGCCGCAGCGGCCTCCCGGGTCTGGCCGAATGCCCGCAGACCGGCCGGCTTGTCCCAGAGGAACATCTCGAGCACGAGGATGTAGACGTGAATGAGCGCAACCAAGCCGACGACGAGATTGGCGATGGTCGACATGGCGCCCCCTTCATGCGTTCCCAGGCAAGCATGATGCCCGATACGGGCTCAGAAATCGTCCTTGCCCGTGAGCTCCCTTTCCATCGCATCGGCCGTCGTAGCAACGGCATGGATCGCCGAGCGCAGCGACACGGCGTCGGTCTCCGCCGCGATCTGGACGGCAAAGATGACACCGAGCTCGTCGCCGGCCGGCTCGGTCAGCCACGCACCGAGAATCACGGCGCCATTGCGATCGAGGAGCCGGTTGGCGAGATCGGCCGGCAGCGGCCCTTGCGACCGGTGGGCAATGGACCAGACCTGACGGATCTCCAGCGCACCGAAGTCGGACGTGCCCGAGGGGATCCAGACGAGTTGGCTGCGGCCGCCGCCGATGTCGTAGACGAGCCGGAAATCGCCATCCTCGTCGACCGTGTACTCGGCAGCGACGTCCTTGAGCAGGCGCTCGACGCGCGCGTCGGCCGTCCGCGCCAGTGCCGGTGCATCCTGGGCTTGCGCAACCGACGCGCCGAGCGCCAGCAGCGCGACGAGCCTCGATACGCGATGGCTACTGTGCGTCCGCATCGAGTTCATCCTCCGTCTCATCACCCGCCGCGGGACTCTCGAGTGCCGCCGGCTCCAGCTCGAGCTGCGGCAGGTCCTGCTGCGCCAGCCCCTGCAGGTCGCCGGCGATCCCGATCAGTTGCACGGTCGCGAGGTCGATCTGCTTCTCGCGCCGCTTCCAGCGCTGCTGCATCGTGGTGCGCTCGACGTTCAGCTCCTGTCGCATTTTCCCGAAGGCCTCGTAGACGGCCCGCAGCTTGTGGGCGAACTGCGGCGAGGTCAGGTAGTCGTAGACGGCCTCCATCTTCTCGCCCTTGTTGGCGCTCGCCAGGCGCGCCTTGTGGGCCTCGATCAGGCCCTCGCGCAGCACCGCCGCCATCGGGATCGCCGCGCCCGGAGCGGTGACCCAGACATCGTCGTGCAAGCCGAAAGCCTGCGACTCCGGCCAGTCCGAAGGGAAAGAAGTCGTCACGATCACGCCGGCCAACGCACCTGCAGTGCGCATGTCCTCCTTGAGCTTCGCGGGCCAGGCGTGGCTCCATTTCTGCGCCCGCTTTGCCTCCCACAGGATCACGCCGGCGGGCTGGCCCGAACGCGTCATCACCGTGTGCACGGCATCGCCGCCCCGCGCGCCTTTCCTGACCTCGGTGATCGTGTCGAACCGGAAGGCGCCCGCGAGCTGTTCCTCGAGCAGCAACTCGAGCACCTCGCCCTGCGCCTGCTGTGATCCCTGTTCGAGCTGACGCTGCGTATCGGACAGCTTGGCCAGCGTGTCGTCGAGCTTCTTCTGCAGGTCAGCCTCGCGGAGCCTCGACTTCTCGGCCTCGGCCGCACGGGCCGTCTCCGCGACCTGCCGTCGTTCCTCGTCCATCCGGCGCTGCACGTCGAGCTCGAGCTGCTGCTGCTTCGACTCGAGCTCGGCGCGGTCGCGCCGCAGCTGCAGCTCCGTGGCCTGCAGCGCAGCGAGCTGCTCCGATTGGGCCGCGAGCTGGCCCTCGAGGTCCACGGCGCGGGCGGCGAGCCTTTCGTGCAGGGCCCGCTCACGCGCAGAAGCGGCCTCCTTCTCGGCGGTGCGCATCTGCTCGAGCGCCTCGGCGTGCTGGCGACGTTGCGCATCGAGCAGCGCGCGCATGTCCTTCAGTTGCTCGTTGAGCAGCGCCTCGGCCTGCGCAAGCCGTTCGCGCGCCCGCTTTTCCTCCGCGGATCGCGCCTGGGCCTGCAGCGCCGCGAGCGCACCGTGGCTCGATTCCTCGAGCGCCTCCAGCGACTTCTTCGCGAAGCCTTCCTCGAGGCTGAACTCGTGCTCGCATTTCGGGCACGTCACCCGGGTGCCGGGATCGATCAGCCACGGCTGGCGGCCCGGCTCGAGGGCATCCGTCACTGGTCGTTTTCCGAGCCCGGTCCGCCGCGCCGCTCCATTTCATTGAGGCGCAGCATGGCGGCCTTGAAAATGCCGGTCGCCTCCGAACTGCTCAGGCCTCGCGCCGCCGCCTCGCGCACCGCCTTGAGCAGCGCGGCCTCGAACCGGATCTGCGTGCCGTCCCCGACGCTGGCATCGTGGCCGTTCGGACCCGGCCCGGGGATGAACAGCACGCCGCCGTTGCGTTCCGCGATCAACCCGTCGGCGAGCAGTCGCGCGTAGGCCGATCGGACGTCGGACGCGTCGATCGCGAGTTCCTGTGAAACACGCTCGGCCGACGGCAGCAAGGCGCCGGCCGGCAACGCTCCGGCGGCGATGTCCGAGCGGATCACTGCGAACAGCCGCTCCCCGAACGACGGCGCCGACTGGTTCTGCATCGCCCTGCGCCAGCGCCCCGTTCTCGTCGCCCAGTATTCGTCCATGCATCCTCCGTGAATTGATGCCGTGGTCAGCCGAGCCCGACGCGGGCGATCACACCGTCACCCGCTCCTTGTCGCCATTCCGTCCCGAGTAACGCGTCCGCGCGTCGAAGGTCTCGACCTCGACGCTCGCGATCCGGCCGCCGTAGACGTGTTCCTTGAGCCACGCGAGTTCTTCGTCCAGCCGCGCCCGCGGGACGTCACCATACCAGCAGCGCCGGTCGCCCTCCCAGCGGTAACCGCGCGCCCTGAGGACGTCCTTGGTCTCGAACGCCGATCCCGTGGCCCAGACGCGGCAGGAGGGCTCCCGCGCCGAATCGAGCAGCCGGCGAAACGCTGTGGCCCCGCCCGAGGTGCCCGCTGCCTGCGCGGCGAACTCGGGGATCGGCGAGCGCAGCACCTCGAGCAACGCCCGGCAGTCGATCTCGGCGCGATGCCCCTCGAAGAAGAACCCATAGCGGTAGGCGAGATAGTCGAGCTTGGCACTGCCGAGGCCGAGGCTGTCCCACGGCACCTCCCGCAGCGAGCAGGCCCATGGCATCGAGCGCAGCGCGGGCAACCGGGCCTCGACGAATGGCCGGTCGAATCCGGCATTGTGCGCAATGACGAGGCCCGCGCCATCGAGCACGCGTCCGATCGCGGCCTCGTCGAGGCGCTGGCCCCGCACCATGTCGTCGGTGATGTGATGGATCGCGGTCGACTCAGGCGGGATCGGCATCCCCGGATCCTCGAGGCCGTCGTACGCGTCGAACACACGACCGATCACCCCGGTCTCCCGCGAGTACTCGAATTTCACGAGCGCGAGTTCGATCATCTTGTCGGTGGCTGGATCCATGCCGGTCGTCTCGGTATCGAGGACGACTGCGAAGCCGGTGCCGCGGCCTGTGACCGCGGGCCACTCGCGAGCGACGTCGAGCCGCCGCAGCACCCGGTAGTCCGGATGTCCCGCGAGTCGAGCGGCGAGCGCTTCGGCGTCTGGCGAGGTCATTGCGATTACAGTCCCAGCGTCGCTCGCAACCAACGGGACACGTCCGTGATCTCCTCCGGGGAGACGTTGTGCCCGATCGGGTAAGTCTTGTACCCGGCGGCGTAGCCCATGGCGAGTAGCGTCTGATGCGCCCGGTGGCCGAGTTCCTCCGGCACGACCGGATCGAGACTGCCGTGACAGACCAGGATCGGCAGATCCCGGTTGGCCGGATCCAGTTGGATCGAGCGGGCGGTCGCAAAGTACGCGGACAGCACGAGCAGTCCCGCCAGCGGCCGCGGATCGCTGAGCGCGAGCTGGTACGCCACCGCGCCACCTTGCGAGAAACCGGCGATGACAATGCGACGGCTGTCGATGCCGCGCGCGATCTCCCGATCCACCAGCGCCGAAACCGCTGCAGCCGACTGCAGCAGCTGTCGCTCATCAACCTCGCGCCCGACGTCGAGCGCGAGGATGTCGTACCAGGCCGGCATCACCATGCCGCCGTTAATGGTGACCGGGATCGCCGGCGCGTTTGGAAACACGAACCGCACGCCTGCGTCGCGGGGCAATCGCAGCTCTGGCACGATGGGCTCGAAATCGTGTCCGTCCGCGCCGAGGCCGTGCAGCCACAGTACGGTCGCCGTCGCGGGCGTGGCCGGCTCGATCTCGACGCAAGTCAGGTCATTCGTCATCGATCCTTCTCAGCGACGGATCTGTTGCAGCGTGGCCAGCAGTAGAGACGATCGCGCCCGAGACCCCGCACACCTGCTCGCCAGCTGCGGCGAGCCACCGGTCGATCTCGACTCGGGCTTGCTTTTCCAGGGTCGACGGCACCCGGACGTCCTGTCTCTATCTCATTGTTTTGATTTGAGTTGTATAGCTGAATATCCGGCATCGCGCTACCCGAGATCGGTGCGATCGAAATGACCGCGCCGACGGCGAACCTGCAGGCCCGGCACGACCCGAGGCAGGCCGAAGCGGCCCTTGGCGGGCGGCTGAGGACAGAGGTTCGGCGACGCGCCGCGTGACCGCCACCAGCCGTGCGCCCAGCATGAATGCGCGCGGATCGACCTATAACTCGTCGTATTTCCGGCTCGACCCGCGCGCCTTCTCGACCGGGTACTTCTCCGCGTTCAAAGCAATCTTCGCCCGCGCGGCCTGCTCGAGATCGACGCCGAGCTTGTCGGCCAGCCGCACTAGGTAGAGCAGCACGTCCGCCATCTCCAGCTCGACTGCGACCCGCGCCTCGGCCGACAGCTCACGGCTCTGCTCGTCGGTGAGCCACTGGAACGGCTCGAGCAGTTCGGCGGCCTCGACCGCGAGCGCCGCGGCCAGATTCCGCGGCGAATGGAACTGGTCCCAGTCGCGTTCGGCGGCGAAGGCGCGCAATGCGTCGCGCAACGTGACGAGCGGATCCGTCATGTGCCAGGCCTCCCCCGAACGGCGACCGGTGGGTCAGCCCGCCGGGCCACCGCTCGCGCGCCAGGACTCCGGCGGCCAGGCCTCGGCATCGGCGGGCTGTCGGCCCAGAACCCGGCGGCCTCGGACCCGGCGCGCCCATCCTGCTCGCCACGCGGCGACGCGCCGGACCAGCGTTCCCAGTCCGTCGAGCGCGAACAGCAACAGGACGATTGCCAGTTGGACATCCAGGCCGAGCGACTGAATCGTTTCGAGCCAGCTTCGTTCCACGACTTACTCCGGGCGTTCCGACGATGGCTTATTGCCATTGCTGCGAATCCTACGCCTAATGTGCTGCGATGCAGCATAAATGTCGTGAAATATTTATGAATCAACTACTTGCACAATATTGGTGCAGCGCAGCACAGAGCGCTGCTCGATCCTGGAGCAGACGTGCCCAGCCCGGGCGACGCCGATCAGGGGAACTGGATCTTGCCGCGCGGCGGTCCGCCCGGCCCGGCGAGTGCCGACGCCGCGCCTGCGTCCGGAATCACGATCGACGACGCCTGCTGCCGGCGCATCTCCTGCAGCTCCTTCATCGTCTCCTCGAAGGCGATCCGTGCGCCGTCGGCAAACCCTTCGCAGGCCTGGGCCAGCGTCTTTGCGTCGATCTCGAACGACAGCGGCAACGCGCCGGCGGGCGTCATGATCTGCGCCTGGCCGACAAAGGAAGTCGGCCGCGCGGGATCCGGCGTGCCGTCCGACTTGACCGGCGTCAGGACCCGGATCGTGCCGACCTTGCGGTCGGAAAAAATGTCCTCCCGGTAGAGGTCGTTCGCGTCCATCTTCGGTTCGGGAGCGTTCATCGGGCCGGCCATGGGCATTCCTCGGGTCTGGCGTGGGTCGAAATTCGAGGCCGACACGGTACCGGAGCCCGGCAGCGCCGACAACGATCGTCACCCCTAGAAGTGCGCGTCGGGTCCGTCGCTCTCCCGAGGCAGGTTCAGGTTGCTCTCGCGCGGCCACGGCGTCAGCGCGACGTAATACAGCACGATCAGGTTGACGAGCGGGATCGAAGCCATGATCGCGAGCCAGGGCGGGTAGCCCATGCGGCCGAAGATCTTCCAGAAAGCGACGAGCTGCAGCAGCGACAGGATGGCAATCCAGCGAATCACGGGCGTCTCCAGGGGCGGGCCGCTCCGGGCGGTCCGGCCGATGATATAACGCCCGCCATGAACGACCTGAACCACCGGCCCGCCGGCCCGATCCGCGCGCCGCGCGGCACCACCCTCTCCGCCCGCAGCTGGCTCACCGAAGCGCCACTGCGCATGCTGATGAACAACCTCGATCCGGAGGTGGCCGAGCGCCCCGATGACCTGGTCGTCTACGGCGGCATTGGCCGCGCCGCGCGCAACTGGGACTGCTACCAGCGCATCGTCGCCGCCCTGCGCAGGCTCGGCGACGACGAGACGCTGCTGGTGCAGTCCGGCAAGCCCGTCGGCGTCTTCCGCACGCACGCGGACGCGCCGCGCGTGCTGATCGCCAACTCGAACCTCGTCGGCCGCTGGGCCACCTGGGATCACTTCAACGAGCTCGACCGCAAGGGCCTGATGATGTACGGGCAGATGACGGCCGGCTCGTGGATCTACATCGGCAGCCAGGGCATCGTGCAGGGCACCTACGAAACCTTCGTCGAGATGGGACGCCAGCACTACGGTGGCGATCTCGCGGGCCGGTGGATCCTCACCGCGGGCCTCGGCGGCATGGGTGGCGCGCAACCGCTGGCCGCGACGATGGCGGGCGCTTCGATGCTCGCGATCGAATGCCGGCCCGAGCGGATCCAGAAGCGACTCGACACGCGCTATCTCGACGTGCGCGCGGACACGATCGACGAGGCGCTCGAGGCGATCACTCGCGCGACCCGCGACCGCAAGGCCATCTCGGTCGGCTTGCTGGGTAACGCGGCCGAGGTGCTGCCCGAGCTGCTGCGACGCGGCGTGCGGCCGGACGCGGTGACCGACCAGACCTCGGCGCACGACCCGGTGAACGGCTACCTGCCCGAGGGCTGGACGCTCGAGCAGTGGGACCGTCAGCGCGAGAGCGCTCCGCGCGCCGTGGAGACCGCTGCGCGACGATCGATGGCACGGCACGTCGAGGCGATGCTCGCATTCCAGAAGCTCGGTATCCCGACCTTCGACTACGGCAACAACATCCGCCAGGTCGCACTCGACGAGGGCGTCCAGGACGCGTTCGCGTTCCCCGGGTTCGTGCCCGCCTACGTCCGGCCGCTGTTCTGCCGTGGCGTGGGGCCCTTCCGCTGGGCGGCGCTCTCCGGCGATCCCGAGGACATCCACCGCACCGATGCCAAGGTGAAGGAGCTGATCCCCGACGATCCGCACCTGCATCGCTGGCTCGACCTGGCGACGGATCGTATCCAGTTCCAGGGCCTGCCGGCGCGGATCTGCTGGGTGGGCCTCGGCCAACGCCACCGGCTCGGTCTCGCATTCAACGAAATGGTGGCACGCGGCGAGTTGAGGGCACCGGTCGTCATCGGGCGGGACCACCTCGATTCGGGATCGGTCGCGAGCCCCAACCGCGAGACGGAGGCGATGCTTGACGGCTCGGATGCCGTGGCGGACTGGCCGCTGCTGAACGCGATGCTCAACATCGCGAGCGGCGCGACCTGGGTGTCGATCCACCACGGCGGTGGCGTCGGCATCGGCTATTCACAGCACGCGGGCGTCGTGATCGTCTGCGACGGCACGGCAGCCGCCGCAAAGCGGATCGAGCGCGTGCTCTGGAACGACCCGGCCACCGGCGTCATGCGTCATGCGGATGCTGGCTACGAAGCGGCGATCGCGTGCGCGCGTGAGTACGGGCTCGATCTGCCGAGCCTCTAGCATGCCGCAGTGGCCCTTCGGTCGATCGGTTCCGCGTCAGCCCGGAAGACACGCCGTGAACCCGTCCCTGGGGGCTCGCGCGCGACGTCCATGTCGCGCGACGGTCTTCCGGACTGACGCGGAACCGATCGACCGTGGACACAGCGCAGCATGCTGACGCTGTGGAAACACGCGCGGATCGCGACTTGCGACGAGCAGTCACGAATCTTCGATCGGGGTGCCCTGCTGGTCCGAGACGACGTCATCGAGTGGGTCGGTGCCGAGAGCGACCTGCCGGCCGGTGTGTGGCCCGAGCGTACGATCGAGCTCGCCGGACGGTGGCTGACGCCGGGCTTGATCGACTGCCACACGCATCTCGTGTTTGCCGGCCAGCGCGCTGCGGAGTTCGCGCGACGCACGGCGGGCACCAGCTACGCCGAGATTGCCCGCGAAGGCGGTGGCATCCTGAGCACCGTGCGCGCGACGCGGGCGGCCAGTGAAGGCGAGTTGAGCGAGCAGAGCCGGCCGCGCCTGCAGTCGCTGCTCGCCGAGGGCGTCACGACGGTGGAGATCAAGACCGGATACGGGCTCGAGTTCGAGACCGAGGCGCGGATGCTGCGCACGGCGCGGCGGCTCGAGGCGGCGCACCCCGTCACTGTGTCCGCCAGCCTGCTCGCGGCGCACGCATTGCCGCCGGAGTTTGCAGGGCGCGCCGATGACTACATCGGAATGATCTGCGAGGACTGGTTGCCGCGGCTGGTCAGCCTGCGGATCGACGCGGTGGACGCGTATTGCGAGGACATCGCCTTCTCCGCCCAGCAGTGCGATCGGCTGTTCACGGCGGCCAAGGCACTGGGGCTGAACGTTCGCCTGCACGCGGAACAACTCTCGAACGTCGGCGGCAGCCAGGTCGCCGCGCGGCACGGCGCCCTGTCCTGCGATCACCTCGAGTACGCCACCGACGCGGACGCGAGCGCGCTCGCGCGGGCCGGCACGGTCGCCGTGATGTTGCCCATCGCGTTCTACACGCTCGCGGAACGGCAACGGCCGCCGATCGAGGCATTGCGCCACCATGGCGTGCCGCTCGCGGTCGCCTCGGACTGCAATCCGGGTTCGGCCCCCGGCGCCTCGCTGCTGCTCGCGATGAACATGGCGCGGCGCCTGTTCGGGCTCACCAGCACGGAAGTGCTGCTCGGCGTCACACGTCACGCCGCGCGGGCGCTGGCCCTGCACGAACGACGTGGCTCGCTGGCTCCAGGCCGCGCGGCAGACTTCGCCGCCTGGTCCATCGACACGCTGGACGAGCTCGGCTACTGGGCCGGCTTCAATCCCTGCAGCCTGGTCGCGAAGAACGGCGCCATCATTCTGGAGCGCGACGTGTGAGGCCACGACGATGAGTGAAACGAGCGACTGGAGCGGCCGGATCGACGCGGCCGACGGCGAGCGAGGCCGGCGCTGGCACCAGGTCGTGCGGCCCGTGGCAACGGCAGATCGCGCCGGCGTTGCGCTGCTTGGCTTCGCGAGCGACGCCGGCGTGATTCGCAACCACGGCCGATCGGGTGCGGCCGAGGGACCACGGATGCTACGCCGCGCACTGGCCAATCTCGCGTGGCACGGCGGTGACACGGCGCGACTGTACGATGCCGGCGACGTGGCCTGCGATGGCGACCAGCTCGAGGACGCGCAAGCGACGTATGCCGAGCGGCTCGCGGACCTGCTGCGTGCAGGTCACTTTCCCATTGGTCTCGGCGGCGGCCATGAGATCGCCTGGGCCGCCTATCCGGGGCTCCAGCGGGCGCTGCCCGGGGACCCGCGGCTCGAGCGGCTCGGCATCGTGAATTTCGACGCGCATCTCGACCTGCGTCGGCCGGAGATTCCCGGCCGCGGCACGTCGGGCACGCCGTTCCTGCAGATCGCCGAATCCCGGGCGGCGGCGGGGCGCGAGTTTCGCTACCTCTGCTTTGGCGCCAGCGAGGCGGCCAACACGCCGGCGCTGTTCGATCGCGCAAGGGATCTTGGCGTCGAGGTCGTCCTCGACGTCGACGCGGGTTCGGCCGCGGCACAGGCGCGGCTGCAGCGATTCATCGCGGATTCGTCGGCCGTCTACCTGACGTTCTGTCTCGATGTGCTGCCGCCGGCCGTGGCGCCCGGTGTCAGCGCACCCTCCGGACTCGGCGTGGCGCTGCACCGCGCCGTGGCCCTGTTGCGGGAAACGCTCGATCATTGCGGTCATCGCAGCCCGGCCAGCAAGCTGCTGCTCGCCGACGTCGCCGAATTCAATCCCCGTTTCGATCCGGATGGCCGCACGGCACGCACGGCGGCGCGCCTGGTCTACGAACTCGCCGCGTTCAGCCGGTGACGGCGCCGGTCGCGTTGCCGGTCCGCGCGGCTGGCATACTGCGCACCGCGCCGGCGCGGCCGGCCCTGCCGAAGGACCTCAATCGATGGCTCCGTTGACGAATCCGCTGCCGATCCTCGCCGTTGCGCTGGCCGCGCTGCTGGCCTCGGGCTGCACACGGAAGTCGCCGGAACCCGCGGCGCCGGATTCGCCGGTCGAGGCCGCGATGGATACGGAGGCCGCGGGCCGCCAGCACCTGCCGCCAGGAATCGACTGGTTCGAGGGCGACGTTGAAGCGGCCTTCGCGGCTGCGAAAAGGGCCAACAAGCCGATCTTCCTCTACTGGGGCGCCGAGTGGTGCCCGCCCTGCGCGCAGATCAAGTCTACGATCTTCAACAAGCGTGAGTTCCGGGAACGCAGCCGGCTGTTCGTCCCGGTCTACCTCGATGGGGACACGCCGAGCGCGCAGCGGCACGGCGAGCGGTTCGGCGTCGTGGGCTACCCGACGATGATCCTGTTCCGGCCCGACGGCACCGAGATCACGCGGCTGCCCGGCGGCGTCGACGTGGCCCGCTACGCGAAGATCCTCGACGTGGCACTCGCCAATGCACGCCCGGTGACGGACATCCTCGCCGCAGCGGCGAGCGGTGGCGACGTGACGTCGAACGACTGGCGCTTGCTGGCCTACTACTCGTGGGGCAGCGACAACGGCCGCATCCTGCCTGCCGCGGAACGTGCTGCGACGTTCCTCCGCCTCAGCGACCGTTGCCCGCCAGAATTGCAGCCGGAGTGCGCGCGTCTGTACTTCGAGTACCTCGGGGCCGTCGCGAACGGCGACGGCGAGCCGATCAACGGCCTCGATCGCGCGGCAGCGCGCCGCCAGCTGCTCGGCCTGCTGCAGTCGCCGTCCGTCGGCCAGGCGAATGTCGACAACCTGCTGTACGGCGCCAAGGTCGTCATCGAGGCCTTGTCGGACGCCGGCACGCCGGAGCGGACGCAGCTGACCGGCGCCTGGCGCGCCGCGCTCGACCACCTGGGCACCGACGCAGCGGCGCCCTTGTCCGGCCCGGAACAGCTGAACGTCGTCCGTGCCCGGATGCTGCTGGCCCGGCTTGACGCCCCCGAGGCGGCGCTGCCGCCGGCACTGCTCGATGAAGCGCGCTCGACCGTGGCGCGCATCGACGCCGCGACGACCGATGCCTATGCGCGACAGGCTGCGATCAATTCCGCCGCAGGCCTCTACTGGGAGGCGGGACTCGACGACGATGCGAATCGCCTGCTGGTCGCGGAGCTCGAGAAATCCAGGTCGCCTTACTACTTCATGCTCGACCTCGCCGAGTTGGCGCAGAAGGCGGGCCGCGAGGCGGAAGCTGTCGACTGGCTCGCCCGCGCCTATGCCGGGGCGCAGGGCCCGGCGACGCGCTTCCAGTGGGGCTACAACTACATGCTCGGCCTGCTCGAGATGACGCCGGACGATGCCGCGCGCATCCAGCAGGCCGGCCTCGACGTACTCGGCGAGCTCGACGGCACGCCGGATGCGTTCTACCAGCGCACCCGGATGCGGCTTGAGCAGTTGAGCGCGAAACTGCTCGAGTGGGGCACCGGCACGGAGCGTGCCCAGGTCATCGCGCGGCTGCGCAGCCGGACCGCGGAGATCTGCCAGGGCCTGCCGCCCGGGGACGAGGGTCGCGGCAACTGCGAGAGCTTCCTCAAGGCCGCCGCACCAGCCACACCGCCGACGACATGACCGAGCAGATCTACGATTTCCGCAGCGACAACGTCGACGGCGCGGCGCCCGAGATCCTGCAGGCGATCGTCGAGGCGAACTCGGGCACCACAGCCCCTTACGGCGACGACGAATGTACCCGACGCATGAACGAGCGCTTCGCGGCGTTGTTCGAGCGGCCCGTGAGCGTGTTTCCGCTGTCCAGCGGCACTGGCTCGAACTCGATCGCGCTCGCGGCGATGGCGAATCCCTACGGCTCGATCTATTGCCACGAGACCGCGCACATCAACGTTTATGAATGCGGCGCGCCCGAGTTCTTCACCGGCGCAAAGCTCGTGGGTCTCCCTGGCCGGGACTACCAGCTCGACCCCGGCACGCTTGACGAGGCGCTGGCGCTCGCCGGCCGTGGTAGCCCGCATCGCGTCCAGCCGTTTGCGCTGAACATCACGCAACCCACGGACTTCGGCACGCTGTATGCGCTCGACGAGGTCGCCGCGCTGTGCGCGGTCGCGCGGCGTCACGGCCTGCGCGTGCACATGGACGGTGCCCGGTTCGCGAACGCCGTGGCTGCCCTCGAATGCTCGCCCGCGGACCTGACCTGGCGCTGCGGCGTGGACGTGCTGTCGCTCGGCGCGACCAAGAATGGCGCGATCAATGCCGAGGCGATCGTCGTGTTCGATGCCGATCTCGCGCGGGAAATTCCCTTCCGGATGAAGCGCGGCGGGCAGGTGTTGTCGAAAGCGCGCTTCGTCTCGGCGCAGCTCGCGCGCTATGTCGCCGACGACCGCTGGCTCGAGCGCGCCCGGCGCGCCAACGCCCACGCGGCTGCGCTGGCGCAGCAGCTCGCGGCGCTGCCTGGTGTTGCACTCGTCGCGCCGGTGGAGGTCAACATGATCTTCCTCCGGATGCCCGACGCGGCCGTGGCTGCGCTGGATCGCGGCCCGTTCCACTATTACAAGCTCGGCCGCGACGTGCGTCTCGTGTGCCGGCCCGACCAGGAACCCGCCGGCCTCGAGGCGCTGGTCCGCTGCGTCCGCGACGCGGTCATGACCCGGCACTGAGCTCGAGCACGATCATGGGACCAGCGCAGGAGCAGCCATCATGCAACGAGGCAATCCCCGGACGAACTCCGCAGCCATGAAGACGACGGCGGCCTGGAGCCTCGTCCTGGCGCTGGCGGCGCTGCTGTCGGCCATCGTTGCGCAAGCCCAGGAAATGCAGGTCATCGAGTTGCGGCACCGACTGGCGACTGACGTCATTCCCATCGTGCAGCCGCTGCTCGAGCCCGGCGGCGTGATCACCGGCATGGACGGCATGCTGTTCGTGCGCACGAGCCCGGCCAACCTGGCACAGATCCGCGAGGTCCTGAACGCCCTGGATCGCAAACCACGCCAGTTGCTCGTCAGCGTGCGCCAGGGCACGGTCGCCGACGTGAGCTCCAAGCAGGTGCGCGGCTCGGCGACCATCGGCGGCGGCGACGTGCAGGCGGGTGTGAATCGGCCGCCGGCGACGGAACCCGGCGCCAGCGTGGGCGTGAACTACCGGACGCAGCGCGACGACGCCAACAACGTCAGTTCGGTGCGCACGCTCGAGGGCATGGAGACCTACATCTCGATCGGGCAGTCCGTGCCCGTGAATACGACCCAGGTGAGCCGGGGCTGGGGCGGCGTCACGGTACAGCAGTCGACCGATTTTCGTTCCGCGAACACCGGGTTCTACGCCACGGCGCGGCTCAGCGGGGACACCGTGACGCTCGAGATCTCGCAGCAACAACAGCGATTGCGCTCGTCGGCGCGCGGCCCGGTCGTCCAGACCGCGGGCGCCGTCACGACGGTCAGCGGACGGCTCGGCGAGTGGCTGGCCCTGGGCGCGGTGCAGGAATCGAACTCGTCGGGAACCACGGGCCTGCTGGTCTGGGGCCGCCAGGCAGGCGCGTTGCAGTATTCCGCCTGGATCAAGGTCGACGAGATCCCGTAATCGATGGCGCGCCTGCTGCCACTGCTGATTTTCCTGGTGCTGGCAGTCTTCCTGGCCCTGCAGCGGCCAGGCTCGCCGTCCGGGCCCCGCGACCCGCGCGCCTATCGCCCGCGCCGCCGGTTCCGCGACTGGCTGGGCGGCGAGGCTCGGCGCGACGGGCCGGCGCTGCTGCGCCGAGCGGAGCTGCAGGGAATCCGCGACGCATACTCCGGCGAACCCATCGATCCCGCGCGACCTTTGGTACGCTGTGCCACCTGTCGCGTCCTTTATCATGCCGAGAGCGCCCGAGTGCTCGCGCGCGAGAACCAGGGACGTTGCGCAGCCTGCGGCGGCTCGAGCTACCAGGCCGTTACCTTGCTCGGTGATTGACCAACAGGAGACGGGCTCTTTGGACGAGACGCGCACACAGCGCTACCGACGACACGACCTGATCGACTGGTTCTCGCAGGAACAGGTCGCGGCGTCGCGCATCGCCGTGATCGGCGCGGGCGCGGTCGGCAACGAGGTGGTCAAGAACCTGGTACTGCTCGGCGTGGGCGAGATCGACGTGTTCGACTTCGACGTCGTCGAGCTGCACAACCTGACGCGCAGCGTGCTGCTGCGTGAAGCCGACGCCGGGCGCAACAAGGCCGAGGCGGTCGCCGAACGGGCGCGCGAACTCGATCCGCACGTCACCGTGCACGGCATCGCCGGCGACTTCTGGGACACGATGAGCCTCGGCCGGCTGGCACGCTACGACTGCGCGATCGCCGCCGTCGACAACCTGGAGGCACGGCTCAAGCTCAACCAGATGTGCCTGATCACGGGCGTCGATCTGGTCAACGCAGGCCTGGACAGCCGTTGGGTGACGGTCGAGTCCTTCCCCTTCGGCTCCGCAACGGGCGCGGCCTGCTACGAATGCACGCTGCCGGACACGGCGTATGCCCGGATCGCGGAGCGCTATTCCTGCGGCGGGCTGCGCCGGCGAGCGCAACTCGAGCGCCGGATACCGACGACGGTCGTCACTGCGAGCATCGCGGGTGCGCTCGCGGCCTCGACTGGGCTGCGCTTCGGCGTTGGCACAAGCCCGGCGCATTCGCGCCGCACCCTGGTCGACACGATCAGCGGCACCAGCAGCGTCGTCGAGATCGACCGGCGCGACGGCTGCCCGGGCTGCGGCGCCTTTGCCGTTGCGCCGCGTGTGGTGCGCACGCGCAATCGCTGGGCTCCCCGCAGCGAGTCCGCCGCCGACGCAACGCTGGCCGAGTTGCCGCTCCGGCTCAGCGACGCGTTGATCACGTCCTATGAATGCGCCGCGTGCGGACCGCTCGCCGCGGCGACTCGCTACGTCAACCAGCGGGCCGCTGCGTTCGACGACTCGATCGCCACCTGCCCGAACTGTGCCGCGCCCTCGGTCCGTGTCGAGATCCGCGACGCTTTCTCACTCGGCGAGCTGATGCAGCGTTTCGGCTACGGCAGGGTCCCGGTCAAGTTCGTGCTGGCCGAACTCGAAGGCGGCCCGGTCTGCATCGATCTCGAGGAGTACCCGATCCCATGACCCAGTCGATCAAGCTCTACGTGCGCACGGCCGACCAGACCCGGCGCGCCGAATTGAACCTCGATCCGGGCAGCACCGGCGCCGACATCATCCAGGCTGCGGTGGATAACTGGACGCTGCCCGCCGACACGGACTACACGCTCGTCAACACGACGACGGGCCGGGCGCTCGCGCCGGGCGAGGATCTCGCGAAAGCCGCACGCCCGGGCGACGTCCTCGAAGTCCAGCCGGTGCTGGTCGCCGGCTGAGGCGCCGCCCGGCGCAATGACGAGTCCCATCCGGCTGCAGTCGGATCTCGAGCGGCTGCAGGCCCTGGCGACGACGTCCAGCGGACGCATCGCGCTGCATTCCGGTCCTACGGCGGCTTCCCCGTACGCGATCGTCGAACTGCGATACGCGACCGCGGGCTCGGAGCGCTATCCGCTCGAACGCCGCGAGCAGACGCGCATCAGCATCGCGCTGCCGGCCCGGTACCCGTTCCAGCCGCCGCTGGCCACCGTGCAGACACCCATCTGGCACCCGAACGTCTTCGCGTCCGGCACGATCTGCCTCGGCACGAGATGGTCCCCGACGGAAGGGCTGGATCTGTTCGTGCAGCGGCTCGCGCGCCTGCTCACCTTCGATCCGCTGCTGGTCAATACGGCCTCGGCCGCCAATCGAGAGGCGGCGGCCTGGTATGAACGCGCACGCCGGCAACATCCGCAGGCGTTCCCGTCCGATCGCCCGGAGTTCGGGGCCACCGCAGCACGACGAGCCCGCTCGCGCGTCCGTTGGCAGGAAACTCCGGCGAACGATGGTCGCGTTGATTATCGCTGCCCGGGTTGCTCCCGCACGCTGCGGCTGCCATCCGGCCGTGCGGGCCGCGTGCGCTGTCCGGGCTGCGACGCGCGCTTCGAGGCGCGCACCTGATGCGCTGGGTCGAAGAGTCCCCGCGGCTGCCACTGCAGCCGCTCGACGCGCTGGCGGGTCGCGAACCGGCGCTTGCGGAAGCCGCAAGCCGAACCGCCGCCGCGGCGGGACTGCAGATCGCGATCACGGCACACGCCCAAGCGGCTGCACTGCAGCATCTCGCCGGGCATCCCGAAGAATGCGGCGGCCTGCTTCTCGGCGAGGTGTTCGCCGACGGCGACGACCCTGCACGCAGCCGAGCGGTGCTCGTGACGCAGGCGGTCGCCGCCGAGGAGTTTGCGAGTACAGGGATCTCGCTGCGGATGTCGAGCGACGTCTGGGAGCGCGCGCGCCGGCGGCTCGACCCGCTCGAACTGGTCGTGGGCTGGTATCACAGCCACCCCGGGCTCGGTGCGTTCTTCAGCGCCACCGATCGGCGCACCCAGCGTGCGTTCTTTCCGCACGCGTACAGCGTCGGCTGGGTCGTCGACCCGTCGCGCAACGATTCGGCGTGGTTCGTCGGCCGCGATGCCACGCCGCCCGGCAGCGTGCTTTACTGCGTCGGCGGTGCTGGAGTCGCCGGCAGCACCGGTCCAGAGTCGAGGAACGGCGGCGCACCCACGACCTCGACGCGATCGACGAAATAGTCGGTCTCGCCGAAGCAGTTCGTCGGCAGGCCGCGATGCTCGGAGTAATGCAGCCGCACCTGCTGGCCCACCGCCGCCTGCAGCTGCTCGATGACCGCGGCGTCGCGCGCGCTGAACTCCCAGATCTGCGGCGCCACGCCGCCCACGACGTACATCGCGAGCTCGCCTTCGTGAGTCTTGCAGATCCAGCCGCGCTTCGAGAATTTCTGCAGCACGCCGGCGCGCTCGCCCTCGGAGTAGCTCCACCAGAGCAGGAACAGCGTGTACAGCGCGATCAGCACCAGCGCGCCGAACACGCTCCACCCGAAGTACGACTTGAAACTGCGGCGCGGCGGGCGCGCGGCGGGCGGCGCCGGGGGGCTCGACGGGCTGCTCGAGGTCGGAAATCCGGGTGCGGACATGCGGGATTCTTCCAGGGTTGCGGTGCGCGGATCATACCCGCGCGCGGCGAGAATGCGGCGGTCAAAGCTGCGATTCGATCGGCACGAGCCTGAGCAGCGTCACGCTGAGACGCCGCCCGGCGCTGGCGTCTGGCTCCCGCTCGAGCCGGCGGTCCTCTCCGCGAACGCGGTCGTACCAGACGAGGCCCTCGCCCTCTTCGAGCACCACGCGGTAGCTCATCTCGGGACCTGCCGTGCGCTCGAACTGGGCGCGCAGCTGCTCGGCGAGCTCCGTGCTCTCCACCAGGATGCCCATCTCGGTATTGAGGTTGGCCGAGCGGGGATCGATGTTCATCGAGCCCACGAAGACCCAGCGGCTGTCGATGATCATCGCCTTGGTGTGCAGGCTGGCGCCCGAGGAGCCAGTGACGCTGAGCTGGCTGCGGCCGGTCTCGCTGCCGACCTTGCGCTTCATTTCATACAGCTCGACGCCGCCGCGCAGCAGGTCCCGCCGATAGCGGGCGTACCCGGTGTGCACGGCGGCCACGTCGGTCGCGGCGAGCGAGTTCGTCAGCACGACGACGCGCATGCCGCGCTCCACTTGGTCGATCAGGCTGGCCGCGCCCTGCTTGCCGGGCACGAAGTACGGCGAAACGATGAACAGCTCCTCGTTAGCCGCGGCGGTTGCGCCGGCGAGGCCAGCGAGCACGTTGGAGGCCCGCAGGCCCTGCTCCTTGGTGCCGACCTTCGAGGGGTCGTCGGCCAGCAGGCGCACGGCCCCGACCTTCAGCGTCGGCGCCTGCTGTAGCAGCAGCTCGGCGCGCTTGCGCTCGTCGCGCAGCCCCTGGATGTAGGGCGTGTCCCCCGCCTCTTCGCGGTACTCGCGCGCATCGGCGATCAGCTTCTCGAGGGCCCCCGGCGGCGGTACCTTGCCGTCGAAGCGCGCGACCGGCACGGCGTTCGGGCTGTTCCAGTATTCGTCGAAGGACGCGCTGACGTCGGCGACGATCGGGCCGGCCAGCAGCAGGTCAAGGTCGCTGAAGTTCGAGTGCTCGGACGCGCCGAAGTACTCGTCGCCGATGTTGCGGCCGCCCACGATCGCGACCCGGTTGTCGGCGATCCAGGCCTTGTTGTGCATGCGGTGATTGAGCCGGCTGCCGCGCAGGACCATTTCGCTGATTTTGCCAAGCAGGCCGGAACGGCTGTAGAACGGGTTGAAGACGCGCACCTCCAGGTTCGGGTGCAGGTCGGCGACGACGAAGAGTTCGTGCTTCGCGCGCGCGTCGATGTCGTCGATCAGCACCCGCACGCGCACGCCGCGCTCCGCGGCTCGCATCAGTTCGGCCGCGAGCAGCCTGCCGGTGAAGTCGTCGTGCCAGATGTAGTACTGCACGTCGAGCGTGCGCACGGCGACGGCTGCCGTCACGGCGCGGTAGGCAAATGCCATCGCGTTCTGCTCGATGAGCTTGACGGCGGAAGCGGTCGGTTCTGCACCGAGGTCCCGGCGAACCTTCGCATCGAGCTGGCCGGCGTCGCCGGCGGGAATCGCGTAGGACGGCTCGATGCCGTCCAGCCGCGGCGCGGTCGCGCAGTGCGTCAGCCACGGCAGCAGCGCCAGCAGCGCCAGGCGCGCGGCGCGTCCCGCCGGTCGCGGCAACGGCAAGCTAGGGCTGCGCATCATCATTGCCGACGAACCCGTCGAGGCGCTCGATCAGGTAGGAGTGAAACGGATTGCTGCGCTGGCGGGTCAGCGCCCAGGTCGGCAGCGCCAGCACGCCGTTCTCGCCACGCACCTCGATGCGGCCGAGCTGCACGTGCGGGGCCTCGGGAAGCGTCTCGTAGCCGTAGAGCGGATCATCCGGAGGGAACGGCAGCGCGACGTGCGACAACGAGAACACCGTCCGCGGCCAGGACAGATCGAGCAACCGCGTCACCTGCTCGCCGGAGCCGGCCGGCGCGCGCAGTTCCTTGACCTGCAGCGTCTCGGGCGTCGCATTGGTGATCACGGTCAATCCGAATGGCCGCGTCGGCAATGCCAGCAATCGCTGCGTGAGCGGTCCCGGGTCGTTCACGAGCAACGGCTGGACCGTGGCATACCGGTTCACGTCGAACAGCACGAGTTCGTGCCCTTCCGGCGCAAGATGCTCGAGCAGCGCATCGACGACCGCATCCGCCAGCACGGTCGAGTCCACCGCGGACAGGAACACCAGCACGGGCGGGAAGCCGCGAATCGGCTGCCCGTTGGCCAGCCGCTGGACGTGCCGGGTGACCCGCGTCGTCAGGCGGTACGTTTCCCCCGCCGCGTTGAAGCTGAATGAATTGTACTTGTACGGATCGAATTCGGTCTCGATGACCTGCCATGCGGCCCGTTCGAAGCCGGGTACCGACGAGAGCCCGGTCCGCGTCCGGGCCAGCGCGGCGAACCGCGAGATCGCGATGGCCGGCGACACGAGCACGAGGCCGGCCGGCATCGGCATTGCCTCGCCATCGAGCACCGACAGCGTGTAGTCGACGGCCAACGCCGCGCCGTTCGAGTACCCCGCGATGTAGATCGGCTTGTCCGGACCGACCTGGCGGCGCAAGTCGAGCATCGCGAGCCGCACCGCCGCCTGCATGTCCTCGACGCGGAACTTGAGCAGGCCGGATGGCGCCGTGCCGTGACCCGGCAGCCGGAGTCCGACGACCTCGAACCCGCTCGAGGCGAGGTGCTCTCCCACGGAGCGCAGGCTGTATGGCGAGTCGGTCAGACCGTGCAGCAACAGGGCCGCGCCGCGCGGCTCACCGCCGCCGGGCGCCGCCTTCAGATGGTAGGTGCGGTTCCAGTTGACGGGCCAGATGCCCGGATCGCTGCGGCTGCCCGCACTGAAACGATTGAACGGGATGCGATCCGCCGGTGCGGATCCGGCATAGACCCTGTCCAGCAACTCGGCGAAAAGCCGGTCCTCGAGCTGGACGTACCCCTCGAGGTCGGTGATCTCGTCCGCATCCGCCGCCGTGAAGTCGGCCAGGGCGACTTGGTGCCAGGGCCGCGGCTCGGGACCGCTCCGCACGAAATGCCAGTACAGGGCCAGCGCGATCAGGACCAGGCCGAACAGCACGGATCCTGCGGCGAATACGACCCAGCGCGCGAGCGAGCGAACCATGGGCATTCCTGGACTGAGCCGCGGACGGCGGCGGCGGATCATAGTCCGAAAGCCCCCCCTCTCGTAAAACCCGAATGGCCGCTGCGCCGTCCCGAGGGCAGCATCGCGGCAGTATCGCCTTCGCAGCCGGCCGTCATGTCCCGACCCCGCCACCCGCAGATCCTCGCGTACATGACGCCGTTTCCGTACTCGATCGACATCGAGGCTCCGTTGGCGGAAGCGCACGCTTTCCTGCGCGAGCGCGGGATCCGTCACCTGCCCGTGACCCGCGCGGGGGTCCTCGCCGGCATTCTCACGGACCGCGACATCAAGCTCGCGCTCGGTCCCGACCTCGGCTCGCCGCCCGAACGCGAGCTTGCGGTGCGCGACGTCTACCAGCCTGACTCCTACGTCGTCGATGCCGGCGAGCGGCTCGAGGACGTCGCCAGCACGATGGCGGAACGGCACGTCGGCTCCGCGCTGGTGACCCGAGGCGGCAAGCTGGTCGGCATCTTCACGACCACCGATGCCTGTCGCGCCTTGTACCGCATCCTGCGCGAACGACACCCGGACCCCGGGCCGGACCAGGTCGCCTGAGACGCCAATGAACGACATGGCCGGGTCGATCAACGCCCGCTGCGCCGACCGCTTGCGCGAGGCGGCGGACCTGCTCGAGGCACAGGGCGCCAACCCGTTCCGGGTCTCTGCTTACCGCAAGGCCGCGATGACCGTGCTCGAATTGCCCGAGGATCTCGCCGCGCGCGTCGATCGCGATGGCTTGCCCGGCCTCGAAGCACTACCCAACATCGGTCGGGGTATCGCCGCGGCTCTGCTCGAAATGGTGCGGACCGGGCGCTGGACGCAACTCGAGCGCCTGCGCGGCAGCGCCGACCCGGTGCAGTTGCTCACTGCCGTACCTGGACTCGGTCATCGCCTTGCCGAGCGCATCCACGACGAACTGCAGGTGGAAACGCTCGAAGGCCTCGAACTGGTTGCGCACGACGGCCGGCTGGAGTCCGTCCCCGGCGTCGGCCCGAGGCGGGCAGCGGCCATTCGCGCGAGCCTGCAGACCATGTTGTCGCGCAGCCGGCCGCATCATCCGCCGCGAGCGGCCGGCGAGCCCGATGGGCCCGACGTCGGCACGCTGCTCGCCGTAGATCTAGACTATCGCGAGAAGGCGGACGCGGGCACGCTGCCGACGATCGCGCCGCGCCGATTTAATCCCGAGGGCGAATCCTGGCTGCCGGTGCTGCACACGGTGCGCGATGGCTGGCATTTCACCGCGCTCTACTCAAACACCGCGCAGGCGCATCAGCTCGGCCGCACGCGCGACTGGGTCGTTCTCTATTTCTACGACGACGAGCACACTGAGGGGCAGCACACCGTCGTCACCGAAACGCACGGCCCGCTCGTCGGCCGCCGCGTCGTGCGCGGCCGCGAGGCCGAGTGCCGCGCACACTACTCGAGCTAGGCTGCATTTCTCACAGCGGTTGCGACGTGTCCGGCCGAGTCCGGGCGGGGAGCGGATCCTCAGGGCCGTCGCGCGACACGACGTCGCGCGCGGAGTCCCCAGGGATGGGTTCACGACGTCCCTGA